>Ga0302319_10004127_pt1 | contig 30027 bp, 20 predicted proteins | sample Bog_T0_2_FD_203319 | JGI IMG/M metagenome (GOLD analysis project Ga0302319, IMG submission 203319) | Peat permafrost microbial communities from Stordalen Mire near Abisko, Sweden - Bog_T0_2 | ecosystem: Environmental > Terrestrial > Soil > Wetlands > Peat | place: Sweden: Abisko, Stordalen Mire... | reverse complement strand
GAAAGCGCCACCAAACAGTTTCACACGGATATTTTGGTGGGGGAACAGGCGGAAAAATTGACGCGCGAACAGTTTGTTTACCGCACGGTGGATTTGCTCACCGTGAAGGGCAAAACCAAACCGGTCGAGGTTTTCACCCTGCTCAGCGACCGTTCCCAGCCGCCGCCGGTCTGGCTGGCCGCCTATCACGAAGGCATCCACCTGTACCGGGGGCGGAAATTCGCCGAGGCCGGTGTCCGCTTCCAACAGGCCCAGGAGCAGATTGGCGGAGATGATTTCCTCTGCGAGATGTACCGCTCCCGCTGCGAGGCCTGCCAACTCAGCCCGCCGCCCGAGAACTGGGACGGCTCCTTCACCCTGGCGGAAAAATAACGGCGGCCGGGGCGGCGCCTCCGCGCCGGGTTCCGTCGGCCCAAAAACCCTCCTTGACCCTAAATCGCCGGCAGCTACTCTGAACTCCGGTCACGACGAACTGAATTGTTACGACGATGGAAACCAGGTTCCTCGGGTTCCTCGGGCCGGGCGGGCACAAAGCGATTGACAATGCGGGCGCGCAACGCTTACGGTGTGCTTATTAATCAGATAAGGAGCGGCTGGCAAGCCGAACCCGAGCGATAAAAAACTGGCATCCGAAACGGATGGAAGGGCGGAATTTTCCCGAACCGCATAACGCAGGCATGGATATGTCGAAGCACGGCGATACAGGAGGCACGAAAGTGCTGGTTTTTGGCACCGAGGGAGCGGCAGGTGTGATGTCGGCCCTGCGGCTAATCCGGGGGCAATGGACCGGCGACGGTTTTCAATTTGTGGAAGGGGTGCTGCGAGGCAGCGGCGCCGCGCTCGCGACCGAGTTCAATTCCCTGCTCCGCCAGCACCGACCCGATCTGTTGTTATTGTGCCTGCGGGGCGAGAGCCCGGGGGAAACGGAGCGGATGCTGCAGGATATTCTTCGCCAGCGCTTGGAAACCACCCTCATTCTGGCCTTGGAAAACCCGGGCGACCACGCGACGGCTGGCTGGCTGGACGCCCGGGTGGCGGATTTTGTGGTGGCACCTTTCCGCGAATGTGATTTGTTACCACGCTTGCGCCGGCTGCGGCGAACCGACGGGAATGAGCGGGCCGGTGAGACCGCCGCCCGGGAACTGAAAGCCAGACTGGGCCTGGAGCAGTTGATCGGGGAAAGCCCGGAACTGCTGGCGGTGATCCGTCAGATTCCCAAGTTTGTGGGCTGTGACGCCACGGTGTTGCTGAACGGCGAAACGGGCACGGGCAAGGAGATGTTCGCCCGGGCCATTCATTATTTGAGTTCCCGCGCGGCCAACCCGTTCATCCCGGTCAATTGCGGCGCGATTCCCGCCGACCTGGTGGAAAATGAATTGTTCGGCCACGAGCCGGGGGCTTTCACCGGGGCGGCGGCGGCGGCGTCCGGATTAATTGCCGAGGCGGAGGGCGGCACTTTGTTTCTGGACGAAATCGACACGCTGCCGCTGGTGACGCAGGTGAAGCTGCTCCGGTTCTTGCAGGATCATGTTTACCGTCCGCTGGGGGCGCGCAAGTTGTGCGGGGCCAACATCCGCGTGGTCGCCGCGTCGAATGCGAAACTGGAAAGCGCCGTGCGCGCGGGAAAGTTCCGCGCGGATTTGTTTTATCGCATCAATGTGCTCTCGCTGTCGCTGCCGCCGTTGCGGGAGCGGCGGCAGGATATTCCGTTGCTGGCGCGGCATTTCACGTCCGAATGCGCGCGGGAAATGAAGCTTCCGGCCCGGGAGATTTCGCCGGCCGCCATGCAGAAGCTGATGTCGTATCACTGGCCGGGGAATGTGCGCGAATTGCAAAACATGGTGCAGCGCGCAGTGGTGCTGGTGGATGACAACGTAATCCGGCCCATGGATTTCGATCTGCCGGGCGAGGCGGCGATGCTGGAGGCGAAGTCGTTCAAGGCGCTCAAGGCGCGGGTGGTTGAGGACTTCGAGCGCTCGTACCTGCAGCAACTGTTGACGGCGCACGACGGCAACATCACCCAGGCGGCGCGCGCGGCGGACAAGAACCGCCGGGCGTTATGGGAGTTGTTGCGCAAGTATCAGATCCAGTTGCCGCCCCCGGTTGCCAGCGGACGGACCCCGGTGGACAAACTGGCGCAACCCTAGGACATTTTTGTCCTGGCGGGGAAGCCCCTGTGTTTACAGGCTGCTTTGGCCGTCACTGCGCCGGACGGGTGGGACAAATTCATCTCCATTGGGTTTTAGAAAGTTCAAAAAAACAAGGAAATTTGCCGGTGGCACAGCCTCTGCTATCGGCGTGATCACCTGTGCGTCAATCGCGGCCAGAGACTCCCCTGGAGGTTGAGGTTCAAATCCTGCGTTACTTGGAGCAGCATCCGGAGGCCAAGGATACGGTTAAAGGCATTGCGAGCTGGTGGCTGACGGGCCGGGGAGGGCGAGTCAGCGTGGGCGAGGTCAAGGCGGCGCTGGAACGACTTGTGGCGCAGGGCAAGGTGATGGCGGAACAACATGCAGACGGCCAGGTTTATTATCACCGGGCCAAGCCGGCCCGGCCGCAGGATGCGGCCGGAACGATTTAGCAACCGAAGCGAACCGAAGGAATCAACGCAATACCGGCCGCGCGGGCGGCCGGAGATCAAACCAACCAAACCAAAGGTAACAGTCTATGCCCATAGCCCCAACATATCCTGGTGTCTATATCGAGGAAATTCCCAGCGGAGTGCGAACCATCACGGGAGTCGCGACCTCCATTGGCGCATTCGTGGATTATTTTCCGGCCGGACCCATGAACCAGGCGGTGCAAATCCTGAATTTCGCCAGCTTCAACAAGCAGTTTGGCAGCAGCGATCCCAGCGGATTGGATGCGCGCAGCGAGGCCAGTTACGCCATCCAGCAGTTTTTCCTCAATGGCGGCACGGAAGCCTACGTGGTGCGGGTGGGCTCGCTGACGGCGAACAATACCCCGACCAAGGCCGGCGTGAGCGTGGGCGATGGCAAAGGCAACGTGGTGTTCACGATTTGGGCGCAGAGCGAAGGGGCGTGGGGCAACAATCTCCAGGTGGAAATAGATTTTGGCACCAGCAATCCGGCGGGCTTGTTTAATTTGACCGTGACGGAGCTGGTTACCGTCAACGGCGCGACCAGCGTGGCGGCAACGGAAACCTATATCAACCTGGTGGTGGATTCGACCCAGCCAAACGACGTGGGAGCGGTCATCAACGCGTCGTCGCAATTGATTTCCATCGCCAATGAAGCGAAGGGCAAGCTGCCGGCGCCGACGGGCACGTCCAGCAGCGCCTCGCCGGACCTGACGAAGCTGGCGGCGGGCGACACCATGGATGTTTATCTCAATGGCAAGGTGGTGGGCACGTTGCCCGGCCTGCCCACGACCGTGCCGACGAGCTATCTGGCGCTGGCGAATTGGTTGCAATCGCAAATCACCCAGCTCACCGGTTTGTCCAATGCGAGCGTGAGTGTGGTGGGAACCACGTCCACCCAGGTGTATCTGGTGGCGGTGGCGGGGACGGCCAATCCGGCGGACTACCTGAGCTTTGTTGATGGCGCGTCCAAACTGGCCACGAAACTGGGGCTGGTCACGGCGGTGCCAAACGTGCAGCTCTATGCGCTGGGCGGCGCGAGCGTCCAGCAACAACTCGCCGCCGGCCCGGCCACGGGAAATCCCCCGGCACCAGCCGCCGCCCAAGGCGGGGACGGGGTTTGGGACCCGGTGAATGACGCCACCGGCATCACCAAGGGCATCCTCGGCAATCAATTGAACAAGACCGGCATCTACGCCCTTTATGATGTGGATTTGTTCAACCTGCTGTGCCTGCCGGTGACGGTGAATTTGCCGGACGTCAACGCGGCCACCATCGCCACCGCCGCGACCAGTCTTTGCACGGAGCGCCGGGCTTTCTATATCCTGGACATTCCGCAGCAGGCCGCCAACCGGGACAACGGGATCACGCCGGTGCTGGACTGGCTGGGCGCCAATGGCAACATTCGCAGCCGCAACTCGGCGTTGTATTTCCCGCGCATCGCCATTCCCGATCCGTTGAACAACTATCGCCTCCGGCCGACGCCGCCGAGCGGAACCATGGCCGGCCTGTACGCGACCATCGATGGCACGCGCGGCGTGTGGAAAGCGCCCGCCGGCACCGAGGCGGTGCTGGGCGGAGTCCAGCAGTTGCAATACAACGCCACGAACGCGGAGAACGGGATCATCAATCCCCTGGCGATTAATTGTCTGCGCAATTTCCCGGTTTATGGGTCCATTTGCTGGGGCGCGCGCACGTTGAACGGCGCGGACCAGATGGCGGACGATTACAAGTACATACCGGTTCGCCGCCTCGCGCTTTACGTTGAAGAGAGCCTGTACCGGGGCACGCAATGGGTGGTGTTCGAGCCGAACGACGAGACCTTGTGGGCGCAGATCCGCCTGAATATCGGCTCCTTCATGCAGGAACTGTTCCGCCAGGGCGCGTTCGAGGGGCAAACCCCGAAGGACGCTTATTTTGTGAAGTGCGATAGCGAAACGACGCCGCAGGATCAGATCAACCTCGGCATTGTCAACATCGTGGTCGGCTTCGCGCCGTTGAAACCGGCCGAATTTGTGATCCTTCAACTGCAACAAATGGCGGGACAAATTGAAACTTGAACCCCACCGCTTTCCACCTTTAACCATCAACTGATATTATGGCACAGTTCACTGTCAACGCGCAAAGGTTTGACCCCTACAAAAACTTCAAGTTCCGCCTGAAGTGGGATGGGAAATATGTCGCGGGCATCAGCAAATGCAGCGCGCTCAAGCGCACCACCGAAGTGGTGAAACACCGCGAGGGCGGCGATCCGAGCAGCAGCCGGAAGTCGCCGGGCCGCACGGAATACGAGGCCGTCACGCTGGAGCGCGGCATCACCAACGACACCGAGTTTGAAAAATGGGCCAACAAGGTCTGGCAGGTGGGCAACGCGCTGGGCATGGAAATTTCGCTCAAGGATTTCCGCAAGGACATCATCATCGAGGTCTATAACGAAGCCGGGCAACTGGCGATGGCGTACAAAATCTATCGTTGCTGGGTGTCCGAATATCAGTCGATGGCGGATTTGGATGCCAACGCGAATGCCGTGGCCATCCAGCATATCAAATTGGAAAATGAGGGTTGGGAGCGCGATTACGCCGTGACCGAACCCGGCGAGCCAACCTTCACCAACCCCGCATGACCCCGGCATGGAACCCATTCCCACCGCCGTCCAGTTGCTAAACGTCTGGGAACAGGGGCGCTTTCAGACCCCGGCGCAACGCGCCTGGTTATTGCTCAGGCTGGCGGTTCCGGCCGTGCCGGATGAGACGTTGTCCTGGTACGGGGCCGGCCAGCGCGACCAGGAATTGCTCGGCCTGCGCGAACGGGTGTTTGGCCCGCGCATGCTGAGCCTGGCGCAATGCCCGGAGTGCGGGCAGGAAGTGGAGCTGGATTTTTCCATTTCCGAGTTGCGGGCACCCGCGGCGGATGCCCGGCAATCGCACCATCTGCAGACGGACGGCTATGACCTTCGTTTTCACCTGCCACTCTGCGCGGATTTGGCGGCGCTGCCCGCACGCGGCGAAGTCGGCGGGCACAAACGGGCGTTGTTGCAACGTTGTGTGACGGAAGCCCGCTGCCAGGGCGAGCCCATTGCGGCGGACAGGTTGCCGGCGGAAGTCAGCGACGTGTTATCCCGGCGCATGGCGGAGCTGGATCCCCAGGGGGATATTCAACTGGCCCTGACCTGCCCCAAATGTTCGCGTCCGTGGGCGGCGCCACTGGACATTGGATCCTGCCTGTGGCAGGAAATTCATGCCTGGGCCGAGCGGATGTTGCGCGAGGTGCATGCGCTGGCCGCCGCGTACGGCTGGCGCGAGGCGGATATTCTCGCCCTGAGCACCGTCCGGCGGCAGGCCTATTTGGAGCTAATCCGGCCATGAGCGATTATCTAAGCAGTCTTGTGACCCGCTCGCTGAAGCCCAACACCGGCGTGCGTCCGCGAATTCCCACCCTGTTCGAAACGGCTGGCGAACCGGTCTGGCTTCAACCGGCGCCCGACTTTGAGGACCGCGGGGAAGTTCAAACCGCCGCGCCCATAACGCCACCGGCGTCCGATCCTTTGCGGCGCCTGCCACGCGAGCCTGTGCCGGTGCCGGGGATCAGCGGCGTGAAGGAACCCGTTCTGGCCGGCCCAATGCCCCGCTTGGAACCGCCCGAACCGGCGATGGCCAAAGCCCGCGAGCCGGCACCCGCACCTTCTGCGGCGGCAGCCAAACCGCTCTCACGTTCAACGAGCTCCGACGACCAGGCTCCGCCCGGGCCCGCGCCCGCCCGGGCCGCTGATTTGCCCGGCCAGCCTGCCGCTGATGCAGAGCCAGCGGCTTCGCGGGTGCAGTCCAGCGAGGCCGTGATCGATCCGCCCCGCCGCCCGGCACCGGCGGTCCAAATGGTGCCGCTGGTGGTCCGTGAATGGGTTCCGCAGCCCGTGCTGGTGAAGGCCGTCCCACCGCCGCTGCCGCCGCGTGAAATGCCCGTGCCGGAGCCAGCCAGAATCCGTATTCCACGGGATCAACCAGCCGGGACCGCGCCCCGTGACACACAAGGCAATATCGGAACCGGGGATGGATTGCCAGCGCCGCAACCCTCCACCGTTCCTGCGCATCAGCGCTCTGGAGACGCGGCTCCTCCGCGCATTTCGATTCGTCCCGTAATGCCGATGCATCCGCCGAGTTACCTGCCGGACAAGGCGTGGGGACGGCCACCGGCCCAAGGGTTGGCCGCCGCGCGCGAAACCACGCCGGTTCCGGATATTCACGTGACCATTGGAAGCTTGGAAGTGCGCACCTCGGCACCGGCGGCCGCCCCCCGCGCCAAAACCAAAAAGGAACCCGCCCTGAGCCTTGAAAGCTATCTTCAGCGCCGCACGGAAGGAGGCCGGCGATGAGTAATTACCTGGCCATCGCCACCGTGACCAAGGCTCTGGCACAGATTCTTGACTCGGCGGTTAAGAGCGCGGTGAGCGGTTCCAGCGCCGTGACGCAACGACCGAATTCCACGACCACGACCACCGCAGCGTGTGTGGATCTTTTCCTATACCAAGTCACGCCCAATGCGGCCTTGCGGAATTCCGTCATGCCCGTTCGCAACGCCCAGGGGGTGGTGGTGAACCGGCCGACCAGCGCCCTCGATTTGCATTACCTGATGAGTTTTTACGGCGATGATTCGAAGTTTGAGCCGCAAAGGATGCTGGGGGCCGTGGTGGTGAGCCTGCTGGCGGAACCTGGTTTGACCCGCGCGCGCATTCTGGGCGTCAGCAAGGATGACAACAATGACCAGATGGATGGCTCCGATTTGGCGAACGCCGTCGAGCAGGTCAAGTTTACGCAACAGGCGCTCAACCTGGAGGAGTTGTCGCGCATCTGGTCGATTTTCTATCAGGTGCCGTATGTCCTGTCCATCGCTTACACGGCCACGGTGGTGATCCTTGAAAGCGAGGAAACCGTGCAGGCGGCGCTGCCGGTGATGCAACGCGGGCAAAAGGGCCAGGCGATTGACCTGCAGACCGGGCCCTTCCCGCAGTTGGATAGCTGGCACATTGGCGAGGGCAATGACGATACGGCGCGGCTGCGGCTGCCTTCGTACCCCGGCGCGCGGCTGGGAACGGTGCTGACCTTGCGGGGCCAAAATCTCAACGGCGACAGCCTCGTGGTGCGGATCATCAATCAACATCTGCAACTGAGCGTGCCGGATTTGCCGGTGACGCTGATTCCGAACCGTCCGGGCGAACTCAAGGTCTCGATTCCCAACCCCACGGCCGACGCCAGTCAGTGGGTGGCGGGGATTTATTCGGTGGCGGTGGTGATTACGACGGCCGGCGTGACGCGCAGCACGAACACCCTGGCGATGCCGTTTGCCCCGCAGATTTCGGGGATCACCGTCGGCGCGCGGGATGGCAACGGCAATGTTTTGGTGACCGTCACGCCAGCCCCGGCGGTGCTGGCCTCGCAAGCGGCGATTTTGGCGCTGCCCGCCGGCGACGTGGCGGCGAATGCGCGCACGCTGGACACCGATCCGCTGTCGTTTACGGTCGTGGCCCCGGCGGCCGGCCAGGAGGTGGTGCAACTGCGGGTTGACGGCGTCAACAGCCTGCAATTCTCCGGCCAAGGGACGCCGCCCCGGCCGGCGCTGGCGTTGCAAACCATCCAATTCCCGCCATGAACCCCCCGGATCAATGGCAGGAAAATAATACGCAGCGGCTGACCGCCGCCCTGGCGGAATTGCGCGAGCGCTTGGCCCGGGCGGCCCGGCACACGGAACCTCCGCCGGCAGCACCGCCAGCGCCGGCTGCGGGTTCGGAGCCAAAACGCGCACCGGTTCAACCGCCGCTGTCGTCGCCGCCGTCACCCCTGCCCCAGCCGGCGACGATTTCACGCGCTTTGTTTCAGAAATTGCTGCGCGGACCGGCAACCAAACCGGCGGCGGTTCCCGAAACACCGCCACCGCCGTCAACCGCATCATCGCCGCCCTCGCCGCCGCCCCCGGCACCGCCGGCACCATGGGCGCTGGACATGCTGGCGGAGCGGCTGGGGCTTTCGACGTTTGAACAAAATGTGCTGCTGCTCTGCGCCGCCCTGGAACTTGACACGCGCGTGGCCGGGTTGTGCGCCCGCGCCCAAGACGACCCGCAAAAACCGTTTCCCACCTTTGCGCTGGCGCTGGCTTTGTTTGAGGATCCGGCCTGGGAGGCGCTGGCACCCGAGCGTCCGTTGCGCTACTGGCGGCTCATTGAAATTCACCAGCCGCCGGGCCAGGCGCTCACGGCCAGCGCGTTGCGCGCGGATGAGCGGATTGTGAACTACCTCAAGGGTCTGAATTATTTCGACGACCGGCTGGCACCGTTTTTTTCGACGCTGGAGGCGGTGACGGGCGCGATGACCCTGGGAGATTCGCAGGGAAAGCAGGCGGCATTCATCCTGCGCTGCTGGCACCAGGCGGTGTCCACCGGCCCCCTGCCCGTGGTGCAGCTGGTCGGCCCGGATGCGCTCAGCAAGCTGCTGGTGGCGTTTCATGTGACGCACCTGCTGAACCGGCGGCTCTGCCGGTTGAATGCGGAATTGCTGCCCGCCGTGCCGGCCGAACTGGAAATGCTCGCGCGGCTCTGGCAGCGCGAAAGCCGTCTGCTCCCGCTGGCACTCTATCTTGATGCGGAGGATCTGGACGCCTTGGAACTGGAGCGGTCGGAGACGTTCAGCCGCTTTCTCGCGCGCAACGGCGGGGCTTTTTTCATCGGCCTGCGTGAGTTCAACTCGCGGCTGGGGCAGGCGGCGCAGGCGGTGGATGTTTCCAAGCCGGACGCCAGCGAACAGCAGGCCGCGTGGGAGGCCGCGCTGGGAGACGGGGCGGGTGACGCGCCCGGGCGGCTGGTGGCGCAATTCAATCTGAATCTGCCGAGCATTGAAATTCTGGCCAGCCAGGCCCGCACCGAGGCGGGGGAAGACCGCACGCTGGCGGACGCGGCCTGGGATGCCTGCCGCTCCAGCGAACGCCCGCGGCTCGACGCCCTGGCGCAACGGCTCGAACCCAAGGTGACGTGGGACGACCTGGTGCTGCCGCCGGCTGAGTCCGCCTTGCTGAGACAAATTGCCGCCCAGGTGACCCGGCGAAACCAGGTGTACCGCGAGTGGGGCTTTGACCGCAAAATGAATCGCGGTTTTGGCATCAGTGTGCTGTTCGCTGGCGAGAGCGGCACCGGCAAAACGATGGCCGCCGAAGTCATCGCCCATGAGCTGCGGCTGAACCTCTACCGGATTGACCTCAGCCAGGTGGTGAATAAATACATTGGCGAAACCGAAAAGAACCTCCGCAAGCTGTTCGATGCGGCGGAAGATTACGGCGCGATTTTGTTTTTCGATGAGGCCGACGCCCTGTTCGGCAAGCGGAGCGAGGTCAAGGACAGCCATGACCGCTACGCGAACATTGAGATCAATTATTTGCTGCAGCGCATGGAATCCTACCGGGGGCTGGCGATTCTGGCCACCAACCTGAAAAGCGCGCTGGATTCCGCATTTCTGCGGCGGCTGCGGTTTATCGTCAATTTCCATTTCCCCGCCGTGGCCGACCGGCGGCGGCTGTGGAGCCGGGCTTTTTTGCAACCGGACGCGGGCAAAGGGTTGCCGGCCCCGCCCCTCGGCCAGCTCGATTACCACCGCCTGGCGGCGTTGAACCTGACCGGCGGCCACATTCACAACGTGGCATTGAACGCCGCGTTTCTGGCGGCCCAGGCCGGCACCGCCATCACCATGCCGCTGGTTCTGGAGGCCGCCCGGGCGGAAATTCGCAAACAGGACCGGCCCATCAACGAGCTGGAATTCAAATGGACCGAGCCGGCGGTACCGGTGGTGTCCGCACGGACCAAGAGCGAAGCCCCCGCGCCGGCATGAACATCCATCTGCATATCGAGCATCTGGTGCTGGAGGGGCTGCCGGTAACGGGGCCGCAGGGCGCGTTGATTCAGGCCGCGCTGGAATCTGAATTGACGCGGCTGCTCGGCGCTGAAGGATTGCCGGGGGCATCCTCCGCCGCGTTGAAAAATCTGTCCGGCGGCACGATTCAATTGGCGGCCACCAGCCATCCGGCACCAACGGGAAACCAGATTGCCCAGGCGGTTTACACCAGTTTAAGCTCCCTGGGGGCAGCGCCCCGAATCCCGCCGGGCGGCGGAAGGAGGCAAGCATGACCGGCAGGCAAGTGCTGACGCCGGCAGCCAAAGAGAGCCAGCGGGCTTTGGCCGGACCGGTGCGTGCCCAGGCAAGGCAGCCTGACCGGCCGGGCGCGGAATTGGGCCTGGCAGCGGCCAGGCCGGATCGCCCGGCACTCGGTTTCGACCGTGATTTCTCGGTGGTTCCACCGCGTGCCCGGGCGCGGGTGGATGACCGGGATGCCCCCGCCCGGTCCCTGCCGCTGGCCGCAACCCCGGTTATTCCGCAGGGAGCGTTCAGCGAACGCGAGGCGGATGCGGCAGCCAGCGCTGCCGTGGCCCGAAACGGCACCGACGTCAAACCCGGTTTGCAGGCCGCGCCGGGCCGTTCACCCAGTCAGCGGGCTGCGTCCCCGGGCGGCGAACCGCTCGCGCAGGGGGATTTGGAGGAATTCTCCAACCGCTGGTCGGCGGATCTCCGGGACGTGAGGATTCATCGGGACGCCGCCGCCGCCGCCGCCGCGTCCAGGCTGGGCGCGCGGGCGTTTGCCTGGGGACGCGATATTTATTTTGGCGCGGGCCAATATCGACCGGAGGGCATCCCCGGCCGCTGGCTGCTGGCGCATGAACTGGCCCACACGGTTCAATATCCCCGGGGTCCCATTTCCCGCCAGTCCAAAGACGCAGCCCTGCCCGCGCCGAAGCCGCTGGGCACGGTTTCCCGGCTGGTGATTATCATCCATAAACGCCGGATTGACGTTCACACCTCGGAGGGCGTTTTCTCCTATGAACTGGGCGGTTGCAGTCTGCCGGTGGGCAATTACAAAGCCAGGCTGACCGTGACCACGATGACCCGGACCAACAAGTATAAACGCGAAGAATCCTACACGCAGGCGGCGTTCGATTTCGGCACCATCATGCTTCCCGGCAAGGAGGACAGCGCGCCCCAGCCGGTGCGGGACGTGTGGTTCAGCTGGGGGCCGCCAGCGAAAAAAGGGCAGGCGGATTTCACCGAGCTGATCGCCAACAGCAACGGGCTTTCGCTGGATGTCACCGTGAATTTGGAGAACGAGATCATCGTCGAGAAGGACAATTTCCTGGCGTTCAACGATGCCGGTGAAAATTTCACCGGCAATGCGGATCCCAAGGAGGCCAGCAAAGAAGGCGGCGGCCCGCCCGCCAAGCCACCCGGGGTGGATTCCCCGGATCCTCGCGGGGGCAGCCAAACCAACCCGCCGGAGACCAAACCACCGGCGGGCGGCGGCGGCTTTGGCACTGGCATTCATGGCGGCGGCCCCAAAGCCAACGCCGCCCCCTTTCCTGCCAGCATCACGGGCGAAACCGAGGAGTTAAACGGGGCGATCAGTGCCTATACCATGCGGCTGGACTACACGGTGGTGGGGCCGGCCCTGATTGACCAGGTCGGCGCGGCATCGAATTGGGTGGATTACAAATGGGAACTCTACGACGCCACCCAGTACGTCTCGCAGCTGGCCGGTTCAAACGGGGGCAGCGGAGCCGGCGCCGCAGCCTTGCAGGCGACCGCCGAGAAATCCGCCAGCCAAACGATCAAGCAGCGGGATGTGCTCAAGGAAGACAAGGGCGACGCATCCGCGTTGAGCGCCACCGCCGCCGCCGGGCCGCGCTTCCAGCAGGCGATGGGAGAACAGGCCGAGAATTACCGCGTCTCGCAGCAACGCCTGCAAGCAGCAATCCAGGAAGGCGATGCCGGCAAGGCGTTTTGGAACTCGATCAACACCAACGAAACGCTGGTCGGAGTGTCCGCCGTTGTCACCGCCGCCGGGGCCGGTCTGACTGCCCTGGCCGATCTGGTCGGCGGCCCTTCCTCCGAACAGGAAATACCATGGAAAAAGCCCGGGGTGTTTGTGATCCGGGCCATCGCGTCCCCGAAGCCGATCGTTGAAGCAAACGGTTCCGCCACGGTCCATGCGCCCAGCGTCGCCACCTTGATCGTGCATGTGCAGGATCCCCAAGCCGCCGCGGAAAAAGAAACCCAGCGGCTCAATGACGCGGAAGGCAAATTGCAGCAGGCCAGGGACGCGCTCAAGCAGCTCACCGACGCCGGACTGGGCGACGACGATGCGAATGTCCAGCAGATGCGCAAACACATTCAGGATCTGGAAGCGGCCACCACCTCGTCCGCCACCGATGTGCTGGACAAGATTATTAAAGACAAGGAGCAGGACCTCGAAGGGCTGAAACAACGGTACCGCGGCCTGAAAGACTATCGCCCGCGGGACCTGCGCGATCTGGAATCACAACTGGAAGATCTGCGCGAACAACGCAAGCACGCCGGCAGCCGGGTTGATGCGTCCTCCGTGCGCGCGCTGGGCACGTTGATCAGCGAGGTGGATGGCAATCGTTATTCCTTGTTGCTGCAATTCGAGGTGGTCGCCAAGTCGAAAGGCGGCTTCACCGCCAAACTTTCCGATGTCACTTCGAAAGATGGCATTTATTCGCATGCGGAGGCCAACGATCCCCAATCCGCCGCCAACGCCGTCATCGACAAATTTGCCGGCGAAAACAGTTATGGCCGGGGCCGCCTGTCCATCGTCGTGCCGTCCGGCGGAGCCGGCACCGCTGCCGCATGGCCCCGCCTCAGCCGCAGTGTCAGGAACTATCCGGTGGATGACCGCATCGCCGCCCAGCATCTCCAAAATCTGGCCAAGGCGGTGGCGGCAATTGCGCTGGTCGTGCCGGGCGCCCAGGAAATCGCCGCCGTGCTCGGCGCCGCCGCCTCGGTGGAAAGCCTCGCGCATCGGGCGCAGACCGACACGCTTCGCCCGGACGCCCAGGCGATTGCGGATCTGGCCAATATTCTTGGCGCGGTCGCCTTGGGCGGCACGAAGATTGGCGGCGCGATTGTCGCCCGGGGGAGCCGGAATCTGACCATTGCGGTAAAGGCGGGCGACGTGGCGGCGGAGGCGGATGCGCTGACCACGATGAATCGCGGCGCGCAAGTGGCCGGGGCCTCGGCGACGGCGGCCAAGGGGATCGGCTATTTTCAGATCGCCCAGTTTTCGGTGGACACCCTGGAGCAGCTCAAACAACTCCAGCGGCAGGAAATTGCCGGCACCATCACGCGCGCGGAAGCCCGCCGCCGCCGACTGGGCATTGCCTCGGCCATCCTTCAGCAAACGGCGGCCCATGCGAGTGCCGCCGCCGAAGAATCCCGCCTTAAAGCGGAGGCGCAAGCCCACGGCCCGCGCCAGCGGGATCAAACCGAGCACCCGGCGGACAAGCGTTTGCGGGCGGCGGAACCCGAGGGCAAAGGCCAGCCTGGCAGCGAGGCGGAGGGCAAGGGACCGGGGAAAGGGGCCGGTTCAATGGAGGAGGGACAGACGCCTTCCCCCCGGGAACATGAGCCGGCGAAACCCCCGGGGGAGGAATTGAACCCGCCGAAAGCGGAAGGCCAGCCGGAAGCGCCAGCGCCGAAAGCCAATGCCCCCAAGGAGAAGGGGGCGGAAACTCCGAAGGCCCCTGGCGACGTGGTGACCGAGCTGGACCGCACGTTGACCGAAGGCATGGTGAGCCAGCCCGCGAATCCCGCGAACCGGGCCGACGCGGAGTTGATGTACAAGAATTCCGTCACGGAGGACCGCACCCGGGAGGCGGCGTTGTTTTACAACGCCAGCATGAACCAGTACCTCATTGTTCAAGGGGACAATCTGCAGGCCGGGGTGGCGGGCGAACATGGCGCGGCGGAACTCCCCGCCGTGGGGCGGGTTCAGGCTTGGAAGGAACTATTGAACGGCACCAGCGAATCCGGGCACTGGGAACTGGTTGCCCACTCCCATCCCAATGCCACCGGCTCGGAGGTCGTGGCGGAGGCGGACCGCTTTCCCTCGGGGGCCAATGGCGACGCGGGCATTCTCGTGGCCTCATCCATTGCCTCCGGCGGCGCGGCCAAGGAATCCCGGATTGATTTTCAAACCGAGAAAGGCCCCGGCTTCACCATTTTCCGCTTCGACCCATCCGCGCCCCTGCGATACACGGTTGATTATCCCGAGCCAGCAACGGGCACCCGTCGCAAAGTCAGTTTTGCCACGATGGAGGAGTATCATGAGGAAATGAAACGGAAGTTCGGGATTGATTCCGGCGCCGTCCCGGACTGGATCAAGGACATGGAAGCCGGGGGTTCCGGGGGTTCCGGCGGGGCCACGAGTGCCCCCGCCGCGCCCAAGGGCCGCAAAAAGGGTTCCACCACCGGAACCCAAATTGACCCGGCCCTGGACGCGGACGTGGAAAAGGCCTTTGCGAATCTGGAAAAGAATCCACCGGGCAAAGCCGTCAAGACCCAGCCTTCCCCAGTGACCGCGCGGGCGTTGAAACAGCGCATTCAGACCGCGTGGCGGGAGGCGGTGAAGGACAATCCGGCGTTGCGAAATGCGGACATGACGACCATCGGGAGCAAAATCCACAACTACATCGCCGAAATCAACCGCCGGCTTGCCCCGTCGGGCTGGCAGGTGTCGGTTGAAACCAAGCTGGGATCCCTCAGCTCGGTGCCAGCGCGCTGGCAGAATCTCACGGTGCGCCAGTTTTTTGCGCTCCCCGAAAATGGACATCTAAGCTGGCTGAAGGATTCCCTGCCCGACGGCGTGCTGGGATCCAAAGTGCGCGATTTGCAGCCGGACATGGTCTTGCTGGGGGCAAAAGACCAGACCATCGTCTGGGATCTCGCCCCGCGGGAATCCACCGGACACCTGGCGAAGACCCTCCTGTACACCCATCTGCTCGACGGCCAGGGCATGTCGTACGTTTGGGAGACCTACTGGAGCCAAAGCGCCAAATGATCCCCGATATGAACAACCCGCAAGCCACCATCCAGATGTTATGAGCGCATTCCCCGAATCTCCACGCCTGCTCAAGGGCGCTTTTGTGGGCATCGACCCGCTGGTACCCGTGCCAAATGTGGTGGTGTTTCAATATAATCCGGACACGATGACGCGGCGGCTGGAGCCCCGGGCGGTCAGCGCCGAAGGCGACCGGGGCGAGGCGTACCGGCTTACCGGCGCGCCCAAGGAAACCATCACCCTTACCGTGGAGCTGGACGCCACCGACCAGCTGGAGCAGGCCAATCCATTGACCACGGCCGTGGGCATCTATCCCACGCTGGCGGCGCTCGAGATTCTGCTCTATCCCAAAAGCGCGACGGTGATTGCCAATGACGTGCTGGCGGCGGTGGGCACCATTGAAATTGTTCCCCTGCAAGGCGCCATGACATTATTTGTCTGGGGGCCGCAACGCATTCTTCCGGTGCGGCTGACCAGCCTGAGCATCACGGAAGAGGCGCATGATCCGCTGCTCAATCCCATTCGCGCCAAAGTGGAATTATCGTTGACGGTGTTGAGCTATCAGGATTTGTCCATTATTGATCCTGCCTACACCCTGTTCCTGGCGCATCACGTGGTCAAAGAGGTGATGGCCCTCACCAATGTTTTCAACAGCGCCCAAAGCATCGGCTCGGGCCTCAAACTCTAACCCGCGAGGTAATCCATGCCTTTTCCACCCACCAGCCGGTATTATAACATCGATCCCCTGCAAATGACGGATGCGGCTGGCCGCGTCATCACTTATCTCGACCGCCGCTTCATTCCGCCGCCGGAAAACTTCACTTTGTTGCAGACCTATGTGGTCGTGCAGGGGGACCGGCCGGACAATGTCACCGCGAAGTTTCTGACGGATCCCACCCAATTTTGGCAGCTCTGCGACGCCAACGGAGCCATGCGCCCGGACGAACTCACGGCGACCATCGGCCGCAAGTTGCGCATCACCCTGCCGGAAGGCATTCCAGGAACCCCCAATGCTTGATGGCATCCATTTAACCCTGTTGATCGGGCCGCCGCCCGCGCCGGTGCCCGCGCCGCTGCCATTGATGGAAGCGCTGCAAAGCGTGCAGGTCACCAGCGGCCGGGACCACAGCGGGTTTCAATTGACCTTCACCGTCGGCAAAACGTCGCTCATCCAGACGGTGTTGCTGCCGGCGGGAATGTTGGATCCCATCGTGACCCGGGTGGTGTTGATCGTCACCCTCATGGGCATGCCGCAGGTGATTGCCGACGGCATTGTGACGCATCATCAGCTCACTCCCAGCAACGAACCCGGGCAATCCACCCTCACCCTCACCGGCGAGGATTTGAGCGTGCTGATGGATGTCGTGGAAATGAAGCTCATTTATCCCGCCATGCCGGACGAGGCCAAGGTGGCGATGATCCTGGCCAAATACGCGGCCTTTGGCATCACGCCCATCGTCATCCCGCCGCTGGTGGATACCGTCCGAAGCCCGACCGCTGGTTACGACACCCAGACCGGCACTGACCGCACCTATCTCCGGGGGCTCGCCGCACAATGTGGTTATACCTTCTATGTCGATCCGGGACCGCTGCCGCTGCAAAACATCGCCTATTTCGGGCCGGATGTCCGCCTGCCGGTGCCGCAGCCGGCGTTGAGCGTGAATATGGACTGGGCCACCAATGTCGAGTCGCTGAACTTCAGCCTGGACGGCCTTTCCAAAAAGGTCACGGTGATCACCATTCTGGATCCCATCACCGGCACCATTCCGGTGCCGGTCCCGCTGCCCAATGTTAATCCGCTGCGTCCGCCGTTGGGCCTGCGCCTGACCCCGCCGGCCCGGATTATTTTTTCCGATGACCTGGCCAGCCTGGCCCCGGATCAAGCCGCCAAGCGCGCGCTGGGAATTCTCCGCGATGGCGCCGAAGCCATCAGCGGCAGCGGTTCACTGAGTGTGCCGCGTTACGGCAACATCCTCCGCTCGCGCATGCTCGTCGGGGTGCGGGGCGCGGGCCTGGCCTATGACGGGATGTATTACGTCGAAAGTGTGACGCACAGCCTCAAACGCGGTGAATACAAACAGAACTTCACGCTGTCGCGCGACGGTTTGATTTCCCAAACGCCCGTGGTCCTTTCCCTCCCATGAAACCAGCCAATCCCAATCCGCAGTATCTGGGAAAGTACCGGGGCACGGTCCTCAACAACGTGGATCCGGAGCAGCGCGGCAGATTGACGCTCAATGTGCCGGACGCGCTCGGCGCCATCCCCTCCAGCTGGGCCGAGCCGTGCGTGCCGCTGGCGGGGCCGGCCGGGCCGCCCTTGGGCATCTATTTTGTCCCCGCGATCGGCACCGGGGTTTGGGTGGAATTCGAGCATGGCGATCCCACGTTGCCCATTTGGTCCGGCTGCCGGTGGGGGTCGCAGGCCAGCGTGCCTTCGACCGCCAAGCTGGGGAATCCGGCCGATCCGAATATTGTGATCCAGTCGCTGCTGCAGCACTCCATTATGATCAGCGACATGCCCCCGACTCCGGCCACCGGCGGCATTATTCTCCAGAGCACGACCGGCGCAAAGATTGTCGTAAATGACAGCGGCATTTACATCGATAATGGCAAAGGCGCCTCGGTGCAGTTGATCGGGGCAACGGTCATGATCAACCAGACCGCGTTAACCGTCACTTGATATGCCCGGATTTCTCGTCCAAGCCACGGCTCAGGTCACCTGCTCGCACGGGGGCCAAGCCCAGCCCTCCGCCCCGAATCCGCGGGTGATGGTCAGCGGCCAGCCCACGGTTTTGCTGGGCACCCCGTATCTCATCGCCGGCTGCGCCCTGCCGCCCCCCACGGCGGGAAACGGCCCGTGTGTTTCCGGGCAATGGCTCACCGGTTCGACGCGCGTGTTATCCAACGGCCAGCCGCTGTTGCTGCAAAGCAGCCAGGGCATCTGCGCCCCCACCGGCACGCCCATGCTCATCGTCGCCACGCAACTACGCGTAAACGCCACCTGACCCCAGCCATGAACATTGATTACCCCTTCCACTTTGACGCGCGCGGACGCACCGCCGCCACCGATGACAACGATCATATCCGGGACATGATTGAGGAATTTCTCTTCACCAACCCCGGCGAACGTGTCAACCGTCCGGATTTCGGCGCGGGCTTGCTGCAACTGGTGTTTGCCCCGAACAGTCCGGAACTCGCCGCCGCCCTCCAGTTTACCATCCAAGCCGGCCTGCAACGATGGCTGGGCGACTTGATCCTGGTGCAGAAGGTCGCCGTCACCAGCCTTGATTCCACCCTCCAGGTGCTCGTGCAATATGTCGTGAAGACCACCGGCGCCAAGATAACCCAATCCTTTACCAATACCAATGGAGGCGCAGCATGAACGCACCGCAGCTTGTCTGCCAGGGCGAAAGCCGGCGCGACCTGGTTCGCGGCTCGCATTTTTACGGCCTGGACTATGTCGAGACGAGCCAGGATCAACTGACCCTGACGGTTTATTTCCTGGGCCGGGCCCCGCAAAAAATCACCGCCGCGAACCTGCAGATTCAAGGTGGGGAACGCATCACGGACGTGGCGGTGGTCAGCGTGATCCTCACCCCCGCCAACGATCCCGCCCTGGATGATTCAATGGAGGTGACGGTGAACCATCCGGGCGATTTTTCAACGTATTGCCTGAGTGTCCGGGCGCTGGACGAACCGGGCCGGCCCGCGAACACCCCCATGGCGGGGTTTGATCCCCGGTATGCCTCCGTGGAATTCACCTTCAAGGGAAGCTGCCCGAGCGAGCTTGATTGCGCCGCGCCCGCGATTTGCCCGCCGCCCCGGCGCGACGAGCCCGAGATCAATTATTTGGCGAAGGACTATGCCAGCTTCCTCCAAATCATCCGGGACCGGCTCGGCGTCATCATGCCGGGCTGGCAGGAAACCCACGCCCCCGACATCGGCACGGCGCTGGTCGAAGTTCTGGCGTATGTGGGCGACTCGCTAAGCTATTATCAGGATGCCGTCGCCACCGAGGCTTACCTGGGCACGGCGCGCCAGCGCATTTCGGTGCGTCGTCATGCGCGATTGATTGACTACGCCATGCACGAAGGTTGCAACGCGCGCGCCTGGGTTTGCCTCCAAGTGGCGGCCCAAAAGCAACTCGCCGCCGGGGCCGATTATTCGCTGGCCCCGCAGCAGGCAATGTTTTTGTCCGGCTTGGACCAATTGCCGGCGCTGGCGGGCAAAACCAGCTTGAACGCCAGCGACCTCAACGGCGTGCCGGCCGGTGTTTACGATGTGTTTGAGCCGCTGGTGCATGATGCCACCGTCAGTATCCCGCTTTACGCGGCTCATAATGAAATCAAGTTCTATACCTGGGGCGACCGGCAATGCTGCCTGCCGATCGGAGCCACCAAGGCGTTCTTGCGCGATGCCTGGCAGACGCCTGCGGCCACGGGCACAACCGAAACAGCCCCGGCCAGGACGACGGCAACCACCGTGGCAGACGCCCCGGTGGGGACGCCCGAGGATGTTTCCCTGCCACCGCGCCAATTGAATCTTGCCGCGGGCGACGTGCTCATCTTTGAAGAAGTCAAAGGACCGGTGACGGGCAACGCGGCGGACGCTGATCCTTCGCGCCGCTGGGCGGTGCGGCTGACGCAGGTGACGCCGATGGTGGATGATTTGCTCAAGACGCCGGAAGGGCGGCCGACTCCGCTGGTTGCCATCGAATGGGCCGCAGCGGATGCGTTGCCCATCGCGTTCTGTCTTTCGGCCCGGCTGCCGGCCCCGGATTGCCGCATTATTGGCGATCTCAGCCTCGCCTATGGCAATGTGATTCTGGTGGATCACGGCCGGACCATTTCACCGTGCGAGGATTTGGGCGTGGTGGAAAAAAACAGCGAAACGGGGGACTGCGCCTGCGAAGGCAGTGTGATGGAAATGACTTCGGTGCCGGGGGTTTTCCGTCCCGTGCTGCAACAATCTCCCCTGACCTATCGCTGCGCACTGGCATCGGGCCAGCCCGCCGCGAGGCTGCTGCTCCAAAATCCGCGCCAGGCATCGCCGGTCATCACGCTGTCCGCGATCCCCCCATCGCCGGATGGTGCCACGCCGCTGTTTCAACCGGCGGATTTGCAGGACGACACCACCCTCGCCGGAACTTTGCAACGGCGCGCCAATCCCCTGTCGGATTTCTTATTCCACCGGTTGTCCGCAAAAACCAAGGCCGCCTTGAACGAATGGAACGGGGCCAACCCGCCGCCCGCCAATGTCGCAGCCGGACTGGCTGCGGATCTGCGCGACCTGCTGGTGACCTGGTTGCCGCAACCGGATTTGTTGGAAAGCGGCCCGGCCGACCCGCAGTTCGTGGTGGAAGTGGATGACAATAGCGTCGCGCATTTGCGTTTTGGCGATGGGGACTGCGGCGGGCAACCCGCTGCCGGCACGGATTTTCTCGCTTGCTATCGGGTGGGCAATGGGAAGGCGGGCAACGTGGGGGCCGAGCGCATTTCCAAACTCGCGTTCCGCGCCGGCCCGCCGGCCGCGGGCCGGATCATTTCCGTGCGGAATCCCCTGGCCGCTCAGGGCGGCGTTGATCCCGAACCGGTGGCGGAAGTGAAGCTGTTTGCTCCCGGCACATTCAACACCACAATCGAACGGGCCGTCACCGCACCGGACTATGCGACGATTGCCGGACGCAATCCAGCGTTGCAAGGGGCCAACGCCGAGCTGCGCTGGACCGGCAGTTGGTATGAGGCGCGCGTGGCCGTTGATCCCCTGGGTGCCGAATCCCCCGACGACACACTCCTGCGAAATATCGAGGGCTATTTAAACCATTTCCGCCGGCTCGGCCACGATCTGGCAGTCAATGCCGCCGCCTGCGTGCCGCTGCAACTGGCCCTGGATATTTGCGTGCGGCCGCAGTACCTGCGCGGCCAGGTGGAGGCGGCACTGCTGGACGTGTTCAGCAACCGCGTGCTGCCCGGCGGAAGTTTGGGCTTCTTCAACCCGGACAATTTGACCTTCGGCCAGGGCATCTACCTGAGCCGGATCGTGGCGGCGGCCCAAGCCGTGACCGGCGTGCAAAGTGTCCTCGTCACGAAATTTCAACGCCTGTTTGCCGCGCCCAACCACGAACTCACCGCGGGTGTGCTCGTCCTGGCCCCCAACGAAATCGCCCAATTGGACAATGACCCGGATTATCCCGAACACGGCACCCTGACCCTTAATCTGCGAGGTGGAAGATGAACCCAACATCCTGCTCATGCACTTGCGGCTGCTGCGAAGGCATCCCGATCGCCACGCCCCAGCCCACGGCCAATCCGCCGGGCCAGCCGGCGCTGGCCTGCCGGGTCGGCACCCACGCCACATTTCTGGAAACCATGATCGCCCGGTTGTCCGCGCAGGATCATCCCGCGCTCGCCGCGCTGAAAACGCGCGATCCGGCGGATCCCTCCCTCGCGCTGCTGGACGGCTGGGCGCTGGTGGCGGACATCCTCACGTTTTACCAGGAGCGCATGGCCAATGAGGGATATTTGCGAACCGCCACCCAGCGCCGTTCCGTCCTCGAACTGGCCCGGCTCCTCGGCTACCAGTTGCGCCCCGGAGTGGCCTCCTCGGTTTATCTGGCCTACACCTTGGATGCAGACCGCTCCCAGACCCCGCCCACGCCCACGGAAACCCTCATCGCCGCCGGCAGCCGGTCGCAAAGTGTTCCGGGCCCCGGACAATCGCCGCAATTCTTCGAGACCTCCGATGATCTGGACGCACGCTCGGAATGGAACAACCTGGCGGTGCGGTTGACGCAGCCGTCGCGGTTCACCAATTCTGGCACCGACTCCGGCACGGACATTGGCACGCGCCACGACCTTTATTTTAGCGGCACCGCCACCAACCTGAAACCGGGCGACCCATTGATTCTCGCGCTCGGTGCCGCCGCAGGTGCGCAGGCGTTGCGATTGGTGCAATCCCTTACGGCGCAGCCGGCGCAGAACCGCACGTACGTCACGTTGCAGCCAGTCTCCGCCACCCAGTCTTCCTTGTCGCTGACCGGGGCGATCCTGCCCGTCACGGGCGGCGCGGACCAAACCCTTGCCTTGGGCCGGCTGACGAAATTGCTGACCCCGCTTTCGCTGCCGCCTTCCCTTCAACCCGCCAATGCCTCGCGTCTGGCACGCACGGTGAATCAGGCGTTTTCCCAAACCTCGGACATGGCCCCGCGTTTGCTGGCCGCGTTTCAGCCCGCAGCAGCCCCCAACCTCTACCAGGCTTGGGCTGGTTTCCCCGCGCCCGTTGCCCAGGCGCAAGTGGGAGCCGCCAGAATCAAAACCGGACTTTTTCCCGGCACTTACCCCGGGCTGCCCACGACCTCAAGCAACGCGAATGCGCCCACCAACGCGGTGGGTGGCAGCGGGGAAACCCTCACCACGCAATTCAATTCCCGGCCCACCCTGGCCACGGCCTGGCAAAGTCTGATCCGGGGGATCAGGCCCTTGCAATTGGAGGTGATTGCCTTGGACTCCGTCTATGACAAAATCCTGGCCGGAAGCTGGGTCTTGATTGACCGGCCAAACTTGGTCGCGCGCGTTGACGCGGCCGGTGGCCAGCAAACCACCAATCCCCCCCGCCGGATTCAATCTTTTCACAAGATCCTGAGCGTGGCGGCCGCCGCCATGACCACGGCGGATGGAGGGTTTAGCACCAAAGTGACGCAACTGACCCTGGATCCCCCCTGGCTGGCTGACCAGGACCAAAAGGCCTTGGATGAACTGGTGCAACAAAAAGAGCTGCTTCCGGGAACGGTCGTTTATGCCCAGACCGAGCTGCTGGACCTGGCGGACGAGCCGGTTGCCGCCGACCTTGCCGGCCGCACCATCGAACTGGACCGCCTGTATGCTGGCCTGGAATCGGGGCGCTGGATTATTGTTTCCGGCGAACGGACCGATCTTCCCAACGTCACGGGAGTGACGGCCAGCGAACTGGTCATGATTCTCGGGGTCGCCCAGGTGGATACCTCGCCCAATGGCCAGCGCGCCCCCGTTCACACCTCGCTGACCTTGGCCAACGCGCTCGCCTACAAATATGATCCGGCCACCGTGACGATTTATGGCAACGTCGTGCAGGCGACCAATGGCCAGACCAACAACGAGACCTTGGGCAATGGCGATGGCAGCCAGACATTCCAGGAATTCACCCTCAAACAGAACCCGCTGACCTTCGTGCCCGCCACCAATCCGCAGGGCGTCAATTCCACGCTGGCCGTCTATGTCAACAATGTGGCATGGCAGGAAACCGCCACGCTCGCGGCACTGGGACCCAGAGACCATGGTTATGTCACCCAAACAGCAGATGACGGTTCAACTTCGGTGATTTTTGGCAACGGTGTCGAAGGGGCGCGCCTGCCCACCGGCTTCGGAAATGTCCAGGCCATCTATCGCAACGGCATCGGCCAGGCGGGCAACGTGGATGCCGGCCAAATCACCCTGCTCCAGACCCGCCCGCTCAACGTGAACGCCGTCACCAATCCGCTCCCCGCCACCGGCGGCGCCGACCGTGACACCCTGGATCAGGCGCGGAAAAATGTTCCGCTGTCCGTCATGTCCCTGGATCGTCTCGTCTCCTTGCCGGACTATGCTGATTTCGCGCTGACGTTTGCCGGCATCGGCAAGGCCGCGTCAGCCCGGCTCTCCGATGGCTCGCGCGTGGTGGTGCATCTGACCATTGCGGGCGCGGAGGACATCCCCATCGCCATCCCCTCGGATCTCTACACGAATTTGGTGCAAGCGTTCCAAACCAACGGCGACCCCTGCCAACCGCTCCAAGTGGCCGTGCGCACGCTCCGCGTCTTGGTGATCTCCGCGCAGGTCGCGATCCTGCCCGCGTATCTTTGGGAAGATGTGGCGGCCAGGTTGCGGGCGGCGTTGCTGGCCACCTTCAGTTTCGATAATCGAAGCCTGGGACAGCCGGTATTTCAAAGCGAAGTCATCAGCGCCCTGCAAGCCGTCGCCGGCGTGGCCTATGTCACGTTGCAAGTGCTCGACTCCGTGGCCGAAAACTCCATCACCGCCAACCCCGCCAGCCTGGCTTCCCGCTTGCAGCTCAAGGCCGTCGTCCCGGCCGCGTTCGCCCGGCCGAATCCAGCGCCCGCCAACGATCCAACGGACCGCATTCTCCCGGCGGAAATGGTTTATTTGAATGCCACATTGCCCGACACACTGATTTTGAACCAGGTGCCATCATGAAAAATCCCGACCGTCTCTATCAACTGCTGCCTGCGATTTACCGCCAGCGCGACGCCAGCCAGGGCTATCCGTTGCAAGCGCTATTGCGCGTGGTCACGGAACAAGTCGGGGTCGTGGAGGCCAATATCAGTCAATTGTATGAAAACTGGTTTATTGAAACGTGCGAGGAGTGGGTGGTGCCATATATCGGAGACTTGGTCGGCTACCAATTACTCAATGACGCGGGCGAGCCGTCCAGCGTCACCTCCGCGCGCGCCCGGCAACGCGAGCGGATTCTCATCCCGCGCCGCGATGTGGCCAACACCATCCGCGCGCGACGGCGGAAAGGCACGGCCGCCCTCCTGGCGGAACTGGCGCTGGACGTGGCGGGCTGGCCGGCCCTGCCGGTGGAATTTTTTAAACTCCTCGCCTGGACCCAGGATTTGCACACGCCCCTGCTCAACCAGCCACGGTATCACCGGGTTCGTCTTGGCGACACGCTGGCCGCCGTTGCCGCCCGCCACCATCTCCCCGAAACGGAACTCAAATGGCTCAATCCCGCCGTGCCCCCCAGTGGCGCCCTGGTCGCCGGCACAAGTCTGCTGCTGGGCTGGCGCGCGGCGCGCGGCGGTTCCGTGGACCTCCGCCATTGCCATCCGCTTGAACAAATCAACGGCCCCTTCGACCGCGCCGCCCATACGGTGGACCTTCGCCGGATTGACTCACACCGGAGTGTTGGCTGGCATAACCTTCCCGGCATCGGTCTGTTTGTCTGGCGATTGAACAACTACTCGGTCGGCTGGCAGGGGACCGCGGCTGCCACCGCCCAGCCGCCCACCCCCAGCCCGGTGCCCGCGTTGTGCGTTGAAGAAGAAGGCCCGCAATGCTACACCTTCAGCGTGCTGGGAAATGACAGCGCGCTGTTCAGCCGGCCCCCGGCGGATTCCGTGCCGGCGAATCCGGTTTCCGAACTGAATCTGCCCATCCCCATCAGCCGCCGCCAGTTTGCGGAACGCGCCCGCGATTATTATGGCGCCAATGCCAGCCTGTGCCTCTGGGCGCCGGATTGGCCCGTCAAGGGCGCGGAACAACCCATCCCCTTGTCCGCCGTCCGCGTGGCCGACTTGGACCACTGGCAATACGCCGCCCCCAACGGTTGCGTGCTGATTGACCCGGAGCGTGGCCGCATTGTTTTTCCTCCGCGCCAACTGCCGAAACAGGGCGTCTCCGTTTATTATCAATACGGTTTCAGCGCCAACATTGGCGGCGGTGAATACCAACGCCTGCTTTCGCAACCCGCCGATGCCAGATTATACCTCGTGGGCCGGGACGGGGACTACCCGACCATCAACGCGGCGCTGCAGCAATGGGCGGCGGACAAGCCCGCCACCCCGGCAACCCCGGAGGCTGCCCCCACCATTGGTGCCGCGCGCAAGCCCGTTTCCGCCGTCATCGAAATAACCGACAGCGCCGTCTATACCGAACGCATTGTGCTGGCATTAAGCCCCTATGAAAGCCTGCAAATCCGGGCCGCCAATGGCCGGCGTCCCACCATCCGCCTGCTGAATTACATGACCAGCAAACCGGACGCCCTGGCCGTCAGCGGCGGCCGCAGCAGCCGGCTTACGCTGGATGGTCTGCTGGTGACCGGTCGCGGATTGCAGATCAACGGCCCCAACCCCGGTTCGGAGGTCAATCCCGTTGCCGCCGCCACCACGGATGGCGGGGATATGTGCGATGTCACCCTCCGTCATTGCACGCTCGTGCCGGGCTGGGGGTTGCAGTGCCATTGCGATCCCACCCGGCCATCCGAACCCAGCATTGAAGTCATGAACTCGACCGCCAGGATCAAGGTCGAACACAGCATCCTCGGGGCGGTTTTGGTGACGGCCAACGAGGCCCTCACCGATCCCATTGATTTGTGCGTTACCGACAGTCTTTGGGACGCCACCGCCAACCGGCTTTTCGTTTGCAGCGGGCCGGTTGAAACCCTGGCCTATGTCCGCCTGACCCTGGCTCGTTGCACGGTGTTCGGGCGGGTTATGGCCCATGAAATCGCCCTGGCGGAGAACTGCATTTTTATGGCCGCCGTCACCGTGGCCCGCCGGCAAAAGGGCTGCGTGCGCTTTTGCTATGTGCCGCCGGATTCCCGCACTCCCCGCCGTTACGAATGCCAGCCGGACCTGGTCGCAAAGGCGGTGGCCGACCGCTATGCCAGCGGCGGCATGACCCCCGAAGAACGCGACGCCACGCTGGCCTTGGAAACCGCCCGCGTCGCCCCGGCCTTCAACCGCACCCGTTACGGTATGGCAACCTATGGCCAGCTCGCCCCTGGCTGCGCCACCGAAATCTCGACCGGCGCGGACGATGAATCCGAAATGGGCGCGTTTCACGATTTGTGCCAGCCCCAGCGGGCCGCCAATCTGTTGGTCCGGCTGGCGGAATATACTCCCGCCGGCATGGGGGCCGGCATTATTTACGCAACCTAAACCACCAAGAGGATCCCATAACTATGCAAGGCGAATACCGAGGCGACTTCACTCGCGACACCTTTTATCCGGCCAACCATTTTTGCCGCGTGCTCATGCAACAGGGCCGCGTCCAGTTGGACGCCGACTGGAATGAGCAGGCGGCCATCCTGCTGTATTATCTCCGGAGTCTGGCCGGTGACCTCATCGGCCAGCACGGCGGGCCGGTTCCCGCAGGCTTTGCCGTCACGCCGGTCGCGAGCGGCACCCAGCCCATCTCCGACCTGAACTTGAGCCCGGGCCACTACTATGTGGATGGCATTTTGTGTGAATTGGATTCCGGCACGACGGCATCGTACCACCAGCAGCCGGCTTTTCCCAATCCGCCGGCCATTCCCCCGGGCACCGACGCCATCGTTTACCTCGATATTTGGGAGCGGCATCTCACCAGCGCACAACAGGATCAAATTCGTGAAGTGGCCTTGGGCGGCCCCGACACCGCCTCCCGCGCGCAAATCGTCTGGCAGTTGAAACTGCTTGCCTCCTCGCAGGATTCGGGGTTCAAGGGCGCCAGCATTGGGAACCTGTTCCAAACCCTTCAGCAACAGGCCGACACCGCCCAGACAGATACCCGGCAAAAATATAATATTGCCGATGGCAGTTGGCGGGTAGTCACGGACTATCTGCAAACCACCAGCGGCGGGCAAATGGCCGCCCGGGTGCAACCGCAGAATACGTCAACCAACCCCTGTGTGATCTCACCCCAGTCCGCCTACCGCGGAACCGAGAACCAGCTCTACCGCGTGGAAATCCACACCGGCGGCAATACGGTCTGGTCTGGAAAGACTGACTCATCGACCGGCAAGCCGGCGGACACCCAAAACGCCGTCACCTTCAAGTTCTCGCGCGAAAACGGCTCCGTGGTCTTCCCCATCCTCCAATTGGGAACCACGCCCCGCTCAGGCACGGTCGCCGCTCAGACCACCGTCGTGCTGGCGAATCTCGGTCCTGACCGCCGCCTGAGCCTGAATGTCAACGACTGGGTGGAGATCCTCGACGACGATTCGGATCTGGCGGTTTCCGGCCAGTCCCAGGCCCCCGGCTCCCTCTTGCAGGTGCAAGCCGTGGACCCCGCCACCATGACCGTCACGCTGGTGGGAACCACTGCGGTGACGGTGGACCAGCCGCCGACGAAACATCCGTTGCTTCGCCGCTGGGATCAACAGCCGGGGGACGGAAAAACCAGTAATCTGATCCTGGATTCCGCGACCGGCGCCGTGCTGCTGCAGACCGGCGCGTGGCTGACCCTGGAGGATGGCATCCAGATCCAGTTCCCCGCCACCCAGCGCAAAATTGAAGAAGGCCAGACCCATCCGGTCGCCCTCTATCGCCCCGGCGACTACTGGCTCATTCCCGCCCGCGTGGCCACCGGCGGCATCGAATGGCCGCAAACCACCGACCGCCAGGGCAACCAAACCCCGGCCGCGCAGCCGCCGCATGGAATCGAACACCACTATGCGCCGCTCGCCTACCTCGGAATCAACAACCGCGTGGTGGATCTGCGGCGAACCTACGACCCCTTGGCCAAATAATCCTATGACACTGGAACATCTTGATACAATTATCTCGTTTGTGGCGATCCTGACCGGCGTCAGTTTGCTGGCCACCATCCTCACGCAAATGGTTTCGTCCCTGTTGGGCCTCCGCGGCATCAACTTGCGCTGGGGCATTGCCACCCTCTTGGAGCATGCTGACCCGAAACTCGGTAAATACGCCAGGGACATCGCCCATGAAGTGCTCACCCATTCCGTCATTTCCGATTCCATGTTCGCAGACGCCGAATCCGCGCTGGTCCAAAACTGGCAGCTCGCCTCCGGCATCAGCAAAGATGAACTGATTCAAATTCTGCGCACTCTGGCCAAACAGGCCGATCCCGCCATCAGCGGCCCCAAACCTCCCGAATGGGCTGTGGCCCTCAAGAATTCCCTGGATCAACTGGATCGCGTTGCCGCCGATAAATTGCTGGCCATTTCTCCGGCGCTCCAGCAGGCCATCCCCCCCGAAGTCGGCAATGCCGACGACATCATCGCCCAATTGGCCGCCTCCACGGAACAATTGGCCGGCACCATCAACCAATGGTTCGACAATGTCATGGACCTGGTTGCGCAACGGTTCACCATGCACACCCGTGTCTGGACGGTGGTCTTTTCCGTGCTCATCGCGTTTGGCTTGAATCTGGATGCGTTCCGGCTGCTCACCCAGTTGTCGTCGGACTCGGAGTTGCGGGCGCGGCTGGTCACCAGCTCCGACGCGCTGACGCAAAAGGCCGGCGAAATGCTGTTCGCCCCCACCAACACCGCCGCCACCGGCGACGCCGCCATGCGGCAATTGACCAATGCCGTCAGTAATTTCAATTCGATCCTCACCAACAAGTTCAATTTGTGGCTCATGCCCGACCCCTATCCCACCCCGTTTTATAGCGGTTGGTTTCAGAGCTGGCCGCACTTTTGGGGCATTGTGGCCAGCGCCGCGTTGCTGAGCCTGGGAGCTCCGTTCTGGTACAACATGCTGAAAGACTTGAGCAACTTGCGTCCCGTTCTGGCTCAAAAACAAGCTGCGGAGAAGTCCGACCCCACCTAGCCCGGATATTTCATGGTGAAACCGGCAAGACCATGGCAAACCCTTGTGGCGCAGGCTTCCCAGCCTGCCGTATCGCAACCCCTGAGCCGTTCCGTCAAGGCTAAATCCATGGCTTTCTTCTTCCAGCATGGCGGTGCGAATACAAGGCCTGAAAGGCCGCCACAGGACAGCCCAG
>Ga0302319_10004119_pt1 | contig 30044 bp, 35 predicted proteins | sample Bog_T0_2_FD_203319 | JGI IMG/M metagenome (GOLD analysis project Ga0302319, IMG submission 203319) | Peat permafrost microbial communities from Stordalen Mire near Abisko, Sweden - Bog_T0_2 | ecosystem: Environmental > Terrestrial > Soil > Wetlands > Peat | place: Sweden: Abisko, Stordalen Mire... | reverse complement strand
CACCCCCGCCCCACACCCCCCGGCCCCCCACCCCCCCCCCCCCCCCCCCCCCCCCCCCCCCACCCCCCCCCCCCCCCCCCCCCCCCCCCCCCCCCCCCCCCCCCCCCCCCCCCCCCCCCCCCCCCCCCACCGGGGTGGTACAGACCGGTCGTATCCCTGACAGATTCGATGAGCAGCTGCTCGGGCAGGAATTGGAGTCATGTTTTGATTGTGAACTTTTCTGCGAAATAGACTGCAAAATCGGAAAAGAAATTTGCAGGCTGGATCGACGGCTTGAGCGGCGTGGAGTTTCCTGCGGGCGATTGTCCTGGAAAGAACAAGATAGCCCGGACGATTCTCAATGCTTTCCAATCCGATTTTGAGAAGCACCCGTACTTGCTGCAGGAGGACGCTCATGTTATTTCCCCGTTCGCTTCAATCTACACTTCGGTCCGGATCGCCGGAACCCAGCCCTGAGTCGCTCAAGCAGCTGCAAATCGCCATGAATCGCCGCCGGTTCCTCACCGGAGTTGGTGCGGTAGGCGCGGTTGCCGGCACGGCAATGGTAACCGGTTGCGGATCGTCGATGATGGTTGGCGCACAAACTCCAACCTCAAGCACAGACACGGCTGAACAGATTTTTACTGCCGCGCTGATTGCGGAGGATCTTGCTACGACTATGTACTACAACGCGCTGGTGGGTGGCGTCATTCAGGATCCGAACCTGGCCGGCACGGGCGGCACAGCCGTAAATGTAACGGCCAACGGCAGCGTGGCCAATGTGGGCTATATTCGCGGCGCGCTTGCTGAAGAGATAAGCCACGCGAACCTGCTGCGCAGCGTGCTCAACATCTCCGCTTCCAGTGGCGACCCGGTGCAAACCTTCTATTTCCCCACTGGCACGTTCGACAACCTGACCAATTTCTTCCCCATCCTGATTGCGCTGGAGACGGCCTTTATCGCCGCATACATGACGGCAGTGGAGGAGTTTGCGCTGATGCTCGGCGACGTGAATCCGTATAGCAGTACGCAGACTTCCGCTGCTGGCGCGACCTACGCCAAGACCGATCTCGTCTCGTTCGCCAAGATCTGCGCCGCAATTCTGGGCGTGGAAGCGGAACATCGCACCCTGGCGCGCGCCATCCCTCCCCCACCCACCTTCAACGGAGTCAACATTCTGCCTTCGGACGATGTTTGCTACGAGTCCACTGACACGCTGCAGACTGTGTACAACGGCATGAACTCGGCCGCGGCCGCACTGGGGCCGTTCCTCGCATCGAGTTCGGGAACCACGGCCTACTCGCTACAGACGGCGTTGGCCGGAGCCGCAAGCGTGCAGTTGGCTTGCAGCGGCATGCCGCCGATGTGAGAAAAACAGGGACCAGTTGTCAGTGGTCAGTGGTCAGTTCTCAGTTGTCAGGCGCCTGAGGGGTTTATGCGCTTCAGTGGGTTGGCATCAATCCATGATTCGCACAGGCCCAACTGATCTCTGAAAACTGACAACTGACCACTTCTCTTACGGCGTTGCCACGATGGCGATGGAGCTTGTTGCTGTGGAGGATACGATTTGCGAATCGAGCTGGCCGGCGGTGGTGGTGTCAAAGGTGTAGGCGTCGAAGTAAGGGCTGCCCAGCGAGCCGACCTCAAAGACGAAGGTGCTGCTCGAATCCTCCGCCATGGCGAGGGGCTGTACGCCGGCCGCGGTCGAAGTGGCGGATGCAATGGTGTAGACGGGATTGGCGGCGGTGCTGGCGGTGATTGTGAATCCGGTGATGTTGCCGGCGCTGGCGGTTCCGGCGCCGTTGGCGACATACACATAGTCGCCTGATGCGGCGGGGAGGATGAAGTTGGGCGCAAGGCCTCCGCTGGCGAAGGGAGAGCCGGTGGGCTGGGTCAACGTGCCGGTGGCGAGAGAGGCGTAGTTGAATACGCGAAGGCCGCCTGAGGTGCCCGCGGAGTTGCCCAGCGTTTCGCCGATATAGAACAGCCTTGGGGTGGTGCTGGGATCGACGGCGACGGAGATGGCGGAGCCGCTGGCATTCGCTACCGGAATGGTTGTGGCCTTGGTACCGAACGGATTGTTTCCCGTGGTGACGGCAGCGTCGAAGGGAACGATGACGGTGCCGCCGGCCCCAAGAGCAATAAGGATATTGGCGTTGTCAGGCGAGACGGCCATCTTGTTGGTTTGCACCGAAGCATTGGTGATGGTAAATCCGGCTGATTTCTCTGATCCGTTGTTGGCGCCGGTGGTGCTGCTGATTGGCACCGCGCCCACTACCAACCCGTTGGTGGCGGGAATGGCTTCAATCAGCCACGAATCCGTGGCGTCCACCTGGACCGCATAGGCCTCATCGGTGGTGACGACGACCCCGGTTCCCAAGACTCCATTGGTAATTGGGAAGGAGAAGACACCTGCGGTTGTGCTGACGATGAGGAAGTCTCCGTTGGGGGCGATGGCCATGGAATACGGCGTGCCCACGACTGTCCAGGGACTACCGCTGAGGGCGGTGACTGTGCCGGAAACGATGGACTCGCCAACAATCTGTGGCGTTGATCCGGCGTTGAGAATGTAGAAATTGCCGCTGGTTGCGGTGGTGCAGTTGGACGTGCAGGTGGTGGTGGTGGTGGTGGGCGCCTGCCAGAAATCCCCGCATCCGGGCAGAAGGATGGCCAGGAGCGGAAGTCCCAGAAACAAAATCCTTGTCAACTTCCCACTACGCATTCCTACTCCTTGGCCGATCGTTTCTGACGCTCATCGTTCATGGCACGCTCTTGGAACGGACCGCTCAACGGCAGACAATATCAGGATGGAGTGCTGGTGCGCATCCTGAGGCGCCTGACGGATTAGACGCGAATTCCGCGTCCTGTGCCGTCCAGTGGAAAGACGCGGGTGCGGCGTAGCGCGCTCAGAAGGAGATTGTCGGCCAATGGGCTTCAAAATGGGAAACCCCATGGCACCCCGATTTGAGCGAGACGCCATGGAGTACGGGCTGCCTTGGATTTAAGAATCTGCAGTTCCTGTTGCGAATGGCCCGCTTACTTACCCTGGGCAGAGCTGCCACCCTGCGTGGGCTGCAATGCAACTGCCAGGGAAATCTCGCTTCCCCACTTCAGCTTTACGTCGTGCCTGGAGACGAGAACGCCGGAGACAGTGCTGTCAATCTTGCTATGCAGGTCCACACCGGGCAGAGCACCTTCCTGGTCGATTTCGGTGGATTTCGCGGCCCAGTCTCCGATGAACTGATCGCCAGGCTTAACGGCATTGCCGTTGATGTCCTGAGTTTCCGGCGCGTAGACGCCCACGATGGTGGCCTTGATGGGGAGGGTGGTGCCGTTCTTCAAGACAGCCTTGTTGAAGTTGATGGCAAGCTTGGAGGCGCCGGCGAGATTCAGCTCATCGGTTGTAACGACTCCGAGAATCCTGGTGCCGGCCGGCAGAACCGTACCGTCCTTGAGGGCGACCTTGTCGGCGAGGGTGGTTTGGATTGCGTCACCCGGCTTGGCCTTGCTGCCGTCGATGTTCTGAACGAGGGCAACGCGGGCGGAGACCATGTTGGCGGCTTCTTCTGTTGCCGCGGCGGTCTGCGCCCGGATGGCTGCGGGGAGGAGCAACGCGAGAGTGGCAACTGCGCAGGAAAGGACGATGGCGGAATTACGATTCATGAAAGAAATCTCCTTTGTGGAAGTAGGAACGCGTTTCTGTGACGCCCTCAAGAGCGGAGAGCAAGAAAACTTAATTGCCTATTGGACGCCGGAATGTAGTTCAAAGATGCACAATACGGGATTTCGGTGGGCAATTCGACGTGGCTTGACGGAGTTTAAGCTGTTTACTTTAAAGCTATTTATCGGAAATGGGACGCGCTTGCCAAACTATCCTTGCGGCGGTCAGATCTTCGATGGCCATGCCTACGGATTTGAAGACGATGCGGCGGGAGGTTGGAGCGGGAACTGAGCCGGATAGGATTTCGCCGATCTCCGCGTCCACTCTGGAGTTGGAGAGGCGGACGTCTCCGGATTCGCGTTCGGCGCAGGAGCGGGACTCGGCGACGATGTAGCTGGAGTGCATGGCTTCGTCGTCGAGTTCACGAAGGGATGCGCCGGTGGCGCCGACGGCAAGGACGAGGGCATTTGGTGCGAGCCAGCGGCCTTCAAGGACGGGAACGGGCGAGGAAGTTACGGTGAGGACGACGTCGGCGGAGGCGGCTTCTTCGATGGGAACTGAGCGGGCGTTGATTTCTTCGGCCAGGCGTTCGGCGTTCGCTGGTGTGCGGCTCCAGATGCGGATGTCCTTAAGGCTTGGACGGGTGAGGCGGAAGGCTTCGATATGCGAGCGGGCTTGGACGCCGCTGCCAAGGATGCCGAGGCTGGTGGCTTGCCTTAGAGCGAGCGCGTCGAGAGCAACGGCGGAGACGACTGCGGTGCGCATCTCGGTGATCAGGCGGCCATCCATGACTGCGAGGGGTTGGCCGGTGGAGCGGCTGAGAAGTTCGATCACGGCCGTGTGGGTGTGAAGGCCGAGTTCGGCGTTGCCGGGGTAGAAGGTGACGGTCTTTACGCCCATGGCGTCGCCATGGATGACGGGCATCACGGCGAACCAGCCGCTGTTCACGCCTTCGACGTTCTGGGCGCGGAGGATGGTGCGGGCGGGCTGATCGACGAGGCCGGCGGAGTAGTCGATGAGGGCCTGGCGGATGGCGGGGATCAGGGCTTCATAGGTGAGAACGGAGCGGACTTCGTGCTCGGGGATGTACATGCCTCAGTTGGGCCGGTCGCCGGAACTTGTGCGGCGGCGGAAGCGCTCGTCGAGCGGCTGGCGGCCCTGGAAGCCGGACTCCATGGTGTGCCAGTGCTCGATGGAAGTCTCGCCCATGCGCCAGCAGAGCAGGACAACCTGGTCGTCGAGGCGGCAGGGGAAGTCAAGCAGGCCGGATTCGATGTCCTTGACCTGGACGCCGATGGAGTCGATTTCGGCGATGCTCTCTCGGACGCGCTGCAGGTGGGATTCCATCTCGGCGCGCTGTTTGGCCACTTTTGCGACATCAACGGTCATGCCGCCGGAGACGTAAATACGCCGCGCCAGCTCAGAGAGGTCCGCCTCCACCTGGTCCGCAGCCTGCTTGCCTTCCATGGCGCGCTTGAGCAGCGACTCCATGACCGGGAGCAGAGACTGCGCTTCTTCGAGGGTGAATGTTTTCATGAGAATACCCTGAATCTAGAATACGCCGAAATGACAGGGAATAGGGATTAGGGAATAGGGAACAGGGGATAAGAGCCCGCGTGGAATAATCGTGAAGTGGAAGAGGCAACGAACGGGAGCGCAGATGAGTGAACTTGTGGAAGTGTTGTCGGGTGACAGCGCGCATACTCCTCCGGCATTGATTCTGGAAGGGCTTTCGAGCGAAGCTGCGCACTGGGCGATTTCCGGGTCGCCGCGGACGATTTACGAGGAGCTTTGGCACATCACGTTCTGGCAGCAGATAACTCTGGACTGGGTGCGGGGCTATGAGACTGCCTATCCAGTTCATGCCTCGGATGGGTTTCCGACCGAGGCGGACACGGCAGCCGAGAGGTGGGAGGAGTTGCAGAAGCGCTTCCTCGCGACGAACCGGGAGGCGGGTGCGATTGCGCTGCATACGGAAAGGCTGGAGATTGAAGTGGTGTGCCCCTCACGGCCGGGGATGCCGGTGCGGGTGATGACGGTGCGCGAGCAGTTGGAGAGCCTGGGGGCGCATAACGCCTACCATTTTGGCCGTATTGTGCTGCTGCGGCAGATGCAGGGATTGTGGCCGCCACCCTCGGGCGGGTTCAGCTGGTGAAGCAGCCTTGTGAAACTGAAAGCTGAGTTGGGGCGTACTGTTTGTGACCAGCTTGCGTGGGAAGGTATCATTGCAGCTTATGGGAACTCCGCCGATTGAGATGGCCAGCCTAGGCATGGCCGATTCACTGATCCTGATGGTGATGGCGTTGGTGGTCTTTGGGCCGCGACGGCTGCCGCAGATCGGCCGCCAGATCGGCAAGCTGATGTATGAGTTCCGCAAGGCGTCCAACGACTTCAAGTTTCAGATGGAAGAGGAGATGCGCAACGCCGAGGATGCGGAACGGCGGCAAAAGGAAGAGGCGCGCGTGGCTGCGCTGGCCGCCGCGGCTCCAACACCCAAGCTTTCCGCGCCGGAAGCGATGGCCAGCCTGGTACCGGCAGAACCTGCGGAGCCTCCTGTTTCTGCCGCTGCAGATGCGACGGCAGCGGAGCCGGCGGAGTCTTCGGCGGAAGAGGGTTATCCGCGCATTTTGCCGCCCTCAACCGGGGAGCAGGTGTCGGCGGCGCGGCCCAACAGCCTGACGGCGCTGGCCAAGGCGGCGCGGGATGAGAACGCGAAGTCCGAGTCTGCTCCCGTAATAGAAACCACTGGAAGCCAAGGCCCAGACGCACCAAAAGAATTGGAACAATCGGAGCAGGCGGCCCAGCATGCTTGATGCCTCGGAGGCGATTGGGAAGGCGCGGGCCGCGGTAACTGAGCGCGCAGAACTGCCCGGGATGAGCCTGATGGAGCATCTGGACGAGCTGCGGCGGCGCATCGTCCACTCCGTGCTCTACCTGGCTGCCGGATTCGCGATTGCCTGGATCTTCCGCGATCCGTTTGTCAGCTTCATCCAGGCGCCGCTGAACCACATCGGCAAGTCCCTGGTATTTACCCACCCGATGGACCCCCTGAACCTGAAACTGCAGGTGTCGCTGGTGGGCGGGGCGATTGTGGCATCGCCCTTCATCCTCTTTCAGGTGTGGCTGTTCATTGCGCCGGGACTCTATCAAAAAGAACGCCGGTTCGTGATTCCCTTCATGGCGGCAACGGTGGCATTGTTTCTGAGCGGCGCTGCCTTTGGCTACTACTATGTGCTGCCGGGCGCGCTGAAAATTCTCATTGTGGACTTCGGCCACAACTTCACCTCGATGGTGACCATTGAAGACTATTCGAGCTTCTTCCTGTCGATCATTCTGGGCCTGGGCATCAGTTTTGAAGTGCCGATTTTGATCTTCTTTCTTGCCCTGTTCGGCATTGTCAGCCCGAGATTCCTGTGGAAGAACGTCCGCTATGCGATTCTTGCGGTATTCATTGTGGCGGCTTGCATTTGCCCCAGCCCGGACCCCTGGACGATGTGCATTTATGCGGTTCCCATGCTCTCGCTTTATTTGATCGGCATCGGGGTGGCGTGGTGGGTTCACCCCTCGCGACGGAAGGCGAAGGAAGCCAAAGAGGCCGCATTATGAGGCTGTTGTCTCGCTTCAAAAAGACCTTGTTTCTGGCTACACTGCTGGTGGCGATATCTTTTCCTGGGGTTGGGTTTGCGCAGGCTCATTTCAACGGGGCGAAGGCGCTGGATTATGCGCGGCAGTTTGTGGCCATTGGCCCGCGCTGGCCTACCAGCCAGGGACACCTGAAGGCTGAAGCCTTTTTGCGCGATGCATTCAAGCAGGACCAGTTGGAAGAGGATACCTTCACTGCCAACACGCCCATTGGGCCGGTGGCGATGCGGAACTTCATTGTGCGGTTCCCGGGGAAAAAACCGGGAGTAATCGTGCTGGGCACGCACTACGAGACCAACTACCCGCTGCGGAATATCAACTTCGTCGGCGCCAACGATGGAGCCTCGACGACGGGCTTGCTGATGGCGATTGCGGACCAGTTGCGCGGCAAGACACTCGACGGCTATTCGGTCTGGCTGGTTTTCTTTGATGGGGAAGAGGCGATTCAGACGTGGTCCGCGTCCGACTCGACCTATGGAAGCCGGCACCTGGCTTCAAAATGGGGCCGCGACGGAACGCTGGGCAAGATCAAGGCTTTCATGCTGGCCGACATGATTGGCGACAAAGACCTGGACATCCAACGCGAAACGAAGTCAACCGGTTGGCTCGTGGACCTGGTCAGGCAGGCTGCCCACAAGTTCGGCGACGACCGTTACTTCTTCAAGACTGAAGAAGCGGTGGAAGACGATCATCTGCCGTTTGTGGAGCGTGGTGTGGCGTCGATTGACGTGATCGACCTGGATTATGGCCCCAACAACAGCTACCACCACACGGCGCAGGACACGCTCGACAAGATCAGCGCGCATAGCCTGACGATTGATGGGGATGTGTTTCTGGAGACGATCCGGCTGATTGATCTGCGGTAGGCGGGCAACGCGGATGCCATCGTCTTGAATTTATCCGAATCTTTAAGTCGATGCGATATGTATGGACGCGCATCAGTGTCAACAGTTGCATCAACTTGTCATTTGATGCATAATCGTCCCATGCGAACCACCGTCACGCTCGACGAAGACGCCTACGAGTTGGCGATGCTTCGCGCCAGGGGCAAGGGCATTACCCTCGGCGCTGCCTTGAGCGAGTCCATCCGCGAGGCCCACGAGGCGCGCCTTCAAGACAAGCCGCTCCCCGAAGGCCTTGTTCGCGGGCCCAAGGGGATGCTCATGTTCGCCGCCCGCAAAGACGACCGCATCCTTACCAGTGAGATGGTAAAAGCGGCAACGCTTGAATTGGAAGAAGAAGACGATGAACGCAGAGCGTTTCCTGCTCGACGTCAACATACTCGTCGCGCTGTTTGACCCGGCGCACGGCAACCATCGCATCGTTGCGCGATGGTTCAGTTCACCTGGCCTGCAGTGGGGCGTATGCGCCTTTACTGAGGCCGGCTTTCTGCGAATCACCACAAGCACGCCCGCGGGCCGGCGCACCCTTGAGCAGGCAACAAACATTGTTCGAAGCTTCAGCAACGATCCAAACTTCACCTATTGGCCCATGCGGACCAGTTGGACCTCTCTTGTCGCACCATTCGCAGGGCGACTCTATGGCCACCAGCAAATCACCGACGCGTATCTGCTTGGCCTGGCCATCAAGGAAAATGGCATCCTGGTCACGCTTGATCGAGCCTTCAAACAGATGGCGGGGCCGAAATACAGCAAGAACGTGCTGGTAATTGAATAGCCGTCGGAGCATCGATGATCAACAGGCTCGTTTTGTTGCCAGGCATGCATGGAACGGACGAACTCTTCCCCGCATTCGTCAACGCTATGCCTGGGCCAAAGCACATCGAGAGGCTCAACTACTCAAATAGACCAAGCTCTACCTACCGGCAATTGCTCGGAATTATCCAATCCAGCGTTTCCGCATCCGACCCCTATTTTCTTCTCGCAGAGTCCTTCTCGACGCCCGTTGCAATTCAGCTTGCCGCGACAAATCCAAACAACCTCAAGGGCCTGATACTCTGCGCCGGATTCGCATCCAGCCCACTGACTGGCCCAGGACGCATCGCCGCGTCCCTGCTCGCTCCGCTCCTGTTTCGCCTTCCGGTCTTCGAATTCGCTGTGAATCGCTTCCTCATCGGTCCCAACCCGCCCAAATCCCTCCAAGCATCTGTCCGTGCAGCTGTTTCTTCGGTCGAGCCGACGGTCTTGACCGCGCGCCTCCGGGCCGTGCTCTCCTGCGACGCGCGAGAAGCCCTACGCCATGTAGCCGTACCCATTCTTTACATCCAAGCCACGAGAGACGAGCTAGTCTCTCCGTCGTGTCTTGAAGAAATTCGCCGCGTCAGGCCGGAAGTTGGCGTGGCGCAGATCGACGGTCCTCACCTAATCCTCCAACGGGAACCAAAGCAGTCTGCAGACGCCGTCGTGAAATTCATCCATGAGCTCCCATGAACTTCTGTTTCCAGTTCCCTGATCCCTGTTCCCTGCCTTCCTGTAGCATTCAGGAATGATCGCGGGCGTTTCATGGACATGGTGGCTGGGGTTTCATGCGGCGGTGGTGACGCTGCTGCTGGTCGATTCCCTGCTGCCTGGACACAAGCACGAAGACCGCCATGCGCAGATGTTTGCGTGGCTCTGGACCGCACTCCTGATCCTTGCCGCGGCCGGCTTCGCATTTTGGATTGCGGTGACCCAGGGCCACCAGACGGCCCTCGAATGGGCGGGCGGGTACGCGATTGAAACCTCGCTCAGCGTGGATAATCTCTTCGTCTTCCTGGTACTTTTTCAGGGTTTTCAAATCAACCGGCAGCGGCAGCACAACGCGCTTTTGTGGGGAGTGGGCGGTGCGGTGGTGCTGCGGGCGCTGTTTATCGTTGCGGGCATCGCCCTGCTGCGCCGGTTCGAGTGGATCACCTGGATCTTTGGCCTGTTTCTGCTTTATGCGGCATTCCGGCTGGTGCGCGGCAGTTCGGCCCACGCAGCGATCCCCGAGTGGATTCGCAAACTGCAGCCGGCCAAGGGTTCGCTGCTGCCGGTGATTCTGGCCGTTGAAGTGACTGACATTCTCTTCGCTACGGATTCCATTCCGGCGGTGCTGGCCATCAGCCACAATGCTTTTGTGGTGTACACGTCGAATATCGCGGCGATTCTCGGGCTTCGCTCGCTCTACTTCGCGCTGGCGGCGATGCTTGATCGGCTGCGCTATCTTCATTATGGGCTCGGCGCAATGCTGGCGTTTGTGGCGTTGAAGATGTTAATGGCGCATTGGGTGGATATGCCGATCACGCTGTCGCTGGCCATCATGGGCGCGATTCTGGCGATTTGTGCCGTGGTTTCCGTGGTCGCGGGACCGCCGACCTCGAAAGCGGAAGTCTGAGCAAGCGTGGCTCGAATCATGCCTGGCGTGCTGCCTCTTTCGATTGAACCGGGACGTGGTTCATAGTGCTCAGACGGTCGCCGGCGCGCGGCCTAAGGTTGAATTCGTAAGGATAGACCGTGAACAACCCCCGACCGTGTGAGGGATTTCAAAGAAGCGAATCAAGAATCCTTATGGTGGCTGGTGCGGCCAGGTGTTTCATCGAGTCCGCACAGCTCCCAACGCACATCAGGCAACCGCAGACACCTCGAGGGGGAAACACATGCGCGGACTCAAGATTCTCATCGGAACCACAGCATTGCTGGTTGGCATGGCGGTTGCGCCGGCAGCCAGGGCACAGATTGTCGTCGGCATCGGTGTCGGGATTCAACCGGTTTGCCAGTACGGCTACTATGACTACGCACCTTACGCCTGCTCACCCTACGGCTTTTATGGCCCGGGATACTTCTATAACGGGATCTTTCTGGGCATGGGCCCGTGGGCCGGTTGGGGCTATGGGCACGGCTGGGGCGGACACCGCTTTGTTGAAGGTGGCGGGGGAAGCTACCGCGGCGGTGGCGGCGATGCGGCAAACCGTAGCAATTTTGCTCGCGGCGGAGGCGGAGCAGTCCGCAACGGCGGTGGTGGAGCAGTCCACAGTAGCGGGGCAGTTCGTTCCAACGGAGCAGTTCAATCCGGCGGGGCACGTCCCAGTGCGGGTCGGCCGGCAGCCAGAAGCACCAGTACTCCCCGTGCCAGCGCTCCCCGTGCCAGCGCTCCCCGTGCCAGCGCTCCCCGTAGCAGCGGTGGTGGTGGCGGTGGACGGCCAAGTGGCGGCGGCGGTGGAAGGCCTCGCGGACACGACAGCGGCGACACCGACAAAAAGTAAGCGATAGCTGCTCAGAACGGGCAGCGCCCACCACAACCAGCGGCGGAGCTAACCAGCTCCGCCGCTTTGCTTTCTGCTCGATTGCAGCCCGTGCATTTACGATAAGAGCAACGTGCAAACCATAAGGGTAGACACACCATCAGCGAAATACGACGTGATCGCGAGCAGCGGCCTGATTGAGGCGCTCGTACCGCGGATTGAACGGGTTGCGGGCCGACTACCGCGGCGGGTTTTTGTGCTGACTTCAGCGCCCATCTGGGCGCTGTGGAGCGAAACATTTCTGGCTTCTTTTGCAGAAGCTCCGATCGTGCTGTTTCTGGAGCAGGGAGAGAATTACAAGACCCTGTCCAGCATCGATCGCCTGCTGCGCGAGATGGCGCGGGCGGGTGGCGATCGAGGCTCTCTGCTGATTGCCTTTGGCGGCGGCATTGTGGGCGATGTGGGCGGGTTTCTGGCTGCCATTTACATGCGCGGCATTGCTTATGTGCAGGTGCCGACGACGTTTTTGGCGCAGGTGGATTCGAGTGTCGGCGGCAAGACGGGCGTCAACCTGCCGGAGGGCAAGAACCTCGTCGGCAGCTTCCATCATCCGCTGGTTGTGTTCGCCGACATCGGCGTGCTGGGCACGCTGCCGGACCGCGAACTGCGCGCCGGGCTTATGGAAAGCGTGAAGGCGGGGATCATCCGCGACCGTGCACTCGTCCGGTTTATGGAACAGCATGCGCAGGAGATTCTGAGCCGCGACGCCAAGGCGCTGGAAAAGGTGATTGCTGCGTCCATCCGCATGAAGGCCCGTGTGGTGAGCCGCGACGAGCGCGAGAGCGGGTTGCGCATGATTCTCAACTTCGGCCACACGGTGGGCCACGGGCTGGAGCAGGCCACGGGTTACAAGCTGCTGCTGCATGGGGAAGGCGTGGCATGGGGCATGATCGCTGCGCTTTTCCTGGCGCGCAAGCGGGGCACCATTACGGAAGGCCAGCTTGAGCGGCTTGAGGCTCTGGTGCACTTGTATGGCCCGTTGCCAACGCTGACACTGAAGGCGAAGAAAGTGGTTGCGGCCACCGGGGGAGACAAGAAGAATGTAGGTGGAGTGCGGCGGTTTGTGTTGCCCATCGGCATTGGCGATGCGGGCGTGGTGGAAGATGTGACGCCTGCGGAGCTCGAGGCAGCTGTTCAGCACATGCTTGCGCAGGCTTCAGCAGAAGTCGATGACTAGAGGCGGACGTAGCCCGTCGAAGAGTTGAGGATTCAATGGCAGTGACAGGAGCCAAACCGGCGGGGATCGTAGACGAAGCACAGGCAGCGCGCGCCGTGCAGCAGATGTTCGACTCGATTGCCCCGCGCTACGACTTGCTGAATCATGTTCTGTCGGCGAATGTCGATCGCTACTGGTGGAGCAAAACAGCGCGACGATTCAAAGATGTACTGGCCGGCCCGGACGCGGCGGTGCTGGATATTTGCTGTGGCACGGGCGACATGACCATGGCTCTGTTGAAGCGCAGACCACGCGGGGCACGGCCGGTTATTGCCGCGGACTTTGCGCGGGGCATGCTGAGCCGCGGCGCGAAGAAATTCAGTTGCGAGCAGAAAGGCAAGCCCTATGCAGTGGCGCTGGAGGCGGATGCTCTGCATCTGCCATTACGACCGGCGTCACTGGACCTGGTTGTGACGGCATTCGGTTTCCGCAACCTGGCAAACTATGAGGCCGGCCTGCGCGAGTTTGCGCGTGTGCTCAAGCCGGGCGGCCAGTTGGGTATTCTTGACTTCGCCGAGCCGGGCGGCATGATGGGCAAAGCCTATGCTGTTTATTTCCGCCGCGTATTGCCTGCGATAGGGCGCATGATTTGCGGCAAAGACGGGCCTTACAGCTATCTGCCTGCGTCCGTGGAGAAGTTTCCTCCACCCGCAGAGATGCTCGACATGATGCGGGCCAACGGGTACACAGAATGCGCGTGGAAGCCATATACGTTCGGGATTGCAGGCCTTTACACGGGCGTTCGCCGCGCGGAGATATGAGAGCGGAATGACCACAGCGGTGCAAAATTCGTTGTCGCTGACCGCGGTTGAATTGTCCGCTGTGAAGCGTCGCGTGGCACTGCACTCGATGTTCGCGGCGGCAGTGATGACGGTGCTGAAGCTGGCAGTCGGCCTGATGTCCGGCTCGCTCGGCGTGCTGTCAGACGCGGCCCACTCCGGGCTCGACCTGGTGGCCGTCACACTGACTTTCTTCTCCGTGCAGGTGAGCGACAAGCCCGCTGACGAGGACCACACCTACGGCCACGGCAGAATTGAAAACCTGTCCGCATTTCTCGAAGCGGGCCTGATGGCCGTCAGTTGCGCATGGATTGTGTGGGAAGCGATGCAGCGCGTTTTCACGCACACAGTTGAGATACACCACTCAGTGTGGCCGGTGCTGGTACTGCTGACTTCCATTGCCGTGGATTACTGGCGATCGCGGCGATTGCGCGCAGTGGCGGAGCGCACCGGGTCACCAGCATTGGCCACCGACGCATTCCACTTCGCCAGCGATATCTGGTCAACACTTGCGGTGCTCGTCGGGCTGGGAGCAAGCTGGATCGGCGTTCAATTCGGCATTGGCTGGCTGCGCTATGCGGATCCATTTGCCGCCGTGGTGGTCTCGCTGATGATTCTGCGCATGACCCTGCACCTGGGGCGCGAGACAGTCGCCGTGCTCATGGACGAGGTCCCGGCGGAGATCAGGCACAAGCTGATTGCAGAGGTTGAGCACGTCGACGGCGTGCTGGCCGTAGAGCAGGCGCGGGTGCGTCAAGCGGGCGCAAGCTACTTTGCGGACCTGACACTGGCGCTTCCGCGGCGATACACATTTGAACACACCGGAGAGTTGGTGCGCGCGGCCACGGATGCCGTTCATCGCGCGTTGCCCACAGCCGATGTTGTGATTCACACGGTTCCGCGTGAGCCGCAGGCGGAAAGCATTTTCGATCGCGTCCGAGCCGTAGCTTCGCGCAACAACGTCAGCGTGCATGAGCTCAGCGTGCAGTCGCATGGTGGCCGTCTGCGCGTGGAGCAGCATCTGGAGTTGGATGAGAACATGCGGCTGATCGAGGCACATGAATTTGTGACGGCGATGGAGGCGGAGATTCTTCGCGCGGCTCCGGAGATCGATTCGGTGCTGACGCATATCGAGAGCGAGCCGGCGACCATTGAGCAACCGGAAGAGATGGTCGAGGTTGATCGCAAGATTGAGTATGCACTGCGGACAACGGCGCGGCTGTTCAAGGAAATCATCGATGTGCATGAGATCATTGTCGGCCGGACCGTGGATCACATCTCGCTGAGCTGCCACTGCACGCTACCGGACGAACTCTCCATGCACCGGGTCCACGAAGTGATCACGGCGCTCGAAGACCGGTTCAAGCTGGAATGCCCGGAGGTGTACCGGGTGATGATTCACCCGGAGCCGGTAACGGATAATTTGCGATAGAAGGACAAACGAGGATGGATTCAGATGATTGCACACAGTGACTGGAAGCACGACGATGTTTATGAGGGCGTAGCTGAAAACGGCAACACGCTTCTCTTTGACGCGGACTCCGCGCATAAGGAAGGCCCCAGCCCTATGGAAGCGGTGCTGATGGCGCTTTGCGGTTGCACCAGTGTGGACGTGGTCTCGATCCTCAAGAAGAAGCGCCAGCCGCTGACATTGCTGCGCGTGTCTGCGGTTGCGGAACAGGCGTCGACGCCGCCCCGTGTGTTCACAAAGATCATGCTGACTTACGCAGTGAGCGGTAAGCTGAGCCGCGAGGCGGTTGAACACGCCGTTGCACTGTCGAAGGAAAAATACTGTTCTGTCTCGTTGATGCTGGAGAAGGCGGCCGAGATTGATTACGAGATTGTGTTTGTGGATGGAGAGCCCGACGCATGAGGATGCGGCCCATCAAGAATTTCTTTCAAGCCGCCTCGCTCATCATGCTGCTGGTCGCTGTTGCGCTGCTATCTGCGATCGCCACCATGCATTTCGCCATCCACGGCGCTGAGGTGCAGGTGCCCACGCTGCAAGGCATGACCGTTGCCGATGCGCGCAGCCAGACCGCGGGGCTCGGCCTGAATCTGGATGTCGACAATCGCTACTATTCAAGCGATGTAACTGCGGGGCACATTCTTACGCAGTCGCCGACCCCGGGAACCGTAGTGCGCCGCGAGTGGCGTGTGCGAGTGGCAGAGAGCCTGGGCCCGCAGAAGGTGGACGTGCCCAACACTGTGGGCGAGGATCAACGCGTGGCCGCGCTGACCTTGCGGCGAGTTGGTCTGGAAGTGGGTGCGACTGCGCAGATTCCGTGGAAGGCAGCGGAGGGAACAGTGCTGGCGCAGGACCCGCCGGCGCATGCCCAGGGCATTTCGCGACCGAGCGTCAATCTCCTGGTGGCTGCGCCAGACGACGACGCGGCCGACGGATTCGTGATGCCGGACATGGTTGGATTGCCCATTGTTACCGCGCAGGCGCAGTTGGCCCGAGTCGGCATTCAGACACAGACTCCCACTTATGTGCCGACAGCGATTCCGGCGGTGGGCGCTGGTGACGCGGCGCCCAAGGCACCAATAAAGCCGGGATCGGTGATTGCGCAATCGCCTTCTGCCGGGGCGCGAGTTTACCAGAACTCGGCTGTAAGCCTCACGGTCGCCGAGTAGTGCCGCCCGCAAGCAGTGGTAATGCCACTCATGCGGCCAGCAAAGACAACAGCAACTCCTCGACGCGCATGTAGCTCGCGGCCATCCCGTGTTCCATTCCTGACCGTTTGGCGGTGTCACGGGCTTCGATGGACTCATAAAGAACCGTGATCGTCATGCGCGTTGTGCTGCCCTCTTCCGCAAAGATCGTCGTGTCCAGCGCCTCGCCCGCGTACCAAGCCTCGTCGAATTGCTCGGTGGCGACAAGCAACCTGGGCGCGATAATTTCGCGAAAGACTCCGCCAATTCCCATCTCTTTTCCATCCGCCTCTTGCCGCCAGAGATAGCGATACGTGCCGCCGACTCTCAGATCAATTTCGCAGACTGGCATGGTCCATCCCGGCGGCCCGAGGAGCCATTTCCGAACCAATTCAGCTTTCGTGAATGCTTCAAAGACCAGCGCGCGCGGGGCATCAAAGACCCGCGTCACCTGGATCTCGCGGTCGCTGGGCGTGGACACTTGAAAGCTGTCGGGATACATCATCGGGGAACCTCCTTGTGGTGTTTTTTGTGTTTGTGCTTGTGCTTTTTGTTCTTTTTCCTCGTATCTTTCAATTCTTCGAGCAGACCATCGAGGCGGGCGAAGGACGAGGTCCAGAACTGGCGATACTCCGCCAGCCATTGCGTGGCTTCTGCCAGTGGTGCGGCGTTGAGCCGGCTGGGACGCCGCTGTGCGTCGCGTTCGCGAACGATGAGGCCCGCGCTCTCAAGGACCTTCAGGTGTTTTGAGATTGCAGGCTGGGTCATGGCGAAGGGCGCGGCCAGTTCGGAGACGGTCGCTTCACCCTGGGCGAGTCGAGCCAGGATGGCTCGGCGCGTGGCATCCGAGAGTGCCGCGAAGGTGGCGTTCAGGCGTTCAGCTGACGGATGTATATTATTTTTCAGTTCCATAACCACACGGTAATATACGTTGTCATACCCGTCAAGACTTTATTCTTGAAGTTAATTTACCTTTGGCGCTCGAGCAGGGCGATAAAGAAGCCGTCGGTCGAGAATGTTCCGGGGAGCAGGCGGAGGGCTCCTTCGGCGGGGACAGCAGCTTGCAACTTCTCCGCCGCGCCGGCGGCAAGAATCGACTGCGCTCGAAGCGCATCGATCGACGATTGCAGGGAAACCGAACTTGCGTTGGAGTTTGCAGCGAGAACGGCGGCGATCACCTGCTCGTTCTCTTCCGGCTCAAGGGAGCACGTTGAATAGAGAATTCTGCCTCCGGGCCGCACCGCATTCAGAGCCCCGGCGAGAATGGCTCGCTGGCGCTCGGCATGGCGGGCGAAATCTTCCGGCTTGAGGCGATGACGAATCTCAGGGTTACGGCCGAGCGTGCCTGTGCCGCTGCATGGAACATCTGCGAGGACGAGGTCGAAGGCAGCGTCTTCGGTAAGGGCCGTGGCGTCGGCATGGCGGCACTCGATCGATGGAAGCGCAGCCAGGCGCTGGCGTAACTGTTCGGAGCGCTGTGCGCTCGATTCGCAGGCGACGATGCGCGCGTCGGGGTTGCGCTCGGCGAGAATCAGCGTCTTGCCACCGGGGGCCGCACAGGCGTCGAGGATAGAGCCATTCCGATCAGGAAGATTCACTGCTGCTAATTCGGCGACAAGTTGCGAGCCTTCGTCCTGCATGCGGATGCGGCCCTCGTGAAATGCGATGGAGGCCGCGGCGTCGCCGGAGATGACCGTGCGTGCGGGAACGAGCAGATGCCCGGGCTCAAGGACGAATCCGCCCTCGAGGAGTTCCGCTTCGGTCGAAGGATCTGTGATCCTGATCGTGAGCGGTGGCTGGCTCTGTCCATGCAGGCAAATTGCGGTCGCGGCGCCTATACCGTAAAGATTTGTCCAGCGGTCCACCATCCGTGGAGGATGCGCCCCGGACGCCGAATCGATTGTGCTTTCAGCTCTGGGCAACAGCGCCAGCTTGCGCAACACGGCATTCACCATGGCCGAAGCGAACCGCTGGCCTGCCTGTTTGGCTAGCTCGACACTCTCGTCGATTGCGGCGCGGGCGGGAATGCGGTCCATGTGCAGAATCTGAAAAGCACCCAGGCGCAGGGCGATTTGAACCTCAGAGTCGAGCCTCGCGTTGGGGTGCTTGAGGAACGCCTGAAGCTGACGGTCGAGGCGAATTTGCCAACGCAACACGCCAAGGACGAGTGCCGTGGCAAGGTTGCGATCCTGGGCGGACAAGGCATCGACCGCTTTGCCGCGAAGCAGGTCGTCTGAGTGCGAATGGCCTCGCTCCACGGCAAGAAGAATGTTGAATGCTGCCTTGCGCGCGGCAGAGATTTCTGTTCGCCGGTTCTTTGGCGCGGGCTTTCGGGCCACGGGCTGCCGGGGGGCTGTCATGCCGCGGAAGACCCGAGCCGTGCCCCCGAGGGCAGCGGGTTTCCGCGCAGAAACTCGGACGCTGGCATTCGCTTTTTGCCTTCGAGTTGCACTTCGATCAGCTCAATCCAGGTGCTGCCAGCACAGGCTGCGAAGAGCCGATGATCTTTGATTTGAACTGCGCCAGGAGCCGCCGAGCCAAGGTCCGTGAGCGCAGCGACAGCAAGCCGATGCACGATCAGCTTTTTTCCATCGAGCGTGGTGAAAGCGCCGGGCCAGGGTTGAAATCCGCGCCAGCGGTTATAAATCTCATGGGCGGCCCGTGCAGCAAAATCGATGCGCCCGTCTTCCCGGTCGAGAATCGGAGCGAAGGTTGCATCTGCATGGTCTTGGGGTCGTGGGTCCACAGTCCCGGCATCGAGCCCGGCCAGCGTCTCAACCATCAGCGGCGCGCCGGCAACGGCCAGAGCCTGAAACAGACCGACAGCAGTCTTGTCAGGGCCAATTTCAATGGTCCGTTGCAGCAGGATGGGCCCGGTGTCGAGACCTTCTTCCAGCAGCATGGTGGTGTTGCCGGTAATTGCATCGCCCATGGCGACGGCCCATTGGATCGGTGCGGCTCCGCGATACTTCGGCAGCAGCGACCCATGGAGGTTGATGCAGCCGAGCCGCGGCAGCGCCAGCATCCACGGTGGAATGATGCGCCCGTAGGCGACGACAAGAATGGCGTCGGGAGCGATTGCCTCAAGCTGGGCGCGAAACTCCAGGTTGTTGCGAATCTTTTCTGGTTGCGTCACTGGCAGTCCCGCGGCCAGTGCGACTTGCTTCACGGGCGGGGCGGTGAGAGTTTGCGAGCGGCCCACAGGTCGGTCCGGTTGCGAGACGACCAGTGCAATCTCGTGCCCTGCGGCGATCAACGCCTCAAGCGTTGGAACGGCGAAGGCAGGCGTGCCGCAGAATACGAGTTTCATGGGGCTCCTCGCCGCTCTACCAGGTGCCTTCACGCTGCATTTTGCGGATCCTGCGCAGCGTGATGTCGCGTTTCAACCCGCTCATGCGGAAGATGAAGAGCATGCCATCGAGGTGGTCAATCTCATGCTGAAAACAGCGCGAAAGCAGGTCTTCGGCGTCCATCTCGAACCATTTGCCGTTCAAGTCCTGGGCGCGGATACGCACTTTGGCCGCACGCACTACCTTCTCCTTGATCTCGGGAAAACTGAGGCAGCCTTCTTCTTCGTAGAGGCGGCCTTCGCTGAAGATGACCTCCGGGTTCACGAGGACGAGTTTGTCTTTGGGCTCCTTGCCCATGGTCAGATCAATCACGGTTAAACGCTTTGACACGCCCACCTGCGGAGCAGCAAGCCCTATGCCCTGCGCCGCGTACATGGTTTCAAACATGTCGGCGGCCAGTTTTTTCAGCTCTGCGTTAAATTCAGTAACCGGTTCACCCGGTTGCGAGAGCACGGGTTCGGGATATTTGACGATCTTGAGAATCATTGCGGTCTTCCAAAGGCTCCGTTTCTATTCAATGTTGCAGGCATTGCAGCGGCAAAACTCTTAAAAGCTTCGTATTTGCTCGATGTACCCGCGAAAGTTCCGTAGCACCTCGAGCACCGAGTCGCCGCCGAACTTCTGTTGGGCCAGGCCGGCGATGGTAACGGCGACCATGGCCTCGGCGGCCACTCCGGCAGCGGGCACCACGCAAATGTCGCTGCGCTCGTAGCTTGCGCTGGTGGCCTCGCGGGTGTCAAAACGGACAGACCCAAGCGGCCGGCGAAGCGTGGAAATGGGCTTCAAGTAGCCGCGCACCACGATGTCTTCGCCGTTGGAGATACCGCCCTCGATACCGCCGGCGTTGTTCTGCGGGCGCGTGAAGCGAGTGGGTTTGCCGTTTTCTTCGGCTGCATATTCGATGGGGTCGTGGACCTTGGAGCCGAAGGACTCAGCGGCTGTGACACCGCGGCCGATTTCGACGGCCTTCACGGCCTGCAGGCTCATCACGCTCCAGGCGAGCAGCCCGTCAAGCCGCTCGTCCCAGTTGGCATAGGTTCCCAGGCCAGCGGGCGCGCCGTGGACAACGACTTCAAAGACGCCGCCCACGGTATCGCCAGTGCGGGAGACCTCTTCGACTTCTTCCTTCATGCGGGCTTCGGTTTCGGGGTCGACGCAGCTGAGCATGACCTCGTCCTTTGCGGCGACGGCGACGATCTCGTCCCACGCGGCAGGGCGGTCAAGCTCGGCTCGGCCTACGCGGATGACGTGGCTCAGAACTTCGATTCCCAACGTGCGCAGAAAAAGCTTGGCCAGCGCGCCTGCGGCCACGCGGCTGGTGGATTCGCGGGCCGAAGCGCGCTCGAGCACGTAGCGGGCGTCGGGGAAGTTGTACTTGAGGGCTCCGGCAAGGTCGGCGTGGCCAGGGCGAGGCGAGGCAACGGCCTGGTGCTTGGCCGGGTCGCCGGCTTCGACGGGCAGCTTCTCTTCCCAGTTCTTCCAGTCGCGGTTGACGATCTCAATGGCGATGGGCGAGCCGATGGTCTTGCCGTGGCGCACGCCGGAAAGGATGTGCGCCTTGTCAGTCTCAATCTTCATGCGGCCGCCACGGCCATAGCCTTGCTGGCGGCGCCAGAGCTCGCGGTTGATGAAGTCGAGATCGACGGGGACACCGGCAGGGAGCCCCGAGATGAGTGCCGTGAGAGCTTCCCCGTGGGATTCGCCGGCGGTCGAGAAACGGATCATATCTTTCTGATTGTAACGGAATAGCGAGTCAGCTGGTCAGTAGGGCGATCTGCCGTTCGCTTTCGTCGACGCCGGCCTGCACCTCAACCGCCCGATAAAGCTTACCCGCTTCTGCCCAAAGCAGCTTTGCCTCTTCCCTGCTGCCCATTTCGCCTTGCAGCAGCGCATAGCCGCGGAGGGTGTTCGCCAGATCGAGCGGAGGGGTCGCTTCAGTTGCGCGGTAGATTTCGAGGGCTTCGAGATAGCCGAGAGCGGCTTGATCGAATTGGCGGCGATGCCGTTGGATGTCGCCCACATGGCGGACGGTGTGCGCAAGCGCCAGGGGATCGTTGAGGGTGCGGAGGATTTGCACTGCTTCCATGTAGAGGTCGAGCGCCGTTTCGAGATTCCCGAGGTCCCTCTCGATCTGGCCCAGGCCGATGAGGGACCGAGCCAGCGGAGGCTCGCCCTTTGTTCGGCGGCATTTAAGAACAGCCGTCTCAAAGAGGCTCTTCGCATCCTCCGGACGGTGTTCCCGCCTCGCCTGATAGCCCTGATGTAGGAGTGATTCCGTCGTCTCGCACGTCATGCGGTCAGCGTAACACGGCGCATTCGCCCTTTCCCCTGTTTCCTGTTCCCTGTTTTCGTCTCGTGCCTTACCATGGAGCGCATGGCCTACTTCCTCTTCAAGACCGAGCCCGAAGTCTACTCCTTCGACGACTTTCTCCGCGACAAGGAAACCATCTGGGACAACGTGACCAACACCACCGCCGTGAAATACCTGCGCGAGATGAAGGCGGGGACCAAGTGGATCTTCTACCACACTGGCGAAGAACGCACGGCCGTGGGCACCGGCACAGTGGTCAGCGTGGATCCGACGGATCCAAAAGTCCCCATCGTCAAGGTGAAGGTGGGAAAGAAGCTGAAGCACCCCAGGACACTGGCGGAAATCAAGGCCGAGCCGCTGTTTGATAAGTCGCCGCTGGTGATTATCGGACGGCTGTCGGTGGTGCCGCTGACGGAAGAGCAGTGGGAGTGGTTGGTGAGCTGAGAGTTTTGCTTTCCCACCCTTTCGCAAAAAAGGCGCGAAAGGATGGGGCACGGGGGCATCGTCCAGCGGTGATTAGTCGTGGCTTCCCGAGCAGCAGCAGCCTGACACTTTCGCCGGCGGAATATACGGCTCCAGGGGATTGACCAGGTAGCTGTCCTCGTACTTGTCGTGGTGACGGACCCAGGACATGGTGTGGGCCAGTCCTTCTTCGTCGCGGCCCTTGGGCGCATGGTCAAGGAAGTTGTAAGTGCCCACCAGGATGTCGAGGCCGCGCGAGTAGGTGGAGTAGGTGTGGAAGATCTGGCCGTCTGAGTCTTTGTAGAACACGCTGAGGCCCGGAAGCTCTTCAATGAAAGGATCGATCTCAGCATAGTTGTAGGTGATTTTCCCGCTGGCCCGCTCCTCGTCGCTGAACGACACGTGATAGTCGTGATTAAAGTCAGTCGCGAAGGCGGACGCCCAGGGAAAGAGCCATCCCATGCGCTTTTTGAACACTTCAATCTCCGCTATAGGGGCGCGGGAGATGGCCATGAATGTGACGTCGCGATGAGCCAGGTGGATGGTCATCCCATCAAAATGATCGGCGAGATAGGAACAGCTCTTGCACCCCTCCACCCATCCGGGCGCAAACATGAAGTGGTAGACAATGAGCTGGCTGCGGCCCTGAAACAGGTCAGCCAGAGAGCGCTTGCCGGCGGGCGTGTCGAATTGGTAGTCCTTCTCCACCTTCTCCCACGGCAACGCGCGACGCTGACGGCTGAGTTCGTCGCGGAGGTGGGTGAATTCTCTCTCTTTCGCGAGTAATTCCTTGCGAGCGGCGAGCCACTCGGCATGGGAGACGACGGGGTGCTCGAGTTGTGTTGCGGTGCTAGCCATTGCGGTTCTCCTTAGGAATGGGATTTTGGGGACGGGGAATTTGCGCGATTGGGGTTGGTGGCCTTGGCGGTTGCGGCTTTGCTGATGACAAGCGCGGCTGCGCCGGTGGTGGAGACAGCAGCCGCGGTAATCCAGACTGCCGTTGCGAGACAAAAGGGACACATGAGGACCTCCTAGAGCATTTGGACTGGCCGGATCGGCTTAAGCCTAGCGGGATTCGGCGGCCTTGCGGGTCCGCTCCAGCATCCATGCCCAGCCTTTTACGACGCCGTTGCGATGGTCGTCCTGAATGAACCCGAACGCGGTGTGGCGGAAGGCGATTAGCGTGCCTCCGGCGACTTCTTTCAGGCGGTATTGCACGTTGGAGATGAGGGGATACGACGCAAAAAGCGGGCCGGAAAATTCCAGCAGCGTGGGCCGCTTGATGGCCTGCACGTGGCCCCAGAAGTGACCGTTGTTGTCCCCCAGATCGCGATACCACCGGCCACCCGGCCAGGGCTCAATCTTCATCGGCATGGCGTTGCCTTCCGGGGTAGAATTTTCCGGCCCAATCTGCTCCAACAGGGCTTCAAACGTTACGGCAAGAGACGCGTTGACGTGCATCTCCTGCACGATGTTGAGGGTGAGGTCTTCAATGCTGTTCGTGGTCTGGATCATGGCTTCTCCTTTTCTTTCTCGGGTGCGGGATTGGAATTTAATTGGCTCATCTTTTCTTCCGCGCGCTTTTTGACGCTCAGCAGCTGTTGCTGCCAATAGCGCTCGAATGTGGCGGCCCATTCATGCAGCGGACGAATGGCCGCAGCGTTGGTGCGGTAAAACTTGTGGCGGCCGTCGCAGCGCATGTGCACCAGGCCGACGCGGCGCAAAACACTCAGATGCTTGGACACGGACGGCTGGTCGATCTTGAGGCTGGCCACGATGTCGCTGACCGGGCGTTCGCGCTGGGCGAGGTAGGTGAGGATCTCGCGACGCCGCGGCTCGGCAACTGCGTTGAAGGCGTCGGAAGTGGTAGCGGCTCGTGCCATGATGAGAAAATACATTCTTATATGGGAATATGTCAAGCGGAAATCTTGTGATTCTTCACATTATTTGGGCGGAAAAATGGTAAGATTTCCTTACTTCCTTGTTTCCGTACGAGGGCTGCAATGTTGGCAAAACGAACCGTCAAAAACCAGATCACTCTCCCGAAAGCAGTACTTGCGCCATTCGACGGCGTGGAGTACTTCGAGGTCAGCACGGATGGGTCTGCGATCGTGCTCAAACCTCAGCGTCTAAGCCGATTGGACGACGTGCGTGCGAAGCTTGAGAGTCTTGGAATCACCGAGCAGGACGTGAAGGATGCGATTGTCTGGGCGCGGCAAGGCGAGTGAGTACCGGAAGAAAGCTGAGGGTCGTCTTCGATACGAACGTTGTTCTCTCTGCGCTCCTGTTCACGCGAGGCCGCATGAGTTGGCTGGTCGACCACTGGCAATCACAAAGCTCCGCACCACTCGTCTCGCGTCCAACGGCAAGGGAACTGACGAGGGTTTTGGCCTACTCCAAGTTCCGACTTTCTTCCGAGGAACAGTTCGAAGCTCTTGGCGGCTACCTACCATTCTGCGAAGTTGTGCAAATTGCAGAATACTGCCCAATTCAATGCCGCGATCCCAAGGACCAGATTTTCCTTGATCTCGCGGAGAGCGGTCACGCAGATCTCGTTGTGACTGGCGATGAGGATTTGCTGGTGTTGGCAGGGCAGACACGATTCGCAATTTGTTCACCGGAACTCTACGCCACCGGCACGATCAGCCCTAGCTCAGCCCGGCCCTCAGATCATCGAGGCGATTCGAATCAGCAGCGGCAGGAGGCAAAACGCGCTGATCACAATCACCGTAAATCTGGCTCGTTTGAAGTCTCGGTCGTCCGCCCGAATGCCGTGGAACTTGAACCACCACCGAATGGTCATAAACGGAACTGCGAACATGAGGAAGTAGTAACCGACGATCCCAAGGAGGGAAAGGAAGGGCAGAAACATTACGCCCAGGAATACGAGGATTGAAATCGCCATCGTTCTCAGAAAACTGGCGTCGCTGCATGCCTGATTGACACGGGCCATTCTTTCCGCAGCCGACGCGGCAACTGCCGGATCGATGACTGTCGCGCAAAAGCGGCACTGTGTGGATGACGCATCGATCGTCTGCTTGCACGCGGGGCACTCGAAGACGCCGGTGTTGGCCGCTGTTGACGTTAGGCTCAGGCTATTTGCCATGCGTTTCTTCGCCCTTCCTGTTTGCTATTCCCTGCTCTCAGCCTTCTGCCAGCCAACGCCTGGTATTCAGCAACTGCCGATTGTCCAGAGCCCAGACCTTGTTGGTGAGCTCGTTGGGGCCTTTGCCTTCGCGGGCTGACTTTTCAAACTCGCTGGCGACCGCCTGCATCTTGGCGTCGAGATCGTCGATGAAGTTCAGCATCAGTGCTTCCGGAATCATTGGCAGCTTGGGTGATCCGAATTCGAGCTTGCCGTGATGGGAAAGGATCAGGTGCAGAACCAGGGTTTTCAACTTCGGCGGAAAGTCCGGCAGGCTGTCCATGGTGCGCTCGGCCAGCGCCGCGCCAATCTGGATGTGGCCGAGCAGCATACCCTCAATGGTGTACTCGAAGCCGACTGCCCAGCTAAGTTCGCGCACCTTGCCGATGTCGTGCAGAATCACGCCAGTCAGCAGCAGGTCGCGATCGATGAGCGGATAATGTGGGACGACGCGATCGGCGAGCGTACAAAGGCTGATGACGTGCTCCAGCAGGCCGCCGAGCCACGCGTGATGGAGTTGCTTGGCTGCGGGCGCTTCGCGGTAGGCCTCAGCAATTGCCGGGTCTTCGAGGAGCGTGTTCAGCAATCGCTTGAGATCGGGGTTGACGAGACTGTCGACGAAGCCGCGCAGTTGCCGCCACATTTCCCCCACGTCATACGTGCTTGATGGCAGCAGGTCCATTCGGTCGACTTCCGTATCCAATGCAACGCGAAGCTGATCGACCTTCATCTGCAGACGGTCGTCGAACTTCGACGCAGTGCCGCGCGCTTTGACAATGTCGCCGCGCTCGAAGTCCTTGGCGATGCGGGGGTCGGTGACCTCCCAAATGCGGGCTTCGAGCTGCCCGGTTTTGTCGCCAAGGATCAGGTTGAGATACGGCTTGTTGGTTTTGGTGGTGCGCAACTGCTTGGCCAGAACCAGAAAATATCCGTCGAAGCGCGTGCCTTCGTCGAAGTTGGCCAGGTCGGCAATGTAGATGTCCTTCATGGTTTCAGCCTACTGACTTACCGGGTAATCCACACGCACGGTGAGAATTTCGAACGGATGAATTGGCGCCGTGACCGTGTCGCCCGTAACCGCGAGCGGCGTGCCTTCCGCCTTTTCCATCAGGTTGGTGACCGTCGCGGCAGTGGCGCCGCTGGGCACATGGAACTGTACATCGCCCGACTTGCCCGCCCACTCGTACACGCGGAAGATGAGGCTGTTGGAATCTTCAGCCTTCTTCATGGCGGTGAGCACCACGTTCTCGGGCTTCACGGTCACATAGGCGAACTCCGCGGGCATGCTTCCGGTGTGCGACTCCACCTGGGTGGCATAGAGCTTGTAGTTGTACTCGTAGCCGTGGCGCACGGTGAGCGCCTGCTTCCAATCGCCACCATGGGGATAAAGAGCGTAGGTGAAGTGATGGTGTCCGCGATCGGCGTCAGGATCGGGCCATGTAGGCGAGCGCAGCAGTGACAGCCGCAGCACGTTGTCCTGGTCGTCGTAGCCATACTTTGAGTTGTTGATCAGGCTGAAGCCATGCTGGCCGTCGCCCAGGTCTGCCCAGCGCAGCGCAGGCACTTCAAACTGCGCCTTCTCCCAACTGTTGTTGCGCGTGGTTGCGCGCTGAATGGAGCCGTAGGGAACCTCGTAGGTTGCCTTGTCGCTCGTCGCAGCAAGCGGGAAGGCGGCCTTGAGGAGTACATGCTCTTCGTGCCAGTCGATATCGTTGACGACTTCGACCTGATCGGAGCCGGCTGCAAGGGTGATGTCCTGAACGAACTTCGAATTCTGCCAGCTGCGTGTGACACGAATGGCACTGCGCAGCGGTCCCTTTTCGACAAGCTCGACGGAATCAACCTTGTCGATGGATGTGAAGTGGTCAAGCGTGCCGGGATCGATATTCCAGGCGTCGTAGTCCTTGGGCAGGTCTTTGAAGGTCTGCAACTGGTTGCCGCATGCTTCCGGCGCGAGGGATTCGAACTGAGTCTTCTTGTTATAGAGGCTGGTGATGCAACCGGTGGTATTGTCGACAGTCACTTTCAGCATAGAGCTTTCAAGCGTGAAGCCCTGGGCCTTCAAATCGCTGGGGAACGATTTCGTACCGGCGACAACATGAAGCAATTTGTAACCCAGAGAGGGCACAGATTCGGGCACAATCAGCAGCGTGTAGCTGTTGGTTTTGGCGTCGCTTTTGAGCACCTGCGACGGAACGACGTGGCCTGCCGCATCCAATACCGAGACGCCGTTCGCAGCGGCCGATGGCAATTGCACATCGACGGTCACGGGGCCGCCGCGCTCCCAGGCCAGCGGGTTCAGCACCAGCAGAGGTACGCCGCCGTGAACCTCGGTGTTGATTCCGGCCGCCAGCGTTTTGATGGACGCCTGCGAGATCTCATTCGTCGACCAGCGGACGTCGTTGTAGTCCTTCTGCGCTTCCTTATAGATGATGCCGATGCCGGAGCCCGCGGCCAGGTCGTGGAAGTCGTTGAATGTGATTTTCTTCCAGTCCTCAGTGAGTTCCGCGCCCGGATATTTCTGCCCGTCGAGCCATGCCAGCGAGGCAAGTTTCTCAGCGTTGATCGCTTCCTCTTCGCTGTTGCGCATGTTGCGCTTGTGGTTGGCCTGGGTGGTCATGACGCCGCGGTGATACTCGAAGTACATCTCCGACTTCCAGGTTGGAATAGCCACTTGGCCATTGCCGGGATCGGCGGGCGGCTTGTAGCCCTTGGCAATCGACGAGTAGTCCCACACCGGGGAGTCCGGAGCAATCTTCCTCTCGATGCCAGTGAAGTAGCTCTGCGCCGTTCCAAACTGCATCTTGGGCATCACTTTGTCTGGCTGCGCCCAATGCACGCCCTCGTCCAGAATCGCCCGCGTCGGGCCGCCGCCGTGATCGCCGATTCCGTAGAGGTCCATGATCTCCGTCATGCCCGGCGCCTTCTCTCGCGCCAGCGCCAGATCACCGGTGAGACGCATCGGGTTCAGGTTGTCATTGGCGTAGTCATGCGGAAAATACGTGAGCACCTTGCTGCCGTCTGGCGACTCCCACCAGAACAGCTTGAAGGGCAGCTGATTGGTGTCGTTCCAGGTCATCTTCTGGGTAACAAAGTAATCCATTCCCGACCGCTTGTAGATCTGCGGCAGCTGCCAGGTGTATCCAAACGAATCCGGATTCCAGCCGATTCTGACATCGACACCATACGCTTGCTGGAACCACCGCTTACCTACGAGGATTGACCGCACCTGCGCTTCGCCATCGGGCATATTCAGGTCCGGTTCCACCCACATGCCGCCCACAATCTCCCAGCGACCTTCCTTGATGCGCTGCTTGATCTCGTCGTTCATCTGCGGATACTTGTCGGCGAGCCACGCGTTGTATTGCGCGGCAGATTGCGTATAGGTGTAGTCGGGATACTCGTTCATCAGTTGAAGTGCGGTACCGAAGGTGCGCTTGACCACGTCCACGGTCTCGGTCCAAGGCCACAGCCACGCCGCGTCGATATGTGAGTTGCCGGTCAGGTGCAGCGTCGCTTCCTGCAGCAGCGGCTTCAACTCCTCAAGCGTCGACTGCGCCTGTTTGAGCGAGGCATCGAACTTCGCCTGGTCTTGAGAGTCGAGGGCCGCCAGGTCGACTGTTCCCGCGGCCTTTTCCAGAGTGGCAGTATCCGCATTGGCATTCTTTGAGAGGCTTGGCACCAGCAATGCGGCGGAGATGATCTCCTTGCGCAGGTCTTCGGGATTGGGCCGGTTCTCAGCGAAATCAATCTTCAGTTCCGCGCCGTTGAAGCCCTTGTCGTCGACCGTATGCAGCAGCTTTACGGCGACCAGAACTTTATCGCCGGGCTGGGCCTTGTCGAAGAGCACAATTGGTTCCAAATCGTCGCCCAGCGCCACGCGACGGCCGTTGAAATAAATGATTTCCGGCATGGGGCCGTTGGCGTTGGCATGGAAATGGAACCAGATTCGCGCGCCGGTCAGGTCGTATCCGTGGAGGCTCTTGGGAACCTCAATCGATCTGCGAAACCATTCAGCTTCCTGAGTGCCTTTTGCGCCGGCCTTTTCAACCGGCCAGGACGAGTCGTCCAGTTCTACGGACTCCCCGTGGGCCATATCGCCGGAGTGAAATCGCCATTCGTCCGCGGAGAGTTGATTGAGTTCACCGAGCCGGCTGACGACAGTTTGCGAGGCGCTGTCAAGAGACTTGACGGCCTGCGAGACCTGGCTCGCGGATTGCGCGGAAGCAAGAATGTGGCCGCAAAGTGCAACAAACATGCAAAATGCCAGACCTGTCAGGCTCACGCGGAATGGATGTCTTGTATCTCTGAATGTCGCGAACTTCATCATTCCGTTGCTCCAAATTTGCGTTAAGAACGTCTATCGGAATTCTTCAAGGCCGATGTGCAGGCGTTGAAACGTCTCCGCGAATTATACCCCGCGGATACGCAGGCAGAACTGAATGCCCTGGCAGCGAAAACTGGCCTGATGAACTCGATCGGGATAGGGGGAGGCCTCCCGCGATAAGCCTGACCGCCTTCAACGCGCAACCGCCGAATTTACAACCAGTGCCCTTGATGGAAATGGACTTTGCTGTCAGTTGCCAGCTCGTCCGGCACCGTATGCCTCATATCCGGTTCTT
>Ga0302319_10004116_pt1 | contig 30055 bp, 23 predicted proteins | sample Bog_T0_2_FD_203319 | JGI IMG/M metagenome (GOLD analysis project Ga0302319, IMG submission 203319) | Peat permafrost microbial communities from Stordalen Mire near Abisko, Sweden - Bog_T0_2 | ecosystem: Environmental > Terrestrial > Soil > Wetlands > Peat | place: Sweden: Abisko, Stordalen Mire... | reverse complement strand
TCCTGCGCGAACTCTGGCACTGGCGCGAACGCGAGTCCATCGCCGCCAACCGCCCCCCGTTCTTTGTGCTGGCCCACGAGAAAATGGTGGAAATCGCCGCCGCCGTGGCCGGACACCTGCCGGTGGAACACCTGATCCCGCCGCGGATGCATCCCCGGCGCAAGGAGAACTTGTTCGCCGCCATCCTGGCCGCCCAAGCCGTGCCGCCGGAACGCTATCCGGAAAAAATCCGCCATCGTTCCCTGCGGCCCACCGAGGCCGAGTTCAAGCGCTTCCGCGAAATTGAAAAGTGGCGCGACAAGCACGCGCATGAACTGGGCATCGACCCCACCCTCATCGCGCCCAAATCCGTGCTGGGCGACCTCGCCCGCAACTGGGATCAATACGCCCCCGGCCTCATGAACTGGCAGCGGGAGCTGTTGCAGAAGTGACCGGAGTTTGAACCACCAAGGAACCAAGAAACAAAGGGGGCTGCCCAAGCCTTGGTTTGCGTTTCATTTCACCGGCGATGACGGTGCCTGCGCTTGTTCTGCGCCTGCCAATACAGCCAGGATATTATCGAGATGACCGCCAATAAACTCAAACCGGCGATGGCCATTTTTGTGTGCGCATGCGAGAGCGAGCCGTGATCGTGTTCGTATTCTGACCTCCACTCCGGCCCATACCGGTGCTTATAGCTGGATTCGAGCGCGATTTCGCCCCAAATAAACCGGACCAAAAGCAGCATCCCCCCAACCACCATTAGAACCCCGGCAAACGCCAGCCTGATAAATCGCAAGATTCTGAACATAAAATCCTTCCGGCGACTTTGGCCACTGGGACTGGCGGCAATCAGCAATCAGCAATCGGCAATTCCCCAAGTCATTCAAACTCGCTCTTGGCCTCCGGCATCGGGGACGCCGTGGGGGGATGCGCCCGTTGCGCTTTCACCTCCTCGGGAGTCACCTCCAGCCCGGAATTGCCAAACGAGTTGTAAACATAGGTCAGCACATTGGCGATGTTCTGGTCGGTCAGCGGGAACGAGGGCATGCTGTTGTGATACTTCAGCCCGTTCACCACCACATCGCCCTGCCGGCCAAAGATCACAATGCTGATGGCCCGGCTCTTGTCCGCGTTCAGAAAGTCCGAGCCGGCCAGCGGCGGAAACAGATTGGGCCGCCCCTGGCCCGCAGATTGATGGCACGCCGCGCAAATGGAATTAAACAGCCGCCGCCCCGCTTGGATGCGTTCGGGTTTGGTCTGGGCTTCATTGTCCGCCGGCACCACCCCTTTGAGCGCGCCCGCATCCACCCAATTGCGGATCGTCAGACGATCCTGATCGGAGAGCGCCAGCGATTCCGGGCTGTTGGCAATCGGCATGGGTTCCTTGTAATACGACCCCTGCCAACTGTCCCACACGCGCCGCCGGATTTCCCAGCGGTCGGCGTAGGCCGTCCGGTAATCAAGCCAGTTATACACGAACCGGGTTTCCTGATTGTGACAACGCGAGCAGTTGCCCATGAAAATCGGCTGCACATCGCGCAGGTAGGTGGGGGCACCGGCGGCCGGGCTCGCCGCGCTGGTTTGCGGCGTGGCATCCTGGGCCAGAGCGCCGTTGACGATCCATCCCGTCAGCGCTGCCGTCAGGGCCGCCCGGATGAGACGGGTCTGCCGTCGCGAAACCGGCGGCAAAAAAGTAGAATTGGCTGCCATATAAATGTATTTAGATGGTTGGGGAAGCGTTGCCAGGGTTAAAATCCGTAGGAGATTTGAAGGATCAATTGGGTGGAGGGCTGGGTCGGATCAGCCGTGTTGATGAATTCATAGTCGCCCTCAAACAGCAGGGTGCTGGTGAAATAATAGACATAACCCACCGTGTACCGCCGGCTGGTGGGGTTGATCCCATCCACCAGGGAGTCGTAGCGGCCCACCAGTTCCAGATTGTTCACCACCGGCAGTTCCAAATCCAAGCCGGACAGTTTGTATCCCACTTGGGCAAACCAACCTTGTTGGCGGACCAGGCCGGCGTCGTCACTGCCGAAGCGAGTGATCATGTACTGTGCCTTGGCCTCGAAATTCGGTCCCAAGTGCAGGGCGGCATCCAAAACCCCGGCCAGCCAGAGATGATTCCCGTTATTGTCCCATTCGCCCGCCTGGCCGGAAACGCCCAGTTCCAAGTCATAATGCGGCTTGAACGGAACAAACACACTGAGGCGGCCGCCGCCGGTGGGGTTGTTGTGCAGGTTCGCGGTGGTGCCGTCCGATTTGATCCCCACGTTGCCGCCAAGATCCAAGGCGCTGGCGTTGCCGGAGCCATCCGCCGAACCGGGACCGTTCACGCCATAAAACGCGTAATTGAAAAGACTGCCGGATTCACCGAGCGGCAGCGCCCCGCGCAATTCCACACCGACGCCGCTGCCGGGAATGAGCGCATCCACCGCCAGCGGATTGTCCGGAATCTTGTTCAGCCACCCCGCGCCCCGCTCGTTATAAGTGCCCAGTGGCAGCAGCAGATCGCCCGCGCACAGGGTCAGATAATCGTTCACCACATAGTCCAGCTGCGCGAAGCTTAAATTGAAGGTGGTGGTGTAACCGGCACTGCCCGGCGCGTTGTTCCCCAGGGTGGTGTCGAAGCCAGCCTCAAACAGGACATTGTCGCCGCCGCGATAAAGGAAAATGGGCGCAAAGTCGGCCAGCGCAAACGCGCCGTGTTGATGATCCACATTGTCGTATTGCACCTCCGCGTCGCCCAGAATCTGGAAGTTATGGTTGACGGTCGCCTCGTCCAGTGGTGCCCGGGGCGGTGGTTGCGCCTGGGTCTGCGCCGCCAGCGTGCTCTTTTGTTCGGCGTCGTTGGCGGTTTGCTGGGTTTCGGCCAGTTTCGCCTGCAAGGCCTTGATCTGCTGCTGGTCCTGCTCGTGCAACTGCTGGGCCAGCAGATTGGATTGCGTCAGGCCCTGCATCTGCTCGCTCAATTTCGCCACCACGGCTTTCAAGGCGTTGAAATCGTCCGCGCTCACCTGCGCGCTGGCATTCGTGGGCTGCGTCAAACACAGGGCACCCAGCGCGCCGCCGAGTGCCAAAAACTGCCGGCCGGATTGATGGATTGTCTTCATGATCGGGTCAAGGGGTGGCAATGCGGGTCAGCGGCCGCTGTTTTCCTGGAGATATTGCAGGATCAACCGGGCCTGTTTCCCCGGCAGATTGGCGCGAATCTGCATGTGCAGCATGATGGTCTTCCACTGCGCGGCCGTCCGCTCCGTGGGGTACCGCTCGGGGTGGCACCGGTTGCAATGCATCGAATACAGCTCCGCGCCGGTCAATTGCTTTTTGACGGGCGGCGGCGCGGCGGGAACGGCATTGGTGGCGGCATCCGCTTTCGGATCGCCGGCATGCAGGCTGGAAACCGCCGCCAGCAGCACGGCCGCCGCCGTGATCCGAAGGCACGATTTCAGGAATGATGGTTGATTCATACTTGAAAGTGATGACATGGGTCTGAATTGGTCGCATTGTACATCATGATGAATTCTTATGCAATAGTATTTTATGCTAATTAATGTGCCTCATAACATTAGTAAATGTGTCCGGCTGAAAAGGTGAGCGGGCCGGTCATTATTGGACGGGAGGGGGGCAGCCCGGATAAACCGCGAATCCGATGCTGGCCATTGCATCGAACGAACCAGCCGCGCGCCCGGCGCGGTAGGGCGCGTCACTCCGTGCGCGCCGCGCCTGCAACCAGCGCGGGCTAATTACCCCTTGCGTCGCATTCCCAACCCGTTGCCGGTCAAGCGACAGTTGCCAACAAAAAAAGTCGGCGTGAGCATTACCTCACGCCGACGTAATCAAACTCAGCTTAGTAAAAGCTTAGGAACGGCGAAAACGGCGCATGCCGATCAAAGTGCCCAAACCGCCGGCCAGCATGACCCACGTGGTGGGCTCCGGAACCGGGGTGACGTATGCCGCCGTCAACGCGGCTTCCTCGGCGCTGATTTGGGTGGAGTTCATCACGCCGGTGAAAATATCAATCTCGGCAATATCGCCAGTAAAACCTTCTCCGTTACCTGCGTTGTTGCCAATTTCAAGGATGGAATCGCCAAATCCTGCGTTAGCAGCAATGGTACCATCAGGAGTACCAGTGAGATCATTGAGATAATACGCTCCTCCAGCACTGGAAACCGCGATATCTACCAGGTTAAAACTCCCAGACGTCAGGGTTCCACTGGCACTACCAAAATCCTGTTTATATTCCCGTAATGCATCTTCCTGATTATTATTGATTCGAAACTCTAAACCGCCGTTACCATTTCCTCCAGTGATGGCATTCGGACCCGTTGCCGCCGATTCAACATAAGCAAAAACCGTGTAGCCGCTGGCACCAGAAAGACCCGTGGCAAGGTTGAACCTGAATCCCCCACCAGGCAAATCCACAGCAGACGAACCGTTCGGGGTGGCACCAGTAGCCAGTGTCGGATATAGCGTGCCAGAATATGTGGCATTGTCGGGGGTGATGTTGCCGCTGGAATCAGTCCACACGCCGCTGGTTGGATTGTAGTTGGACGCCTTTAATTGCAGCGCCAGGGTCTGCGCGCTGGCAGTAAGGCCGCCAATGGCCAACCCCGCTGCGACAGCGGAGGGAATAAACGAACTGAGGTGTTTTTTCATGTGTTTTTTCGGTGGTTTCGTTTGAAGTGTATGTGAATACTAGGTTTAGGTCAATGTTTATCTGTGCTTGCCCATCTTCGCAAGAAATGGCAAAACCGTAAATGGCTGAACAGGGTAGCCCTGGTATCACCGGAATATGGGATGCTCGCCCCCGCCCGCCGCGCCACCCTGCGGCACCAGAAAACCGTCCACCCGTCGTTTGGTGGTTGACCTGAGCATCACCTGTTTCGGTGATGACGGCGTCACATCAAACAGCCATAGACGGATTGTGGTTCAGGCGGCAAATTACTGTCATGATGTACACCGTAATTAATGTAGCTCCCATGCTGTCTCTTTGCGTCTGATAATTCCCGTGTACGACGATCTACCGAAACCTGCTCGACCAACCATGAAAAAATCAACCCTCAATCGATATCTACTGTGGTCCGCCACCTCACTGCTTGCCCTGGCCAGTGGGCAGTGGGCAAGCGCACAAACGCCTTTGGTGCAACTCGTTGCCACTAACTATGACGGCAACGGCAATTGGGCCGATTCCAGCGGCAATGGAAATGCCGCCACCTTTGCCGGCCCCACGACGCCGGGATTGGTTTCCTTCGTGACCCCGAATGGCGGTTCGGCGGTGAACTTCACCAAAGGCGGGGGCAGTTTCGTGCTGACCACCGCCTTGGCCCCGGGCAGCGGCTACACCGTGTTTGCTTATCTCGAGCCCACCAACACCTCGGGGCGGCATGCCATCACGGGTGGCTCAGCCAAAGACGCCTTGGAATATGATGTCTTTAATGGAAATCAGGATTTCCTGACCGAGTATGATACGGATATTGGCCATGGCACAGCGACCCTTTCCACCACGAATTTCAGCTTGCTGGACGTCGCGGTGAATTCTTCCGGTGGCGCGTTCCGGATCAACGGGGCATCCGACGGCAACGTCAGTGGGGCAACCTTTACCACTCCCATCACCCGGATTGGCAATAATGAAGGTTTTGGCGATTCGTTGATTGGCTTGGTGGCCGAAATCGACATTTACAGCGGGGTGCTGACGCCGGTCCAAATCACCAATATCGAGGCGCAGTTGATCGCCAAATATGTCACCGCCAGCACCGTCGTCATCGGGGCCGCATCCGTCTCGCCGACCAACGTCACGTTTGCCGGCAACCCGATTACACTCTCCGCCCCGATCATCGGCGCGAAGGCATCCACCGCCTTCCGTTGGCAGACCGACAATGGTACGGGCGGCAGCGCGTTTTCAAACATCGCGGGAGCCACCACGACCAACTATGTCCTGAACACCACCGCCTTGCTCGGAACGTACGAATACCAATTGATTGGCACGCCCGCCGGAGGCAATTCGGTGACCAGCGCACCCGTCACCCTGACCGTGATGCCGGCGAGTGGGCCGGTGGTGGTGAACGATATTGCGGCCTATCCGCTCACGCCCATGGTGGGCGGCAACGAGACCATTTCCGCCGTGATCCAGGGAACCCTGCCGATCCGTTATCAATGGCAGATTACCAGCCAGTCCGACGGCAGCGGGGCGGTGAATATTGCCGGGGCCACCAACAGCACGCTGGTGGTGACCAATCTGCAACCGGCCAACTCGGGTTTTTATTACCGCCTCCAGGCCACCGGCCCCGTGGCTCCCACGGTTGCCGACAGCAGCTGGTACCAGTTGATTGTGAATCCGCTGACTCCCCTGGTGCAACTGGTGGCCACCAACTATGATCCGGTCGGCGGCGGCTGGACGGATCAGAGCGGCAACGGCAACAATGCCAATTACGTCGGCACGGTGATCCCGTCTTTGAATGCGTTTGTGACCCCCAACGGCGGAGCGGCCGTTAACATCACCGCCGGCGGCGGCAGCTTCGTGCTAGCCACCCCGTTGGACCCGAGCAGCGGCTACACGGTGTTCGCGTATCTTCAGCCGACCAATGCCTCCGGGCGCAATGCCATCACGGGCGGTTCCGCCAAGGAAGCCCTTGAGTATGACATTGATTATATCAGCACCAACACGTTTCAAGACTACCTGACCGAGTATGACACCGATATGGGCCACGGCATGGCCAGCATTCCCACCACGAATTTCAGCCTGGTGGACCTGGCCGTTGACATCAATGGTGCCACGTTCCGCTTGAACGGCGCTCCGGACGGCAGCGCCGCTGGCTCGACCTTTGGCTCGGCCATCACCCGGATTGGCAACAACGAAGGTTTCGGCGATTCACTGGAAGGATTGGTGGCCGAAATTGACATTTTCAACGGGGCCCTGACGCCGCTCCAAGTCAGCAATATCGAGGCGCAGTTGACGGCCAGGTATGTCACCGCGAGCAGCGTCATCATTGGGGCGGCAGCGGTTTCGCCGACCAATGTTGCGTTTGCCGGGAATCCGATCACGTTATCCGCCCCGATCATCGGGGCGAAATCGACCACCGCTTTCCGCTGGCAGACCGACAATGGCACCGGGGGCAGCTCGTTTGCGAACATCGCGGGAGCCACCACCACCAACTATGTGCTGAACACCGCCGCTTTGCTGGGAACCTACGAATACCAGTTGATTGGAACGCCGGCCGGGGGTACTTCGGTGACCAGTGCGCCGGTGACGTTGACCGTGATGCCGGCCAGCGCGCCGGTGGTCTTGGTGGATACCGTCGCCAATCCCAATCCGGCGACCGTGGGCGGCAACGTGACCTTTACCGCCTCCTTCGTGGGCAACTTGCCGATCACTTACCAATGGCAGGTCAGCAGCAGTTACGATGGCAGCGGGGCGGTGAACATTGCGGGCGCCACAAACACCACGCTGGTGGTGTCGAATTTGCAAATGGCCAATAACAATTATTATTACAGCCTCCGCGCGAACAACGCCATTGCGCCCAATATCGCCAACAGCACCTGGGTGCAATTAACGGTCCAGGCGCTGGCCCCCGTGGTGCAGTTGGTCGCCTCCGCCTACGATCCGTCCAGCGGCACTTGGACGGACTCCAGCGGAAATGGCAACACGGCCAGTTATTCCGGTGCGACGACGCCCACCCTCGTTACCGGGGCGACCTTGAATGGCGGCTCCGCTGTGAACATCACCGCCGGCGGGGGCAGTTTCGTGCTGACCACCCCATTGGATCCGAGCAGCGGCTACACGGTGTTTGCTTATGTTGAGCCGGCGGGCACCGGTCGGCAAGCCATCACCGGCGGTTCGGCCAAGGACGCCCTGGAATATGACATTTACAATGGCAACCAGGATTACCTGACCGAGTATGACACGGACAAGGGCCATGGCGTCGCCACCATTCCGACCTCAAGTTTCAGCTTGATTGATCTGGCGGTTAATTCCAGCGGTGCCGCTTTTCGGATTGACGGAGCCGCCGATGGCAACATCAGTGGCGCGACGTTTGGCTCCGCGATCACCCGGATCGGCAACAACGAAGGCAGCGGGGATTCCCTCGTTGGCCAGGTGGCTGAAATTGACATTTATAATGGGGCGCTGGCCTATCAGCAAATCACCAATATTGAAGCCCAACTGATGGCCACCTATGGCACCGTCAGCAACGTGGCCACCAACCCAACCAACATCCTCGCCACCGTGTCCGGCACGAACTTGAAGTTGACCTGGCCGGCCGACCACACGGGCTGGACGTTGGAAGTTCAGACCAATGCGTTAGGCCATGGCTTGGGGACGAACTGGGTGCCGGTGGCGGCTTCGACCACCACCAACGCGATGTGGGTGCCCATCATCCCGGGCAATCCAGCCGTGTTTTACCGCCTGCAACATTAAGTTTGGTGGACCAGAATGGGTGGAGACGCTGGGGGGCGTCTCCACCCGCAAAACAAAGTGACTATGAAAAAGATAAGTAATAATTCAAAACCGAATCAAACCATTGCCCGGTGGCGTTCCGGATTCACGCTCATTGAACTGCTGGTGGTGATCGCCATCATCGCCATCCTGGCGGCCATGCTGCTGCCCGCGTTGGCCAAGGCCAAGGCCAAGGCTTATCAGGCCCAGTGTACCGGCAATCTCAAGCAGTGGGGCGTTGCCACGATCATGTATGCCGATGATTTTGCCGGAAGTTTCCCGCGAAATAACGATCCCAAAAACCCGCCGCCGAATACCGGGGCATCCTGGGTCAGTGATGATTTCACCAATTTCTACACCACTTATATCTATCGCAACCGGGCCGGTAATACGACCACGGGTGCGCGCAGCCAGAATGATGTGCTTTATTGCCCGACGGATCGGTGGCACCGCGCCTTCGAAGCCACTGGAACTGCCGCCAACCCGATCCTCAACCTGATCGGTTACCACTGGTTGCCCGCCCGGCTTGACCCTACTGGTACCTACTACGTCAATGGGTATGCGCCATGGTTCCTCCGGGCTAAGATTGGAAAGCAGTATCGTAATGCGCCCATCATGGGGGATTCCGTCGAAACGGATGGGAGTTCTTGGATCTTCAACCATTCACCAGTATATACGGGTCCCGGGGTGCATCCTGGTCATAACGGAATACCGACCGGCAGCAATTTCCTCTATGAGGATGGTTCCGTGAGTTGGACGAAATTCGATGGCTCGCAGAAGTTTATTGCCAAAACAGCTATAAATCCTGCCGATGGTAACTCTACCTACTACGACGCACCGGTGTCGGTTGGCACCGGGCCTTGGTGAAATAATCATTTTGCCAGCCGTACGGAATTTCAACGTTTTCAGGCCTTATCTTAATGAAGACATCTCATGTCCGGACGGCTGGGTTTGCCGGTTTTCTGGTGCTTTTCCTGCTCACCGCGCCCACGCTGGTCGCGCAAATCATCGCCACGAATCTGAAATGTGGCTTCTTATCCGAGCCGCTTGGCGTGGATGACCCCGCCCCGCGCTTGCTGTGGCAACTACAGGCGGTCAACCCCGGCCAACGCGGCCAGGTGCAAACCGCCTTTCAAGTGATCGTCGCCCATTCTGCGGACGCCCTTGCCGGGGCGGACGGCAAACTCTGGGATAGCGGGAAAATCGTTTCCGACTCCCAAGCAGTCGTTTATCGCGGAGCGGCGCTGGGCTCGGAGCAGCCGGTCTTTTGGAAAGTACGCGTCTGGGATGGCGCGGGCCGCGCGTCCGATTGGAGCCCGGTTGCCAGTTGGACCATGGGGTTGCTCCAGCCAGCCGATTGGCAGGCCCGGTGGATCAGCGCTACGACCACCACCAATTCCGCCCTGCCGATTTTCCGCCGTGAATTTGTCGTTCAGCCCGGATTGACCCGCGCCGTGATCTATATTTGCGGGTTGGGAAATTACGAATTGTCCTTGAACGGCGCAAAGGTGGGGGACGCCTTGCTCGCTCCCAATTGGTCCAAATACAACCGGACCTGCCTTTACGACACCTATGACCTGACTGCCAGCCTGACCCCCGGCACCAATGCGCTGGGCGTCATGCTCGGCAACGGGATGTATAATGTGACCCATGGTCCCCGTTACACCAAGTTTACTGGCTCGTTTGGCAGCCCCAAACTGATTGCCCGGTTGCACCTTTATTATTCCGACGGAACGAGCGAAGTCATCCCCACGGATGCAACCTGGGCCACCGCGGCCGGGCCCATAACGTTCTCCAGCGTTTTCGGCGGCGAACTGCATGATGCCCGGTTGGAACCCGCCGGCTGGAACCAGGCCGGCTTCCCGGCCGTGGGTTGGTCGCCAGCCATTGAGACCAACGGTCCCGGTGGCGTGTTGCGCGGGACCTCGCACGCCACGCCCCCCATCAAGGCCATCGAAACCTTGAGCCCGGTTGCCACCAATTGGCTGCCGGCCAACCGGTTCGTGTTGGATCTCGGTCAGAATGCCGCCCTGATCCCCCAATTACAGGCCCATGGTGAAAGCGGTGCCCGCATCCGGATCATTCCGGCGGAACTGACGAACCACAATGGCACCGTTGACCGCAGCACGGTCGGTGGCGGCAGTTGTTATTGGCAATATACCCTGGCCGGCAACGGCACCGAACGCTGGTTTCCGCGCTTCTTTTATCATGGCTGCCGTTACCTCCAGGTGGAATTGTATCCCGCCCAGGGTTCCTCCCAGTTGCCCGTCGTGGAGCAGTTGACGGGCGTGGCCATTCAGAGTTCGGTGACGCCAGTGGGCGAGTTCGCCTCCTCAAACGACCTGTTTACCCGCACCCGGAAGATCATTCGCTGGGCGCAGCGCAACAATCTTGAGAGCGTCATCACGGATTGCCCGCATCGGGAGCGCCTCGGCTGGCTCGAACAATACCACCTCCATGGCCCCTCGCTGCGCTATGAATTTGATCTCGCGCAATACTATGCCAAAACCATGGACGACATGGCGGACTCGCAACTCACCAATGGCTTGGTGCCGGACATCGCGCCCGAGTACCCGGTTTTCAGCGGGGGCTTTCGCGATTCGCCCGAGTGGGGCAGTTCCGCCGTGATCGTGCCCTGGCAGCAATACCAATTCACCGGAGATGAGACGTTACTCCGGCACTACTATGGGACCATGAGCAACTATCTGGCCTATCTCCAAAGCAAATCGACTAACTGTCTGCTGAATTTCGGACTGGGGGATTGGTATGACATCGGTCCCAAGCCTCCCGGTTCGGCGCAACTGACGCCGGTGTCGCTCACCGCCACCGCCTATTTTTATCAGGACGCGGAAATCCTCGCCCAGACGGCGGCTTTATTGGGGCGGAAGGATGACGCCGGCCAATTTGCCGCCCTCGCCGCAAAGATTCGCGCCGCGTTCAACGGAGCTTTTTATTCGGCGTCAAATGGATGCTATGCCACCGGTTCGCAAACCGCGCAAGCGCTGCCGCTGGTTCTGGGCCTGGTGGACCCGGCCAATCAACCAACGGTGTTGGCCGCACTCATCGCCAACGTCCGGGCGCGGGGTTTGACGGCGGGCGATATCGGCCATCGCTACCTGCTGCGCGCCCTGGCCGATGCCGGCCGCTCGGATGTTGTTTTTGACCTGCACAGCCAGACCAACCGGCCCGGCTACGGCTACATTCTCAACCGGGGGGCGACCGCCCTCACCGAGGGCTGGGATGGCAGCAATTCTCAGGATCACTTCATGCTCGGTCACATCATGGAATGGTTCTATTCCGATCTCGCCGGCATTTCCGGTGATCCCGCCGGCCCGGGCTTCAAACAAATCATCATCCGGCCACAACCCGTGGGGGATGTGACGTGGGTAAAGGCGGCCTATGATTCCGTTGCCGGCCGCATTGTGTCGGACTGGAACAAGTCCGGCGGCAATTTCAGCCTCCATTTGGAAATCCCCGTGAATACCACCGCCACCATGTATCTGCCGGCCACCGACCCGGACAAGGTTCTGGAGCATGGCCAGCCGGCGGCGGTGGCTCCGGGAGTCCAGTTTTTGCGCCAGGAAACAGACCGTGCGGTTTACCAAGTCTCATCAGGTAACTATGATTTTGTCTCGGAATAAGTTCTCTCGTTTTCTCCTAACCGGCGTTCTTGGCACATTGATGATGGCGGTTTCGCCGTCTGCCTTGGCGGGCATCCTGGTGACCAATCTCCAATGCGGCTACTGGCCGGCTCCGCTGGGCGTGGATGATGCCAGCCCGCGTTTGACCTGGCAGTTGCAGGCGACCGCGCCTGGCCTGCGATCCCAATTGCAAACGGCCTGCCGGATATTGGTGGCCAGTTCCACCAGCAATCTCGCCAGCAACGTGGGGGATTTATGGGATAGTGGCCAGACCAACTGGACGGTGCCGGCCGTCACTTATGCTGGTTTGCCACTCGTGTCCGAACAGCAGGTTTTTTGGAAGGTGCAGGTCTGGGATGAAGCCAGCCAGCCGTCCGGCTGGAGTTCCCCGGCGACCTGGACCATGGGATTGCTCAATGCCACCAACTGGCAGGGCAGATGGATTTGCGCGCCGGCGGCTAATACCAACCTGCCTGTCTTTCTGCGTCAGTTTGTCATTCCGGCCGGCTTGCAACGCGCCACGATCTCCATCTGCGGGCTGGGTCAGTACGAGCTATCCGCCAACGGAACCAAGGTCGGAAGCGCGTTGCTGGCCCCCGGTTGGAGTCTCTACACCAAAACGTGTCTTTACGACACGATAGATATTACCTCCAATCTGGTTGTTGGCAACAACGTCCTGGGCGTCATGCTGGGGAACGGGATGTATAACGTGCCCTCGAGTTCGCGTTATGCCAAATTCACCGGCTCCTTTGGCGTGCCTAAACTGATTGCCCAGTTGCATCTGTTCTACACCAACGGCACGAGTCAGGTCCTGGTAACCGACGCCAGCTGGCTCACGACTTCCGGACCGATTACTTTCTCCAGTGTTTATGGGGGCGAGGATTATGATGCCCAGCTATTGCCCGTGGGGTGGAATCAGCCCGGCTTCAACGCCTCCAGTTGGAAACCTGTGGTCCTCACCACGGGGCCGGGCGGTGCTTTGCGGGGCCAATCCCATGCCGCTCCGCCCATTCAAGCGACGCAAGTGCTGCCACCCATTCAAACCAATGCCATTTCCACCAGCCTGCTGGTTTATGATCTCGGCCAGAATGCCGCTTTGATCCCGCAAATCACCGTTCACGGACCGGCGGGTGCGGTGGTGCAAATTTCGCCGGCCGAAACCATCTCGTCCGGCGGCACCATCGACCGGACCTCGGTCGGCGGCGGCTCCGCCTATTGGCAATATACCCTGGCTGGCACCGGCAGCGAAACTTGGTTTCCCCGGTTCTTTTATCATGGCTGCCGTTATCTGCAAGTCCAGTTGACCGCCGCTCCCGGCTCCTCCCAGCTGCCGGTGGTCGATAATTTGCAGGGGGTGGTCCTCCAGAGTGCAGTCCCAGCGGTGGGCAGTTTTGCGTGCTCGGTCCCTTTGTTCAACCAGACCGAAACCCTCATTCGCTGGGCGCAGCGCAACAACTTGATCAGTATTCTGACGGACTGCCCGCATCGCGAGCGGCTTGGCTGGCTGGAGGAGGCCCATTTGAACGGCCCGTCCCTGCGCTATGAATTCGACATGGATAAGTTTTCCCGCTGTTCCCTGGATGCGATGGCCGACTCGCAATTGACCTCCGGGTTGGTGCCGGATATCGCCCCGGAGTTCACCGTCTTCAGCGGTGCTTTTCGGGATTCGCCCGAATGGGGCAGTTCCGTCATTCTCGTTCCCTGGCAACAATACCAGTTCACCGGCGACGCCACCTTGTTGCGCCAATATTACGGGGCCATGACCAACTATCTGGCCTACCTGCAAACTCAGTCTTCCAGTTTTCTCCTGAACTATGGCCTCGGCGACTGTTATGACATCGGCCCCGCGGGGGAAGGCTATGCACAATTGACCCCGCTCGGGGTCACCGCCTCGGCTTACTTTTATCAGGACGCGCAAACGCTGGCGCAAATCGCGCTGGCAATCGGTAATGCCAGGGATGCGGCCAAGTTCAGCTTGCTGGCGACCAACATCGGGAACGCTTTCAATGGCACCTATTATTCCTCTTCCAACGGGTTTTATGCCACCGGTTCCCAAACCGCTCAAGCCATGCCCCTGGAACTGGGCTTGGTCAATGCTTCCAACCAGGCTTCCGTGCTGGCCACCCTGGTCGCCAGCGTCAGCTCGGCGGGTTCCACCAGCGGTGAGATTGGCCATCGCTATCTGTTGCGCGCGCTGGCCGATGCCGGACGCTCCGACCTGGTTTACAGCATCAATAATCTTACCAACAACTCCCCCAACACCGGCGGTTATGGCTATATGCTCAGCCAGGGCGCAACTTCGGCGACCGAGGCTTGGAACGCCGACCCCAGTGATTCCCTGGATCATTTCATGTGGGGGCAGATTATTGAGTGGTTCTATCATGACCTGGCGGGAATTCAATCGGATCCGGCGGCGCCTGGTTTCACCAGCGTCATCCTCAAGCCCGCCTTCGTTGGCAATGTCACCTGGGTGAACGCCAGCTACAATTCAATTCTGGGGCCGATCACCAGCCAGTGGACCCTCACCAATGGCCTGGCAACCTTCAATGTCACCCTCCCGCCGGGCGCGTCCGGCCGGATCTATCTGCCCACGCTGGGCACCGCCACCAATAATCTCACCATTCAAGAGAGCGGCAACCCCCTCATGCAGAATGGGGTGGTGACCGGGGCTTCCCCCGGCGTCGGGTTTACTGCCCTCCAAGGCACAACCACCCAGACCTACGCGGTGTGGACTGTCGGCTCCGGCAGCTACCAGTTCAGCTACGCCATCTTTCCCGCCCCGGCCGGCCTGACCGCCACCCCGGGTGATGTCCAGGTTGCCCTGAGTTGGAATCCGGCCCTGAATGCCACCGGCTATAATCTGAAACGCTCCTCGGTTTCCGGCGGACCCTATTCCGTGGTGGGCGGCGGTCTGACGGGCACCAATTTCACGGATGTCGCCGTCACCAATGGCTGCACGTATTATTACGTTGTCTCGGCATTGCGCGCGAATGGCGAGAGTTTCAATTCGGCCGAAGTCAGCGCCACTCCCTTCGTTGCCTTGCCCAATTACGGCTTCGAAACGCCCAGCCTGGGGACTTACCAATACAATCCCACCGGCGCCTCATGGACTTTCTCCGCCCAGTCGGGCGCAAACGGTTCGGGCATTGCCGCCAACGCCAGTGCGTTCACCTCCGCCAACCCCAACGCGCCGCAGGGCAGCCAGGTGGCCTTCCTGCAGGGGATCGCCTCAATTTCACAATCGGTCGGCGGCTTTGTTCCCGGGGCCAATTATGTGCTGTCGTTTGCGGCCGCCCTGCGCAACTACCAGTTGTCCAATGGCGGGCAGACGTGGAACGCCACCTTGAATGGCAAGGTCATCGCCAGTTATGCCCCGCCCACCACTGCCACCAGCTATGCCAGTTACTCCGCCAGTTTCACCGCCCCGGCCGCCACGAATGCGCTGGCCTTGGTCAGCACGGATTTGCATGGCGGCGATAATACCGTGTTTCTGGACAATGTGCAGATTGCCCTCGCGGCTCCCAGTGCCCCCGCCGGCCTGGTCGCGACGCCCGGCAGCGGTTTGGTGTCCCTGGCTTGGGGGGCCTCCCCCAGCGCCGTGAGTTATCATCTCAAACGCTCCCTGAGCAATGGCGGTTTTGCCACCCTCACCAGCACGGCCGCAACCAATTACACCGACACCTCCGTCGTCGGTCAGACCCTGTATTATTATGTGGTTTCCGCCCTCAACAATGCCGGGGAAAGCACCAATTCTTTGGTCGCTGCCGCCACCCCAGCGGTGGCCGCAGATTCACCCCTGCTCGGTTGCCAAATCACCGGCGGCCAACTCCAGTTCTCCTGGCCCGTCAACCACACCGGGTGGCTGCTGCAAATGCAGACGAACACGCTGGCACAGGGCCTGACGACCCAATGGCTGACCGTGCCCAATTCCACGCTGACCAATCAGCTCGGGGTCGGCATGGCGGCCAGTAATGCCGCCGCATATTTCCGACTCGCGGCTCCTTAAGGGCAGGACATCGTCGCCCGGTGGTTCCCGAAGCCGTCGACGTAAATCGGCAAATGGCAACCCTTTCCCTTTGTCTCCGGGCGGCTTTTATAGTTCAATTTCCAGATGAAACCGCTCGCGGAATGCAAGCTTTACACTTTTGTGGACACCGCGTATTTGCACGGGCGGGACCCGGCCGAGGTCGCCCGGCAATTGTGCGTCGGCGGCAGCGACCTGATCCAACTCCGCGCCAAACACGCTTCCGCCAGTGAAATCCGCGCGCTGGCCGAACAACTTCTGCCCGTCACCCGGCGCGCGGGCGTGGGCTTGGTGATCAACGATCATCTGGCGGTGGCGCGGGCGGTGGGCGCGGAGTTTTGTCATCTGGGGCAGGAGGATTTTTTTGACGCCGGGCATCAGCAGGTTGCCGAACTGGGCGCGCCAGAAATGCGCCTTGGCCTGTCCACCCATGCCCCGGAGCAGGCGCAACGCGCACTGGCCGCCGGGGCCGACTATGTGGCCATTGGCCCGGTCTTCGCCACCGGCACCAAGCCCACCGCCCGGCCGGTGACCCTGGCGTACGTCCGGTGGGCCGCCGCCCACGCCACCGTGCCCTGGTTCGCCATCGGCGGCATCAATCAGCAAACCCTCGACGCCGTGCTGGCCGCCGGCGCCACCCGCATTTGCGTCGTCTCGGCCATCCTCAACGCCCCCGACATCGTCCAAGCCTGTCGCGAGTTTAGAAACCGGCTGGGTTGAGAATCCCAGCGAATTCCCCGGCCCTATTCCTGTTGCCGAGGATTACCATTCATGGCAATCTAGCTTATAGCTTTTATAAAAGAACTCTGCTGCTCGCTGCGAACAGCCGGGCGGGCCAGGCGAATCCCAGGCAGCAGAGCGTTTAGTCGGCGTCGCGGCCACGAGGCCGGCATGACCGCAAATGGGCGGGCAAGGAATGATATGGAACGAGTCATAGTACAAAAGAATGGTAAGATCCAAACCGGGTTTACCCTGATTGAATTGCGGGTGGTCATGGCCATCCTTGCCATGTTGGCCGCTACCGGCCTTCGCCAATCTTTACGCCACCGATGCCCCCAAATGGAAGCTGCCATCCTGGGACTGCTCGGGTGCCGGCGGGATTGTTTGGGATCGCTTCTCCACGCCCATGTCAGCTGGCAATCCACCGGAACTTATCCCGCATTTTACTGGGCACGCTTTGCCAGGCATTTTTGATCCGAACCATCCGTAACCAAAAACAAAACACCAACAAGTCATAACCTATGAAAATCAACGCAGCCACCCGCACCTGGTCCGCCATCGGCACCCTGGTGCTATGTCAGTTGGCCGGCCCGGGCACCGCGTCGGCGCAAACCACAAACTTTGTGGTCAATGAGTTTAATTCGGCCGCCGAGGCCACTCCCTGGGGAAACTGGTTCGGCAGCGGGTATATTTCCAGGCAATGGGATGCCACCCAGGACTCCGGCGGCAACCCTGGCTCCGGCTCCCTGAAAGTGACCACGACCAGCGCGGATCAGTATTTGTTGTATGATGGCTATTTCACCTTCTCCGTGAACGGCTACCCCTACGGCGTATTCACCAACCTCCAGTTCGACATCCGTTACGATGCCAGTTCCGCGATCCGGACCAACATTAACAGTGACGGTAGCCAGTCTTTGGATTTTGGTTTCGTCCAGGTTGGCACCTGGGCTCCCGGTTACCAGCAGGATTACTACGGTAGTTTTCAAATTTCCGCGACGAATAGCTCGGGGCAGCCGAACACCAATTGGGTCCGGGTTAACATCCCCATTAATTCCAACACGGATATCAACTTGACCAACATCACCGATGTGATCCTGCATGTGTACCACCCCGGCTATGGCAATCAAGACATGGTTGGGAATACCATTTACTGGCTTGATAACATCCAATTCACCGGAGCTTCGGCGGCACCCACTCCGGTGCCGGTGCTGTCCATTCACAAGGCCTCACCCGGACTGCGGATCTTCGAGCCGGGCACGCTCACCTATCAGCGCAATGAGTTGGCCACGGTGGATCAGCAGCAGTCCTGGGTGGGAGCGAGTGGCCCGGTCAGCTACTCCTACACCCTGTCGAGTTACGATCCGAACGTGGCGCAAATCCACCTGGAGTTGATCCCCGCCGGTTTTGCCGGCCAGAACCCCCTCTACGGCAACATCTACATCGATTACAATGCCTCGAATATGCTCTGGCTGGTGCTTAATCCCCTGCCGGGAACGAACCTGGTCACCGCCAGCATCCAATGGAAAACCAATCTCTCCGGGGCGAATCCGGACCACACGGAGTTGGTGATCACCAACCCCACCGCCGTGGGGACCTGGACTTTGACCTTCAACAGTGCGACCGCCGGCACCCTCACCGCTCCCGGTGCCAGCCCGGTGCCCTTCCAGATCCACGATCCGAATGTGCTCACCGACTTTGCCGACCCGCTGGTCGGCTATTATGGCACCCAGCCCAACACCACCAGCGGCATTGGCAAATATATTGATTACAATAACATTTCGGTCAGCGGCGTTGCCGGGGCGAATTTCACGGATGACTTCACCACCGACTCCGCCGTGAACACCTCCATTTGGGATACCACCGCCTCCAGCGCGTCGGCCATCTGGCTGGTGACCGCCGATGATGCGCCGTATTGGTTGTCCTGGACCACCCCCGCTTTTGGATACGATTTGGGCACCAAGGCGGATTTAAGTGACACCGCCACGCCTTGGTATAGTCCCGCGTATTATGCCGGGTCTTTTGACAATCCCATCGAAGGCCAGGTTGGCAACACCGTCTGGGCGTTGATTCCCAATGATTGCCTGCCGCCGGGAAACAATGCGTTCTTCCTGCTGCAAAACCCGCCCCAAAACCAATAGCGCATTGGCCCTCGCCGTTGCCCCGGGCGGGCGCGCGGTTTTGCGCGCCCGCCCGCTTGGTTTTTACTATGCCAGCCGCACCGGAATCTGCTGCTGGGCCAGATATTTTTTCACGTCGCCCACGGTGTGGGTGCCATAATGGAAAATGCTCGCGGCCAGCACCGCGTCCGCCTTGCCGGCCAGCAGCACTTCCGCCATGTGCGCCAGCGAGCCTGCACCGCCGCTGGCCACCACCGGCACCCCCACGGCTTCGCTGATGCGCCGGGTGATGACCAGATCAAACCCGGCCTTGGTGCCATCCGCATCAATCGAATTCAACACAATTTCCCCCGCGCCCAGCGCCACCGCCTGCCGGGCCCATTCCACCGCATCCCGGCCCGTGTCCAGCCGGCCGCCGCGCGCGAACACCCCCCACTTGTCCGGCCCGATTTGCTTGGCGTCAATGGAAACCACCATGCATTGGCTGCCGAATTTTTCCGCGCCTTCGCGGATGAGTTCCGGCCGGGCCAGGGCGCTGGAGTTGATGCTCACCTTGTCCGCGCCCGCGCGGAGCATCGCAAACATGTCCGCCACGGACTTGATGCCGCCGCCCACGGTGAGCGGCATGAAACACTGGTCGGCGGCGCGTTCAATGACGTCCACCATGGTGGCGCGGCCATGCGCGCTGGCGGTGATGTCGAAAAACACCATCTCGTCCGCGCCCTGTTCGTTATAGCGCAAGGCCAGTTCGACGGGATCCCCGACATTTTTGAGCTCACCGGCCTCCGCTTTGCCAAACTGGACGCCGCGCGTGACCTGGCCGGCGTGGACATCCAGACAGGGAATGACACGTTTTGCAATCACCCCGGTATTGAACCCTCCCCGCCGCGACAATGCAACTGATTCCGGCTGTCCCAGACCCGGTGTTTCCTCTGCGTTCTTTATCCCTGTTCATCTGTGTCCATCTGTGTCCATCTGTGGTTGAAATTCTTTTTTACTAAATCGTCACGGCTTGGGGTTAGCGTCCAACCAGTTTTTGCAGGTTTTCGGGATAGCGCGCCCCCTGCAATTTGATCTTGGACGCCGCAATGCCGAGTTCGCGCAGGTCCGCCGGGGCCAGCTCCACCGTCGCCGCCAGGTTGTTTTCGCGCAAGCGAGGCAGCTTGGTCGTGCCCGGAATGGGCACGATCCACGGCTTCTGCGCCAGCAGCCAGGCCAGGGCCACCTGCGCCGGCGTGGCCTGCTTCTGCCGCGCAAATTCCTGGACCAATTCGACCAGCGCCTGGTTGGCCTTGCGGTTCTCCTCCTCAAACCGCGGCACCTTGTTCCGGAAATCGTTCGCCTCAAATTTCGTGTCTGAATTGATGGCCCCGGTGAGGAAGCCTTTGCCCAGCGGGCTGAACGGCACGAAACCGATGCCCAGTTCCTCCAGCGTCGGCAATATTTCCACCTCCGGCTCGCGCCACCACAGCGAGTATTCGCTTTGCAGCGCCGTGACCGGCTGGACCTTGTGCGCGCGGCGGATCGTCTGCGCCCCGGCCTCGGACAGGCCGAAGTGTTTCACTTTGCCGGCCTGGATCAATTCTTTCACCGTGCCTGCGACGTCCTCAATGGGCACTTCGGGATCCACGCGATGCTGGTAGAGCAGATCAATCGTCTCAATCTTGAGCCGCTTGAGTGAGGCCTCCACCACCTGCTTGATGTGGGCCGGTTTGCTGTTCACGCCGCCTTGTTGGCCGCTGTCGCAATCGAAGCCGAACTTGGTGGCAATGACCACGTCTTTGCGGAACGGAGCCAGGGCCTCGCCCACGAGTTCCTCATTGGTGAACGGTCCGTAAACCTCGGCCGTGTCAAAAAACGTGATGCCTTGCTCCACGGCGGCGCGGATGACCTGGATCATCTCCTGTTTGTCGCCAGCCGGGCCGTACCCAAAACTCATGCCCATGCAGCCCAGGCCGAGGGCCGAGACCTCCAGCTTACTTTTTCCCAGATTGCGTTTTTGCATAATCGAATTCTTGTTTCGTTCACTCCGCTTTCAGCGAGGCCATGTCAATCGAGAACCGGTACTTCACATCGCCCCTGGCCATGCGGTCGTAGGCTTCATTGACTTTCTGGATCGGGATGACCTCCACATCGGAAGTGATGTTGTGCAGGGCGCAGAAATCCAGCATCTCCTGGGTCTCGGAGATGCTCCCGATGATGGAACCTGACAGGCTGCGGCGGCCGAGGATCAGCGCAAACGCGGAGATCGCATGCGGTTTTTCCGGCGCGCCCACCAGGGTGAGGTTGCCGTCCACTTTCAACAGATTCAGATAGGCGTTCACATCGTGTTCCGCCGCCACCGCATCCAGGATGAAATCAAAACTGCCGGCGTGTTTGCTCATTTCATCGGCATTGCGCGAGATCACCACCTCATGCGCGCCCAAACGGATCGCATCATCTTTCTTCCCGGGCGACGTGGTGAAGACCACGACCTGGGCGCCAAAGGCCCGCGCAAATTTCACCGCCATGTGGCCCAGGCCGCCCAGGCCGACCACGCCGACTTTCTGGCCGGGCCCGACCTTCCAATGGCGCAACGGCGAATAAGTGGTGATGCCGGCGCAGAGTAACGGCGCCACATTGGCCAGCGGCAGATTGCCCGGCACGCGGAGCACGAAATGTTCGTCCACCACGATGCTCTCGGAATAACCGCCGTACGTGGGCAGGCCGAGATGCTTGTCCGCCCCGCCGTAAGTCCAAACCTGGCTGGGCGAGAACTGTTCGTTGCCCGCGCGGCAATGCGGACAGGACAGGTCGGCATCCACCAGGCAGCCGACGCCCACCAGGTCGCCGGGGTGATGCCGGGTGACTGCCGAACCGACGCTCGTGACCCGGCCGACAATCTCGTGGCCGGGAACGCACGGATAAACCGTTTGCATCAGGCTGCTCCACTCGTTGCGGGCGTAATGGAGGTCGGAGTGGCAGATGCCGCAGAAGAGGATTTCGATCTTCACGTCGCGCGGGGTGGGTTCCCGGCGGGGAATGGTGGCCGGGGCGATGGGGGAGGAGGCGCTTTGCGCCGCGTAAGCTTTGGTTTTGGTCGTGGTCATAATTTGATCCTGGTGTTTCAGTGTTCAGACGATATTACCACAAGCTGGCCATGCTGTCGCATCCAGCTTTTATTTGGAATGCAGGCGCGGGCGTAAGCTAAAATTCTTCCAGCGCAAGCCACGCCTCACGCCTCACGCCTCACGTATCACGCATCACGCATCACGCATCACGCATCACGCCTCACGCCTCACGTATCACGCATCACGCATCACGTATCACGCATCACGCATCACGCATCACGCATCACGCATCACGCATCACGCATCACGCATCACGCATCACGCATCACGCATCACCCCCCACACCCGCACTCGACAAACCCGCCCCCGCCAGCCATGCTCGTTTCATGGCATTTGAACTGGAATCCACCTCGCCGTTGGACAACCTCTGGCAGGAATACGCCCGCGTGTTTGGCCACTGGGATGACCTGACGCTCGCCCGCTGGCTGGCCCAAACCCTGGGTCAGTTGGAAGGCCGCGCCTGGCGGCTGTCGCATCCGCTGGTCGGTGCCTACCGGCTGGCCGCGAAAAACGCGCATGACCGCCAGATCTGGCACAAGCGGCTGGCCACGCCGCCCGCTGGCTATGCCGAATCGCCCTGCTGCCGCGCCCCCTTTTTGCCGCTCCTCACCCGCGATGTGCGGGTCGAGGGCCTGATCTGCCAGCATTGCAACGAAGTCCTGGTGCCCTTTGACGAACTGCCGGCGGAGTTGCGCGCGGGCGTGGCCGCCTGGGCGTTGCGGTACGAACCCGTTCACGCCGTCGCCCACTGGGACGACCGCCAGCGCCGGCAGGTCGGCAGCTACGACGACGCCTACGAACACGCCGCCAAGGAAGCCGAGCAAATTCTCGCCCAAGCCGGCCGCGAACTCGCCCCCCGGCTCCTGGAATCCTACGCCTCCGTCATCTGGGAGGACCAGGACGAGTGCTTGGAAGTGCGCCCCGAAGACGTGAGCCTGAAAGATTAAGACCAACCCATGCTGAAATGGCTGTTCAAATGGGCGCTGCGGTTGCTGCTCCTGGCCCTCGTGCTGGGGGTGATCTTTTTGCTGTCGCTGGATTCCATCCTGCGGCTCCTGGTCGAGCACAACATCCGCCAGCAAAAAGACCTGCACGGCATGCGGGCCGAAATCGGGAAATTCCACCTCGGCCTCCTCGAACCCGTCGTGGAAATAAAAAATCTCCAATTGTACAACCCGCCCGAATTCGGCGGCACCCCGTTTCTGAACATCCCCGAAATCTATGTCGAATATGATCGCGCGGCCCTGCGCGACCGCCGGGAAATCCACCTCACGCTGCTGCGCTTCAATCTGGGCGAGCTGGACGTGGTGAAAGGCCGGGATGGCCAGACCAATTTGTTCGCGTTCGGCCTGGCGTTGCCCGCCAGGAACGCCGCCGGTCCTGCCCCCGGCCCCAGCCAGTCCGCCGCCGATCTCAAGCAGCTCGGCGTGAAGTTCAAGGGCATCGACTGCCTGAACGTCTCCGTGGGCACGTTCAAGTACCTGGACCTGCAAGACCCCGGGAATAATCGCGAACAGAAAATCGCCATCGAAAACTGCGTCCTCACCAATGTGACCAGCATGGCGGATCTGTTTGGGTTGGGCGTGGTGGTGGGCCTGCGCAGCGACGACTTTTTCCGTCCCCTGATCGATCCCAACGCCGCCAATCATTCCCCCGGCGGCCTCTTGAAATTCCTGGGGCGATAAAGGCGGACCGCTCCCGGGGAGCGCCCGCGCCTCGCGTGCGGTGGCTGACGCCTCGTCCACCGCCCCGCGCGACCCTCCGGTGGTGGACGAAGTCGCGCTGCGACTCCGTCTGCCTGCGGAGCAGGCACTTTATGGCGCGGCATCGTTCAAGACCCGCGCATGATTTCCGCCCTGCAGTGAACCCACTCACAATCATCCAACGCCTCGCCAACCCACGGGTGGTAGGGCGCGTCACTCCGTGCGCGCCGCTATTGACCTCCAAGCGGACAAGCTTTCTCCAACCGCCGCCATCCCTCTCCCCTCAACGGGGAAAGGGATTGAGGGTGAGGGCTGGTCATATCCAGAGCCGCCTCCCGTCCGTTTCTTCCTGTATCAGCCCCATCCGGGGTCCCGGCTGAAAACTTTGCCCAAAATCCCCGTAATATCACATTTATCACTTTCAACCAGTCATGAACCCACCCCAAAACACCCGCGCCGCAATCCGCAGTCAATGCTTTCCCGGGGAGAACACGCGCCCTCGCGTGTTTCCGACCGCGCCTCGCGGTCGGAACCGATGCGCGCCATCGCGCGTCGGTATCACGCACCACCGACATCGTCGTGCCCCCCAAAACTTCCGTAATATCACTTTGGGCGGTGGACGAAGTCGCGCTGCGACTCCGTCTGCCTGCGGAGCAGGCACTTTATGGCGCGGCATCATTCAAGACCCGCGCATGATTTCCGCCCTGCCGCGAACCCACTCACAATCATCCAACGCCTCGCCAACCCACGGGTGGTAGGGCGCGTCACTCCGTGTACGCCGCGATTGCCATCCATCCAGCCAAGGTTTCCCATGCCGTCGCCATCCAAATTCTTGCTGAACACTTGACACTGAAAACTGAAAACTGCTCCCAAAACTGCCGTAATATCACTTTGGGTGGTGGACGAAGTCGCGCTGCGACTCCGTTTGCCTGCGGAGCAGGCACTTTATGGCCTCGCATCACCCAGGCATCGCGAAGAATATTCAGGCTTCAACGGCCGGATTCCGCCCAAAATTGGCCGGGAAAGCGCAGGCCCGGAAGGCCTTCAGACATTTTTTGCCATCGCCATAACAATTCCCATCTAAGGGTGGGAGCAAAAAATCCCTATTGCACGATTTGTATTTGCGGTTATGTTGGCTGCATGAAATGGCAGCAGTTCCTTACCCTGACATTGATCGTCGTGGCCGTCGTGGTGGTATTGTGGCGCAGTTCCGGAAAAAAGACCGGCAACCGCGGTTGTAAGTGTGGTTGCGATCATGCGCCGGATGTGGACCAGGCCGGGAAAAAGGATGCCGTGCACTGACATTTCCAGAATTCGAAGATTTATTCAAAGTCATGGCTGTCACCAAAGTTAGTTCAACGGTTCACTTCGTATCCCGCAATTCCGCCATGGGCGGTTCGGGAGAAATCGCCACGGGTCGCTGGACCCCCCACACCGATGTCTATATCGCCGACAGCGGCCTGGTCATCAAGGTGGAGCTCGCCGGCATGAAGAGCGACAGTCTGGAAATCATCGTCGAAGGCCAGCGGCTCCGGATCACCGGGGTGCGGCCGGATTGCTGCCGGGGGCAGCATTGTAATTTTCTGGTCATGGAGATTAGTTACGGTCCGTTTGAAACGGTGTTGGACCTGCCGGCCGGGTATGACCTGACGCGGGCCAAAGCCATATATGTCAACGGGTTTCTGCGCGTGGATGTGCCCCCAGTGGTGCATCCGCATGCCAAGACCACCAAGGTGCCCATTTCCGAGGGAACTTGATCCACGAGGTTTGTCTGGCTACGGCGACGAAAAGGGTCATAATAGAGGCGACGCGATGAATTCGAAGGAAACACCGCAGGAGACGGAATTTGTCAGCATCCTGAGCACGGGTGACAAAACTGACATGCCCACGCGGCTTTCCTCCCGGTCATTGCCGGAAAAACTCCCCATTTTAGGCCTGTCCGACATTGTGATTTTTCCCGGGGCCGTGGTGCCTTTGCTGGTGGAGACGGGCCCCAGCCTCAAGCTGGTGGATGATCTCGTGGCCGGCGACCGCTTGCTGGGGGCGGTGTTGCAGCGCAATGCCGATGTGGCCGAGCCCGGCCCGGATGATCTGCACAGCGTGGGCTGCGTTTCGCGGCTCACCAAGATGGTCAAGTTTCCCGATGGCACGGTGCGCGTGCTGGTCGAGGGACTGTGGCGCATCCGCATCAAGTCTTTCACCCCGCCTTCCCCGTATTTGCACGCCTTCTACGAGCTGCTGCACGATGAGACCGAGGACACGGTGGAGTTGCAGGCCATGCTGCGCAATGCGCACAAACAGTTTGAGGAAATCGCCAAAATGTCCACCGCCCTCACCGACCAGGTGAAGATCGCGGCGTTGAACACCGAGCATCCCGGTCACTTTGCCGATCTCATTGCCGCGAACCTCAACCTGCCGCTGCCCGACCGCCAGAAGCTGCTGGAAATGGTCTCCGTGCGCGAACGCTTGCAGACCCTGCTGCCCATGCTCAATCGCGAGCAGGAGGTGCTGACCCTCAGCTCCAAAATCCAGAGCGATGTGGCGACCTCCATCGCCAAGACCCAGCGTGATTTCTTTTTGCGCGAACAAATGCGCGCCATCCAGCGCGAACTGGGCGACGGCGATTCCAACAGCGGCGAAATCAAGTCGCTCCGGGAGAAGATCGAGCAGGCGTCCCTGCCGCCCGAAGCGCGCAAAGCCGCGGAACAGGAGTTGGAGCGCCTCCAGCAGACGCCCCCGGCCGCCGCCGAATATGGCGTGGCGCGCAATTACCTGGACTGGATCCTCAATCTGCCCTGGGACAAATCCACCGAAGACAAGCTGGACCTGAAAGCCGCCGAGAAGATTCTCAACGACCAGCATTTCGGCCTGGGCAAAATCAAGGACCGGCTGCTGGAATTCCTCGCCGTCCTGAAGCGGCGCAAGGAAATCAAAGGGCCCATTCTCTGCCTCGTGGGCCCGCCGGGCGTGGGCAAAACCTCGCTCGGCAAGAGCGTGGCGGATGCCCTCGGGCGCAAATTCGCCCGGATTTCCCTGGGCGGCATGCGCGACGAGGCCGAAATTCGCGGCCACCGGCGCACCTACGTCGGCGCCATGCCGGGCCGGATCATCCAGACCCTGCGGCGGATCGAAAGCCGCAACCCCGTCATTTTGCTCGATGAATTGGACAAGGTCGGCGCGGATTTTCGCGGCGACCCGGCCGCCGCCCTGCTGGAGGTGCTGGATCCCGCGCAAAACCACACCTTCACCGACCATTATCTGGATTTGCCGTTTGACTTGACGCGGGTGTTGTTCATTGCCACCGCCAACTGGCTGGAGCCCATTCACGCCGCGTTGCGCGACCGGCTTGAGGTCATTGAGCTGCCCAGTTACACCGAGTCCGAGAAATTACAAATCGCCAAGCGTTACCTCGTGCCGCGCCAGATCGAGGAGCACGGGTTGACGAAGAACGATGTCAAATTCACCGATGCGGCGTTGCGCGAACTCATTCGCGAATTCACGCGCGAGGCGGGCGTGCGCCAGTTGGAACGCCAAATCGCCGCGCTTTCCCGCAAGGCCGTCCGGCAGATTGTGTCCAGCAACGGCGCGGCCTCCGGCATCAAGCTGGACGCGGCGGATTTGGAGAAATATCTCGGCCACGCGCCGTTTGTGGCCGAAAGCGCCGAGAAAATCATGGAGGTCGGCATTGCCACCGGTCTGGCGTGGACCCCGGTGGGCGGGGACATCCTGTTTCTGGAAGCCACCCGCATGCGCGGGCGCGGCAGCCTGATCCTCACCGGCTCCTTGGGCGAAGTCATGAAGGAAAGCGCCCAGACGGCGGTGAGTTACCTGCGCAGCCAGGCCCCGAAACTGAAACTGGATTTTGACGATTACAGCAAGCACGACATGCACATCCATGTGCCGGCGGGAGCCACCCCCAAGGACGGCCCCAGCGCCGGGGTGGCCATTGTCGCGGCGCTGGCCTCCCTTTTGAGCGGGCGGCGCGTCCGTTCCGACACGGCCATGACCGGCGAAATCAGCCTGCGCGGCCGGGTGTTGCGCGTGGGGGGCATCAAGGAAAAGGTGCTGGCGGCCGCGCGCTTCGGGTTGAAGCAGGTCATCCTGCCGGACTCCAACCGGCCCGACTGGATGGATGTGCCGGCGGAAGTGCGCGCGAAACTGGAGGTCCATTTTGTGAAGCAGATTTCCGAGGTGCTGCCACTGGCACTGATGACGAAAAAAGCATGAAGTGTTCCGTTTCAAGTGTTCAGTGTTCAGGGTCACTTGCGCCCTTCTCCACTGGCACCCACGCCCGATTGCCAAGCGGCAATCGGCAATCGGCAATCGGCAATCTTTTTCCCCTTTGCATGGCGTTGCTGCTTATCTTGGGCGCGCTGTCCGGCCGGGCGGAAACAACCAACGATTGGTCGGACGCCGAGATCCAAGGCCACGCGCTGGTGCAAAAGATTCTGCAATCCCAGCCAGCCGAAAACCAAACCAACTCCGGCGTGCTGCAGATCAAGGCCAAGGGCCAGCTGACCAAACTGCCGGTAACCTGGGAGACCCTCGTCACCGCGACCAATTGGAGCAACCGCTACCTCGTGAAACGGGGGGAAACGAATGTGACCACCCTGGTGGTGACGCATGCCGGCACGGCAGCCAATCAGTATCAGCTCGGCGAAAATGGGGTGGCCCACGAGATCAACGGCCGCCAGGCGTTCGTTCCGCTGGCCGGATCGGATTTCTGGCTGGGCGATCTGGGACTCGAATTTTTCCATTGGCCGGGGCAAAAGATCGTGAAAAAGGAGTTCCATCGCCAATGCGCCTGCGCCGTGGTGGAAAGCACAAACCCGGACCCCCACGGTTATTCCCGCGTGGTTTGCTGGATTGACGAGGAATCACTGGGCATTGTGGAGGCTTATGCCTACGATGCCCAAGGCCAAAAACTTAAGAACTTCTATCCCAAGAGCCTGGAAAAGGTCAATGGCCAGTATCGCGTGGAATCCATGATCATGGAAAACCTGCAAACCGACTCCACCTCTCGCTTGGAATTCGATTTTAACGGCCAGTTATAACCCGACCCCCGAAACGGAAAAGGGTGGTACGGGCGACCCGCCCGTCTCGTCGGGCCACTGGCCCGACGAAACGGCCCCCCGTACCGCCACGCAAGGGTTGTGCGACTTCATTCACGGCTTCCATTTTCCATTCCGCTCTTCCGCTCTTATTTTCGTGGGTTTCGTGGGTTTCGTGGTTAATCCACTTCGGTATTCAGGTTCCGTCCGGAATCTCCGGTTCCACCAGCTTGGCCAGCAGCAACAGCGATTCCTGCCAGCCAAGATAGCACGCCTCCGCGGGAATGGCATCCGGCACCCCTTCCTGAACGATGCTCAAATCCGTGCCGCAAACCACTTGTTTGAGCGTGATCTGCATCTGGCCGGGCAGGTGGGAATCGTCAAATTGATCCGTGTAGCGAATGCGTTCGTTGGGCACCAGTTCGACGTAGGTTCCGCCAAAGGAATGCCCCTTGCCGCTGGTGAAATTCGTGAACGACATCTGGTGCGTGCCGCCGACTTTGGCGTCCAAGCGATGGACTTGGCAGGTGAATCCATTGGGCGGCAGCCATTTGGCCAGCGCAGCCGGCTCCAGAAATGCGCGATAAATCTTGTCCGGCGACGTGCGTAGGACGCGGTGCAGACGAATGGTGTTGGGCATGATTTCGTTTCCTTTCAGGGTAAGTATTTCGTTTCGATTCCTGCGTCTGTCAAGTTTCCAGTCGGGCGGATTCCGCCCGGGCCGCCCGGGACCAAAAAAACGTAAAAATATTCCGTTGCGCCCCAGGCAGTTGCCAAAAATGCGTTAGCCGCTAACAACCCGGTTTTCCCGAACCCTGCTAAACTCCGCTTTAAGTGATGAAGCATCACGACATCAAAGAGCCCTGCCGGCCGGCTGCCCTCAGTCGGCGGCCGCCCTTGCGTCTCGTGGCGCAGGCGTCTCGCCTGCGAGTGCTACCCACGGGCGGTAGGGCGCGTCACTCCGTGCGCGCCGCTATTGGCATCCGGCCAGCCAAGCTTTCCCCCTGTCGCCGCCATCCAGACTCTTCGCCGAACCCATTAAAAAACATCAAAAACCCCTGAAATAACACATTTATCACCATGAAACACATCTGGACACCCTTGCCGGCCGTCGCCAACTTAAACCCGCAGCATCTGGACCTGAAACCTTCAACCTTCAACCTGAAACCTTCCTCCGTGCGCGCCGCTATTGGCATCCGGCCAGCCATGCTTCCCCCTGACGCCGCCATCCAGACTCTTCGCCGAACCCATTAAAAAACATCAAAAACCCCTA
>Ga0302319_10004110_pt1 | contig 30072 bp, 24 predicted proteins | sample Bog_T0_2_FD_203319 | JGI IMG/M metagenome (GOLD analysis project Ga0302319, IMG submission 203319) | Peat permafrost microbial communities from Stordalen Mire near Abisko, Sweden - Bog_T0_2 | ecosystem: Environmental > Terrestrial > Soil > Wetlands > Peat | place: Sweden: Abisko, Stordalen Mire... | reverse complement strand
AGGCGGGAGCCTCTTCGAGATTGCCGAAGTGTTCAAAGCGCTTCTCATCATCCAGATGTCTAAGCCGCTTTCTTTCCGGGAAAAGAAGATGCTCGAACGCGCCCGCAGCATGCTCATCCTCGAAACCTCCGTCGCCCGCTCCGTCGCCGAACCGGACGCCGTTGTCCTCATCGCCAAGGCTCTGGGTAAGTGTGGCTTGCCCATGCCGGCAGCACTGTAGGCTGGAGACAATCAGAGGTAGCCGGCGTGGCTGGGACCGCCCGCTTTGGCGGCTCGTTGATAACAATCCTTAGCTTTGCTTTCGGATACTTGCCCCGGCGCCCCGGACAAATAGAGCGTACCCAAATTGCACCAGGCGATCGGGAAATTCTTTCGCGCCGCTCGCAGAAACCACTTCTCGGCGAGTCCAGGGTCTAGTTCCACTCCCAATCCAAGCTGATACAGTACTCCGAGCATACATTCTGCTTCAGCTATAGATCGCTTCGCCAAAGGTCTGAGGTACTCGGTCTGCCAGCCGTAGTTCTTCTGAGTAAACGCCGCCTGGACAAGATCATCGTCGTATGGATGGGCGCTCACAACTGCAAGTATAGTCGTCCATGGTACTCCTGATAGAGCATGGATGAGCCCAGTTCCAAATCAGCCGCAACCGGCGATGCCCTCGGCCTCAACACTCCCATCGATCGCCGCGATCTCCTCAACTCCACTCTCCTCGCCGCCGGCGCAGCTCTCCTACGCCCGATCGCACCCTTCCAGCTTATGTCCGAAGACGATTGGACCGGCTATTCCGGCATCGGCGATTACGCGTCTTCCAACGGCAACACCCACGCCGTCATGACTGCGGGCCATCAAATCCGGGATCATGTCTTCAACGCCTCCGCCCAGCCCATCACCGACACCTCCGAAACCTTCGATTGCGCCATCATCGGCGGCGGCATCAGCGGCCTGTCCGCTGCCCTCTTTTTCGCGCGCGCTTCAAAATCCAGGAAGACTTGCCTCGTACTCGACAACCACGCCGTCTTTGGCGGCGAAGCGAAGCGCAACGAGTTCAACGTCGATGGCCAGCGCCTCAGCGCCCATCAAGGCTCCGCCGCTTGCTTCCCGCCATTAGCCGGTTCGTTCCTCGCCGAATTTTACGATTCACTCAACGTCGACTGGCGGCAATTCAAATATCAGCAATGGTCCGGCCCTCAGCCCGCCGTCAACATCGAAACCGCGCCCTATCCCGTCGGCGGCCACAGCTCTGGCTTCTTCTTTGGCCCGAAATTCGGTCACCCCGAAGGTCTCTGGCTCATCGACCCCTGGGGCAGGGAACTGGCTGGCGCGCCTATCTCCGAGCAAGCCAAGCGTGAACTCCTCAACATGCGCGTCGCCGATCGCAAGCCTTTCTCCACTCACCGCTTTCAACCCAAGACGCACGGCGACCAAGCCTCGCGCCACCTCGACAGCATTACCCTCGAAGCGCATCTCATCGAAGAATATGGCCTGAGTGCCGAGACCATTCGCACCTTTCTCTCTCCCATCACCGGCGGCGGCTCGGGCCTGGGTCCCGATGCGCTCTCCGGCTATTGCGAGTACGCCGCCGACGTTCTTCTGCCCTGGCAATACGAGGAAGGCGCTCAAATGTTTCCGGGCGGCAATGCCGGCGTCGCTCGTCACATCCTCAAGCAAATTCTGCCTAACGCCATCAGCGGCGCGAACGACATGCCTTCCATCTGCCGCGGCCGAATCCAGTTCGCCAATCTTGATCGAGCCAACCAGCCCACACGCGTCCGCCTCGGCGTCACCGTCGTTGCCGTCGAGCACAAGGCCAACGAAGTCGAAATCACCTACACGAAGGAAGGCCAGTTCTATAAACTGCGGGCGAAATCGGCCGTTGTTGCCGGCGGCAGTTGGACCGCCAAACACATCCTGCTCGATCTGCCTGCGACTCACCGCAGCGCTTACGCGCAATTCCACCGCGCACCCTGTTTGATGGCTAACGTCGCCGTCCGCAATTGGCGCTTTTTATATAAGCTCGGCCTCACCGAATGCCAGTGGTTCGAAGGCTTCGGCAACTATCTGACTATGCGCAAGGTCGCAACCTTCGGCACCGGACCGGCTACCATCAATCCGGACACGCCCGCCGTGATCAATCTGAAAATTCTCTTTCCCTCGCCGGGCTTGCCGCTTCAGGAGCAAGTCGTCCGAGGCCGCATGGAATTGTTCTCTACGCCCTTCCGTGTCTACGAACAACGCATTCGCGAACAATTCAGCGCCCTGTTTGCCGGTTCAGGTTTCGACGCCAAACGCGACATCGCCGGCATCATTCTCAACCGCTGGGGCCACGCTTACCTCAGCCCACAGCCCGGCTTCTTCTTCGGTTCCGCCGGCCAACCCGCGCCCGGCGAATTCCTCCGCGCCCATCCCTACGGTCACATCGCCTTCGCCAACTCCGACTTGGCCGGCATCATGGACCACCGCATGTCCATCCAGGAAGCCCGCCGCGCCATCGACCAGCTCCTCGGGTGATTTCGAATCTCAATCCACCCGCATTGGCTTGAACACCACCACTCCCAACGGCGGAATCACCAATTCCGCCGACGCCGGACGTCCATGCGACGGCCTTCCCTCTACGTTCACGAAGCCGCCATTCCCCATGTTGCTCCCCCCGAACATCTCTGCATCCGAATTGAAAATCTCCTTGTGAAGACCCGCGCTGGGAAATCCCAATCGGTAGCCCTTATGCGGCATCGGTGTGAAATTGCACACAAATACCAAATAATCCTCGGGCCGTTTCGCCCGCCTGACAAACGCCACGATGGAATTATCCGCATCGTGAAAATCAATCCACTCAAACCCTGAAGGATGAAAATCCACTTCATACATCGCCGGCTCACTCCGGTAAAGCCAGTTGACTGCCGCGCAGAAATTTTGGAAGCGCCGGTGAATCTCATGATCCAGTAGCCACCATTCCAACTGCCCTTCTGAATTCCACTCCTGCGTCTGGCCGATCTCCGAGCCCATAAACAGCAGCTTCTTTCCCGGATGCCCCCACATGTAACTTAGAAAAGCCCGCGCGTTGGCAAAGCGCTGCCATTCATCGCCCGGCATCTTGTCCAACAGCGCGCGCTTGCCGTAAACCACTTCGTCGTGCGAGATCGGAAGCACGAAATTTTCGGTAAACGCGTAGATCATGCTGAACGTGATGTCGTTCTGATGGAACCTGCGGTAAACCGGATCGCGCTCGAAGTAACCTAACATGTCGTGCATCCAACCCATGTTCCACTTCATGGTGAAACCGAGCCCATTCAAATAAACCGGCCGCGAAACGCCGGTGAACGACGTTGATTCCTCCGCCACCGTAATCGCCCCGGGGACCTGATGCGCCAGTTCATTCACCTTGCGCATAAAACTGATTGCTTCCAGATTCTCGTTTCCGCCATAAGCGTTCGGAATCCATTCGCCGGCTTTGCGCGAATAGTCGAGATACAACATCGACGCGACCGCATCCACCCGCAATCCGTCTATGTGATACTTCTTCAACCAGAACAAAGCGTTCGAAATCAGGAACGAGCGCACTTCATTGCGTCCAAAATTGAAGATCAGCGTGCCCCAATCGCGATGCTCGCCTTTGCGCGAGTCTTCATGCTCATACAGCGCCGTACCGTCGAAAAACGCCAGCCCATGCGCATCCTTCGGAAAGTGCGCCGGCACCCAATCCACAATCACGCCGATTCCCGCCTGGTGGCAGCGGTCTACAAACTGCATAAAATCCAAATGGGAACCGTAGCGCGATGTGGGGGCGAAATAGCCCGTTACCTGATAGCCCCAGGAAGGCGAATACGGATGTTCGGCGATGGGCATCAATTCGATGTGCGTGTAGCCCATCTTCTTCACATAGGGAATCAGCTTGTCGGCCAGTTCCAAGTAACTCAGTGGGCGGTTATGCTCTGCCCTCACCCACGAACCCGCATGCACTTCATAAACCGACATCGCGCTCTCCAGCGGCTTGGCCGTGGCGCGCTGGTCCATCCACTCGTTGTCGTGCCATTCGTATGTCATGTCAACGACGATCGAAGCCGATTTCGGCGGCGTCTCCATCAGAAATCCATAAGGATCGGATTTCATCTGGCTGTAGCCGCGAAAACGCGATTTCACCGCGTATTTATAAGGCGTTCCCGCCGTCACCCCCGGCATGAAGATTTCCCACACGCCGCCCGTGCGCTGGCGCATCGGATGCCGCCGCGTGTCCCAGCTATTAAAGTCGCCCACCACGCTCACGATAAATGCGTTCGGCGCCCACACGGCAAAGCGCGTTCCCGCCACGCCATTCACTGTAAACAGATGTGCCCCGAATGAGTTATAACCTTCGTAGTTGGTGCCTTCCGAATGCAAGTGCAGGTCGAAGTCGCTTAGTACCGACGGAAAGCGGTAAGGATCTTCCACTTCGCTTGCGTTTCCCTGGCGGTCTGTTATGAGCAGCCTGTACGCTCCTGGCTCTCGATCAAGAGTCGCGGTGAACAATCCTCCCGGGTGCGTGCGCTCCATGGCAACGGTGGTTCCGTTCTGGACCAGCGCCGCTTCGGCGGCCTGTGGCAGAAAAGCCCGTATTTCCCACTCGGTCTTGCCATCGCGCTCCACCATGTGTGGACCGAGCAGCGCGAAAGGATCTCCGTGATAACCGCCGGTAATGGCTTCCATCTCTTGAACAGTCATGGCACGTTTATTATTACAACAAGCGAATCCAGCTTTCATGAGATCACTCCCGGAATTCATTCAATCATTAGACAAGGCGGAACTGCATCTGCATCTGGAAGGCTCGGTGGAAGCGGAAACGATCCATGAGCTCGATTCCAAGCTGACAATGGATGAGATCCGCTCCAATATGGAGTACCACGATTTTGCCGGCTTTCTGAAAGCCTACGTTTGGGTCACGCGCCAACTCACCTCGCCTGCGGCCTATGCGCTCGCCACGCGCCGCCTGATCGAGAGGCTGGCAGCCCAGAATGTCAAGTATGCAGAAATAACTCTATCCGCCGGCGTCATTCTGTGGAAGGAGCAAAACCTGGAAGCCATCTTCCGCGCCGTTCAGAGCGCCGCTCGCGACTGCCCCGCGGTAAAAGTGTTCTGGATCTTCGACGCCATCCGCCAATTCGGCGCTGAACCCGCCGCGCGAGTTTTTGCCGCTGCCAAGGAGATGCGCAATGAGAGCGTGATCGCCATCGGCATCGGCGGCGACGAAGCGCGCGGCCCAGCCACTTTGTTCAAACAGCTTTACGCCGAAGCTCGCGAAGCCGGCCTGCGCCTGACTTGCCATGCCGGCGAAGTCACCGGTCCCGAGAGCATTTGGGACGCCTTGGAAATCGGCTCCGAGCGCATCGGCCACGGCATCCACGCCATCGACGATCCGCGTCTAATGGCCGTCTTGCAAGAGCGAAAGATACCACTCGAGGTTTGCCCTTCCAGCAACGTGTGCACGCGTGCTCTTGACAGTTTGAGCGAGCATCCCTTGCGCCGCCTGTGGTCCGCTGGTGTGCCGATTGTTCTCGGCACCGATGATCCTGCGCTCTTCAAAACCAGCCTACTTCAGGAATATCAACTGGCTGCCGAGGTCTTTGGATTCACCAGCGAGGAATTGCGCCAACTCGCGGATAATAGTCTAAAATACGCCTTCGCTAGTTAGCCGCGCGCCTGACCCACGCGCTCTTCCAGCAACAGGCGTAGCAGCGCTTCCAACTCGCGTATGCGGTCGTTCACCTGTTCCAGATCCGCTGGTTCCGATTCGCCGCAAGCGGCTACCCGCCCATGCTCCAGCGCGCCCAATCCCTCGCCGCGCGACTTTACAACTTTACCGGGTATGCCCACCACTGTCGCGCCCGCCGGCACCGAATGAACGACCACCGAACCTGCGCCTACTTTTACATCCGATTCCAGTTCGATATTTCCCAGCACGGCCGCGCCCGCGCCAATCACCACCCGGTCGCCGATCGTCGGATGGCGCTTGCCGCGCTCCCCGCCCGTTCCGCCCAAAGTCACGCCCTGGTAAAGGAGCACGTCGTCGCCGATCTCCGCCGTTTCCCCAATCACCACGCCTAGGCCATGGTCGATGAACAGCCGTTGGCCAATCTTTGCCCCGGGGTGAATTTCGATCCCCGTCAGCAGCCGCGAAACATGCGACACCAAACGCGCCAGAACATACAGCCGCCGTTCATAAAGCCAGTGCGCCAGCCGGTGGCTTAACACCGCATGCAGTCCCGGGTAACAAAGCAGAATTTCCAGGCTGCTCTTGGCGGCCGGGTCTTCCCGTTTAATGGCCTGGATATGTTCGCGCAAAGGCATCAGCTTTAATTGTCCAATATGAGGGATGCGGGCAGCTAAGCCGAAGATGCTACATGTTAAAAGTGGCAACCGAACGGCTCTACTACTCCGACGCCTATTTGACTGAATTTCAGGCACAAGTCGTGGATATATCCTCCGACGGCCGGCGAGTTTACCTGGACCGGACAGCGTTCTATCCTTCGTCCGGCGGCCAGCCCTTCGATCTCGGTTTTATCGGCGACAACGAAGTGATTGAGGTGGTAGACGAGGATGATCGCGTCGCTCACGTACTGTCTACGCCCACGGGCGTAGGGCCGCTTACCGGCAGAATCGATTGGGCGCGCCGCTTCGACCACATGCAGCAGCACACCGGCCAGCACCTTCTTTCTGCCGTGCTTGACGAGCTCTTCGGGTTTCCTACTCTCAGCTTTCACATGGGCGAGGATGTTTCGTCCATTGAGATCGGCGTCAAAGAACTCGCGGACAAGCAGGTTGATGAGGCCGAGGCGCGAGTCAACGATCTGGCGCGCGGAGGCCCGGCGGTCCATATCAGCTTTCAAGACGCCGAGCAGGTCGCTGGCTTGCGCAAGCAGAGCGAGCGGCAGGGCTTGCTGCGGATCATTGAAATTGAAGGAATCGACAAGAGCGCCTGCGGCGGCACCCATGTGCGCTCGCTTGAGGAAACGTTGCCTTTGCAGATCCGCCGGCTCGACAAAGTGCGCGGCAACGTGCGGCTTGAATTTGTTTGCGGCGGGCGCGCGACAAAACGCGCCAAACAGGATTATTGCATCCTGCAGGAACTGGCCCGGCAAAGCGCTACGCCCATGGATCGCCTGCCCGAAGTCTTCGCAACAATCAAACAGCGTCTCAGCGACGCCGAGAAAGATTTGGAGCGTATGGCGCGGGATTTGGCGCAGCGCCAGGGCCGTGAGCTTTATGCCCAGACCCAAGCTCGCGGCGATGGAATCCGCCGCGTGCTTTGGAACGTCGAGCAGATCGACGAAACCGTGCGCGCCAAAGCGCTGGCCTTCACCGGCGGCGCTCAATCCATAGTTTTGGCGGTAGGTAAGCAACCCGCAGGCGTGTTGATTGCTTGCTCGAGCGACGCCGGCATCAACGCCGGCGCAATTCTTAAACAGACCCTCGCGGAATTCGGCGGTAAAGGCGGCGGGGCGGCTACCCTTGCGCAAGGCAATCTGCCCGACCCAAACTGCGCGCTCGCCTTGGCCGCTAAACTCGGTCTATAAATCTAACCCGCTTGTGGCGCTGGCGCCGCGGCAGGCGGCGGTGGCGGAGCCTTATCCAATGCCAGTGAGTAAACGCCGATCCCGACCGCCAGAAACAACACCCCAATCAAGAGGGAGCGCAGCGCTGAAGGCTGCGCCTTTGCCAGTTCGCGCCACACGCTGAGGCCCAGCGCGATGGCCAGCAGACTTCCGCCAAGACCAGTGGCGGCGATAGCCAAATGGCTCGGTTGGGCGTCGGCCGGAAAGCCGAACGGCAACGACAGCAGCAGCACGCCTCCCGCGCATAAAACGCCGCCCGCGAGGCCCAGCAAGTGCTGCAGGAGGCTCCCTTTGAGGTAAGCGGCGAGGCCGATCGTGCCGCCGTGAATCGGCAGATTCATGAACAGGAAATCGAGGAAGATCGTGGCGGTCAGCAGGCCCGCGCAAAATAGCACCAGTCCGGCATACGCGCCCAAGCCAAATGAACCGAACATGGAAGTATAAAACGGCACGAGCGAGCCTCCCAAAGCCAAGCCGCTTAAGATTGAAACCAGCATTCCCTTGCTCGAATTCTTCATGCCAGGTGGCGCCTGTTTTCCCTTTGACCCGCGGCTGCTAGAAGACTTGCGAACCAGCACTGGAAGACTCGCGGCAGGCAGCGTTTCCGCGCCACCAGTTACGCCGACCGACTGAAAGATCAGAGCCAACAACGCCGCTCCGATGGCAACGCCCAAATACATCGCCCGGTAACCCGCGAACTGGAGGGCGGACAACGTGACCAAAGCGGTGGTAGTTACTACCGCAAAACCGAAAGATAGACCCAGGAGCGCGATGGCCGAGAGCAACAGCATGCCGCCAAAAGCAAACAAACAGCCGGACATGTAAGCGAGAGCCTGGCTTGTCCGCGAGGCGAGCATGAGGTTCTCCGCAAACCCAAGGTCCGTGCCCGAGCTGCCCAAAGTGTAGGAAGCGAGCAGCGCAAAAGCCAAGGCACCGACCGCAAAATCAAAAGAGAAGAGTTCAAAGCGCCAGCGGTTGCCGGCCATCTTGAAAGTACTCGACCAGAAACCAAGAAGCAGAAACGCCAGAATCAACAAAAGCTGCGCGGAAGAAGAAGTTGTAGGGATTGCCAAGTCTCTAAGTCATCCAGTCTATGCCTGCCGCCGATGACCTACGGGCGGCAACAATTCTGCATGGAGACTAGTTTAGTAGGTGCCGCCACCGGTTCCGAACCGAAATAATTCTGAGCCGCTAAATTCCGGTACACTCCGCCTGCCACTTGCGCGGCCACCGGACCTGCGACACCGCGTCCGCCCGTGAGCAGAACCACCACCACAATCCGGTTTTTGCCGACTTCGTTGTACGATCCGAACCATCCGAGGTGGACTCCGGGCTGCGCGGTATCGGTGCACGTACCGGTTTTCCCAAGTACCGGATCAGTCTGGTCAAACACCGCCCGCCGCGCCGTGCCGTATTCAACCGCGCCCATCATGCCCGGCCGGATTTCCGGAATGTAACGGGCGATATCAAGCTGCCGCCGCACCTTGGGAACAAAATGTTGCGCCTCGTTCTGATCTTTCGGGTATTGCAAGTAATACATTGTGCCGCCATTGGCTACAGCCGTCACAATGCTCGTTAATTCCAGCGGAGTCAGCCGGATTCCGTCGCCAAAGCTCGTCATCATGCCTACCCCCGTTTTGGGCGGTTCCGCTGCTAAATAACCGGCCTCTTCGCCCGGAATATCAAAGCCCGCCTTCTCGCCTAAACCAAATAATTTGGCATATTCTTCCACTCGCTCAAAACCCAGTTGCTCGCCCAGGTGCGCAAAATAGCTGTTCACTGATCGGGCTAACGCGGTCGTCATATCGAGCGAATAGCGGCGGGACAATTTAACGGGAGTGTCGGCCTTAACAATTTCTTCGCGCAGCGCCGCGAAAGAGACGATTACTTTCACCGTTGAACAAGGTTGAAAGGCGCCCTTCAAAGCCAGCTTCTGATTCACAATGGAAAGAATGCGGCCGCTTTGTGGATCGGCCACCACGACGGTGCCGTTATAGCGCCCCAGCGCATCCGCCGCCGCTTTGCGAATCACTAAGTCGTCGCCTTCAATGTTGTCGCCAATCGTGGAATCGGCGAATGTCGGCTCAGTCCAAGGATTGAAGAACACGCGATGCCGCCCCCGCCGTCGAACCGACGTTCGGGTTAGTACAATTCCTGCTCGAGTCCGCGACTGGGACGCTACCCTTGCGTGCACCGATCTTTTGCCATGAGCAACAATCTTCTTGTGCAAAACGTGCTTCTTCGTGGTGATGGGGACGGTCGCCGCCGCTGAGGCCGACGTCGGCTTCGCAAACAAACAGACCATCAGGAGCAGAAGGATCGCTAAGGCTCTTCCGCCTATCCATTGGCCCATTGTTCGACCCCGTTCTTCGATATTAAGCTGCAACATTCGAAAATTACTTCCCCTTCTTAACCGTTAAAGCTAAGGGAGTCCTCACCCACGTTATCACCAAACGCCGGCCCGGAGTTTTATCCAATACCCCGATCAACGTTACTTATATGTTAAAGAACAACCGCACACCCCGTCAATGCAAGATTTGCGGCAAAGTTTAAGCTTCCTTAATGGCTGCCCTTACGGACTACGCGGCGGTCCAACCACCATCTATCGTAATTATCGATCCATTCATAAAATCGGCTGCTTCCGAACAAACATACAGCGCTAATTTCGCAATTTCATCAGGCCGGCCCAGCCTGCCCAGCGGCTGCCTTTGATTTAGTTCCCCGCGCACCTTTTCCTTCTCATTTTGATGATATTTTTCTAAGTAAGCTTCTACGAACGGCGAGTCTACGGTACCCGGTGCGATACAATTCGCCCTAATCTCTACGGGATAATCCACGGCTAGCTGCTTGGTCAGGGCGGTGATGGCGCCTTTTGTCGCGCAATAGGCGAAGCGCCGCTTCACCCCCACCAGTCCGGCCACCGATCCCATATTCAGCACCGACCCCCTTACCCTCTTGAGTAGCGGTAGCGCGGCCTTCGTCATCAAGTACGTTCCTTCCACATTCACCCGAAACAGCCGCTGGAAATCGCCCAGTTCGGTTTCTTCGACGTTTCCCACCAGACCAATCCCGGCGCAATTGAACAAAATATCGAGTGCTGGAACGCCGGCAAACAAGTGATGGACCTCGATCTCATTCGTGATATCGCAGCGTTTGGCCGAGGCGTTGGGTAATGAACCTGCGAGCGACTCCGCGCGCGCTAGGTCGACATCGACAATGATCACGTGCGCGCCGGCTTCCGCAAAGACCCGCGACGTGGCCTCGCCGATTCCGCTGGCACCGCCCGTAACAAGCGCGATTTTTCCATCTAAACGAAATGCATCCGGCATCCTTACAGCTTACTGTTATGCCGCTACGCGGCGGGTTTGGCGAACTCCGGGCGATCATTTTCGAGAAGCCGGTCGACTTCGGCGATGTATTGCGCTTCGAAGTTGGGATTCTCGCGGGTGGCCTTGAAGTTTGCCAGGACGTTTTCGCAGGCGCGGTGACAAAGTTGGGCGTTTTTGAGGTGTATGTCCCATTCGTGGTGTTCTTTTTTCATTTCGTGGCGCTCATTTTGGAGGCGGAGTTCCTCGTTTTTGCGTTCTTGCGCTTGGAAGCCATTTTCGGTTTTGCGTCTTTCGGATCTTAGCTTTACGAGGTCATTGAGGCATTTGTGGAAAGCGCGGGTGTGGGTGGTCTGGTAGCGGAGGTAGAGCGAAAAGAGCGCGGCATCGGTGATTTGGCCGGTTTGCGGGTCGAAGCAGGTGTTTTGGAGGGTTTGGGCGCGATTGGCGAGCCAGTGCGATTCGGCCATGCTGTTGATTAAGATGGATTCGGTTTCGGTGGAGGGTTGATGTTCGGCGGCCAGCAAGGCTTTTAGCGCTTCGAAGCCATCGGGGTCTTCGGTCGAAAGGAGGATAAAGGTTCGGTTGTGACGGGCGAGGCGGTGGGTGGTGCGGTTTTGGGAGGAGACGGCGCGGCCGATTTCGGTTTTCGGGCCTGTTGACAACTGCGCGTTGGCGCGGTTGGCGGTGAGTTGCGCGGCGGAGATAGGATTGGCCGGCTTTTGAGTTTCCGGAACGACGACCGGAGCGACCGGAACTGGCTCTGATTTTGGTTGCGGGGCGGGGAAGCCAGCTTTGCGAGCGAGCTTGCGATCTTTGTGCGCGGCGGCACGGCGTTCTTTGCGGTTCATATGGAGTTGATCCTTGCTTAGAGAAATTGAAAAGCCCGCAGGCGAGTAAACGGCGCGCCTAATGGGCTCTTTCTGCCCGCAAAATACTGCAAGGGGAAAAGTCGACTGTACGCAAAGGCCGTTTTTCAGGGAGAGAAAAAGCTGGTAAATGGTTGGGATAGTTGGACTTAAAAATATTTTGCCGTTTTTCCCCAAACTTGTGACTGGAATTTCGAGCAGTAGATGAGGCGGCTTGGCGCACAATGAAAGGAAAGGGACGGGCGTGGCAGAAACCAGCAGAACACCAACGTTGCACAGATCGTACACCACCGACTACGCCGGCTGGGCCGAAGACACGGCGCAAGCGATCGAGGATGGACGTTTTCAAGATATCGACCGCGCGGCGCTGGCAGATGAAGTGAGAGACTTGAGCAAATCGGAGAGGCGTGGAATGACCAATGCGCTTAAAGTGCTCGTGCTGCACATGCTGAAGATCCGCTATCAACCGGAAAAGCAGACGCCAAGTTGGCGGGCAAGCATCAACGTGCAACGCGACGACGTGGAAGAGTATTTGCAGGAAAGCCCGAGTCTGCGGCCGGATCTGCCGCGTCTTCTGAGGAAGGCCTATAAGCATGCCCGCATTGAGGCGGCGGAGGAGACTGGGCTGGCGCTGGATGTATTTCCTGAATCGTGCGAATGGACGGTGACGGAAATGCTTGAAGACTCCGAAGGCCGGGGCCGAAATTCGCTGATCGCGTTACCGCATCTTTGAAGGGCTTTACAGCCTAACGGGTTGCGGTCTGGTGTAAAATATGTTCTTTACAACATATGAAGTGTATGTCATACTGCAAGAGTGAATTGGGAAGTTGAATTCCATAAGGACTTCGATCCCGAGTTCGACGCGCTGCCGGAAGACGCGCAGAATGAATTACTCGCTCATGCCCTTTTGTTGGAGCGGTTCGGCCCACAACTGGGGCGGCCGCGCGTGGATACGCTCAAAGGTTCGCGTCACGCGAATATGAAGGAATTGCGCTTTTATGCGGCGGGCGGCGTCTGGCGCGTGGCGTTCGCTTTCGATCCCAAGCGCAACGCGGTCCTGCTGGTCGCAGGAGACAGTCGGGCGGCGGCGAAAAAAGGTTTTACCGCCAGTTGATAGCAATAGCTGACGAAAGATTCGATGAGCATCTCTCAGGAGTGAGGAGCAAAGGAGCATAGCCATGCCAATCAGGTTGAGGGACAAGATGAAGGGCCTTAGCCCAGCGAAGCGCAAGAAAGCGGAGGCGCGCGCGGCCGAGTTGAACGCCGAGGAAATGACATTGCGCGAGCTGCGGCATGCGCGCAAGCTGACACAAGTAAAGATGGCGAAGACGCTTGGTGTCACCCAGGACAGCATTTCACGCTTAGAAAAGCGCAGCGATCTTTTGCTCTCGACGCTGCGAAAAACGATCGAGGCCATGGGCGGAAGTCTTTCGCTGGTGGCGGAGTTTCCCGACCGTGCACCGGTGGTTCTTTGCGGTATTGCCGACGAGGGCCTGAGGCCACTGTCGGCAAGTCGGCTGAGCGTCTCCTAGTTTTGGCTTGGCGGGCGTTCCAATTCCGCGGTCTAGCCGCAGGTTTCCGGCCGGTAGGAGGATGAGGGCAAGCAACTGGAAAATGTGCAAGCTTCATCCTAATGGGGAATTCGGAGCGGGACGCCGATGCCTTCGCGTGAGAGCCACGGCGGCCAGGAAAAGAGTTCCCACGGGAAGCAGGCCTGCGGGCTCGGGCGCGCCGGTAGGAGAAGCAACGAAGCTGCCACTTAGGGTAAACGATTGGGTGCCAAAATTGCTGGCGTCCTGGCTGCCGTTTAGGAACTGCTCCGCCGGTCCATCGCTCGCGCTGAGGCCCTAGCTGCAGGCAGCGGCGGGGTCACAGTTTTGCAATAGCAGCCAGTAGGTACCTGGCGCGAGATGGAGGGCGCCAGTTTGAAAGCTGCTGTTGTAGACATTGTTCAGACGGCCGTCATTGTCAACGGCACCGCTGCGAACGAGCGTGTTTGACAGCGCCGCGCCAGTCCCGCTGAAGAGAACATCGGCGTCTGGCTGGGTCGTTATCTCCCAATCGATTAGAAAGATCGCGGCCGGTGCGCTCGATCTTCCGCCGGACCAACGGCCGGCGGCGGTGGAGGCGCGCTGTGCCAGCGACCCCGAACTGCGGCGCAAAGCGGCTGCCTTCCTTGGGACGCTCGAAGCCGTACCGAATTCCTTCTTAGAAAGCGGCAAAAGCAGCGCTTCCAAGGTGGGCGCGAGCATCAATGGCCGCTATTTCTTAGTCCGTGAGCTGGCCCGAACTTCCGCAAACGTCGTCTACCTTGCCCGCGATACGCAACTTCTGAACAAGCCGCTGGTGCTAAAAGCTTCCCGGCTTTTCGGCAGCCTAACGCGTGAATTTCAAGCCCTTGCCGAACTCCGGCATCCGGGCATTGTCCCGATTCTCGATATAGGCGACTGTGCTGAACTGGGCAAGTTCATTGTGCTGGAGTATGTGGAAGGTGAAACCTTACGGCAAAGGCTCAAGTCGGGCGCATTGCCGCTCGAATTAGTTCGGCGGCTGATCGGCGAAATCGCCGGCACTCTGACCGCAGCCCACAAGGCTGGTGTTCTGCATCGCGACCTCAAACCCGAAAACATAATGCTGGCGAGCGATGCGGGACTTGAGCGCGCCAAGCTGATCGACTTTGGCACGGCGCGCGTTCAGAATCCTGTGGCGGGTGCGACAACCACAGTAGCCGGCGGAACGTTGGGTTATCTTGCGCCCGAGCAATTGATTGGCAATGCCAGCCAGGCATCCGATCTGTAGTCGCTTGGCGTCATCGCCTACGAAATGATAACGGGCACTCACCCTTACGTGGCCAACACGGGTGGCGATCGGAAGTTGCCTCGCCCATCGGAGATTTGCCAGGCACTGCCGAGAGCGGCAGGCGACATCTTGTTGCGCGCGGTCAGTTATCAACCGGAAGATCGTCCGTCGGACGTGGCGACGTATGCGGCTTCGTTCGAGGCAGCTTGCCAAGGAAAGCGCCCCAAACGCTTTCCCTTGTTAGCGGTGGCCGGTGCGGTGAGCTTGGCCGCATTCGCGCCATGTGACCGGGCACTGCTAGCATGGAATTTCCTGCTTTAGGCACGAGAGAGGCGCCCATGATCGATTTGCGCGAAGTCCGTTCCGTTACCGAGTTTCAACGAAACATCAAAGAATATGTCGGCCGGTTGAAGGACAAGAAGACTCCGCTGGTCTTGACTGTAAACGGCCGGGCAGAACTGATTGTGCAGGAAGCCGAGAGCTATCAGCTCCTCCTGGAACGCCTAGAGCGCGCCGAAACTTTGGCCGCCATCCGGCGGGGTATGGAGCAGGCTGAACGCGGCGGGGGCATTCCCTTGGCGCAAGCGGAGGAGTCGCTCCGCCAGAAGCATGGCTTTTCGAATTGAGATCGAGCCGCAGGCCCTCGACGATGTCGATTCGATAATCGATTACATTCAGCAGAACAGCAGTTTGGCCGTTGTCGAAAAGTGGTTCAACGGAATCATGAAGAGTGTTAGATCGCTCAGCGAAATGCCTGCCCGTTGCGCAATCGCCCGGAGGCGGAAGAGCTTGGCGGGCAAGTGCGGGTCCTGCTATATGGCGGGGGAGGCGGAATTACAAGATCTACTACGCCATTGCCTATGAAACGCCATTGAGCGGCGTGGTGAGAATCCTTCACATTCGGCATTGGGCGCGCAAACCCCGCACAACGAGCGAACTTGAGGAACTGATGGAGGATGAGTCGTACCTGGAAGTTGAAGAATGAAATCGACCACTTAGGATAGGGGCGACTCGACTTGGAAGCGGATCTGGTTCGAAACCGTTGTGCAGCCCCAACTACCAGCTCCATCGCCCATACTATACTCCTATTGATCCCCAGGATCCTCTCATGCGATTTGCCGCCCTTGCTCTCTTCATCATCCCCGCCTTCGCTCACGACCCCACTCCCCCAGCCATCGACGAAATCTTCGCCAACTTCGCCAAACCCGAATCTCCCGGCTGCTCCCTCGGCGTCATTCGCGACGGAAATTTCATCTATCGCAAAGGCTACGGAACGGCCAGCCTCGAACTTGGCGTACCGCTTTCCTCGCAGTCCGTCTTCTACATGGGCTCCGTCTCCAAACAGTTCACCGCTGCCGCCGTCGTCCTCGCCGCCGAACAAGGCTTCCTCTCGCTCGACGACAACGTCCGTCAATACATCCCCGAACTGCCCGACTATGGCCACCCCGTCACTCTTCGCCAAATGCTGCATCACACCAGCGGTTTGCGCGACGTCCTCGGCCTTCTTTATCTCTCCGGCCGCGACGCCGCCGATCTGCATGCCAAGCCCGAACTCATCGATCTCGTCGCCCGCCAGAAAGCCCTCAACTACAACCCTGGCGACGAATATCTCTATAGCAACAGCAACTATTTCCTGCTGGCCGAAGTGGTGCAGCGCGCTACCAAGAAGCCCTTCTCGGAATTCGTTGCCGAAAACATCTTTCAACCTTTAGGTATGACGCACACCCGTTTCTACGACGACCACACCATGGTTGTGTCCGGCCGCATCCCCGCCTATCAGCGCGGCGCGAACGGCAATTTTCTGGTTGATTGGTCTACCAATTTCGACAAAGTCGGCGACGGCGGACTCATGAGCAGCGTTGACGATCTCCTTCTCTGGGACCGCAACTTCTATGCCAACCGCCTGGGGAAGGGAACGCTTCTCAAGGAAATGCAAACCCGTGGCGTGCTCAACAACGGCAAGCAAATCACCTATGCGCTCGGGCTTGAAATCAGCAGCTATCGCGGCCTGCCCATTGTTGAACACGGCGGCGCGCTGTTCGGCTACCGCACCGAAATCCTGCGCTTCCCCGATCAGCGCTTCAGCGTTTTGTGTCTCTGCAATTTGGCTAGCGCCAGTCCGGGTAGGCTCGCGCGGCAAGTTGCCGACGTCTACCTGGCGAAGGATCTGCAACCCATGCCGCAGCCATTCGCCACACCCGCCGACGCAGCAATCTCATCGCCCAGCCAGTTCGCCGGCAAATACTTTGACCGCCTCAACCATTCGCTGCTCACCTTCACGATCTCGGAAAACACTCTCGCTGTCGATCGCACTCACCTCAAGCGCATCGCTCCCAACAAGTTCGCCTACCCCGGCGGCGAAACCACTGTCACGTTTGATAGCGCCGACGGCGTCTCCGAAGCGTCTCTCGCATACGACGGCGGAACCGAGTGGACGGGCACCCGTATCGATGACTTTCACCCACCGGCTGCCGCACTGTCCGCCTACACAGGCGATTACAAAAGCGCCGAACTCGAGGCCACCTACAAACTGTCTGTCGAGCAAGGTAACTTAACGCTGCGCGTGAACTGGAATCCGCCGGTGAAGCTAACGGCTATCGTGTCTAATGAATTCGAAGCCGGCGGCCTCGGCACTTTCGTTTTCTACAACGATGCTAATAACCACATTTCCGGCCTCAGCGTTTTCGCCGGCCGCATCCGCAATGTTGTTTTTGAGAAGACGAATTGAGCAGCCTCCTCACACCGGCATCGCCACCCGTTTCAACTCCTCCAACAAACTTTGCGCCAGCTCCTCATCCAACTTCCCACCCTCGCGCGTTATATAAAACACATCAATCGCCTTATGCGCCTCCGTGTCCACCAGCACCAATTCAATATTGCACCCCACCGCCGAGATCGCCGAGGTCATGTCGTAAAGCAATCCGGGCCGATCTTCGCCTACGAAATCAATCAGCGTGCAATCGTCCGAAGCCTCGTTATTAAAACGCACCGACGGCATAATTTTCGATCCGCTCGACGGGCGTGGCGCTGATCGCCGCTGCTTGATCAAATCGGCTACGCTCAACGAATCGCGCAGCACGCATTCCACCGTCCACTCAAGCCGCCGTACTTCATCTGTATTCAATTCCAGATTGCGCATCGGATCACTGAAGCGGATCAAATCCAGCACGCAGCCATGGCTGTTCGACGACGCTTCCGCCTTCAGAATATTCATTCCCTTGCACGCCAGCGCCCCGCACAGTTTCGCGAACAAGCCGGCCTGATCGGAAGCGAGCGCCGTCAGCAGGAACGTCCCGGCTTCCTGTGTGATGCTGACAGCCACGCCCTCGCGCTGCCGCTTCTGATCCAGCTCAAAGTGCCGCCGAACCTGCGCCAACGTATGGGTCCGTAGATAGCGCGTCGGAAAGCCCTGCAGAAAAAGAGCCAGCTCCGGCGATTCGTTGGCCGCCACCGTCGCGCCCTGCTCGCGGTCAATGCGATTGGCAATCAATTCGCGCGTGAGTTGTTCCTGTCCTGACGAATACACGCGCCACAATTGTTCGAGCCGCCAGGGCGTCATCGCCGTTGGGTTCACCGCGCTGATATCGGCATAGGTCAACAGCGCCAAACGACGCAAGTCTTCCTGCGTGGGAATCCGCGACGTTAGAAAACGCCCCGTCGCCGGATCGTCCAAATCGCGGCCCGTCATTACACTCGATAAATCCAAATGATGCGCAATCAGAAATTTGATCGTTTGGCGGTTTTCCGGCGGCACGTCCAGCCGCTCAAACACATCCGCCGCCGCTTCGAGCGACCCCGTCACATGATCGCCCGGCCGCGTGCCCTTGCCGACGTCATGCAACAGCAGCGCCAGCCGGAGCGTGGCGCGGTCTTCCTCCTGCAGGAGGAGTTCCCGAAAGCGCACTGAGACGTCCTGCTTCAGCCCCAACTGATCGATCACTTCCACCGCCACAATCGAATGCTCGTCCACCGTGTAGCGGTGGTAGAAATCGCGTACTACCAGGCACTCCACCGAATGCCAATGCGGAATGGCCGCCCCAAGCAAGCCGGTCTCCTGCATTTGCCGCAAAGCCAGTGCTACGTGCGGCTGCGAGAACAACTCGCGCCACGCGCTCCACGGCGGCGGCTTGCTTTGAAACTGCGCCGCCAAATTCCCGTCGGCCGTAATGCGCCGCTGCGCGTCCCACGAAAGCTGCATCCCATGGCGCGCCGCAAAGGTAAACAGCGCTAAAGCATTCGCGGGCGTACTCAAGGTATTCGCCGGATTCCGCAGAAATATCCGTTCGTGCGAAACGGTAAATTCGCTGCTTGAGAGCCGCTCGCGCCAATCGCGAAATTGCCGGGCGATGGACGGATCCCGCAACTCGGCAAACTCGAGCGCCCGCAACGCTGCCTGAAACACCTGGCGCGCATGCCGGTAATACAGCCGCATCCATTCAGCCGGTTCCGCTTTGCCATCCAGCCAGAACGCCGTGATCTTATCCTGCAATTCGAATCCCAGCAGGTTATTGTCGCGCTGCGATTGCCGGTGCAAAAAGCAGCGCACCGCCGTCAAGAACTTCCTCGGGCCCTCTATCGCGTCCAGCGCCTCGCGAATGCGCCCCTTATCTTGCGCCAGCAATGCTAGCCAGTGCAGCAAATGAATATCGCGAAAGCCGCCGGGCGCGTCCTTGATATTCGGCTCTAAATGGTAAACCGTGTTGTTGAACTTGGCGTGCCGCTTACCGGCCATCTCCGCCAATTCGCGCGTGAGCCTCGCTTCCTGCTTTTGATAAAACGCGGGCAAGGCAGCCGCCAGCCGCTCAAACAAGCGCGCATCGCCATACACAAACCGCAAATCGAGCAGGCTGATATGCAGTTCGATATTCTGCTCGTGCAAGCGGCAGCACTCGCCCGTCGTGCGAACCGATTGACTCGCCCGCAGCCCGCCATCCCAAATCACCCGCAGGAATTGGCTCAACGGCTCTTTCATCGCCGCCACCCCGGCTTCCGTCTCCGTCAGCACCAGCAGGTCTATATCGGATTGCGGAAATAATTCCGAGCGCCCATAGCCTCCCACCGCGCAGATGGCGAAAGGTAGCGCCAGTTGCGGCGTCAAATACTTCGCCGCGGCGTCGGCTACGGCGCGATCTACCAGTCGCGTGCGCTCTACCAGTGCGGCGGCCGCTTCTGCTAAAAGTCCCTCGCCGCCCGCATCCGCATCCGCCATCTGCTAAAGCGCCAGTTCGCCGCTATCGTCGTTGCGTATGCGGATGGCCTCGGCTACATCGAACACAAAAATCTTCCCGTCGCCAATCTTGCCGGTACGCGCCGCCGCCGAAATCGCGCGCGTCACTTCATCCTTGCGCGCATCCGGCACCACTGTCTCGAGCTTGATTTTCGGCAACAAGTCTACTTCATACTCCATTCCCCGATAAACTTCCTTGTGGCCCTTCTGCCGTCCGTGCCCTCGCACTTCGGAAATGGTCAGTCCATCCACTCCGATATTCTTCAGCGCGTCGCGTACTTCGTCCAGTTTGTAGGGCTGAATGATGGCTTCGATCTTTTTCATTTGCTTTGCCTAACCTTCAAGGTTATAGCCTTCCTCTCCGTGCATGCTGAGGTCGAGGCCTTCAACTTCCTGATCCTTCGAGGCGCGCACGCCGATCACAGCATCTACGATCTTCAGAATGATCAGCGTACCCACGATCGCCAAAACCCACGATATCGCCACGCCGATCGCCTGATTCAAAATTTGCCCGGCATGCCCGTCTACTAAGCCCAATGGTAACGCCTTGCCGGCCGCGTCTTTCAAACCGTCGTTGATCTCCCGCGTGGCAAAAACACCCGTCAGGAGCGCGCCTAGCGTACCGCCCGCCCCATGTACTCCGAACGCGTCCAGCGTATCATCGTAACCGAATTTATTCTTCACCGCCGAAACCATATAGAAGCAGAAGATGCCCGCCGCGAAACCGATAAACAGCGCTGGAAACGGCTTCACGAATCCCGACGCCGGGGTAATCGCCACCAGTCCCGCAACGGCTCCTGAGATGCCGCCCAGCACGCTTGGTTTGCCGTGCTTCAACCATTCCACCAACAGCCAGCCGAGCGTCGCGCCGGCCGCGCCAAAATGCGTAGCCACAAACGCGCTCGTCGCCAGCCCATTCGCCGCCACCGCGCTGCCCGCGTTGAAGCCGAACCAACCTACCCACAACAAACACGCGCCAATCACGCTCAGCACCAGGCTGTGCGGCTTCATTGGTTCTTTCGGATAGCCCACGCGCTTGCCTATATAAAGTGCGCAAATCAACGCACTCACGCCCGAGGTAATATGCACCACCGTCCCGCCCGCAAAATCAAAGCACGGTATCGGTCCGCCCAGAAACGCGTTCAACAAGCCGCCCTTGCCCCACACCATGTGCGCCATCGGAAAATAAACAATCGTCGACCACAAGCACGTAAAGAGCAGCATCGCCGAAAATTTCATGCGCTCCGCAAACGCGCCCGAGATCAGCGCCGGCGTGATGATGGCGAACATGAGCTGGTAAATCATGTACGTTTCATGCGGCACGGTCGCGCCATAGTCGGCATTTGGCGCGGTTCCCACGCCATTCAAAAACAAATATTGCAATCCGCCAATTACCCGGTTTCCCTCGGCGAACGCCAGGCTGTAGCCGTACACCGCCCAAAGCACCGTGACTACGGCCATCAAAATGAAGCTGTGCATCATCGTGGCCAGCACATTCTTGGCGCGCACCAGCCCGCAATAAAACAGCGCCAGCCCGGGCCCAGTCATCATCAGCACCAGCGCCGCACTCGTCAGCATCCACGCATTGTCGCCGGCCGATTGGGCCGCCTTCGTCGCCGCATCGAGCGCGTTCAATCGGTCTTCTACACCGGGAGCAGCGGCCGCCTGCGCACTCTGTGCCAACGCCAAATTGCCCGCCCAAATTGAAACGAAAATACTGCCCTGTGCCAGCCGTCTCAGAGTCATAAACTACACAGGGTAGCAAAGTGGGCGAAGCCTCCGAGCGAATTGTCTGAAGGCGCCTTCCGCTGAGGGACCGCGATGGCTTTTGGGGTAAAAGTAAGCTTAATCACTGAACCAGAGGCAGAAAACTGGAATTCATTTTGGAGCTATTTCGTCAACGGTGGCGTCACCGTTGCGGTATGCCAAACTACAGAGGATGCTCAGTTTGTCGTATACGTCCCAGCAGAGCACGGCATCCGCGGTGGAGTTTTGGTCCCGCCGACAAAATGGATTTGCGGCTTCCGCAGGTAAGGGTAGCGCCGGAGGAAGTGGAATCGGCTCGTCGCGTCCTGGCAGAACCTGTGCCTGCTGGAATGCGCGAGAGCTACGACTCACATTCGGAGATTGAAACTTTTCGGCCTCCTTGCTGCCGGACATGTGGCTCGGATGAGGTAGTGCGTGATGGTATTGGAGCGGGCAACCAACGGAGATGCGAACACTGCGCCACGGCTTGGACGGAAATGATTAGCGAACCCGGCTAGCTTCCCGATCATTGAAGAAATGGGAGCGTTGAGGCTGGCTGATTGGGCTCCTCGTCTTGCGTCCGCAATGGCGTATCTCGCGCGTCAAGTTGTCCCGGCATTGAGGGGATCACAACGATATCCTCTAACTGTGCATCCACTAGCGTGCCGTCTAGCGTTCTGGCTAAGGTTCGTTTCTTTTCTGAGCTTGACGGCCGGAAGTCCAACCCTCATCCAGATGGACACTACAGCAGGAAAGCGGTGGCTTTAGGAAATCAACTAGCCGGCAAGCAAATTCCCAACACAGTTCACTCCCCAGACGGTTTGTCTAAGGTCACAGCCGCTTATTTCGAGAGCCGAGGAGAGGATCACGTTTCTTTGTCCGTAAGAGGCAGAATTGGGATTTTGAACCTCAATCTCGGATCAGGCGTCGCGGCCGAGGTGCTCCGGGCAGCGGATTCTCTTTGTAACACCAGCGATGAAGGTGCAAACGGTCTTTACAAGCTGATTCTAGTTGGGCGTTTGGCCACGGCCTACAAAGCAAAGATGTGAGCAAGCTGATCTCCTCGGCCTTTGGGCATCCGGTTCGCTGCGGTTGGCCTGAGCAGCCAAACGTTGCAGGTATTGCTTGGTTACCGTCTGGCAACGTTCTCGTCGCGGCAGAAATCGAGAACCATTCAAATTGCGATAGCTTCGGAACGTTGCGCGCCTTTGAAGTAGATCCAACCTGCCTGACGATCGTCAGTAGCTACAGTCAGCTTGAAGCGAAGAGGCGTGTTGGTTCGCTGCTCGGCCTTGAACTGCGGGATGATCCTGATGGCCGCATCAGAAAGCCGAAGTCCTGCTTTGTGAGTTCGAACCACCCAGAAGTGTTTGTGAAGACATTGTTAGCCTCGGCGCGGCAGACGCTTGTGTCAGACACGAGCGTCCGCGCCACAGGGCTTGGCAAAATGTACAAGCCACACCAACACATTTGATACACTCCTCCTCTGTATGCCCCGTCTTCTCATCCTTCTTTCTCTCCTGCTCCCCCAACTCATCTCGGCGCAAAGCTCCAAAATGCCCGGCTACTCCCAAGCCTTGGCTTCGCGCCTTGAGCAAGTCGATCAGACCATCCAAAAAGGTCCTTTCCAGCCCACTTGGCCTTCGCTCGAAAACTATAGCGTGCCGGCCTGGTATCTGGACGCCAAATTCGGCATTTTCATTCATTGGGGCGTCTATTCCGTGCCCGCTTTTGGGAGCGAATGGTATCCGCGCCAAATGTATCTCCCCGGCAGCCCGGTGTTCCAGCATCACATCGCCACGTACGGGCCGCAGACTAAATTCGGCTACAAAGATTTTATTCCGCAGTTCACTGCCGCTAAGTTTGACGCCGCGCAATGGGCGAAGCTCTTTCATGATGCCGGCGCTAAATTCGTGGTGCCGGTTGGCGAGCATCATGACGGCTTCCCGATGTATGATTCCGATCTGACCGAATACAGCGCCGCCAAGATGGGCCCGCACCGCGACGTGGTTAGCGAACTCGAAAAGGCCGTTCGCGGGGAGGGCTTGCATTTCGGCGTTTCCTCCCACCGCGCCGAGCACTGGTTCTTCTTCAACGGCGGCAACAAGTTTCCCTCCGATGTGCAAGATCCGCAATTCAGCGATTTTTACGGACCGGCCCGATCCGACGGGATGGAGCACGCGAACCCGGACAAAGACCGCGCCGAATTACCGGACATGCCGAGCAAAGCTTACCTCGACGATTGGCTTGCGCGTTCAGCCGAAATTGTCGACAAATATAATCCGGATCTCATGTGGTTCGATTGGTGGATTGAACGGCCTGCCTTCAAACCCTACTTGCAGCGCTTTGCGGCGTTTTATTACGATCACAACGCGGCGCGGCAACAGGGCGCGGTCATTAACTACAAATTTGAAGCGTATCCCGCCAAAGCGGCGGTGCTCGATATCGAGCGCGGGCAGGAAGGCGACATCCGGCCTATTTACTGGCAGACCGACACGTCCATCAGCAATAAATCCTGGGGCTACATTGAAAACGATACCTTCAAGACGCCCGAATTCATTCTGGGTATGTTAGTCGATATCGTGAGCAAGAACGGCGCGCTGCTGCTGAATATCGGTCCCGATAAAGAAGGCGTTATTCCAAGCCAGGCGCAGGAGATTTTGCTTGCGATGGGTAAATGGCTGGCGGTGAGCGGCGATGCGATCTACGGGACACGCCCCTGGAAGATCTATGGCGAAGGGCCAACCAAGACAGCGGCGGGCTCTTTTAAAGATACCGATACCAAGCCGTACACGCCGGCCGACATCCGATTTACCGCTAAGAACGGCACGTTGTATGCGATCGCGCTGGCGACTCCCGCCGACGGGGTGGTTCATATTAAGACGCTGGCAAAGCAGAAGATTAATGCTATTACGCGGCTTGGTTCGGACCAGCCGGTGACGTGGGAGCAGGCGGGCGGGGAATTGATCATTCACTCGGCTCCGGGTGCGGCTTCGCAGTATCCGGTGGCGTTCGAGATTAAGTAGGAGCGGGGGTGTTGCCGGCGATTCGGGGATTGCTACGGCGTGGGGGGTTAGGCGGAAAAGCGCCAGGAGTGATCGTGGGCGGAAGAATCGGCTTGATAAAGGAAGGCGGCGGTATTGTTTTGCAATTGGGAAGAGAGGTGGGCACGCATGACGCGCGCCAGGCTGAGATGTTCTTTTATGCGGGCTGAACCCTCGCGGGCGATGGCGTTGCGGGCGGAGGGTTCGGCGGCGGAGGCGCGGCGGATGATGGCTTGGCCCAGCTGCTCGCCGAGCACGCGCGCCTTATCAAAATCGCCAGCGGTAAGCGCCCGTCTCAGCGCTTCGTGCAGGGAATTTTCATTATCCATTGGCGATGCTCAGTGCGTTGTCTTGTTCGGCGGTGAACATGGCGGTGATCTGCGAATCCTGCGACTGTAGCGTCGCGATAGCGGCATCGGCGGTAGCCATTTGCGCGGTGATGCTCGATTGCAGGTTGTTCACGTAAGTCTGATCGGCCGATATTTGCGTTTGCAGATTGGTGATGGAAGTACCCAGCGAGTTGGTTTCGGAGACAATCAAGCCGGTAGTAGGATCGGTAACATTTGTTAGAGCAGTGCTCGCTGCGCCTAAAAAGCCGGTGTTGCCACTGACGGACCCTACGAAGCTCATCACGTTGTTGAGAGAGGTGCTAGCTGCCGATTCGAAGGTGCTGGCATCGAACTGCAGATGGCCGTTTTGGTCGAAGCTGATGCCAATATCGGTGAGGTTGGTCACGCTGCCCGAGGACGTGCTGTTGTAGTTGGCCAAACTGGAGAGGGTATTGCTGAGCCCGTCCAAAACGGACTGTCCGGCGAGTGCGCCGCCATTCTGGCCGCGATTTTTTGTGACTTCGTCGACGGCGGCGTTATAGGCGGTAACAAAAGAAGAAATGGCGTTTTCCACTCCGGTGGCGCTTTGTGCCACGGTTACACTGGCGGTTCCGGTTGTCTGAGCCGTCACCGTCAAGCCCGTGGAGATATCGAGCGTGCGCGAGGTACTGGTGGCCGGAGTCGCGGGCTGGCCGTTGACCTGATATTGCACATAGGCACCGGCGGAGAGACTGGTGAGCAAATTCTGTGTACCATCGTTCAATTGGATGGTCGTCGGAGCATATTGCGTTCCTTGAACGGAGAGCTCATAGTTGGGCGAAGTAGAGCCGCCGACGTTGACCACGGTGGCCTGCACGTTCGCGCCGCTCGCGTTGATCGCCGATACCAGGCTATTAAGATTGTTGCTGACCGGACTCAAGGAATAATTGGTGCCATTCACCGTTAAGGTGAAGGCCGAACTGGTGGAGATATTGCCCGACGATGGGTCGGCGACGGTAGGAAGGGTGGAGTTGCTGATGGTATTGGTTTGCGCGCCGAGGTTGGTGACATCCACGGAATAGGTGCCGGCGAGTGCGCCGGTGCTGACGTCGGCGCTTAACACCGTGCCGTTCGAGACGGAGGGCGCCAAGGAAGCGCTGGCGGCGCTATCGATCGTTCCCAGGGCCGTTTGGATGCTTTGGAAATCGTTGCCGATCGTTTGCAATTCAGTTTGCTGGCTGGTGAGGGTGCCTTCCTCGTTCTGCAACTGCGTCATTGGCAGCGAGGCGATAGAGACCGCGCGCGTGATTTCGCTCTGTAACTGGGTGGCGTAAGTGCTGCTGCCGTTAAAGCCAGGCGTACTGGTGGAACTGCTGCTGCTTGAGGTGGTTCCCATAAAAAACTCTTAAGGACGAGGCCTTTTAAAAAATTGGGGCAGGAGCGGTCTCAAACCGCCCCGGCCCCGGTTAGGTGAACGGTTAGAACTATTGCAGGAGCTTGAGAATCGCCTGCGGTTCGGAGTTGGCTTGCGCGAGCGCCGCCACAGAGGTCTGGGTGAGTACTTGCGATTTGGTCAAGTTGGCCGCTTCGGCAGCGACGTTGGCGTCTTTGATTTGACTTTCGGCCGCAGAGTAGTTGGTGATCTGCGATTGCGCCAGGTTGATGGCGTAGTTCAGGGTGTTTTCACCGGCACCGATTTTACCTTGGACAAGGCCGAGCTGCTGAATGGCATTGTTGATGGCGGTAATGGCGGAGGTGGCGTTGCTGGTGTTGCCGGCGACAGGCGCGGTACCCGTCTTGTTGAGGCCGGTGGTGAGACCGGCGGCGCCGAATACGCCCTTACCGGCGGCGTTGGCGGTGTCGTTGACTTCAAAGCTGCTGGCACTCTGGAAGGATATCCCGGTACCGGCTGAGTTGAGAGTGGCATAGACGCCTACGCCAGACGTCTGCTGATTGATGTCGTTGATGGCATCGGCGAGGGTGGTGGCGCTGGCTAGCGTGACGTTGGCGGAGCCGGAGGCCGTCTGGAAGCTCAGCTTGTCGTTGCCGGTGGGAGCGACATAGGTGCCGGCATCGAGATTGTAGTTGGCGGTATTGTTCGCCGTACCGCCCGCGGTGACGATACCGGTGCCTGCCGAGGCCGCGCCCGCAGCTTCCACGGTGAAGGCTGTGCCGCCGGTTAGATTCAGTAGACCGTTACTGTCGGTGCTGGCGCTGATGCCGTAGGAATTCAACTGGGTATTCAGTTGGCTCAACACCGAACTCTCCGACACGCCGGTTTGTGCCACGCTGGTGTCTTGCACAGTGGCGGTCACGGTCTGGGCCTGGCCGTTGGCATATACGTTCAAGGTCAAGGTCTGGGAGCCCGCCGCTAAAAAGAGTCCGCCAGGAGCATCGAGGCGCTGGGTGTTGGCCGTGCCGCCCGTGAGACCGACGCCGCCCGCCAGCACGTTGGTGGAGTTCAGCCCTAAGCTGGTGGCATCTACCGCGCTGCCGGCGCCGCTCAGATCAACGTTTACGTTGGCATTGGCGGTGTTGGAACCTGCGCCGCCGATGAACACGCTCAGATTCGAGTTGAAGCTTCCGCCGGAGTTCAAACCGATGTTGGACGCCTGGCGGGTGATTTCCGAGACGAGGCCGGAATATTCCTGGTTTAGGGTAGCGCGGCTACCGGTGAAAGTGGACGAGGCCGATTCGGTGGCCAGCGTCTGCATGCGGTTGAGAATCGTCGAAATATTGCTCAAGCCACCGTCAATAATTTGGAGCTGGCTGGTACCGTCGTTGGCATTGAGCACACCCTGATTTAACTGGGCAATGTTCGATTGGATGCCATTGGCTACGGCCAAGCCGGCTGCGTCGTCGCCGCTCGAATTGATGCGGTAGCCGGACGTTAATTGTTGAATGGTGTTGCTTTGAAATTGATTGTCAATATTCAAATTCTGCTGCGCCATGAGAGAGTCTACGTTTGTCTGAATCGAGATCATTTTGGTTTTTCCTTTTTTTCCTTTTTTGCGGCCCTTCTCGCCTCACGGCTTGTATTCGGCCTCACAAACCATGTCGAATGTTTTGGCGAGGATTCTAGGGGATTTTCGAAGGCGTTTCAATAGCGGTTAGAGAAATATGGCAAATTACAACCGAATAAACGGAATGGCCGGCAACGAGCAACGCCTTCGGGCGCTTACGTTTCCGGCTTCCGAATCGGTCATGTTCGCAGGATGAGAAGTGTAAGATAGAAAGGGCTATCAGCCTAGCTTTGCAGCAGCTTTAATATGGCTTGCGGCTCGGAATTGGCTTGGGCGAGTGCGGCCACGGAAGTTTGAGTCAGCACTTGCGACTTAGTCAAGTTAGCGGCCTGTTCGGCAACGTTGGCGTCGCGGATCTGCGATTCGGCGTCGGAGAAGCTGGAAATCTGGGACTGCGCCAGATTGATGGCGTAGTTCAGCAGGTTTTCGCCGGCACCTATCTTACCTTGGACGAGGCCGAGCTGCTGAATGGCATTGTCGATGGCGGTAATGGCGGAGGTGGCGTTGCTGGTGTTGCCACTAACGGGAGTGGCACCGGTTTTGTTGAGGCCAGTAGTGAGGCCGGCGGCACCGAATACACCCTTGCCAGCCGCGTTGGCGGTGTCGTTGACTTCAAAACTGTTCTGGCTCTGAAAGGAGATTCCGGTGCCGGCGGCGTCGAGTACGGCATAGACGCCTACACCGGACGTTGACTGATTGATCTGGTTGATGGCGTCAGCCAAGGTGGTGCCGGAGGCGAGGGTCACATTAGCGGAACCGGCGCTTGTTTGGAAGGTAAGCTTGTCGTTGCCGGTGGGAGCGACGTAAGCGCCGGCGTCTAGGTTGTAGTTGGCAGTATTGGCCGCAGTACCTCCCGCAGTGACAACCCCTGTGCCGGCCGAGGCCGCGCCCGCTGCTTCGACAGTGAACGCCGTGCCACCGCTTAAGCTCAATAAACCATTACTGTCGGTGGTGGCGCTAATGCCGTAAGAATTGAGCTGGTTGTTCAACTGACTCAGCACCGAGCTTTCCGATATGCCGGTTTGTGCGGCGCTGGTGTCTTGCACGGTAGCCGTCACGGTTTGGGCCGTACCGTTGGTATATACGTTGAAAGTTAAGGTTTGGGAGCCGGCCGCGAGGAACAAACCGCCGGGAGCGTCGAGACGCTGGGTATTGGCCGTGCCGCCGGTCAGGCCTACGCCGCCCGCCAACACGTTGGTGGAGTTGAGGCCGAGGCTAGTGGCATCTACCGCGCTGTTTGCCCCGCTGAGATCGACCCCGACGGTGGCATTAGGTAGGGTGCTTGCGCCACCGATATATACGCTTAGATCGGTGTTGAACGTTCCGCCGACATTCAAGTTAATATTGGATGCCTGGCGCGTGATTTCGGTCACGAGCTGCGAATATTCCTGATTCAGCGTGGCGCGGCTGCCGGTAAAGGTGGAGGAAGCAGATTCAGTGGCTAAGGTCTGCATGCGGTTGAGGATCGTCGAAATATTGCTCAAGCCACCGTCCATAATTTGGAGTTGGCTGACACCGTCGTTGGCATTCAGGACGCCTTGGTTTAGTTCGGCAATTTGGGCGCGATAGCCGTTAGCAACGGCTAAGCCGGCGGCATCGTCGCCGCTGGAGTTGATGCGATAGCCAGAGGTAAGTTGTTCAATTGTCTGACTTTGAAATTGGTTGTCGATATTCAGATTCGCTTGCGCGTTGAGGGAATCTACGTTTGTTTGGAGTGAAATCATCGATTGCTCTTTTCCTTACCGGTCTTTCCCGCTTGGGGTTTCGTGACCGGGATTCTCGGGATTGCTAGTGCAAGTGCGCGGCCAAAGTTGGCGGGGTTGAAGGAGGTTGCGCTTAGGCTTCCGGGGGCGATTGGGATAAGGAGTAGGTTGACAAAACTCACGTCTCATTGAGGCGTGGCCAGCGCCGGGCACCGGCAGAATGGTTGTGATTTCGACCGCCTGCTCGCGCACCCGAATCTTCCGCGATTGGGGAATTTAGTCAGCGCCTCGACGCGTTCGGGAGTTTCTACATTTTGCGGAGCACTGTGGCGCGGACACTCGTGCCTGGATAGCGCCGGGATAAACCGGCATGGAGTAACGAATGAAAGAGTCGTACAGAGAAGGAGTAGCGAACCACTCTGACCCCGAGCCATGTGAGTGCGA
>Ga0302319_10004108_pt1 | contig 30080 bp, 18 predicted proteins | sample Bog_T0_2_FD_203319 | JGI IMG/M metagenome (GOLD analysis project Ga0302319, IMG submission 203319) | Peat permafrost microbial communities from Stordalen Mire near Abisko, Sweden - Bog_T0_2 | ecosystem: Environmental > Terrestrial > Soil > Wetlands > Peat | place: Sweden: Abisko, Stordalen Mire... | reverse complement strand
TCACCTGGAGTACACCCGAAGCACGCAAAGGCTTGTCGCTCTTATTCACAAAGTGCAGTGTGACTTCCGCAGTCTCCCCGGGCCAAAGGACGTTAACCATCGAGTAACCTGCACCGCTGCGGCTCCGAGAATGAACCGCAATCTCCTGCACGCTGAATTCGGTCGCCTGCCCCCCTTTTGCAAGACCAAGAGCCTCGGAAAAGCCGGGCATATCAGTGCCGCTTACCATTTGCGGAAAAACGACTGACGCCTGCAAAAGAAAAACGCAGAAGAATGCAACGCTGAGAACTCGCCGTAACGTCATCTTGGCTGACACCTCATCAACATCCGAATACCGCGGCAACGCTTACTCACTTTGATTGGCGATCTGTTTGTGCATCGTTTATTGCGGGGGGAAGGAAGGCGGCGCTTCGCCCGCTTGACAATTCGGCTGGTCACTCAAGCTAAACTCCAGAACCTTTGCGCGTTTCAGTTTGTCCCACTCGATCCACCAGTTCTGCACTGGAAGGCCATCGAGACTGAGACCTTGCACATAGAGTTTGTCGGGAGCGCCGTCTGCGCGGATCTGCAGCGGATGGTCTCCGAGCATCAGAGTGGCACTCGGAAACTCCGGGCTATTCACCGTGACGCCACCCACTCCCGGAATCTCCGGATAGATTCCCAGCGCAGCGAAGACAGCCCACGAGGATGTTGCACCCAGGTCGTCATTGCCAGGCAGGCCGCCTGCTGACGTGTCAAACAAATCGTTGAGAGTCTTGCGCACCACTTCCTGGGTTCGCCATGGGTGGCCCGTCCAGTTATAGATCCAGGGGTTACCAAAACTGGGTTCGTTGCTGATAAAGAAGTGGGGAGTGTATCCGGTTCCGGTTGCCCTTCCTGACTCGACCCACCTTCCATATTCGCTGAAGTAGTCGTCCAGCCTACCCTTCGCAAACTCCGCGCCGCCCATGGCATCGATCAGGCCGTGCAAATCGTAAGGAACCATCCATGTATATTGGGCGGAATTCCCTTCCACGAATCCGTCTGACTTACCGGGAGAAAAGTCGGGGAGGAATTTCCCGTTTGGGTCACGCGGGCGTATGTATTTCGTCCCTGCGTCGAAGAGGTTGCGCCAATTCGCGGAGCGCTTCATCAGCCTCACTGCATCCTTTGTGTCACGTGTGGCAGCGGCAAACCTCGCGATGGCAAAATCAGCACTGGTGTCTTCAAGCGTCACTGAAGCCGCGCCAGTTAAATCGCTGTCGTCGGAGACTCGAGGAATATATCCACGATCGAGGTAGTCTTTCAATCCCGGGCGCTCGGCACATAAACGACTGTGCGCCAGAGGGTCGTCTGCTCCGCGCAGCATGGCGGCGAGCGCGGATCGAGTATCGAAGTCCTTTCCTCCAAAGGCATAGATACTGGAGATAATCGGACCCGATGGATCGCCAACCATGACGCAGCTATCGTCATTGGCTACGCCCCAGATCGGCAACCCGCCTCCCTGTTCCGCATCCACCACCAGCGACTCGGCCATATCGCTCGCAACTTTGGGAAACAACATCGCGATCAACTGGACTTGGGAGCGATAGATATCCCACCCGGAGTAATTGGCGTATTGGGCTCGACCTTTCGCGTGGTGAATCTGATTATCGAAGCCGATATAGTCCCCATTTACATCGCTGAAAACGGAGGGATGAAGCAAAGAATGATAGAGCGCGGTATAGAAGACTTTTCGCTGCGAATCGGTTCCACCGGATATCTGAATATGGCCCAGTGTCTCATCCCAAGCCGCCCGCGCCGCGCTTCGAACTTCGTCAAGATCCCATCCAGGAATCTCCTGATTCATATTCATCTCAGCATTCACAGCGCTAACATAAGACAGGCCTACCTTCAGGAGCGCCGACCTAGTTTCGGGCGAGAAGCCAACATACGCACCAGACCGCTGGCCGTGCTTCGAACCCGCAATCTTACTCACCTTGAATTCGTCGAATGTACCTATTGTGCTCGGAGCCTGTTTGACCTCCAAAACAAAGTACACGCGATAATGATTCTCGTTCCCGCAGAACTCGTCGCTCTCCACGGAGCCGGATATCTTGTTGCCCGCAACGTGGACCTCCGCATCATTGACACGCGTCAGGTTGCGGCTCAGGTCAACAAGAATTGAATGCGCCTGCTCATCAGCAGGAAACTGCAAACGCGCTATCCCTGAACGCATGCCCGCTGCAAGCTCAACCCAAATACCGGAGTCAAGTTCAACGCCGTAGAAGCCCGGTTCCGCTTTCTGGCTGTCGGGATTGTAATTCGCATGGTACGGAGCCGGGTGCCATGACTGGGGCAACTCAGGAACGCCGACAATCGGCAAGATCGGAACGTCTCCGTATACGCTGCAACCGGGACCACTCAGGTGTGTCAGGCTGAAACCGCGCGTATTGCTGTCGCCCCGCCGATAAAACGTGCCCTGCACATTGTCCGGGCTCCAATACAGCATCCCAAATGGCCGCACCGCTCCAGGAAGAGTGTTGGCGTTGTCCTGGATCGCATTGAGCGCGGTGCCAATGAAAGGATCCACCTGCGAAGCCGGATCTGGAGCGCTCTGCGACACACATGTCAAGGCTGCGGACAACACAAAACACACAACGGCAAATCCGATCGCGACCTTCTTCACTTGCTCTCTCCTTCAGGCGGCGCGACTTCAGGAGAACTTCCCCAATTCTTGTTCGGCTCAGATCCCATGTGCAGTGTCAGGGTGCCGCCTTTCATCAAACTCGAATGGTCAAACCACGGTCTGTTCAGCGGCTCATCATTCAAGGTCGCGGACTGAATGTATTTGTTGATCGAGGAAACGCCGTGAGCAACGATGCGAAACGTCTTCCCACCGTCGACATCGATCTCGCATTCCTCAAAGAGCGGACTTCCAAGCACATAGTGCGGGCGGCCCGGACAGACAGGGTAGAACCCCATCGCGCTGAAGACATACCATGCGCTGGTTGCGCCATTATCGTCGTCGCCGGGCAGACCGAGCGGCTGGTCTGAATACCAGGTGCGCATAATTTGTCGCACAAACTTCTGCGTCTTCCAGGGCGCTCCTGCGTAGTTGTAAAGATAGGGAATATGAAAGGCCGGCTCATTGCCCTGTGGATATTGGCCAATCAGGCCAGTCGAATCCGGAAACTGAGACAGAAAAACAAACTTGAGTTCCCCGTCATACCCTTCGCCGAACAGGGCATCCAGCTTCTTGATGAACTGCTCGCGGCCGCCGATGAGTTGAACCAATCCTCCAATATCGTGCTGCACCAGGAACGTGTTCACCCAGCCATTGCACTCGGTGTAGTAATCGCGGCCTGCCTGTCCTCCAGCCCACTTTGGGTTGATTCCCTCAATGAACTCGCCTGCCGCATTCCGAGGCGCCATGAAGCCGCTTCGCGAATCGAAAACGTTGCGATAGTTCTGTCCTCGTTTTGCAAAGTACTCCGCATCTTCCGACTTACCTAAAGCTTGGGCCAGTTTCGACAAGCACCAATCGTCGTAAGCAGCATCAAGTGTGACAGACACCGACTGCCTGCGCATGACCGGATTGACGCCCTTCACCGTTTCCGCTTCACCTTTTTTCAGGCCGGGATAGAATCCATGCTCGTAATAAAAACGATCCAATTCCGTGGCGGGTCCACGTGTGTCGGGAAGCACGGTCTCCGCAGTGGCGACCTTGCGCAGACCCTCGTAAGCCTTGCCCAGATCAAAGTTGCGCTGACCTTTGACATATGCATCCAGAAACATCGAGGCAGCATGATTGCCGTTCATGAAAGGCAGATCGCCCCGCATGTATGGGAATTGCGGCATCTTGCCCGATTCCTCATACATGCGCACAAACGACGCCAGCATATCTTGATGACGTTGCAGTTCAAGAATGGCAGCAAGAGGGTGACGGGTCCTGTAAGTGTCCCATAGGTTGTCCTCAATGTAGAAGTTATGCCCGTCAGTCGCGTGGACAATTCGATCGTACGGTCCGAGATAGTACCCGTCCTCGGTGATGTCCTTCATAAACTGGCACGAACGGTAGAGGCACGTATAGAAGATACGGCGCTCCTTATCAGTGCCCCCTTTTATGCGGACCTTGCTATAGAGGGAATTGCACTCGTTGCGCGCTCTGGATTTCGTAATCTCAAAGTTCCCATCGCCCACTTCCCTTTCCAGGTTCCTTCTTGCCTGATCCACACTGATGTAAGAGATCCCCGCGCGAATCTCAACCGCTCGTATAGACTGATCGAACTCAAGGGCCAGCGCAGAAGAGGTGCCAACGCCCGCACCATTTCCGGGGACTGTTATTTGGGCAAATCTTGCGGGACGGGAGACTTTCGCAAACAAGTAACTCGGCACACCCTTCTGCTCTTCTTCGCCGCTGAACGCGGAACTGCCGACCGCCGTGTATTTGCCCCGCTCAAGGGCCCGCACCACCACCACCCCTGAAGAGCCTGGCGGAAAGATGAAACGATAGAACGTTGCGTGTGCGGAAACGGTGTATTCGGCGCGAACTCCCGAGTTCTCAAGGCGGTTGGAACCATAATATGGATGGACTATGTCGTGATCGTGATCCCAATCGGAGACTACCGGGACCGATACTGACTTCGCAGTTCCGGTAGTCGCCATAATTGCCGACGCCCCCAGCGAAAAACCCTGCAGCGAGGTTGCCAAGTATATGTCTGTCACATCGCTTGCAACCACTGGTGCGATGACTGCCACGCCGTGCGGGACCTGTACTTCTGGAGCAACGGAAGTGAGCAAATGGCCGATGCCTCCAATGTTGGGATCAACCCAATCCACTGGGTCAAGGGGGCGAGTGCCTTCACTCGATTGAGCCTTGCCGCTATTTGGTTCTATTGCCGAGATAGCCTTGGATGCCGGACCAAAGGCGACCGCTCCTGCAGAGATCAGCAACTTGAGGAGCCCGCGCCTCGCAGTAACAGGCGCCAACTCAATCTTGTTTCTGCCCCGCCTGGGCCACAAATCCAGCAATCGCATCATGTTCGTACCGGTGCCTCCGCGATAACTCAAGCGTAGAGCACTGGAGCGTGGAGCAGATGTGAGAATGATCGGGATTTCTCTTACAAAATCATCACTCCGACTCGTCGAAGCCCCTCTCAAGGCCACAATTCAAGTTGATTGACTGCGCTGCCAATCCCTCGCCGGTTGCACCTACTCCCAGAGGCTGCTCGGCTTGGGGCCCATTTCGAGCACGAGCTTGCCGCCTCTGGAAAGTTGTGAATGCTTGAGCCTCGGTTCCTTCAGCGGAACGCCATTCAAGGTTGCCGATTGAATATAGAGATTGTCCGCGCTATTGTTATGGGCCACAATCTCAAAGTCGCCTCCTGGCAGATGCAATACGACGCGGGAAAATGCGGGCCCGCTGATTTGATAGGAAGGTTCTGCGGTGCAGCCGCCCTCCATGTCGAAGAGGCCAATGCCGGCCAGCACCACATAGGCGCCCATCTGCCCCTCGTCTTCTTCGCCTGGCCAGCCGGTAAGCGGCGAAGTATCGAATACCTCGCTGAAAACTTTGCGCGCGTACTTCTGTGCAAGGGATGGTCTGCCGGAATAATTGAAAAGCCAAGGCGCCTGCAGGTTCGGCTCGTTGGTGAGATCGACGTACTGCTTTTCGAAGCCTTCCTCCAGACGCTGATTGAATCGAACTTTCCCCATCAGGTCCACAAGTCCCGGCACGTTTTGCGGGACGAACCAGCTATAAATCCACGGCGTTCCTTCGACAAAACCGGGGCCGTTCCATCCGCCGGTAGTGCCGAAGAGATTAATATCATTCGGTTCCACCCAACTGCCGTCGGCATGGCGGCGCTGCGCCCAGGCCGTCGCTGGCGAAAAGCTGTTACGCCAGTTCTCCGATTGCTTGGAGAACATCTCTGCATCGTCCTTCTTGCCCAGAACAGCGGCCAACCTGGCAGCGCAGGAATCGTCGTAGGCGTATTCGAAGGTCGAGGATGCAGGGCCGGTCTCCTCGGGGATATACCCGTGGCTCATGTAGGCCGCTAGGTGGCGATCTCCTGCCATCCCCTGCGGATATGTTCCGCCGCAAGTATAGGGTTCCCCCGGCACCGTCAACACTTTGCGAATAGCTTCGTAAGCCACAACGCGGTCTACCCCGGGAACACCTTTCTGCAAGGCGCCAACCAGCAACGCAACTTCATGCTGCCCTGCCATCACCGGGGCATAACGCAGGACGGTCGGTGCCTGCGGCAACCATCCGCCGTGCGATGCCTGGAGCAAGAGCGCATTATCGAACGAGGCCAGCACCTCAGGGGCCAGCAGAGACCATGCCGGACCCAGCGTCCACTGCGTTCCCCACACCGAATCGCTCGAATATAGATGGTCGGCGGGCGCGGCGATTCTTTGAACTACGCTGCATGCGTCGCGATAAGAGCCATCCACATCGTCAACCATCGCCTTTGCTGAATACATGCGATAGAGATTGGTGTAGAGCTTGACATTGTCGTCGTGACTACCGCCTTCCACTTCCACCCGATCCAGGAGAGCCTTCCAACTCACATTGGCGGCAAGCGCAACGGAATCGAAGTTGAAGCCGAAGGGAGCGGATTCAGCTCGCAGATTCTCGTGCGCCTGTGCCATTCCGGTCAGACTGATGCCAGTACGAGCCACAATCGGAACCGCTGCGTCGGTGGCAAAGTCCAGCCAGATGCCGCCGGGCTGCTTGGTCTCTACATTCGAGACATTGGGACTAATAGTACGCGGCTTCCGCCAATCGACTCCGTAGTTGGTGTCGGTGCCTGTGTAGTCACCGGTCTGCCATGCATTCAAGGTCTTGAACGGTTGGGAGAACTGGGAGACGAAGTAAACCGTGAATTGACCTGCATAGGTATTGCGCTGGGTCAGCGAACCTTCTATCTCTGTATCGCTCACCCGCTCGACGGTAAAGCCAATCAACTCCGCCTTCTCTTCAATGGGAGCCGCAAAATCGAACAGCAAATGGGTTTGGTCTCCGGTTGGGAAATGAAAACGCATCCAGCCCGTGCGAGCGGTTGCTGTAAGTTCAACGCGTGTCTTTGCGTCAACCAAATCGACGGCATAGTAACCTGGCTTGCCTATCTCCGTATCTTTGCGCATGCGGGAACGGTACCCGGCGGTCCACATCCCGCCAAAGGGTCCATCGCTCGGTCCGGGAAACAGCTTTGCATGTCCGGGTTCGGTTTCGATGGGTCCAATCAGCGGCATAACGCTCATGCTGGAGAGACCGAAACTGTGCAGAAAACTGAAGCCGGAAATGCTTCCAATGGTGTATTCGTAGCCGCCGTTCCAGACATTCCCTTGATTGTCTCGACTCATTTTCACCAGGCCCATGGGAACAGTCGCACCCGGGAATTGCATCCAACGGGAATTCGATGTGCCGGTAAAAACGTCTACCAGATCCACATGACTCTGCTTATTCCCCAATAATGTGGTCTGTGCCGGCGCAGCCAGGACGAGTGCCGCCAATGCGGAAACCACGCCAAGGATTTTGCAGGTGTCTTTTCCCAAGACGATTCCTTTCAAGCCTAGTTGGGATGGATGGGCCTTACCAGCCCAATGCATGGCGCAGCACTGGCTCCAGGTCGTCGGCCATGTGCATGTGTTGCCCCGCGTCGGGATGAGCGTTGCAGCCATTGCCCGGGTAGTGTTCAGCCTGCACCCACTGAATGCGTGCATCGGTGGCGCGGGCTACGGCTTCTTGAACGTAGCGGCGCAATAGCGGGTCGGTGACAATGGCTCCCTCGGTCACCAGAATCGCTGCTTGAGGGTACTCGGAGCGAACCTGTTTGAGAAAGCGCGCGAGGTCTCCTACCCAGGTTTCTTCATCCAGAGGTTTGGTTTTCTGCAAGTTGAAATCATTGGTTCCGAGTGAAATGACAATTCCGTCCGGAGTCCACCGGCGGAAATCCCATGCAGCTCGATTAGCAGTCTCGTCGCTGGGGATGGACGAGTCCAGGAACTGAGGCGCATTCAAGACATTGTCGGCTATTCCCAGGCCGCGATAGTCGCGATCAAGCCCACGGCCTCCGTAACAGACAAGATGCGTCTGAGCGTCCAACCGGCGACCGAGTTCCATCCCGTAGGAATGGTACGCATCGCTTATAGGATGGGTTGGGCTTTCCGTGCAGGTAGGATTGTTGTCCACGCCTGCACCGCATGTCACCGAATCGCCAATCAACATCAGCTTGCGCGCAGGCAGCACAGTCCTTGGCAACAGCGCGCCATCGGCCGGCAGATCGACTCCGGCCAGCGTCACAATGCCTTGCCATGTCTCGGTCCGTTTGTAGACTTCAACGATATGCGGACCAGCCGTCAGTTCGGTGGCAACAACCACCCTCTGCTCACCCTTTTTCAACAATTGAAGCGTTGGCGCGCCATGATCCACTACCACTGTGAGAGCCGCCTTTTCCGAATCGCAGCTTAGAAGCAACCCCAGCGACGAGCCCTGGAAACGCGCCACAAATCCTGTCCCGGGATAGCCTAAGCGAGGCCTCCGCGGGTTGGCGATATCAATCTGTCCCAGCAACACAATGCGCGGGTCGTCCATGCCAATGGCGGTTGAAGTGCTCGCAGCGGCAGGGTTCTGCGGGGAGGCAGCCAAAAGCCCGGCGACAAGCATTGCGGCGAGTACAACCATTCTTGCGATCTTCATTCGCTCTCCCACGTCTCAGCCTACTTGTCCCAGCGAACCAAGCCCGGCGGAGGGTACTTCGCTGCTTCGTCGTCCAAAACCAGCACCCAGTCAGGTCCATACGGAGGAGTGTGGAATTCGGCTTGCTTCCCACCATCCAACGTATCGATCAGCGTGCCGATACCAGTCCGAGGGTCGTACCACCAGGCGCGAATGCGATTCCCTTTCAACTTACCCAGATCGATTTTCTTGTATGTATCGATAGCAGGAAAATAAACAAAGGCGTAGCTTCCGTCGCGATCGCGTGCTGCTTGAATGTGCTGTCCACCTTCACCGGCTTCGCCCGCAATCAAAGACTGATCGGGAATGCGGCTAAAGAAAGGCCGCGACTCGACAAGGGCTCGGAGGTACTGCATCTGCCGGCCGGCAGGGCGTTGCATTGCGTCGATCCAGTCCCGGTCGGCGTGATTGATGCTTCCATTGCGCGCATTCGCGAAGCCCCAGACCGCGTGATGCCCATACGTGACTCCGCAGGCGCCGGCGAAAACGGAGCGATAGACCTGCTTACGAACGTCGTAGTCACGAAAGTATCCGTTAGCAGGATCCCAATCCGGCCACGGATTGTAGGGATGATCCTCGTAGTTAGGCTCAAGATCGAGCGTTGGCTTTGCGGGTTGCATCGCGTAGTCGCGCGCAATCCACTCCCAGACAGGCATGTCGTGGCCCCCGCCATGCCCGCTTTGCATGCCATTAACAGAAAGCCACGGCTCTTGATGCAGATAGACCGAAGAGGACTCCTTCCCACCCTGCGGGTGATAAACAATCACCGGTTTGCGGCCCAGCCCATCCTCAATTCCTCGCGCAACCTCGCGCCATATAGGGGTCCAATCCTGGTCTGGCGAAAAGCCTGCCGACTTACCCATGTCCTGAAGGTAATCGTTGTTCATCCCTTTCAGCTTCGCAGGCCTGTCGCCACCCAAAATCCACACTACATTCGTACGATCCTTCAAACGGTTTGCAAGGTAGTGAGCAAAGTAGTGCGCGTCCGGCAAATTGTCGTTGCGAAAGAGTCTGGGTCCTGAACCCCAGGGTGCCGTCAGTTTGTCGCCCCAGATCGGAACCAGGGCTACATAAAGGCCGTTGGCTCCCGCTTCATCCACAATCTCGACAATGCGATCGAAGTACGCTGGATTTGGCTTGCGCGGATCGTTGTCGATCAGCGGCAGAAGTCCAAGCGCGCTGGGCTTGGTGATGCCGTCGAACTCCGACAAGACGACGGTCTGAATGATTGTGAATCCCTGCTGGCCGCGGGTGTGCAAATAGTAGCTTGCCTCTTCACGCGTAGTGTGATGAATCAGTTCCCATGCCGTGTCACCCATCCAAAAAAACGGCCGCCCATCAGCAGTTTCCAGCGAATGCCCATCCGCATGTACCCGAATCAACGGAAGAGTCTTGGCGCTTTGGGTCGGTTGGCTCTGCGCCCTCGATCCCGCATTCAAAATCAAAGCAAAAAGCGCGCAGAGCATCAAAGTTGCAACAGTGTATCGCTTCATCTTCCTATTTCCTATTCGTTGCGCCCCGCACTCGCTTGAACTATCAACGTGTCGGCATAATACACGATGACCTTCCACGACGCGCCGTCGAGGATCACAACCAAAACATCCGTTGCAAGTGGACCGGAATAGATCGCGCAATCAGAGTCCGGTTTGCCGAACCGCGGACCAGGCCTTAGCTTGCCTGCACCTGCTTGCGGTAGTCGCGCGGCGTGATTTGAAGCAGACGCCGGAAGACCAACCCGAAATAGCTTTGGTCGGCGAAGCCAACATCTTGTCCGACACGCGTGATCGGCAAATCCGTTGAAGCCAGCAGCGCCTGTGCCTTAGTGATTCGGAAGCGATTGAGATATGTGTCGAAGGACTGGCCGGTCGCCTTTTTGAAGCACCTCATAAAATGGGGCTTGCTCATGCCAACAATATTCGTCGCGCAGGAGAGTGCAATGGGTTCAGGATAGTGAACATCAATGTAGTCGAACAGGGCGCGCAGGCGCTCTAATGTGCGCTGCCGGCGCTCAAATGCTCCTGCCGTTGCAAACTGCCCTTTGTAGTGATTGATCAGCATCACCAGAATCATTTCAAGGTAAGTGCGCGCCACCAGCCGCGATCGATCGTTATTGGCTGGTAGCTCCTTGTGGATCTTCATAATGAGATCGAAGATCTTTTTGGGCAGTCCAAGGTCTCGCGAAATCACGTGAGGGAATCTCTCGTCCTGAAGCAGGAAGGGCATCAGGTATTGGGCCTGTCCTCCAGTGCTGTCTGTTGCGCTGAGGACACCCGGTTGCAGGTACACCACGACTGCGCGGAAGGGATGGGTTCGAACTTCGCTCAGGCGATGGTAGAAGCAGCCGTTGAGAACCACCAGGTCGCCTTCTTCGATTCGAAACTCACGGTCCTGGACCTGGTATGCTCCGCTCCCCGAGTAGACATAGACCAGTTCAAAATAGTCGTGCCGTTTCAAGCGAATATTTCGGTTCTTGCCGAAAGCGAAGAACTGGACATCCAACGGAAAAGAAGGAGGAAATGACCAGACGTGCATTCCATCTGCCTTGGTCTGCGTCTCGACACGGGAATAGACGTTCTCCCACTGTATTTTGGATCCCGGTGTTTTCTGTGCCAGCGGACTCGAGGCCATCACGCACTTCCCCACTCTTGAAATTCACTAGCGGCATATAATCACGAGAACTGAACAGTCGTCAATCGGCTCGCCAACTGACTCAATTGGGTGCGAATCTGTCAGAGTCCGAAATTGTGTAAAATACTTACAATAAGATATTTAGCTCCGCAGTTGGTCGTCGCTCATTCACGAGGGGAAGATTCACAATGATCAACTCGTCATAAAAACCACCGGGAAAACGGTGATAGTTTTCTCAGAATCATCAGCTCAAAATCCAGAGTGCCGACTCTCGATTTCAATCCATGCTATCGATTCAATTCGGCGGATGCACCAACTGATTAGGCTGCGGAAACTGAATTTCCTTTTGCCGCCTTGCGATGACCGAAAGTGATAACAACGGCATAAATCAGGATCGCCATGTAGATGCCCGCTTCCACAAGGTAGGAGCGCTGCAGGCCGGCGTGATCCGCCAGACGCCCTTGCAAAACGGGGACGACTGCTGCACCGAGGAAACCAACCGTCAACATGCCAGATGCCTGGGCCTTCTCGTGTCCGGCGCCTCGCAACGTAATTGCGTAAAGCGTGGGGAAAAAGATCGAGACAAAGAAACCTAGCGCGAGAGCGCCCACCACCGCCATGGTTCCCGTGTTAAGCACAAGTATCCCCAGAGAAATCAGCGCGCAAACCAGGCTGATCACCAGGTGGATTTCGGGAGAGATTCTCTTTTGCAGCCATGCTGCGGAAAGCCGGCCCATTGCGAACAGCCCGAAATAGAGTGTGAAGAGCCGTTGTGCCGTATGCGACGAGAGAGAGGCCACACTTCCGCTCTCAACGAAATTGAGGAAGTTACTAAACAGAGACGCCTCTGCGCCGAGCACAAGGAAGATGATGCATGCGCCTGCGATTACCGCCGGGTTTCTCCAGGCGCTTCGCTCCAATGCACGCGGTGAAGAAGTTCCAGAGGAAGCATCGGAAAAGTCAGTGAATGACGAGCGCATTCCAAACGTGGCGGCGGCTATCAGAGCCAGCAGCACGCCCAGCACGATCAGCAATCCAAGGATGCGGGGTAGTTTGCTCTGCACAGCAATGGCCGTGGCTGGAAGAATGACGGAAAGCAGCGCCGGGGCAATGATCTGTGCAATCGCACCGAGAGCATTACCCAGGTTCAGGCGGCTCGACGATCCTGATGCGGGGCCAAGCTCGCTGATCATCGGGTTCCCGGCAATCATTTGCAGCGTGAACCCTGTCCCAATTATGCCAAAGCCGGCGAGAACCAGCCAGTAGTGAGAAAACACAAGCCCCGGAACCAGGAGCACGGTTCCGGCCGCGTACATGCTCATGGCAATCCCGAGGCTGCGCACGTATCCGACTCTCTGGATAAACAACGCGAGCAGCGGGCAGAACACAAAGGGGATGCTCTTTGCCGTCACAACATACATCTGCTGCTGATATCCGAGATGAAAATACTCCTTCAGCTCAGGGAGAATTACACTCTCGAAGCTCTGCGTCATTCCGCAAAAGAAGTAGATAAAAAAGACCAGATAGAGAAGACGCTCTTTGCCTGGGTTCGCGAACGCATTTCTCCTTCCTAACTCAGCGGCACTTGAATGAATGACAGGCGCCTTCATGGCTTTGACTTATCCTCAACTGCATTTGCACCCGCGTAGGGTTCGTTGTCGCTGAGTATGGCTTTATCGCCAATCTGATTCTCAATCTTGACACCGTAGTATCCGTTATTACCGCGAACGATTGCCGAGCGTGTGCCCGCTGCAATGCGGATGCTCGGTGGCTGATAGCGCGCATCGTGCACCGCGAATGCGTGACCCGGATTATGCAGCTTTGAGCGAGCGTCGAAGGTAGAGCTCTGTATCTGAACCTTGCCGCCTTCAACGAGCACAGCGGCATCGCGGGCATCCAGGTCAGATGAGAAATAGCAATCGGAAAAAGACACGAACCCATCGCCTTGAATCACTGCATTGTGCTCGGTAGGACCCCAGAATGCGGAGTTCACGAAGCGCACACTGCCGCTGGAGTGTGGAGCAATGACTACCTGCGTACTTGTCCCAATATGGTGGCTGTCAAACTCCCCATTGGTGATCAGCAACCCTTGCGGCTGAATGGCTTCAACCAGTACGGCGATCTGTGTTGCGTCCGCGCCAATGCCGGAGAATTGTCCGTTTGTCGAGCCATTCTCTGTCTCGATAAACCGGTAGCCCGTCTTCGCTGGAAAGACGAATGTGTTAGTTACATATTCCCAGTCGCTGCGGCCAAAGATAAAGGCTTCCAGATTCTGCTGCATGTAATTGAAGACCTTGTCCCAATTTCCGGCAAAGGCACGGCTCGCCCAGAAATGCGAACTGAACTGCACGTTTTCAAGGCGGCCAATGTCGCCGGTCCAGTCGACGAAGATGCCGCGATGCAGCACGCAGCCGTGAACGCCGATGATGCGGTGACGCCCATTCTCCGCGGGTCCGGTGCGGATTCCGTTGTAACTGTTGATGAGCGTGATGTCACTAACAGTCGAATCGAAAGACACCTCTTTTGTATTCGCCGGATTCGCCCGAATTTGAATCGTCCACGGATAAGGCTGGATGTTATCCACACTCTGTTCGGGATAGTAGATGGTAAGACCGGTAACTGAGGTTGAACTCCTCATCTCAATAAATGACGGTGCGCTCTCATTGCCGCGCCCTTCCGTCGGCTCAAGAATCGAACCTGACGATGGCTCCCACGATTGGGGAGTCTCATTTATTCCCTTAAGGTGCACACCCATCTTCAACTCAAGATGGCCGCGGCACAGCCAGCGGCCCGGAGGCACAAACACGATGCCGCCCTTCTTCGCGGCTTCATCGATCGCGTGTTGAATCGCAGCGGTATCGTCGGTGGCACCGTCGCCCACCGCTCCGAAACTGCGGATATCGAATGTGCCATCCTGAACGCCTGACTTAGCTGTCTGGGCCACAACGGGCTGAACAAGAAAATGGCCACACAGCAGCAGCGCGAAAGCTGCAAAAAAACGAATCGCGATGGATCGAGTCGTAGCCCGCATCATATCTTCTTCTCTTCTTTCAGAGTCCTGATGATCACCAGACGGTCTGCAGCTGTTTCACACTCAAGTTGCACCCCCAGTTGTCGAGCCCAGAGTTCTCTGCCGCTGGCCGGATCAATGCATCGTGCCTCCGCATGCTCCCCAAAGAATCCTGGCCGAAGAGAAATGGTGCCCCCGTCCGGCACATAGATAACGGCAATATCGCGTTCGGGAGTGCAGGCCGCAGCGATGAACTCGAGAGGCGAATCGATTCCGGGCTGCGCTTCAAGCAGCTCCTGGCAAGGGTTCAGTCGCCACCATTCAATTGACTTGAAGATAGCTCGCAAATGTGAAACGCTCTCGCTTCCAGGAAATCCGATCGCTTCTTTCCATGTTCGAGCTATCCCGCTTGCAGGGTGATTAAGCGGAACGCCAGCAGAATCCTGCCAACTCCAGACTCCATGTGCCCCATAAGAAACGCCGGCAACAGGGGCGGCCAGGAGGCTCCAATAGCAGGCGCGCCTCACTGCAAGAGCATCGATTCTGTCAGGTCCTCGCAAATCAAGGGGAAGATGATCCTCATAGCATGGCTCCAGATCAATCATGGGTTTGGTAGGGGCAACGGTCGTATGACTGCACGAGTCCGCCAATGCTCTTTCGTTGATCCAGCGCGAACTTTCAGGCCCCTTCCACTGGCCGCTTTGGTACCCGATGAAGCTGTACCACGCTTCGTTCCCAAACTCCTTGTCGACCCAGATTCTGGCTGCGGGGTGCATGGCCGCGAGCCTTGGAGAGCCAGCCAGCGTTTCGCGTCCAATTCGTCTCCAGCGCTCCGCCTCCTCGCCCAGATAATCACCGTCGCCGGCCACAATCCAAACCACATGGTGCGCCCCATAGCGGCTCACGAGATACCGGATTAGGACGATCAATTGGTCGTCGCTGAGGGAGGCGCCGGGGTTGAGGCTAATGCCTTCCTTGTTCCAGGTGGCGGCCCAAGCCAGCACAGGCGCTGCGACAAATCCATAGTCGTTAACCCGATCTACGCGTTGGTCAAGCCGATGAAAGAATGTCGGCTCAATCCGGATTCTCTGCGGATCAACATACGCAGTGCGACCGTCCGCGTCCGTTGCGCCGCCAAGCCATTGGGTCGCCACAAACTGGATCACGCTGAACCCCTTTTGTCTGCGGTCAGCAAGATAAAAATCCCAGTCAGCTGGGTCGGCTTTGAGAGGGCCATTCCAAGCCGTATCCGCGAGCCAAAAGAACGGTGTGTGGTTGGCGTATTCAAGATGGCGCCCATCCGCCGACACCTGTAACGGCCCGTTGCTCATCCAATGGTTCGATGACAGAGCTTCGATGCATCCGAATTGGCCTTGCTGGGCATGGAGTCCCGTATCGTTCGGTTGCGAGCAGCGTGTGAGCCATGACCATCGACCAGCGGCGAGAGGCGCAAAGCGAACGCGCCAGCATTGTTCACCATCCCAAAAAGCCTCAACCTGAAACGCGTCCGCTCCTTTGAAGAACTCAACAGTAACCCGCACATCCTGGACCGGATTCTGATAGACGAAAGCGCTTTCAAACGCCGTCTCAAAGCGAGAGTGCAAAGGAATCTGGATCACCGGATAACCTTACCGGGGCAGCGCTTCTGATGGCTATGAGAATCTTATCAACCATTCTGAGGATTGACGTTTCCGAGCGGAACATAAGCGCCGGCGGCAAACCGGCGGTGAGATGATCGTTGTGTTTGAATTCCCTCTCCAATTGTTATAGAAGCAAGAGTGCGCGAGCATTAGCCTTCGGGCTGAATGCCTGTGTGTCTGGACGGTCGCCACTGACTGAACGATTTGCTCCAGAAACTCCCACGCTGAACCCCGCAATTCCAAGGTGATCGACTTGTCCTTTCCAGTTAATTTGCTTTCCATGAGCCGCCGGAAGATGCTCGGCCTGACTGCCGCAGCAGCAACCTCATTTTGTTGGAACCGTTTGAATGCTGCCCCCCTCAACCAGCCGGACCCGAAGACGAATGAGGATATCAAGATCGGCACCGGAGCTGGGGCGATGTTGACCTTCGAGCGCCGCGGTCTGCAACTGTCTCTACAGCAGATTCAACGACATTCTCAACCTCCCATCTTGTACCGGGATTCTGCCATGCAGGCGTCGGGCGCTGGCGCAGTCGGCAATCCGCTGACTCTCGTGGTGCTGACAGGCCCGCAACAAGGGACCTTCGGCATGGAGACTTTCGAGTTGACGCAATTCGACCACTCGCCGACTCGACTGCTGGCGTATTTGAAGAACACCCGCCTGCCGATGCAGATTGGGTTGGAAATCACTGTGGAAGGCGACGTGATTGAGTGGCGCGGCCAGGCGGTTTGGAACGGTCCCGATGATGTGGATGTGGACATCTACTATCCCATCCTGTCGCGAGTGCGTTTCGACCCGTCAGGCGGCGACCGGCTCATCTCCGGAGAACTCTCCGGTGTGGAAAAATCTCATGTCGCCAAATTGAACTACTCAGCAACCTACCTTGGCGGTCTGGCTTCCCCTGTGTTCATGGTGGAAGGCGGCGGCCGCGGTTTGGCATTTATCGAAGACAGCCGTGCGGATTTTGCAGCAGACCCCGGAGCGTGCCGCCAGCGAAGTGCGGTGGTCGGAACCAAGTTTCCATTACCGGACGATGGGGATGCTGCGCATGACTTAGCTGCCGGCGAAGATGGACCGTTCATGGGCTGGCGTCACCGCCGCCTGCTGTTGGGCGCAAAACGCTTCGGTGGCCAGGCAGACTACGACCAAGCCGAATCCCACGGAACACTACCGTTGATCAAAATTGGTGACAGCGTTGACCTGGGGCCGGTTCTGAGCTACGCCTACGCAGGTACATGGAAGACCGCCGCGCTATGGATGCGGCAACAGCGGCAATGGATCCCATTCCGCTCCAGTCTGGCCAAGTGGTATCGCGATACAACCATGCTGTCAGAGGAGATGCCCGACACATTGCTGCGGACCGGCAAGTCCCTCTACGACCTGCCCATTTTGCTGGAAGACCGCCATCAACTGGGCAGCGACATGATGAGCATTCCCGGATTCGCGGAGCCGGAAATCCTTGGTACCGATGAAAACATGCTTAATCGCGGAGACTATTTTTATCCAGCTGAGAATCTCGGCGGATGGGAAGCCATGCGCCGCGGCGTTGAAGCAACACACCGGCAGGGCGGCCACGTGCTGCTGTACGTTGAGGGTTTGATCGTCTGGAAGCGCTCTCGCATCGGCCGCTCCAAAGCTGCGGACTGGGCACTCATGGACGCAAACGGAAAATACACCGTGAACTATAACGGCTTTTACGATATGTGCCCCGCCGAGACCGGTTGGCAAGATTGGTTCGCGCGCACATTGGCCGATGTAGTCCGAACAACCGGCGTGGATGGCTTCTTCATGGACTCGATGCTGGCCACGGACAACCACCGCTGCTTTAATCCCAAACATGCCCATTCACCGCAGCCTGATATTTGGAACTGGGGTCTGCGGCGCGTGCTCCAGCGCGTGCGAGAAGAGGTAGACAAAGCGGACCCGAACACCATCCTTCTATGCGAGGGCGCAGGCGATCTGGCACGCGAATTTACAGATGGCTCGTTGTCTCACGGGCACGCCTGGACGCGTATGACGTTTACCGTTCCATTGGCACGATTCCTGCATCCACAAATGCGTGCGTTCGAAGCGGACGGGCTTCAACCGCATGCGTCCGATGCCCCGAGATGGCCGGTGCAGAAGCCTCTGCTCTGGAATGCCGTGCAGGGCTATCGTGTCTTCATGGAGGTGGAAAGTCACGAAGTGCTGGGCCCACAAGGTCGTCGCGTTCGCGAGTACTATGACCTCTATCCGGAGATCTGCGATGCGCCAGTTTCCGCAGCCGACCTGCTGACAACCAATTGCATTGCGCAGTGGTTTGATGGACTGCCATCGGTCATTACATGCGGCAACGATTCGGATTCTGCGCGCGACGTCACGCTTGAGTTTCCTGCTGCAACGCAGGTGGCATTGCTGTTTGATCGCCGCGATCAGAAGCGGGTCGCCGTGGAATCCGGAAAGGCCAAATTCCAGATGGCGCCGTGGGAGTTTCGAGCCTTTGAACTGCACGTTTAATGCATCGCTCAAAACCTCATAATACTAGGGTATCGTGATCGATCCATTCAGCGGCAGGTTTTCCGACGAGTCACCTACCATAATCGTGAATTGGCCCGGGTCCACCCGCCAGTCGTGCGAATTCGCATCCCAATAAGCAAAGGAACGTCGATCGAGATGCAGGCTCAGGTGCTGCCGCTCTCCGGGGTGCAGACGCACCTTCTTGAATGCCTTCAACTCTTCGGCAGGACGCTCGATCTTCGCCGATGGATCTCCGACATAGAGCTCAGCTACTTCCGCGGCCTCACGCTTCCCGGTGTTCTCCACGTCAAATGAAACGTCGAATTCCTGATTGTCCTTTCCTTTAGCCGAATCGATCTTCAAGTTGCTGAATGAAAACTGGGAGTAAGTCAACCCAAACCCAAACGGGTATAGCGGTTCCTTGTGTCGCGTTGTGTAGTAACGGTATCCCAGGAAGACTCCTTCGGCGTAGTTCACCCTTGAGATTTGTCCCTCACCAACAGGCGCCGCGAAATAGCTGTCATGGACTGGATTGTCCTCCCATGAACGGCCAAAAGTGATGGGGAGCTTCCCTTCCGGCGATCGTGCGCCGAAGATAATCTCCGCGAGCGCAGTTCCGCCTTCCTGTCCGGGATACCAGTTCAGCAGGAACGCCGGAGTGTCGTTGATCCACCAATGGGTGTCCACTTCTCCTCCAGAGGTGAGTGTGACAATTGTCTTTTTGTTGGCGTGGCACACTGCTTCGATCAACGCGTCCTGTCCGAACGGAAGCTTGTAGCTGCGATCGAATCCTTCGCTCTCCACCGGCGCGTCATACCCCACTGCAACCACAGCAGCATCCGCCTCGGCAGCAATCTTCAAGGCCTCCGGAGCAATCAATTCCTCCACACCACGCATGCCGAAACTGACACGCGGCTCGGCTGCGCCAGGCAGATAATCCAGCGCTATAATGGCTGGCTTGCCCTTCTCCAAGACGACCTCCGCGGTCTGTGGCCCCTGATTCTCCCGCGAAACCTGCTTCATCACTTCTTTGCCATCAATCTTCAATGTGTACCCATCCGATGCCGTGGCTGCCACTACTACGATGTGCTTCCCATCCACATCCGGAATGTAACTCGTCGAGTAGCGAATGCTCTTCTTGATTCCTGCATCTTCGCTCCAGGCCAGCGGCTTCCAGCTTGCAATCTGGCTCACATACGAAACGACAGGCGTCCCGGTGAAGTTCCGGTTTGGGAATATCTCCTGCTTGATTGCACCTCGGTTCTGAGAACCCGCGCCAGGCGAAGCGCTGAAGCGAGTTTGATTGAAAAGCTCATCTAGCGACGGCAAGCCCTGCGAGTAGAGAACCTTCACCCCAGGCACCGCACCCAGTCCCTCGAGAATACTCACCGCGCCGTACGGAGTAACCGTGGAACTGCCTCCCCCGCCGCCCACTGCCGGCCATGCGTTGGGACCGATCACCGCCAGTGTATGTATGCTCTTCGAATCCAGTGGCAACAGGCCGCCTTCATTCTTCACCAGCACAATTCCCTCCCGCGCTTCATCCAATGCGGTCTGAATTCCCTGCTGGTTATAGCGCGAAAACTGCTCCTCTCCACCAGGCAGGTCGAGAAATCCGAAACGGATTGCGGTTCTCAAAATCCTGCGCACCTTGTCGTCAATCGCGCTTATTGGCAGGGCTCCATTCTTGATCGCCGGCATGAGCGTCTTCTCATTCATGAAGGCTGCGCGCGGCATCTCCAGATCGAGACCGTTCTTCGCCGCTGCAACACCGTCATAAGTCGCAGCCCAGTCGGACATCAAAATCCCGTCGAAGCCCCAATCGCCTTTAAGCACCTTCTGATTCAAGTAAGAATTCTGAGTGGCATGAACTCCATTGATTGGGTTGTAAGAATTCATCACGGCCCCCACATGCCCTTCTCGGACAGCAGCTTCAAAGGCAGGCAGATAAATCTCACGCATTGTGCGTTCATCGGCATCAGAGCTTACCCCGTGCCGATCGTATTCCTGATTGTTCAGTGCGAAATGCTTGACTGTTGCCACCACGCCCTGACTTTGCACTCCCTGAATGTAGCCAACAGCTATGCGAGCAGAAAGATAGGGATCTTCGCCGAAATACTCAAAGTTTCGACCGTTCATGGGAGCGCGATAGATGTTCACGCCCGGCCCGAGCAAGAACTTCACTCCACGTGCGCGGGCATCCTCACCTAGTCCTCGACCGACGCGTTCAGCCAGTTCCGGGTCCCACGAGGCGGCCAGCGCAATGCCCGCGGTATACGCGGTTGACGGACCCCAGGTGCGAACGCCCACCGGGCCGTCCGACATGCGCAAATGCGGCAGATCGATGGAGGGAACGGCACGGATATACATCCCCTCATCTCCTCCAATCAGGTTGATCTTGTCCTTGAGCGTTAGCTTGGCCATGAGGCCATCGACGCGCTTTTCGATCGCAGGAGAGTCAGGTAGAGGCACTTGAGCCAAAGCGGATTGACCTCCGCTTGCCAGCGACGCGCAAAGGACAATCGAGACAAAGTTGGTGGACATCACTTGGTTGGTTCCTCTCGTTTACCAGCCAAAGGCTCAAATGAGTCACCTGAAATCAGGACAAATCTTCGGGAACTCATTTGTTGTCCTTATAGTATTTTTGGCGGGTAACTGGACGATTAACCGAGCATAGTAACCAAAACTCAGTAACTCTGTAAGAAATCCAATAGAAACTCTAATGAAACTATCTAACAGCCGATAAAAATACATGGCAAGTTGTTCGCTAGATTTGTTATAGTGCGGCAGTCGATTCATTACCTCAACGCGAGGTGCTCCTTGAGCGTCAACAGAGATTTTCCTCCCGAAGATACCTTTCTGGTCACCGAGACCCAGGTGAACGCCGATGGCGTCCATGAATGGCCGTTTGACCCGTCATTTCCCGTGGATGCCCTGCAGCACAGCCTGAGTGGAACCCGTCCATTCAGGATGAATCGGCACGATTATTTTGAACTCGTGTATCTGATCTCCGGTGAACTCGTGTGGCAAGTCCAAGACTCGTTTGTCACCCAGTCTGATGGCGATTTGTTCGTGATGACGAGCCCCAAATTCCATCGAGTTACCGAGCGGTCGGGACCGAAAGCGGACGTGCGGTCGCTGTTTTTCGACCGCAACCTGCTTGCCTCCGTCGCGGGTAGCGACTTCGAGTATCTGGACTATATGTTTACCCAGGCCACGAATCAAAGGCACTTGGTTTGCGGCGATACGAACCTGCCACGCGAGATTGACGAACTGATTCGCGAGATCGCCAAGGAACTGCCGGCGCGAAGTGACAGAGCTCGGCTGTGCGTGAGGACCTATGTGAAGATGATCCTGGTTCTCTTAATGGACCACGTCGCAATCCCCAGCCAACGCCATTCCAAGGCATCGCGGCGCCAGGAATCGCTGGATCGGCTGAGACCATTATTTGAGATGATGGAACGCGAATATACAGGCAGAATCTCAACAGAAGACGCGGCAGACGTCGTCAACATGAGCCTTTCAACCTTCCGCCGCACCTTTCTCCAGATCACCGGAGAATCGTTCGTGCAATACCTGAATACCTTTCGGATTGCAAAAGCACAGAAACTGCTGGCTTCAACAGACATGCCCATTTCTGAAGTTTGCCTGGAGGTCGGATTCTGCGACCAAAGCTATTTCGGCATGATCTTTCGCAGACTCACGCAGATGACTCCCAGGTACTATCGTCAGAGGGCCAATGAAATTCTGGAACGCCAATCGGCGACTTCTCCGGCCCATCGCCCGCCAGAAATTGCAATGTCCGGCGATAACTCGGTATACAACCGGGATCTGATGTTTTCGTCAGCATTTGAGTCGGCGCAGTTATAGAACCGGATATGCTTGGACAGTAGTCTGAATTACGCGCAACTTCAACGCGGGCATGCGCGCCCAGGGACTACTGATGACCTTCAAGTCTTTCATTTCTACCCTAGCACTACTCCTGATCTTCGCAACCACATGCGCCGCAGCGCAGCAGGCCGGCACGGAAATTCAAATTTCTGCAGGAAGCCATGACCTGGCTACACCACTGAAGCATTTTTGGAGCAATACAGTAGGCGCAGGCCGCGCCAATGAGGGCCTCCGCGCCAGTTGGCAAGAACAGCTTCAAATGGCCGTCAAGTATGACGGATTCCGCTACGTCCGCTTTCACGGACTGTTTCATGACGATATGTTTGTCTATCGCGAACAGGATGGAAAGCCCGTCTATAACTTCCAATACATCGATGACTTGTTTGATCGCATGCTTGCAAACGGCGCGCGCCCTTTTGTCGAGCTTGGCTTTTCCCCCTCGGCGATGGTCACTCAGAAAGGCAGTACTGGTTTCTGGTGGAAGGGAAATGGAACTCCGCCAAATGACTACCAAAAGTGGGCGGAACTTGTGCGCCATTTTCTCAACCACTGCATCGAACGCTACGGCGCAGATGAGGTTAGAAGCTGGTATTTCGAGGTCTGGAATGAGCCCGATCTGGAAGGGTTCTTCACCGGAACGCAGGCCCAGTATTTTGACCTTTACAAGACCACGGCACTTACCATCAAGCAAGTCGATCCGCACCTCCGTGTGGGAGGGCCTGCAACGAGTAACTTTCACCCCGATCCTGAAGTCCTGAAGCAGGCCGTAGCTGCGCACGCCGACCTCGAGAATCTGCCCTGGCGCCCAACATGGTTGCCCGAATTCTTCAAGTACTGCGCGGAGAATCATCTCCCCTTGGACTTCCTCTCAACACATCCTTACCCTATGGACTTCACTGCCGAGGAGAACTCCAAGGTGCTCTTGCATCGCGGAGTCAACTCCACGCACGACGATCTTCTCCTGCTGCGTAAGTTTGTGGATTCCAGTCCTTACCCGCACGCTGAAATCCACCTTACGGAGTGGAGTTCTTCCTCCTCATCCCGCGATCATACCCACGACTCGCTGCAAGCCGCCGCATTCGTTGTGAAGACTAATCTCGACTCGATCGGCCTGGTAGATTCGTTGTCCTATTGGACGTTCACCGATGTGTTCGAAGAACAAGGGGCCGGAGACAGCATCTTCCACGGCGGCTTCGGCATGATCAATTACCAAGGCATCCCCAAACCTGTGTTCCATGGCTATCGCTTCTTGAACCAATTGGGCGATGAGTTGATGGCCAAAAGCCCGGGAGCCGTTGTTACGCGCGATTCCAAGACAGGGAAACTTACAGCGCTCGCCTATAACTACCCGCCTGAGGTTTCCGTTGCCCTTCCAGGAACCTCATCATTGGAAGAAGCCGATAAGATGACGGATACCGGGAGTGCCCGTGCGCTTTCGCTGACTTTGACAGGGCTTTCTCCCGGCGCTCCGTTTGAGATTGAAACGCTCGACAAGGAACACGCCAATACCACAGCAGCGTGGGAAGCGATGGGAAAGCCGGATCCTCCAACCCGTGAACAGACAGCCGTATTGAAAGCCGAAGCATGGAATACCAAAAAAGAAATTCTTCGTAGCGATGCCAACGGCACACTGACGATCCATCAGCCCTTGCCGGCATGGGCACTGCTGTTAGTTCACCAGCTCTGAAGCTCCCTCAGTTCCGACTTGGAAAGCAGCGTTCGAAGATACTTGCAGCCGTCCTGCGCTATCGCATCCGGCGATGGCGCAAGGTCTCGCCAGATAGCCGCGGCTGCCGACATCTCAGGCAGGTTGAATCCAAAGCTCTCGATGGTCAAGTACCCATGGTATCCAATCTCATTCAAGGCATCGACCATGCCAACAAAGTCCACATGCCCGCTGCCTGGAATTCCCCGATCGTTTTCGCAGGCGTGAATATGGAGTAGTCGCGACCCCAACATACGGCATGCTTCTGGAATGCTTTTCTCTTCGATGTTGGCGTGAAAAGTGTCCATCAGTACCCCGATGTGTCTGTGTCCCACGGTATCGCAAAGTGCCGCAGCATCGGCCAGCGTATTGAGAAAGAAAGTTTCGAACCTGTTCAGTGGTTCAATCGCCAGCGTGACTCCGTTCTGCTCGAGCACCGGCTCAAGTCCCTGGAAGCAATCGATGGCCCACTGCCATTCATCGTGGTTACGGCGCCGCCCGGGCAGGTAGCCCACCGGAGCGTAAACTGGCCCCGAGAGCAGCGTTGCGCCAAATGCCGAGGTGAGCTCAACGCAGCGCGCCAGATGATCCTTTGTCCTGGCCCTCACGTCCCGGTCGTCAGAAATCGGACTCAGCCCGGGCGGCAAAATCGCGCAGATGGTGCATGCAAGCTTGTTGGCATTCAGTTCCTTGCGAATGGACTGCACGTCCACGTTGGATGGATCAAAAACTGGAATCTCGAACGCATCAAATCCGTATTCCTTGACCTGGGGCAAGAGATTGAAAAACGCCGGACCGAATTCAGCGGTCCACAGAAATGAGTTGACACCGATTTTCATCTTGATGTTCCCAGAGGATCCCAGACGGCCCGGCTACCGTCGATTCCGCATTGATACCGCAGGGCCTCCAGCGGGTGAGGCTCCGAACCATCGGCGCGCATAACCCACACAGGACGCTTATCCGGCCGGCGCTCTTTGTAGGCCAATTGCATGCGATCTGCATGGTTCCAGAAATCTTCATCAGTAACCCGAAATGAGATCCATTGCATGTCAGGCGACCAGGCAGCGCAGGTAGAAAACTGCCCAAGATCCGTCAATTGCCTGATTTCACCGCTTTCCACTGACACACGAAACAGCTCAAGTGCATTGCCGACAGAATCGCTGTACAAAATGAATTCACCGTCCGGCGAGAACGTCGGAGTGACCGCGCCCATCGGGTTCTCGTGCGAAGTGATCTGCGAAACGCGGCCGTTGCAAGTATCCAACAGAAAGACAGCATAACCAATGTTCAGGAACTTTGTGAATGCCAGCAGCTTTCCATCCGAAGAAATGTGAGGATCTCTGCCTACGCCGAGGATCCGTTTCGCCCCCCCGCTCGCATCGATCGAACACATTAACGGCGGATCGCACCCTGCGAGCCCGAAAATAATCCGCTTACCATCTGCCGACCAATTCGGAAAGTACACGGTCAATGGAGCGGGCTCATGAGTCAATTGCTGGACGTTTTCTCCCAGGCTATCCATGGTATAGAGGTTGTACGCGCCATTTCTGTCCGATGTGAAAGCGATCCTGGAACCATCAGCCGACCAACTTGGATAGCGTTGATGGGAAGTTGGATTTCGCGTTAGATTTGTCGCAGAACCTGTATAAGGATCAATGCAGAAAATCTCGGTGTTCCCCGTGCGAACGCTGCTCATGAGAAAGCGATGGCCAGCCAGTTCGCCTGAGAATTCCTCAGGGTGTATCAGACTTTGCGTTAATTGAACGGCCGGCTGAATCATCCTCGTGCCCCATTATTCTCGAAATTCGGAAGACTCACCAACTCGCCTCCTCGCATCGCCGACTCATGTGCGCAGATTCCTGCGCAAGTCCAGTTTAGCGATTGGTAAACATCTGGAAACGATGGACGCTTTTGAACAATACTGCTTACAAATTCGTTGACCAGGTGCGGGTGTGAACCGCCATGCCCGCCGCCCTGGGTAAAGGACAAATGCGCATTCTCCGCGTCATAAACTCCTTTGTGGGTGAACCTGCGAATTGGATCGGGAAGCAGGTGCGCATAGTCCGGCACCGGGGTCAGACTGGGCTTCTCGCCAACGTGGACAATTGGAGATTCTCCTTCGATCCTGGACCACTCAAAGGAGGCTATCTCGCCATAGACGTCGAAGCTCTCTATGTACTGGCGAGCGGTTTCGAATAATGACCGCGTTACTTCAAAAGCCAGGTCCTGTCCCCGCACTTTGAAATGCGCAGTCTCCACTGCAAAAGGCGACCCATATTTACTTGCCAGGGTTTCCGCAATATGCCCGGAGCCAAGGCACGAAACAAACTCCGCCTGCCCGTTCACAATTGCCAAACATGGGCTCACAGCATGGGTCGCGTAATGCATGGGCGGCAGACCCTCCCAGTATCCAGGCCAACCCGCCATCTCCTGCTGGTGGCTTCCGCGCATGAACTGAATACGGCCCAATTGACCGGTATCGCGCAGTTCCCGGGCGAACAGAAACTCACGAGTATAGATCGCCGTCTCCATCATCATGTAGTTCTTGCCTGACTCCCTTGCCGCGTCCACAATGCCCCAGCACTCCTCGATCGTTGTAGCGGCCGGAACAGTGCATGCCACATGCTTTCCCGCGCGAAGTGCGGCGATGCTTTGTGCAGCATGCAAATGAATCGGCGAGTTGATGTGCACGGCATCAACGGCCGGATCAGCAATTAGTTCATCGAACCTGGTGAATAACCGCTCGATCCCGTAGGTGGCTCCGACTTGCTCCAACTGTGAGGGAGTTCGCTGGCAAACAGCGTAGAGGTTTGTGTCGGGATGATGCTGATAGATCGGGATGAACTCTTTGCCGAAACCGAGCCCAACGATGGCGACATTCAGCTTTTCCTGGTGCATAATCTTTCCTCATGGCCTCAAAACCGGCTTGCACTTCGTTACTCGCATCATCAGCGCCGGTGCTGGGAAAATCTGTAGCAAATTCTCGCAAAAGTCAGACAAAAGCTGCAAAGGATCGACGGCAGAGCCATGACTTCGCGCTGCATCGCGGCTCGCTCGAATCCGCCAATTCTTCGGGCTACATTCCTGAACCGTTTATACGAAGCATCACTGCTCCGTGAGCTGGCACGTGAGTCGAATACCCGGCGCCAAGCTGCCCGCGGTTTTCGTGCCTCCAAACGTCCCGAACCTGCGCCGTAGACGAATGCCCTAGCCCGATGTCTTGAGCTGAGATGCGCATTACCACATTGGTTTTTCCACGGTTGAAAAGAACAGCCGCCACGCCGCCATCCTTGAGTTTCCTAACCCAGATTTCATGCGCCCCTCGCGCAGAGACACGGGTTCCCTGCTGGCCCAGCGCATCCTGGTCAATCCCGATCACCTCTTCGTTTTTCAGGATGTTCGCTATCGCCGGCGGCATGGCAGTCAAATCGCAGCTTGCCATCAGCGGCGCCGCCAGAATCGCCCACAAGCTGAAATGAGAGCGCGCCTCCTCCACCGTCAACCCCGGCAGACCAACCAGCAGAAGATCGGGATCGTTCCAATGCCCCGGACCCGCATACTGCTCCAACCCAATCTGGGCGTCCAGAATCCTTGTCCAGCCGCGCGGGTACCCACCCTTCTTACTGGCCGTCTCCCCGCCGCAATCCCAGCAGTCTTTGCCGTCTCCGGTTGTGCGCCACAGGTTACCCACCTTCGCAGCCCATAACCACGGCTCGTTGTCTCCCCATTCACACAGGCTGAAAACTATTGGGCGACCAGTCGCTTGAATGGCACGGCTCATCGTTTCATAAGCCGTCCTTGCGTCAAGCCCCTCAGTATGGCACCAATCCTCCTTTAGGTAGTCCACTCCCCATTCAGCAAACGTGCGCGCATCCAACTCTTCATGCCCCCTGCTGCCGGGCGCTCCAGAATCACAGTCTTCCGATCCCGCGTCGGTGTAAAGGCCAAACTTGAGCCCTCTGTCATGAATGTAATCGGCAAGCGCCTTTATTCCTGACGGAAACTTCGCCGGATCAGCTACGAGCCTTCCCTGTGCATCCCGGGCTTTCGATTTCCACCCGGCATCGACGACGATGTACTGATATCCATCGTCCTTCATGCCACTGGTTGCGATGAAATCCGCAGCCGCCCGGATCTTCCCTTCATTGATTGCGAGTTGGAATGCATTCCAGGAATTCCAACCCATTGGCGGAGTTGAAGCGAGCCCATTATCGAGCGCGAATCCCTGAGAGCTTGCTGCCGCAAAAAACAGCAGGATGATGAAAGCACCTCGCATCGATTGCTTTGTGAATACGCAGCACGCCCACGGCGGCTTAGCTTTGCCAATTGCAAACCGAATCATGGCTCCCCTTACTTTGTCGGTTGAACGTCGTTGCAAAACGACTCGCAAATTGAATGGGCAATGTAACCTGCAGAGGTCGCAAATGCCCTGCCATCGTGGTCAACAACTCCAGTCCGCGGATCAAGACCCTCCGACACAATGCCACCATCCCAAGCACTCTCAAGCAGGATCTTTACAGCCTGGTCTCTTCCCAGTTTTAGCCGTAAATGATCGGCCACGCTGAATGAAGTTGTAAACGGAACGCGGTAACTTCCCGGCAGCCCGTATGGTTGATCTGAGTTGGAGAATTTGTAGTCAGGCGAATGGATCCAGGCATACGTCCGCACGAAGAGCGGGTCGCCTTCACTAATGAACCCGAGTACAGGTAACTTCATCAGCGAGCCCGGAGGGACATCGGCAAAGATAGCGTTCGCGCCGTCAGTTGCGCTCACGAGTATCTCGCCGGCAGATGCTGGCACTGGCGTTGACACGCAAATTCGCAGAATCGCCGCGTGCAAATCGTCTGCTCGGCGCTGCAACTCTTTTTGACTCACTGTATCGTGCAGGCTCTTGAACAGACCCGCGGCATCGACGAACGCTCTCCACACCAGCACATTATCGTACGTAGAAAACTGTTGCTTGCGATACTGGTCCTGCGCGTCCTGTAGCGTGCTGTAAAGGCCAGCGGTATTATCGAAGTGCTCTTGCAGGCGATCGATCAGGCCCGCAAGCGCATCTCGGTGAGCTTCCAGGAACTTGGAGTCGCCGGTCTTCGCAATGTACGCATTTAAAGCAATAAAGGGCGCAACAGCTTCATCCAGTTCGTATCCGTCCTCCAGCACAATCCCATCAATGAATCGGCTATGCGTCCCCGCGTTGCGCAATTGCACCGTGAGTGCATAGTTGAGCGCCTCCCGAGCAAAGGGAACATCAATATCAAGAAGTCCTGGAAAGCTCCAAAGCATTGCGTCCCTGTCCCAATAGGCGGCAGAAACATAGTAGCGTGGGCTACGAGATGTGATGCCGGTAAGCTGTTCCGTGTCCAGCGTTCTTCCCCATGCATAGAGCTCTGTAAACAGATAATTGCGATTCATGCGAAGATCCAGATCCGCGCGCCCCGTCGAGCGCGTCCGTTTCTTGCACCAAGCCGCCGTCTGATCGATCAGAGCGTCCGTTCCACCACGGTCAATGCTTTGATCCAGAACCTGGGCCGACTGGCCGGCACTATACTCCTCGAGTCCAACGCCGATCACGTAATGGACTTCTTCACTCTGTCCAGGAGCCAGCACTACCTCGCGTACAGCCTCCAATTCGGGAGATACGCTAACGGGTTCGCTCGACAACTTCGCATTCGAGCCTGGATAGAGGAGTGCCCAGGCAAAGTGTGTATCATGCGTGATGAACGAAAACACGTTTCCTGCATCGAACCATGGAACTTGCCCCACGGTGCGAGTACCCTGCAACGGTACCGGGGTGTAAGTAACTCGGTCCAACCCGCCCCAGGATGCATTTAGGTGGAACCCGACATGTGCAGCTTCCGATCGTTTGTTGGTCAGAGTCACTGCTGTCCGGTTTAACTTAGTTTCGTCGCCGTCAAGCTCATTTCCATGTATGGTTTATAGCGATTTCAGGGTGTCCACGATTTGAATTGCGTGCGGCTCATTTGCGATGCTTTCGGGATTCG
>Ga0302319_10004104_pt1 | contig 30094 bp, 16 predicted proteins | sample Bog_T0_2_FD_203319 | JGI IMG/M metagenome (GOLD analysis project Ga0302319, IMG submission 203319) | Peat permafrost microbial communities from Stordalen Mire near Abisko, Sweden - Bog_T0_2 | ecosystem: Environmental > Terrestrial > Soil > Wetlands > Peat | place: Sweden: Abisko, Stordalen Mire... | reverse complement strand
CGAAATAGGCGACGCGGGAGCCCTCGGACTTCACCAGGGAATAGAGCTTGTCGCGCGTCACGCCGCCGATCTGGAAGCGCTTGGCGAAGGCCTTGCCGCTCGCCTTGTCCTGGTAGATCATGGTGTAGAATGCCGTGTCGCCGTCCTTTGGCAACACCGCGCAGTGGATGATGTCGCGGCCCATGAAGACCTTGTCGGCCACCTTCGCCACCTTCATCGTGCCGTCGGCCATGAAGCAGACCACGTCGTCGAGGATGGTGCATTCCTGCACGAACTCGTGCTGGCGCCAGTTGAGCCCGATGAACCCGTCCCCGCGGTTGACGTACAGGCGCTGGTTGGCCGAGACGACCTCGGCGGCCTTGATCTGCTCGATCTCGTCGTAGCTGGTCCGCCGCTTCAGGCCCTTGCCGTATTTCTCCTGGAGCTGCTCGAACCAGGCCACGGCATGGGCCGTGAGGCTCCGCAGGCTGGCCTTCGCCTCCCGGATGCCCTCCTCGACCTTTTTCAGCGCCTCGTCGGCCTGGAAGCGATTGTAGGCGGAGATCCGCTTGATGCGGATCTCGGTCAGCCGCGTGATGTCCTCGTCGGTCACGGCGCGGCGGAGCTGCCGGAGGAAGGGCTGCAGGCCCTCGCGGATCTCCGCCAGCACGCTCGCCCAGGTCTTCGACTTCTCGATCCGCCGGTAGATCCGCTCCTCGATGAAGATCCGTTCCAGCGAGTCCCAGTGCCATTGCTGCTCCAGCTCCCCGAGCCTGATCTCCAGCTCCCGCTTGAGCAGCTCCCGGGTCCGCTCGGTGCTGCGCTTGAGGATTTCCCTCACCCCGAGGAATTGCGGCTTGTCGTCCTCGATCACGCAGGCGGCCGGGGACAGCTGGACCTGGCAGCTGGTGAAGACGTAGAGCTGCTGGATGATCTGCTCCGGGTCGCTGCCCGGCGGCAGGTGGACGAGGATCTCCACCGCGTCGGCGGTGTTGTCGTCCACGTGCCGGATCTTGATCCGGCCCTTGGCATTGGCGGCCAGGATCGACTCGATCAGGCTCTCCGTGGTGGAGCCAAAGGGCAGCTCGGTGATCGCGAGCAGGGACTTGGAGCGCACCTCGATCCGGGCGCGGACCTTCACCTTGCCGCCGCGCTCGCCGTCGTTGTACTCCGCGAAATCGGCGATGCCCCCGGTGGGGAAATCCGGAAAGATGCGAAAGGTCTTCCCCTGCAGGTGATTGATCGCGGCCCGGCAGAGGTCGTTGAAATTATGGGGCAGGATCTTCGTCGCCAGCCCGACCGCGATGCCCTCGGCCCCGTCCAGGAGGACGATGGGGAACTTGGCCGGCAGGGTGACCGGCTCCCGATTGCGGCCGTCATAGCTCAGCTGCCACTCGGTCGTCTTCGGGTTGAAGAGCACATCCTTGGCGAACGGAGTCAGCCGGGCCTCGATGTAGCGCGGCGCGGCCGCCTCGTCGCCGGTGAGCGCATTGCCATAGTTGCCCTGCGGCTCGATCAGGAAGGCGCGCTGCCCGATGGCGACCAGCGCGGCGCCGATCGAGGCGTCCCCGTGGGGATGGAACCGCATGGTGGCCCCGACCACGTTGGCGACCTTGTGGAAACGGCCGTCGTCCATTTCCCACAGGGTGTGGAGGATGCGCCGCTGGACGGGCTTGAGGCCGTCGTCGATATGGGGGACCGCCCGGTCGAGGATGACGTAGCTGGCATAGTCGAGAAACCATCCGCGGTATTGCCGCGCGAGCGGGGCCGGGTCGTCCTGGGGGGAGATTTTCTTGGTCATGCTTCGACGAGGTCCTTCTCGACGCGGAGGTTGGCGATGATGAAGTCCTGGCGCTCCGGGGTGTTCTTCCCCATGAAGAAGCCGAGGAGCTCGTCGCTGCTGGCGAGGTGATGCAGGTTCACCGGCGCCAGGCGGATGTTCTCGCCGATGAAGTCCTTGAATTCGCCGGCGGAGATCTCGCCCAGGCCCTTGAAGCGGGTGATCTCGTGGCTGGCGCCGAGCGCGGCGGTCGCCGCCGCCTTCTCCGCCTCGGAATAGCAGTAGCGGGTCTCCTTTTTGTTGCGCACGCGGAACAGCGGGGTGTCGAGGATGAAGAGGTGCCCGTGGCGGATCAGGTCGGGGAAGAACTGGAGGAAGAACGAGAGCAGCAGCAGCCGGATGTGCATCCCGTCGACGTCGGCGTCGGTGGCGACGACGATCCGGTTGTACCGCAGCCCATCGAGGCCCTCCTCGATGTTCAGCGCCGACTGGAGGAGATGAAACTCCTCGTTCTCATAGATCACCTTCTTCGACAGGCCGTAGGTGTTGAGCGGCTTGCCCTTGAGCGCGAACACCGCCTGGGTCTGCACGTCGCGGGTGGCGGTGAGCGAGCCCGCGGCGGAATCGCCCTCGACGATGAAGAGCGTGCTGGCCTCGGCGCGTTCGTGGCGGTCGCCGAGGTGCAGCCGGCAGTCGCGCAGCTTGCGGTTGTGCAGCGAGGCCTTCTTGGCCCGCTCGCGGGCGAGCCCGCGGATGCCGGCCAGCTCCTTGCGCTCGTGCTCGTTCTCCTCGATCTTGCGCTTGATGACTTCGGCCACGTCGCGGTGCTTGTGCAGGTAGGTGTCAAACGCCTGCTGCATGAACTTGCCGATGAACTCCCGGATCGAGGGGCCGCCCGGGCCGACGTCGCTGGAGCCCAGCTTGGTCTTGGTCTGGGACTCGAAGACCGGCTCCTGCACGCGGATGGCGACGGCGGCGTCGATCGACTGGCGGACGTCCGCGGCGTCGTAGTCCTTCTTGAAGTGATTGCGCACGGTCTCGACCAGCGCCTCGCGGAAGGCCGAAAGGTGCGTGCCGCCCATCGTGGTGTGCTGCCCGTTGACGAACGACCAGTATTCCTCGCCGTAGTGGTTGCCGTGGGTCAGCGCGACTTCGATGTCATCCCCCTCGAGATGGACGATTGGGTAGAGGGGCTCGCCGCTCAACTCCTTGGTGAGCAAATCCTTCAGGCCGTGCTCGGACTTGAACGGCCGGCCGTTGAGCGTGAGGGTGAGGCCGCGGTTGAGGAAGGCGTAGTTCCACAGCATGTCCTCGATGAACTCGGTGCGGAAGCGGAAATCCGCACCGAAGAGCTCCCCGTCGGGGGTGAAGGTGATGATGGTGCCGTTGCGCTCGCCGCTCTGGCCGATGCGGTGGTCCTTCCGCAGCCGGCCGCGGGAGAACTCCACGACCTTGGACTGGCCGTCGCGCACCGCCTCGGCCCGGTACTCGAGGGCGAGGGCGTTGACCGCCTTCTGGCCCACGCCATTCAGCCCGACCGCCTTCTGGAAGGTCTCGCTGTCGTATTTGGCCCCGGTGTTGATGACCGAGACGCATTCCAGCAGCTTGCCCAGGGGAATGCCCCGGCCGTAGTCGCGCACGCGGACCTCGCGGTCGCGCAGCTCCACCTCGATCTTCCGCCCGTGGCCCATGGCGAATTCGTCGATCGCGTTGTCGATCGTCTCCTTGATCAGCACGTAGATCCCGTCCTCCGCGTGGGCGCCGTTGCCCAGGCGCCCGATGTACATCCCCGGCCGCAGCCGGATGTGCTCGGTCGAGGAGAGGGTCTTGATGCTCGCTTCGGTGTAATCAGACGCCATGACGGATCAAAAAGCGAAAAGCCGAAAGCGGAAAGCGGAAACGCTGTGGCGGAAAAAATTTCCGCTTTCGAATTCCCGCTTTTCGCCTTAGACTGACGTTCCTCCACAATGAAAAACAAGACTCTCAAGATCGGCGTCGCCGCCGCCGTCATCCTCGTCCTCGCCTACTTCGGCGTCGAGCTGGCCCTGGGCTCGATCGTCACCGCCGGGGTGAACCGGTACGCGCCCAAGATCATCCACACCAAGGTCACCCTGCTCGGCGCCCGCATCTCCCCGTTCACGGGCAGCGGGACCCTCACCGGCCTGGTCGTGGGCAATCCCGCGGGGTGGAGTTCCGACCAGGCGTTCGCGATGGAGTCGATCCACGTCAAGGCCGTCCCCTCCTCCCTGTTCGGCGACCATATCGTGGTGCAGGAACTTCTGATCGACCAGCCCGAGTTCGTCTACGAAACCAGGTTCCTCTCGAGCAATATCGGCGAACTCCTGAAGGGCATGAGCGCCTCGACCGCGGACAGCGCGGACGGCCAGGCGACCACCCGGAGCGGAAAGCCCATCAGGTTTGAGGTGCGGCACTTCCGGCTCGTGAACGGCCACGTCACGATCGGCCTCGGTCCGGCGGCGGTCCGGCTGCCGATGACGACGATTGACCTGACCGACCTGGGCACCCGGGAGGGCGGCATCACCTCCGACCAGCTCGCGCTCGCCGTCATGCGCAGCGTGACCGCCAGCATCGTCCGGACCACCACCGCCGCCGCCGGCAAGATCGGGTCGACCCTGGGCGCCGGCGCCGCGTCAGGCTTCAAGAGCCTGTTCGGCGGGAGTCACTAGGAGATTTTGAACAGGAAGATCGGGAAGGCCGGGAAGGGTCAATGCCCCCCGATCCCTCTTCCCGATCTTCCCGCCCTTCCTGTTCCAACCTCCGGCTTCAGAAGAGCGAGTTGGCCACAATGCCGACCGCGGTGACCGGGCCGGAGTCGCCCATGGTGTCGAGGGCGCGGTTCGCCTTCTTGAGCGCGCCCTGCGCATTGTAGTAGAGGCTGTCGTCGTTGATCAGCTTGCCCAGCGAGCCCTCGCCCTTGGCAATCTTGTCCGAGACGTCGCGGATGTTCTGGACGGTGACCTTCAGGTTGTCGGCGGACTGCTGGTCGTAGAGCAGCACCCCCACCGTGCCCTGCCCGGACTTGACGTGGTCGACGATCCCCTGGGCGTTGGCCATGAAGCTGCTGGCCTGGGCGGCGGTGGACTTGAGGTCCGTGACCGCGGCGAGCAGCTGGTCGTGCAGGTCCGGATCGTTGATCAGCTTGCCAAGGGTGCCCTCGCCCCGGTCAAGCTTGCCCGAGACGCTCTGCAGGTTGGAGAGGGTCGCGCTGATCTTGGGACCGTTCACGGTCACGAGCGTGTCGAGCTTCTGGAAGAGCCCGCCGCCCGGCTGGCCGTTGCCGTTGATCGCCGTGCCGAAGGAGCCGAGCGCGACCTGGAGCTCCTTGCCGAGACTCCCGAGCTCGGTCATGATCGAGTTCAGGTCCGGGGTGACCACGGTGTGAATCTCGGCGCCGTCGGCCAGCGTCGGGGCCCCCTCCGTGCCGAGGCTGATCCCGACGTAGTCGGACCCGAGCAGGCCGGCCATGACGATGCTGGCGTCGGCGTCGCCGGCGATCTTGATCCCGTTGTCGATGCGCAGCACCGCCACGGCCCGGCGGCCGTCCAGGTGCGTCTGCTCGACCGTCCCGATCTTCACCCCGGCCATGCGCACCTCGTCGCTGACCTTGAGCTCCTTCAGGTCGTCGAAGCCCGCGATCAGCTCGTAGCCCTTGTTCTCAAAGAGCTTGCCGCCGCTGAGGGTTTCGTAGGTCACCCAGATCAGGGCGACCCCGATGAGGAAGAAAAGCCCGACGCGGGCGGTCTGCTGGACATTGTTCATAGTGGGAGTCTCCGGTTAAGTTTTCTTCTCCAAGGCCTGGTAGCGGGGATGTTTGACATCGATCTTCGGGTTGAGGAACCCGGCGATGCGCGGGTCGGCGGGCTCGCGCAGGTCGGACGGCCGGCAGACCTTGATCAGCCGGTGGTCCATCAGGAAACCGACGCGGTCGGCGATGTTCAGCGCGAGGTCGCGGTCATGGGAGACCACCAGGGTCGTCACGCCGTACTCGTCCTTGAGCGAGCCGATGATCTCGTCGATCGTGGCCGACATCACCGGGTCCAGCTCGCTGGTGGGCTCGTCGTAAAGCAGCAACTGCGGCTCCATCACCAGCGCGCGGGCGATCGCCACGCGCTTCTTCATGCCGCCGGAGAGCTCGGAGGGGAATACCGCCGCGGTGTCCGCCAGCGACAGGATCTTCAGGGCATGCATCACCTTGCCCTTGATCTCGGACTCCGAGCCCAGGCGGTGCTCGCGCGGATAGAGCGCCAGGTTGTCGTAGACGCTCAGCGAATTGAACAGCGCGCCCGCCTGGAAGACGAGCGCCCGCCGCACGTGGTCGCGGGTCGCCTCCGAGTTGGCATCGTGCCCGTCGATCATCACCCGGCCGGAGGTCGGCGCCTCCAGGCCCGCGATCTGCCGCAACAGCACGCTCTTGCCCGAGCCGCTCGGGCCCATCAGCACGAAGATCTCCCCGGGCTCGACCGAGAAGGTCACGTCCTTGAACACTTCCAAGCTGCCGTAGCTCTTGCCCAGGCCCTCGACGGACACCCCCACGGCCGGGGACTTGTTGCCGGGCGCGGGCGGGGGGGAGGAGGCGGGGACCGGGTTCATGGCGCGTTACAGGAGGATTTTCGTGACGAAGTAGTCGAGCACGAGGATGAGGATGAGCGAGGTGACCACGGCGCGGGTGACGGCGGCGCCGATCTCGCGCGGGCCGCCGCGGGTGTTGAGCCCGATATTGCAGCACACCAGCACGATCACGAAGCCGAAGATCTCGGCCTTGGCGATGCCGTCGCACACGTCCTTGAATTTCATGTACCGGGTCAGGGAATCGAAATAGGCGTCGGGCCCCAGCGAGATGAAGCCCGTGTACTTGCAGATGACGGCGCCGCCGAACCAGCCGACGATGTTGGCGATGATGGTGAGGACGGGCATCATGACCAGCACGGCGGCCAGCCGGGGCAGCACCAGCATGCGCGCCGGCGGGATGTTCATGGTGATGAGCGCGTCGACCTCCTGGTACACCTGCATCGAGGCCAGCTCGGCGGTGATCGCGGAGCCGACGCGCCCGGTGACGAGGATGGCGACCATGACCGGACCGAGCTCCCGGGCCATCGACAGGCCCACCAGCGAGCCGATGAACTGCATCACGCCAAAGTTCTGCATCGAGTAGCCCGCCTGCAGGGCCAGCACGCTGCCGATGAAGAAGCTGAGGATGCCGACGATGGGCAGCGTGGTGTAGCCGATCAGGTAGCACTGGTCGATGAAGCGGGCGAACTGCCGCGGCAGCGTCCCCGCATAGGACAGGGTGCGCAGCAGGAGCTGCACGGTGCTGCCCACGCCCTCCAGGATGGATCGGATTTGGTTCATATCATTGCGCGACGGATGGAGGATTAACGCGGCGGGGCGAAAACTCCACCCAGAAGAACCGCCGGCCGGCGCCCCCGCCGCTCCGCCAGCCCAGCGGGCCGATCTGGACCGTGGTGTCGCCGGCGGCCCCGCGCTCCCAGCTGACGGCGTTCCACAGCAGCGCCGTCCGCTCGCCGCCGCCGGGGCTCTCGTCGCGGCGGAAGAGCGTGGCCAGCGGAGTCCAGGACTCGCGCACCTCCTCGTTGCTGGGAAAAAATACGTCGAACACGCTGGGAAATTGGAATTGGCGGCGGCCGGCGCCGTTGTCCCAACTGCTGAACAACGGCCAGAGGAATGTCTTGTGGGCGGGGGCCGCGCCGGGATTGGTCGTGCTGCGCTCCTCCAGGTTCCAATAAACGAAGTATAAAAGCTGGGTTTTGACCTGGTCCGCCCCATCCTCCGTCAGCGCCATCCGGCGCCAGAGCGGCCAGGGAGCCCACGTCTTGTCCACGCCTTTCTTGATCGAATGGGTGTAGAACGGGCCGGTGCGGGACACGTACATGTCATCCCCGCGCCCCTGGACCAGGAAGGGCCAGAAATACCGCGTCTCATGATACCGGGTGGGCGCCACGCGGTCCGTATAGCCGAAGAACGGCCAGAAGTAGTTCTTGTTCACCACGGTGGCGCTGCGCTCGCTGGTGTAGAACGGGAGCACCCCGACCTGGCGCGTCGGGGGGGTGCCGGGCGGCTGGTCGTCCGTCGGCTGGATGGTGTTATTCCAGCCGAATGGCCAGAGAATGAACGTGTGGGTGAACGCGCCCGGCTGCTCGTCCCGGCCATAGAGCGGCCAGAGGGCAAAGCCGTGCTCCCGGCCCTTCGTGACGCGTACGAAGGGCCAGGGTGCGTACGTCGAGACCGTCCCCCGCCTCAGCGTCGTCCCCGTGAGGGGGAAGAGGACCCACGTAAGCCGGTCGTAGCCGAAATGCCCGGTCATGCTCCCGGCGATCGGAAACAGCCCATGGGAGGTCGAACTCGGGCTGCCCGGCGTCTCCCGGGAAAAGTAGAATGGCCAGACGTCAAAAGTCCGGGTGGCCGGATAGGGCGGAGGGGGGGCGCCGGCCTTGCGGTCATAACGGTTGATGATGTCGAAAACGCTCCACCAGTACTCGTCGCCGTAGCTGCGATAGATGAAGATCGGGTACAGCAGGGTGGTTTCGGCCCGTTTGCCATCGGGCAAGTTGCGCTGGACATAAAAAGGCCGAAAACCCGAGATCACGTCGCCCGGTTGGGCCGGCTGCTCCCCGAGCGCGCCGCGGATGTGGGCATTGCTCACGGGAGCCCCCGGGGCGAAGGTGTAATCAAAGAGGAACGGCCCCAGCGCGTTCCAGGCCACGACGTCTCCCGCCGGTCCCGTCTGTTTCACCACCACCGGCCAGGCATTGATGTCATCGGCGGACAGATGGGCGGCGAGCACCGCGGCGGGAAGCCCCAGCCAGACCAGAATGCGCCGCAAGGCCGTTGAGATTGGAAACGGATATGGCAATGAGGACCTAAAGATGCTTGGTTGTCCGAGAGATGCAAATGCACGTTGATCCCCCGGGGCAAAAAGAAGTTCCGGCTATTTTGGCCTGACCTGCACAATCCATACCGGAAAAATGGATTCGGGCGAAACAGGATATCGGGGAGTCCGGCCGTGCGCATAAGCGGCGGCGCAGCCCGCGGCGTCCCGCTGCTGGTCCCCCGGGGCGACGCCGTCCGGCCCGCCACCGACGCGCTGCGGCAGGCCGTTTTTTCCAGCCTGGCCCTGCGGGTGCCGGGCGCCCGCTTCCTCGACCTGTTCGCCGGGAGCGGCGCCTATGGGCTGGAGGCGCTCAGCCGCGGCGCGGCCGGCGGCCTGTTCGTGGAACGCGACGCCCGCGCGGTCGCGTGCCTGCGGCGCAATCTCACGGCGGTCTGCAAAAGCCTCGGCCGGGACGAGGCCAATATCGGCATCCTGCCCCGCGACGCCCTGACCGCCCCCTTCGACCACGCCGCGCCGCCGGACCTGATCTTCGTCGATCCGCCCTACGAAATCATCGAGACGATCGCGCCCGCGCTCTTCGCGCGCCTGGCCCTCGCCCTGGCCGCCAGGCCCGACGCGCTCGTGATCTTCGAACTGCCCGGCGAGCTCGAGTTGGCCCCCGACGGCTGGACCCCGCTCAAGCGCCTCGGCAAGGGCGGCCGCCGCCAGCCGACAGCGGCGATCTTTCGAAGGAACGAAACCTAAATCGCTACCCGAAAGTCGGCTCGCGCTTTTCCAAACCGGTTTCACGCAAAGGCGCAAAGCCGCAAAGGTCGATCTTTCCGATCCACCAAACCCACAGAACAATGAAAGTCCGATCACGCGCAGCGCGTGATCGGACTTTCATTGTTCTGTGACTTGGACTGAAGACTGAATCCTCTGGGGTTATCTTTGCGGCTTTGCGCCTTTGCGTGAGAAAAGGATCGGTCAGTTGCCCGCTTTCGGCTTTTTCGGCGGTAAATCGTCCCCGACCTGCATTGAAGCAGTGCCGTCGGCGAATTCGGCGGCCAGGCGCTGGCCGGGGCGGAGCCGGGCGCGGCGGGTCACCGGGCGGCCGCGGTCGTCGCGCACCAGGGCGAAGCCGCGGTGCAGCACGGAGGCGGGGCTCGCCGCCGCCAGGCGCCGGCCCAGGCTGTGCACCTGCTGCGCCGCGAACTGCACGCGCAGGGCCGGCGAGGCGCGCTCGAGCCGGGTCCGCGCGCCGGCCAGGCGCTCGCGCGGAGCCTGCGCCGCGGCGCGGAGCGCCGCGCCGAGGCGGTTCGAGAGATCGTCGAGCCGCAGCCAGCCGCGCTCGACCAGTGCGGTGGGCGTGAGCAGCCGCAGGCGCGACCGGGCGTGGTCCAGCCGCTCGCCCGCCCGGGTCCGGTAGCGGTCCACCGCGGTCGCCAGGGACTCGCCCGCCCGGGCGGCCCGCTCGGCGCAGGCGATGAAATGGCTCGAGATCAGCTCGGCCGCCGCACTGGGCGTCTCGGCGCGCACATCCGCGGCAAAGTCGCAGAGGGTGAAATCGATCTCGTGCCCCACCGCCGAGATGACAGGCACGGGCGAGGCCGCCACGGCCCGCACCAGCGCCTCCTCGTTGAAGGCCCACAGGTCCTCGATGCTCCCGCCGCCGCGGCCGATCACCAGGAGATCGAAGATCCCCAGCCGGCCGGCGAGCGCGAGCATCCCGACCATCTCCTCCGCCGCGCCGGGGCCCTGCACTTTCGCCGGGAGCACCACGACGCGGCCGCGCCAGCCGCGGCGCCGGAGGATCCGGAGGAAATCCTGCACCGCCGCGCCGGTCGGCGAGGTGATGAAACCCACCGTCAGCGGCAGCGCCGGGATCGCCCGCTTTTTCTCCGGTGCGAACAGCCCCTCGGCCGTCAGGCGCCGCTTCAGCGCCTCGAATTCCCGCTGGAGCCGCCCCACCCCGTCCTCCACCACCGCGCGCACGATCAGCTGGTACTGGCCGCGCAGCTCATAGACGCTGACCTGCCCATAGGCGACGATCTGCATCCCCTCCCGCAGGGCCACGGCCTGGCGCGCCGCATCGCCCCGAAACAGCACGGCGCTGAGCTGCGCCCCGGCATCCTTGAGCGAGAAATAGACATGCCCGCTCGCCTGCGCGCGGAGGTTCGAGACCTCGCCCCGCACCCAGCCGGCCCGGATCCCGGTCTCCAGCAGGGCCTTCACCCGGCGCGTGAACTCGCTGACGGTTTCAACCGCCCGATCGGCGGAGCCAGCGGCGGCGGAATCGGGCGGGGCCATGCGTTCAGGAGTTCGCCGCGCGGGCGGCGCGGGCCGCCCGGCCCGCGTAATGCCGGCGCACCAGGTGCGTCGCAGCAGTCAGGGCGGCGAGGAGGAGGACAGCGTAGACGATCAGCCGGCCCCGGCCGTTCAGCAGCGCGTCGCCGAAGACGATGAAAGCCGTGACCGTCAGCCAGCAAATGGCGCAGGAGATCCCGACATATTTGCCGACCGGCGCTTCCGCCAGACCGAGCAGGTAGTTCTGCACCGCAAAGGGCACGCCTGGGGTCACCCGCAGGAGGATGATCAGGTCGGCCATGTCGGCCTGTTCGACCCGGGGCACCTGGTAGCCGAGCCGGACGACCAGGCGGATGAGCAGCGGGCGCAGCGCCTGCCGCGCCAGCCAATAGCTGAGGATGAAGTTCACCGTGATGGCGGCCAGGCCGGCCGCCACGACCGCGACCATGCCCATCTGCCCCGCGAACGCCGGGCCGGCGGTGAGCATGAAGGTCAGCAGGGGCACGCCGAAGGAGGGCAGCACCGCCATCGCCGAGAAAAAGGCCCAGGGCCCGGCGCCGCGGAGGATGGCCAGCCCGCGCCCGACCAGCGCACGCAGGTCGAAGCCGCGCAGGAGAAGCACCGCCACCAGCAGCAGCGCGGCGGCGGCCACCACCAGCTTGATCAGCAGCTTCTTTCTTTCGAGGGCGCTGGTCGGCGGCATGGGGCCAGCCTGCGGGGCGCCCCGCGCCAATCAACTTGAAAGACACCCGCTTCCGGATTCATTTTCGGCCATGGTCAAAAAACTCCTGCACACCCGGATGCGCGTGAACGACATCGAGCGCACCATCGCGTTCTACCAGAAGGCCCTCGGTCTCACGGTATCGCGGCGGCACACCTCCCCCCGCGGCGCCCAGCTCGCCTTTCTCCAGACCCCCAACAGCGCCGAGGAGATCGAGCTCTGCCAGCTCCCCAACAGCCCGAGCGTGCAGGTCCAGCCGGACCTGATGCATCTTGCCTTCGAGGTCGACGATCTCGCCGCCTTCGCGGCCGAGCTGGCGCGCCAGGGCATCCCCCTGAGCGACGGCCCCACCCCGTCGGGCAGCGGCGGGATCATCGCCTTCATCGACGCCCCCGAGGGCTACGAGGTCGAGTTGATCCAGCGGCCGAAATCCTGAGCCTCGGGCCGGGACCGGACGGGCCCTTGGGTTGAACACCCCATTGGCGCCGGCGGATCCTTCCCGCACACTGTAACGCCGATGACTTCCCCGTAATCCCCAGGGCGCATGAGCGGTGTCCCGGGAATGCCGCGGAGGCGGCCAGCCCCATGCCCAGCCCTACCCGCGACCGAACCAGCGCCGGGGCCCTGGGTGCCGCGCAGCAGATGAACCTGCTCAACGCCTGCATCGCCAACCTCACCGACATCATCCTCATCACCGAAGGCGATCCCCTGATCGAGCCGGGACCGCGGATCGTCTTCGTCAACCCGGCGTTCGAGCGCCTCACGGGCTATACCTCCGCTGAGGCGCTCGGGCGGAGCCCCCGTTTTCTCCAGGGAGAAAAGACCGATCGGCGCATCCTGGCCGAGATCAGCCGGGCCCTGGCGCAAGGGGAGCCGATCCGGCGGCAGTTGGTCAATTATCGGAAGGACGGGACCGAGTATTGGGTCGACATGGACATCGTCCCCGTCTTCGACCCGGCCGGGAAATGCCGCCATTTTGCCGCGATTGGCCGGGACGTCACCGGGGAAAGGGCCACCGAGGCGCAGCTGCGCTGGAAGACCGCCTTCTTTGAGGCCCAGGTCAATTCGGCCCTCGACGCCATCATCGTCGTCGACAGCGCAGGGAAAATGATCCTCCAAAACCGCCAGATGCTTGCCCTGTGGGATCCTCCGGCGGAAATCTTCGACGAGCTCGACCACCGGCAGCGGCTGGAGTGGGTCGCCGGCCAGGTCAAAAATCCCCGGCAGTTTGCGGAGCGGGCCGCCTATCTCTACGCCCACCCGGCGGAAGTCAGCCGGGACGAACTCGAGCTGACCAACGGCAAATGCCTGGACCGCTATACCGCGCCGGTCCTGGGCCCGGACGGAGCCTACTTCGGAAGAATCTGGGCCTATCGCGACATCACCGAGCCGAAAAAGCAGGAGGCGCGCTTTCGCCGGCTGGTGGAATCCGATGTGCAGGGCGTGACCTTCTGGAATACCAAAGGCGAGATCACCGAGGCCAACAACGCCTTCCTGCGCATGGTGGGCTACAACCGCGAGGACCTAAAGGCAGGGAGGCTCAACTGGATCGCGCTGACGCCGCCGGAGTTTGCCCCGCGCGACCGGCGCCGCCTGGAGGAGGTGGCCGCCAGCGGTTCCTGCACGCCGTACGAGAAAGAATACCTCCGCCAGGATGGCACGCGCGTGCCGGTCCTGGTGGGCGCGGCGGGGTTCGCGGACAACCGGGAGGAGGGCGTCGCCTTCTGCATCGATCTCACTGAACGCCGGAAGCTCGAACTGCAGTTCCTCCGCGCCCAGCGCATGGACAGCATCGGCACCCTGGCCGCGGGCATCGCGCACGACCTGAACAACATCCTCGCCCCCATCGTGCTGTCCATCGGGGTCCTCAAAACCATCGTGCGCGATCCGCGGGCCAAGGTCCTTTTGGATGCGATTGAAACCAGCGCGCAGCACGGCACGGACGTCGTCCGCCAGGTCCTCACCTTTGCCCGCGGCGTGGAGGGCCAAAGAATCGAGGTGCGCCCCCGCGAGCTGCTGCAGGACATGGCCAGCATCGTCAAAAACACCTTCCCGAAGGACGTCACCCTGCAGCTGGCGGTTCCCCCGGATGCCTGGTCGATCATGGGAGATCCCACCCAAGTGCACCAGGTGCTCCTCAACCTCTGCGTCAACGCCCGGGACGCGATGCCGCACGGGGGCAATCTGACCCTCAGTGTCGAAAATGTCGTGCTGAGCGAGCATTACGACGCGATGCATGTCCGGGCCAAGGCCGGCCGCTATGTCAACCTCAGTGTCACCGACACCGGCACCGGCATGCCGCCGGCCGTCGTCGACAAAATCTTCGAGCCCTTCTTCACCACGAAGGGAGTCAAGCAGGGGACCGGTCTTGGGCTGTCCACCGCGATGGCCATCGTCAAGAGCCACACCGGGGCGATCAACGTCTATAGCGAACCCGGCAAGGGAACAAAGTTCAAGGTCTTCCTGCCCGCGATGGACCTGGCGTCGGAGGTTCGCCAGGGGCAAGCGGAGGAGGTGGAATTTCCCCGGGGCGACGGCGAGACCGTCCTCCTGGTCGACGACGAGGCGTCCATTCTCATTGTGACCTCCGAGACGCTGCAGGCGTTTGGCTACCGCGTCCTGACCGCCACGGACGGCGCGGAAGCGGTGGCCGTCTATGCCCAGCACCAGCGTGACATCGCCCTGGTCCTGACCGATATGTCGATGCCGATCATGGGTGGCGCGGCGACCATCCGCGCGCTGACGCGGATCAATCCGGCGGTCAAGATCATCGCCGCGAGCGGCCTCAGTGTCGGGGCGGGCGAAACGGCATCGCCCGAGGCAGGCGTCAAACGCTTCCTGATCAAGCCCTACACGGCGCAGGCCCTGCTCAAGGTCCTGCGGGAGACTTTGGACGAGGCTTGACGGGCGCGGCCGTCCGGCCCCGCGGCTTTGCTTTTCGGCCGGTCGCCGCGGACGCGGGGGGCGCCGATCCGGCTTGGGCCAGCCGCAGCTGGCCTTGGATTCCCACCAGCAGGTCGCTCGGGCTGAACGGCTTGGCCAGCACGCCGTTGGCGCCCGCAGCCATGATCTCGCTGTAATTGCCCTGGTCGTTGAGACCGGTGGCGACCAGGACCCGGAGGTTGGGCTCCGCCGCGCGCAGGGCCCGGATCAGGGGCAGGCCGCCCATCACGGGCATCATCAGGTCGGTCAGCACGACCCGGATGGCGTCACGATTCTCCAGAAAGACCGCCAGACCCTCGGCGCCGTCGCCGGCGCTAACCACCCGATAGCCATGCATCTCCAGGAGCATGCGCGTGGCGGTGATCATCGGAGCCTCGTCATCGACGATGAGCACAAGTTCGCCCGAACCCGACGCCAGCGCTTCACCCTCGGGGACGGCCTCGCCCGCGCTGGCGGCCGGCGCCGCCGGCACATGGACGATGAATGTGGAGCCGCGGCCGGGCGCGCTCTTCACCGTGAGGAACCCGCCGTGGCTGCGGACAATTCCCACGGCTGTGGAGAGCCCCAGCCCCGTGCCTTTGTCCCGCGTCTTGGTGGTGAAGAACGGATCAAAGATACGATCGACGTTCTCCGCCGGGATGCCCTCGCCGGTGTCGGTCACGCTCAGGGCCAGGTAAGGCCCGGCCTGGGCGGGCGCGTGGCCCCGCACGGCCGCGGCATCCAACTCCTCGTTCCTGGCCAGCAGGGTCAGCTTGCCCCCCTCGGGCATGGCATCGCGAGCGTTGACACAGAGGTTCATGAGCACCTGGTGCAACTGCGTCGGGTCGCCGAGGACGGACCGCAGATCCCGGGCAGCGTGGCTTTCGACCGTGATGTTGCGGGGAAACGTTTCGCGAATGATCCCGACCATCTCCCCCAGCAGAGGGGCCCACTGGACGCGGACCCGGTCGCCGCCGCTGCCGCGGCTGAAGGTGAGCAACTGGCGGATGATATTCGAACTGCGGCGGGCACCCCGATCGATCAGATCGAGCAACTGCCGGTCGCGTTCGGTCTTGGCGCAGTCCTTCAACAACAGGGGCGCGATCAACATGGGGCCCAGGATATTGTTCAAGTCGTGCGCGATGCCTCCGGCCAGCGTGCCGATCGCCTCCATCCGCTGCGCCCGGAGGAATTGGGCGCTGAGGTCCCTGCTTTCGGTGATGTCTTCAGCGACGCCGACCAGCCGGTGGAGTTCGCCCCCGGGAGCGTGGACGGCAAAGGCGCGATCGCGAATCCATCGCTCGGAGCCATCCGGCCGGAGGATGCGGTACTCCTCCTGGTCCGGGCTCGGCATCGGCCTCCCCTTGGCCCCCTCCGCGAGCCGGGCGCGGTCCTCCGGATGGATGGCGTCGGGCCAGGGATGCGGCGTCGCATAGAGCTGGTCGCAGGCGCGACCCCAGATCTTCTCATAGGCTGGGCTGACGTAGAGGACTTGGGCCCGGGTGGGATCGGTGATCCAAAAAACCTCGTTGATATTCTCCGCGAGCTGCCGAAATCGCGCCTCGCTCTCGCGCAGGGCCAGATCCGCGAGCTGGCGCTCGCGGAGCGACCGGCTGACGGCGACGGCCTGGGTCACGGCCGTGCCCAGGCGCACCAGCCGATCCTTCATCAGGTAGTCGGCGGCGCCCAGCTTCATCGCCTTGACCGCAATTTCCTCGCCAATCGTGCCGGACAAAAGAATGAACGGAATTTCGAGCCCCGTCTCCTTCAGCAGCTTGAGCGCGCGGAGACCGCTGAAGCGCGGCATCCGATAGTCGCACAGCACGACGTCCAAGCCGTCCCGGAGGTGGGCAAGAAAGTCCGGCTCGGTTTCGACCCGGCGCCACTGCGGATCGAAGCCGGCCTGGCGCAGCTGGCGCACGAGCAAATCGGCGTCATCGGGACTATCCTCGACAATCAAAACCCCCAGCGGCTGCGCCGGGACGGGGCGCGGGACCCCCGCGGCGGCCGGATCATGGCGTCCAATCATGGCGCGGACTCCTCCCCCAGGGTCAAATAGAACGTCGCGCCGCGGTCCACCTCCGCCTCCGCCCAAACCCGACCGTGATGCCGTTGGACGATGCGACGCACGATGGCGAGACCGATCCCGCTGCCCTCGAATTCCTCGGCGCCGTGCAGGCGCTGGAAGACGCCGAAGAGCTCGTCGGCGAGGCTCGGGTCGAAACCGATGCCGTTGTCCCGGACAAAAAAAGTGTCGACCGAATCGGTCTGGCAACAGCCGATCTCGATCCGGGCCCTCTCCCGGGTGCGGGTGTACTTCAGCGCATTGGAGAGCAGGTTCATCCAGACCTGCTTCAGCAATACCGGATCGCCGAAGCACCAGGGCAGTTCCCCGACCTGCAGGTCAACCTGGCGGCCCCGCCACGGGTATCCCAGCTCGTCCGCCACGGCGCGCACCAGTTCTTCGGTCCGGATTGCCCGGCGGCGCGGTTCCTTGCCGGTGACCTGCGCGAACTTCAGCATGGCCCCGATCATGAGGTTCATCCGGTCCGCCGCCGCGCAGATGCGCTGCAAGTGGCGGCGGCCGTCGTCGGGCAGAGCCGGTCCGAAATCCTGCAGCACGGCGCGGGAAAAGCCGTCGATCGCCCGCAGGGGCGCGCGCAGATCGTGCGACACCGAGTAGGAAAAGGCCTCGAGTTCACGGTTGGCGTCTTCGAGTTCGCTCGTGCGGTCCTTCACCCGCTGCTCGAGATCCGCATTGAGCTGCCGGATGGTGGCTTCCCCCGCCTTGCGCTCGGTGATGTCCGAGCGGATCCCCAGATACTGGCGGGGGTTGCCCTCAGCGTCGAGGAAAGGCACGATCGTCGTGTCCACCCAATAGAACGACCCGTCCTTGGCCTTGTTCTTGATTTCACCGTGCCAGACGTGGCCGCCCTGGATCGTGGTCCATAGCTCGCGAATAAAGTCTTTCGGATGATAGCCGGAATTGACGATCCGATGGTCCTGGCCGAGCAATTCCTCGCGCGAATACTTCGAGATTCGGCAGAACCTGTCGTTAACAAAGGTTATTTTTCCCATGGGATCGGTGGTCGCGACCATCGCATGCGCATCGAGCGCCGCCTTGAGCTCTCCGACTTCCCGGAGGGACACCCTGAGCATTTCGTTGGCGGGCACGGTTCGAGTTCGCAGTCGGCAGTTCAAGATAAAGCGGCATTCTATGATAGGGACAATCGGTCGCGGTGACTAGGGGGTGTTCACCCCGCCCGGTCATGGCGCCTCGTAGACCTCGATCAAACCGATGCCCGTGCTGCCGGCTGCGCCGGAGAGCTGGGCGGTATAGCTGCCCGGGGGAAGCGTGACCAGCATGGCGGCGTCGGCCGAGTTGGCCGCCAGCGGGAATGCCCCGACGGCGGCCATGGCCGGGCTGGTGGCCGGCTGGATGACGGCCACGACGGTGGACGGGCCGGTGGTCGGAGCGACGCTCCAGCCGGAGTTGGTGGCGATCACATGGCCCGAGCCGATCCCGTCGTAGAGGCTGAGCTGGGGATTGGTCAGCACCCCCGGCAGGCCGAAGAGCGTATTCAGCCCCGGCCCGATGCCACGGATCAGGACGGTCTCCGAGCTGTTCCCGGAGATCGCGAACCCGGCGATCAGGATGTTGAAGCCGGTGCCCACGGAGGCGCGCGCCGAGATGTTGACCAGACGCGCGGAGGGGGTGCCCGGATCCGCGTCGTAGATCTCGGCGAGTGCGACCCCCGTCGCGCCGCCCGCGCCGCTGACCTGGGAGGTGTAGTTGCCCGTCGGCAGCGAAGTCAGGACCGCCGAATCGAGCGAGTCGGGCGAGAGCGCAAAGGCGCCCAGTCCGGCCATGACCGGCGCAGCGGCCTCGGTCGCCACCGCCACCACCGGCGAGTTGCCCAGCGTCAGGCTGTTCGCCCAGCCCTGGTTGGCGGCGATCATCTCGGGGGCGGTCTCCCCCAGTCCGGATCCGCCGTCAAAAATCGTCAATACGGCGGCGGTCAGGTCGTCGGTGATCCCGAAGGTGCTGCCCATACCCGGTCCGACCCCGCGCAACACCACCTGCTTGGTCCCGGCACCGCCAATGCCAAAGCCGGCGATGAGAATATTGCCTCCGGTGCCCACATAGGCGCGGGCCGACAGATTGACGAGCCTGGCCGTGGAGGTGGGGAGAACGGCGTTGATCGTGAACGTGCCGCTGGTCGAGCCCTGGTAGTTCGGGTCCGTGATCGTCGCCACCACGGCGTAAGTGGCCGCCGCTGTCGGCGGCGCCAGGCTGCCGTTGTAGGTGATGCTGGTGCCGAGCCCGGCGGGTACGGTGGTCACCGTGGGCGCCATGGCGTCGCCGCAGAAGGTTTGATTCAGGCCGCCCAGAGCGACCGATGCGGTCCCCTTCGCGACCATGAAGGGCTGGGAAACGCTGGGCGCCGCATTATAGGACGCATTGCCGGCTTGTGCGGCGGTCACGGTGACGATGCCGGCGCCGGTGATCGTGATCATGGAGCCGCTCGCCGTGGCCGGGCCGGTCGCGACGCTGATGGTCACGGGCAGTCCCGACGAGGCGGTGGCGCTGACGGAAAACGGCACGGCGCCATAGGTCCGGCCGCTCAAACCACCGAAAGTGATGGTTTGGCCCGATGCCAAAGCCGGCGCAGAGCCGATGGTGATGGCGGGGAGGTTCAAGGTGACGATCGAACCGTCGCTCAAGCCGATGTAGGCCACGGCGGTGATCGTCTGGATCCCGGTCAGTCCTGCGGCATAGCCCGCGTCAAAGCTGAACTGGGCGCCATTGGCGGGAACGGAAATATAGGCCCAATCGAATTCCGTCGTCGCGTTGGCCGCGGGCGTGATTCCCGGAACCGTCGAGCCATTGGTATCGGCATAGGTCCAGCCCGCCGGAACATTCACCTCCAGGCTGACCGCGACCACGGCCAGCCCGGAATAGCTGAAATTAGCGGAGAAATTCACCGTGCCGCCGGCCGGATTGCAGCTCGTGACGGAGGTGGTGAGGGTCGCGGTGGGACTGGCCAACGCCTCGGCCGCCAGGCCGGTGGCGGCGAACGCGATCACCGCCAGGAGACGTGAGAGGAATCCTTGCATGGTCGGTGTCCTCAGGGGCTGGAGGGCCCGGGGGCGAAGCCGTCGATCGTGGTGTCGTCGACGTGGTACTGCCCGGTGCGGGCGGTCCCGCTCGAATAGTTATAGAGGGCGATGACCCGGGTGAGATCGAGGAGCGAAATCGCGCCGGCACGGGCAAAGTCAGCCGAGTGGAATTGCGGCACCGAGGCCATGGCCGACGGGAGCGACAGGGCCACGCCCTGGAAGGTGTTGCCCGAGGACGTCCCGGCGTAGATCGACTGGATTTGCTGCAAGCCGGTGGCGGCCGTCGGCACGTTCACCACATAGGTGAAGGTGAAGGGACTGGCCGGCGGCGTCGCCCAGCTGAAGACAATGATTCCCGGCGTGCTGGTATCCTCACTGTCCGGCGCATTCGTGAGTCCCACTCCGGCATAGGTCCAGGAGGCAGCCGGCAGGACCGCGGTCCAGGAATAGCCGCTGATGGCACCGGCATAGGTGATCGTGTTGGTGATGATGGTCGTGCCGCCGGGGTTATAACCCGTAGCCGCGGCGCCGGTCCCGCCCACGGCGAAGGTGGCGGAAGCGGGCGGCGAGGTGACCGTCACCGTGCCGGTGTCATAGCCGAGGGTGTAGTTGGCGGCGGCGCCTCCGGAAGCCACCGACGCATAGGTGCCGGCCGAGCTGGAAGTGCCCGCGGCGGACGCCGCGGTCGGCGCGGTGGTGAGGACGGAAGCGGATTCCCCGTTGACAAAACCGGAGTACGACACGCTGAGGGACCCGTTGGCCTGGCCCTGCTGCTGCGAGGCGCTGCCCGCCGTCACCGTCAGGGCGGCCTTGGCAATCGTCATCGTGCCGACCGTCGCACCCTGATAATCGGGGTCATTGATCGTGGCGATCACCGCATAGCTGCCCGCGTTGGTCGGAACCGTCGCGCTGCCCTCGTAGGTGAGTACGGTGGCAAGACTGGCCGGATTGGTGGTCGCGGTCGCCATCTCCGGAACGCCGGAATAGGTCTGGCTGAGACCGCCGAGGGTCACGGTGGCCGCGGCCTTGGCGATCGCCAGCGTGCCGCTGGCGGACCCTTGGTAGAGCGGATCGTTGACCGTGCCGATCACCGCATAGCTCCCGGGCGCGGTGGGGGCCGTCGTGCTCCCATTATAGGTGAAACTGACGGCGAGGCTGCCCGGCGTGGTGGACGCCGTCGCGCTCTCCGGCGAGCCGGAATAAGTCTGGCTGAGGCTGCCCAGAGTCACGGTGGCCGCCGCCTGGGCGATCGTGAGGACGCCGGAAGCCGTCGCCGCCGGATAGCTCGAATCGCTGATGGTCGCAACCACGGCATAATTGCCCGGCGCCGTCGGCGCCGTGCTGCTGCCGCCGTACGTGAAGGCCACGCTGATCCCGAGGGGAGTCGTGGTCGCAGTCGCGCTCTTGGCGGTGCCATCGTAGGTCGCGCTCAAGCCGGACAGTGTCACCGAACCGGCGCCCTGGCCGATCGCGAGAATGCCGTTGGCGCTGCCCTGGTAATTGGCGTCACTGATCGTTCCCACCACCGCATAGCTGCCGACCGCGGACGGCGCCGTGCCGCTCCCGTTATAGGTGAGGTTCACGGTCAAGCCGCTCGGCGTCGTCGTGGCGGAGGCGGCCTTGGCCGCATTGGTGTAAGCCTGGCTGAGGTTGCCGAGGCTCACGGTCGCCACCGCCTTGCTGACGGCAAAAGTTTGGTCGACGGTCGTCGCACCCGTGTAATCGGTCCCACCCGCCTGCGAGGCCGCCACCGTGACCGAGCCCGCGCCGGTCAGGGTGATGGTTGAGCCGGCCAGGGTGGCCGGGCCACTCACGATGCTGAAGCCCACGGTGAGTCCGGAGCTGGCGCTCGCGCCCAGCGCGAAAGGCGCCACCCCGAAGGTCTGGGTTCCGGGATTGGCAAAGGCGATGGTCTGGCTCGACTGCACCGCGGTGAACGACTGCTGCACCGAGGTGGCGGCGTTATAGTTGCCGTTGCCCGCCTGGGAGGCTTGCACCGTGACTGCGCCCACGCCGGTGACCGTGACCGTGCTGCCGAGGACGGTCGCCGGGCCGCTGGCAATCGTATAGGTGATGCCGAGCCCCGAACTGGCGGCGGCGGTCAACCCAAAGCTGGCGGAATAGGATTGGGAGCTGAGCGCCCCGAAAGTGATCGTCTGGCCCGCCGGGGTGAGCGTGAGGCTCCCGCTGCCGGTGCCCTGGTAGTTGGTGTCATTGATAGCGGCCGCGACACTGTAGGTGCCGGCATTGGTGGGCGCGGTGCTGCTCGGACCATAGGTCGTGCTGCCGGTTCCGGTGTAGGAGTAAGTGACGCCGAGGCTCGCCGGGGTCGTGGTGGAGGTTACGCCCTGGGGGGAGCCATTATAAGCCAATGAAGCGCTGCCGACCGTCACGGAGCCGCTCGCCTTGGCGACGGCAAAGGACTGGTCGACCTCCGAGGCGGCGTTGGTCGTGCCGTTGCCGGGCTGAGTGGCGCCCACGACCACGGTGCCCGCACCCGTGAGGGTGATGGTGGAATTGCTGATCGTGGCCGGCCCGCTCACAATGTAGAAACTGACCGTCAGGCCCGAACTGGCGGTGGCGCTCACCGAAAAAGCGGAATTGCCATAGGTTTGGCCGCCCAGCGAGTTGAAGGTGATCGTCTGGTTGCTTTTTGGCGGCACGATGTCGATCGCCGCGACGGTGATCGTGGTGATGTTGCCCGAGCTGTCGCCGACGTAGACATAGTTGGGCGTGATCGCCTGGGCGCCGGTGAGGCCCGCGTTGTAATTGGCGGTGAAGGTGAAGGTGGCGCCGTTGGCCGGAACGACAAACCAGGCAAAGTCCATCTCGCCCGTCGCGCCGCTGGACGGCGTCAGGTTGGGCACATTGCTGCCGGCGGCGCTGGCATAGCTCCAGCCCGTCGGGATGTTCACCTCGACCGAGAGCGAACTCGGCGTGCCGGTGTAGCCGAGATTGACCGTGAAGGTCGCCGAACCGCCGCTGGCGCTGTAGTTGGCGGTCGTCGTCGTGATGGCGGCGGTCTGGGCGTGGGCGGCCGTGGCCAGGACCAACGCGAGCAGGCCGAGGCCGGCGGCGCGGATGAGGGAGGCGCGGAGGCTGGAGAAGTGGTTTTTCATGAGATCGGAAGGTTAAAGCAGGAAAGGGTCAGGACTTGGCCACGGCCGGGGCCGAAACCATGAAGGACTGTTGCACCCGGGGGGCGGGGGCGAAGATGCTGTTGCCGGGCTGGGCCGCCTGCACGGTGACGATGCCGGGGCCGGTCAGCGTGAGCACGTTGCCGTCGATCGTCGCCGGTCCGCTGACGACGACGAAGGCCACCGGGAGGTCCGAACCCGCCACCGCGGAAAGGGCGATCTGCTGGGTGTCCACCGTGCAATCCGACGGGGCCGGAAAAATGATCGCCTGCGGGACCTGCCCGGGCGCGCCGATGACGATGTCAACCGGGGCGATGGGGATCTGCGCTCCCGCAGGGAGAAAAGCGTAGGTCGAGGCGGTGAGCACCTGGGCCTTCGGCAGGCCGGCCGGATAATCGACGGTGAAGGAGAATCGCGCCGATCCGGTCGGGATGGCAATGTAGGCCCAGCCGACCTTGCCGGTGGATCCGGCGCTGGGGAGCACCCCGGGCAGGGAGGACCCGGTGGTGCCGGCCGCGCTCCAGCCTTCGGGCAGGGCCACCTCGAGCGACAGGCCGCTCAGGGGACCGGCGGAACAGTCGAACATCGCGACGACGCCGACCGAGCCCCCGCGGGCATCGAAATTCGCCGTGTTGGCGGTGAGGGAAACGGAGGGAGCGGCCGCCCCGAGGGCAAAAAAGCCCACCGTGCCGCCGACCACAAGGTGGAGCGAAAGGGAGGCGAGGGAACGAAACGAGCGGCGGGCAAAGGTTTGCATTGGGCGGTGAATTTCAGAGGTCGGAGTGGGAGAAATTGGGATTGTCGAGGAGGAAGGTACCAGCGGCGGCCCCGCGGGGATATACTCCCAAGGGGTGATTTCGCCGCCGGGCGCGCCGGGTCACGGGCCGGCTCCGAAGCCGTCGACGCTGGCCGGGGCGACGTGGTACTGCCCCGTGCGGGCGGTGCCGTTGGTGTAATTGTAAAGCGAGATCAGGCGGGTGAGCTCCACCAGCTCGAACTGGCCGTCATGATTGTAGTCCGCGCTGTGATACGCGGTGAGCGGGCCGGGGCCGGGCGCGAAGCCGTCGACGGTGCCGGTGGCGCCGTGATACTGCCCGGTGCGCGTGGTGCCGCTGGCATAGTTGTAGAGCGAGATGAAGCGGGTGAGCTGGGCCAGGCCGATCTGGCCGTCCTGTGTGTAGTCCGCGCTGTGATACACGGTCCGCTGGCTCAGGGCCAGAGGATCGGGGTTGGCCAGGACCTGGTACACCGTGCCGAGGGAGTCGGTGGCGCCGACCAGCTCATCGAGCGACTGCGGTCCGCTCGTGCCCGCCGGCACGCTGAGGGTGTAGCTGAAGGTGACCGGGCTGGCCGGGATATTGATCCAGGCCCAGTCCAGCTCGCTGGTCTGGCCCGGCGCGGGCTTGACCGGCCCCTCATTCGTCCCGCCCGCATAGCTCCAGCCGGCGGGGATCGGCACTGACCAGCTCAGGCTGGAGAGCGTGCCGGTGTAGGTGATCGTACAGGTCACCGTGACCGTCCCGCCGGGGATGTACCCGGTGGCGGCGGTGTGGGCGGCGGTGATCGGAGTGGAGAGGATGTTCAGCGTGCCGCTCGCCAGACCCGAGTAATTGGCGTCGTTGACGACCGCGAGGACGAGGTAGCTCCCGGCGGCGCTGGGTGCCGCGCCGCCCAGCAGGGTGCCGTCGCTCCCGTAATAGGTATAGTTGACGGCGAGGCCGGAGGGACTGGTGATTGCCGACGGGCTCTTGGCCGTGCCGTCATAGGCCTGGGACAGGTTCGTCAGCGTCACGACCGCGGTCGCCTTCGTGATCGTCAGGCTGCCGGTGCCGCTGCCCTGGTAGTCGACATTGCCCACGGTCCCCGTCACCGCATAGGAGCCAACCGCCGCGGGCGCCGTGGCCGAGCCGTTATAGGTGAGATTGACCGTCAGGCTGGAAGGGTTGGTGGTGGCGGTGGCGTGCTCCGCCGCGCCGTTGTAGGTGTAGCTGGAGCTGGACACCGTCACGGTCGCCGTGGCCTGGGTGATGGTCAGGGTCCCGTTGACGTAGTTGAAGGTGTAGTTGGCCGCCGCGGCTCCCGACGGAGCGATCGGATAATTCCCCACATTGGAAAAGGTCGTCGCCGTGGTCGTCACCGTCGGCACCGCGGTGAGCGTGGCCACGGACTCCCCGGTCGCGAAGCCGCTGTAGGCGACCGCGAAAATCGGATTGGCGGTCCAGAAGACGCGCGTGGCATTTTGCGCGGTCACGGTGAGGGTGGCCGCCGTGATATTGGCGCTCAGGGTCGGCTCGGTCAGGGTGTAGTTGCCCGCCGCCGATCCGCTCAGGGCCAAGCCGCTGATCGTCACGGCCACGCCGGTCCCGACACCCGAATTCGCAAACGTGCCCACCGCCGTGCCGCTGGGGACAACGTTGTCCGAGCCGGCCACACCCACCAGCGAAGCCGTGCCGGTGACCGTCGCCGTCGCCGTCCCGTCGTAGGTCTTGTTGCTGGCGGACAGGCCCGTCACCGTCAGCGGCGCCGCCGTGATGTTGGCCGTCAATCCCGCCGGCGGAATTAACGCGTAATTGCCCGCCGCCGCGCCCCCCAAGGTGAGGCCGCTCACTGTCACCGGTATTGCGGTCCCGACCCCCGGGCTGGCAAACGTCCCCACCGCCGTGCCCGTCAGCGTCACGTTGTCAGAGCCGATGATGCCCACGAGCGCGCCGGTGCCCGTGAGGGTCGCCGCGGTTGTCCCGTTGTAAATGGCATTGCTGGCGGACAGCCCCACGACCGTCAGCGTCGCTTGGCTCACCGTCAGGCTTAGAATACAGGAAGCGTTTCTGCCCTGCGCGTCCGTGGCAATGACCGTCACGCTGAAGGGTGCAGTCTGATATTGTCCGATGGTGCCGGAGATCGCTCCGGTGCTTGGATTGACGCTAAGTCCCGTCGGGAGCCCAGTCGCCGCGTAGCTCACCGCCGCGAGGCCGGCAGTGATTTGGTAGGTGAAGGCCGACCCAAAAGTTCCGCCGGCCGCCGTCGCGCTTGTGATGAGCGCGAACTGCCCGAAGCGGATGGTGTCGCTAGTGGTATCGCTGACATAGAAGGCACTCCCTGAGCCATTGACGGCGATGCCGTTGGGCTCGGTGAACTGCGCGGCACGGCCGGTGCCGTCCGCGCTGCCGCTGACGCCGGCACCGCCGGTTCGAGTCAGCCCGCCCGCCAGCGTCGTCACCACCCCTGCAGGCGTAATCATCCTTATCATTCGGTTTCCCGTATCGGCCACGTAGACATTCCCCGAATTGTCGACTGCCACGCCGCAGGGATAGTTGAACTGCGCCACATTGCCCGCGCCGTCCGCGTAGCCGCTTCCGTCGGCGCCGGATCTACTGGTGTAGCCCGCCAGCGTCGTCACCACTCCGGCAGGCGTGATCTTCCTGATGATTGAGTTTTGCGTATCGGCCACGTAGATATTGCCCGAGCCGTCGACCGCCACGCCACAGGGATTGTTGAACTGCGCCGCATTGCCCGTGCCGTTTGAACCGCCGATGACGCCGGCCGCGCCCGCGATCGTCGTCACAACCCCGGAGGGGGTGATTTCGCGGATCGTGCTGTTGCCCGTATCCGCCACGTAAACATTGCCCGATCCGTCCACCGCCACTCCGTAGGGCCCGCTAAACTGCGCGCCACCGCCCGTGCCGTCCGAACTGCCGGTGACGCCGGCCGTGCCCGCGATCGTCGTCACAACCCCGGAGGGGGTGATTTCGCGGATCGTGCTGTTGCCCGTATCCGCCACGTAAACATTGCCCGATCCGTCCACCGCCACTCCGTAGGGCCTGCTAAACTGCGCGCCACCGCCCGTGCCGTCCGAACTGCCGGTGACGCCGGCCGTGCCCGCAATCGTCGTTACCACTCCGGCGGGCGTGATTTTCCGTATCGTGCTGCTCCTGAAATCGGCGACGTAGCCATTGCCCGAATTGTCCATGGCCACGCCCCAGGGATAGTTGAACTGCGCAGCGCTGCCCGTGCCGTCCGAACTGCCGGTCACGCCAGCCGTGCCCGCCAGCGTGGTTATCGTTAGGCCAAGTGCCACGGGAAAGGATTGGTTCACTGAGGCAGCCGCCGTGAAATCTCCGCTGCCTCCCTGCGCCGCGCTGATCGTCACCATGCCCAGGCCGGTCACGCTCACCATGTTCCCGGCGATCGTCGCCGGACCGCTCACCACGCTGAAGGTGACGGCGAGTCCGGAATCCGCGGTCGCGATCAGCGGGAAAGCCGGGTCGCCGAGGTTCTTTCCGGTCAGCGGGCCAAAGGTGATCGTCTGGCTCGTCGAGGTGATATTGGCGCTGAGGGTTGGTGGCGTCAGCGTGTAATTGCCCGCGGCCGTTCCGCCCAGGCTCAGGGAGCCCACGGTCACGGGGATCGCAGTCCCGACATCTGCACTTAAGAATGTTCCCACCGCCGTCCCGCCCACGGTCACGTTGTCCGCGCCCAGGATTCCCACCAGAGCGCCCGTGCCAGTGATCGTCGCCACCGTGGTTCCGTCGTAAGGTTTATTGCTGGCGGCCAAACCCGTCACGGTCAGCGCCGCGACAGTGATGTTGGCCGTAAGCCCGGCCGGTTGAGACAGTGAGTAATTGCCCGCGGCTGTGCCCGCCAAAGTCAGGCCGGTTACCGTCACCGGTATCGCGGTGCCAGCACCTAAACTCGTAAACGTTCCCGCTGCCGTCCCGCCCAAAGTCACGTTGTCCGAGCCCGCGATTCCGACCAGCGTGCCCGTACCCGTGATCGCCGCGATGGTGGTGCCGTTGTACGTCTTGTTGCTTGCCGCCAGGCCCGTCACCGTCAGTGGCGCGGCCGTGATGTTGGCCGCGAGCCCGGTCGGCAGGGTCAGGGTATAATTGGCCGCCGCGGTCCCGCCCAACGCTAGTCCGCTCACGGTCACCGGTATCGCCGTCCCAACGCCCGGGCTGGCAAATGCCCCCGCTGCCGTGCCGGTCAGCGTCACATTGTCCAAGCCGATGATGCCCACCAGCGTGCCGGTGCCCAGGACGGTCGCGGCAGTCGTTCCATTGTAGACGCCGTTGCCGGCGGACAGGCCCGTCACCGTCAGCGCCGCGTGGCTCACCGTCAGGCTGAGGAGGCAGGAGGCTTTTCTGCCTTGGGCGTCCGTGGCGACGACCGTCACGCTGAATGGTGCCGCCTGACACTGTGCTATCGTGCCGGAGATCGCCCCCGTGGAAGCATTCACACTCAACCCAGTTGGCAGTCCGGTGGCGGCGTAACTCACCGCCGCCAGGCTCGCGGCGATCTGGTAGCTGAAGGACGAACCGTATATTCCGCTGGCCGTGGTCGCGCTGGTGATCTGCGCGAACACACCCAGGCGAATCGTCTGGTTGGCATAGTCCGAAATATAGAGGGCGCTGCCTGAAGGGTTGACCGCCAGGCCCCAGGGGATGTTGAACCGCGCAGTCTGTCCCGTCCCGTCGGCACTGCCGTTGCTGCCGGCCAAACCCGCAATCGTGGTCACCACCCCGGCCGACGTGACCTCCCGGATGGTGTCGTTAGTGTAATCGGTCAGGTAGAGATTGTCCGAGCCGTCCACCGCCACGCCCCGCGGCTGAGAGAACCTCGCGGCGCTTCCCATCCCGTCGGCGCTGCCGGCGCTCCCGGCCAAGCCCGCTATCGTGGTCACCGCCCCGGACGGCGTGATTTCCCGGATGGTATCGTTGCTGTAATCGGTGGCGAAGAGATTTCCCGAGCTGTCCACCGTCAGGCCGTACGGATTGTTGAACCGTGCCGCGCTACCCGTCCCGTCCGCGCTGCCGGCGCTCCCGGCGACACCCGCGAGCGTCGTCACGACCCCGCCCGAGGTGATCTTCCGGATGGTATTATTACTCGTGTCCGTCACATAGAGATTGCCGGAACTGTCCACCGCCATGCTCCTGGGAAAGTTGAACCGCGCCGCGCTGCCGGTGCCGTCCGCGCTGCCTGAGACGCCGGCCAGACCCGCCATCGTCGTCACCACCCCCGCCGGAGTGATCAGCCGAATCGTGTCGTTGGCGGAATCGGCCACGTAGAGATTGCCAGATCCATCCACCGCCACGCCGTAGGGAGTATAGAAGCCCGCCGCGCTGCCCGTGCCGTCCGCAGTGCCATGAGCACCGGCCGTACCGGCAATCGTCGTCACCACCCCGGCCGCCGTGATCTTGCGGATCGTGTCGTTGGCGGCATCGGCCACGTAGATATTGCCCGAGGCATCTACTGCCACTTGCCTGGGATTGTCGAAGCTCGCGGCGGTGCCCACCCCATTGGCACTGCCGGTCACCCCCACGGTGCCCGCCAAGGTGGTGACGGTGAGGCCGAGCGCGACCGTGAAGGATTGGTTCACCGCGGTGGCGGCGCCGTAGTTGCTGTTACCTGCTTGGGACGCACTGATAATCACCACTCCCAACCCCGTGACGGTCACCATGTTTCCGGCAATAGTCGCCGGCCCGCTCGTCACGGTAAAGGTGACGGCCAGGCCGGAACTCGCGGTAGCGTTTACCGCGAAAGCCGGGTCGCCCAGATTCTTGCCGGTGAGCGGACCGAAGGTGATGGTCTGGCTCGTCGCCGTGATGTTCGCGGTCAGAATGGGCGGCGTGAGCGTGTAGTCGCCTGCGGCCGTTCCGCCCAGAGTCAGGCCGCTGACCGTCACGGAGATCGCCGTGCCGACATTGGCATTCGCAAAGGTGCCGGTCGGCGTCCCTGTCAGGGTGACGTTGTCCGAGCCGACAATGCCCACCAATGCGCCCGTGCCCGTGATCGTCGCCGTCGTCGTTCCGTCGTACGGCTTGCTGCTCGCCGCCAGTCCCGTGACGGTCAGCGCTGCAGCGGTAATATTGGCCGTCAGCCCGGCCGGCGGCGTCAGGGTATAGTTACTGTTCGAAGACGCCAGCCCGGTGACGGTGACCGCGATGCCTGTGCCCACGCCGGAGCTGGCGAAGGTCCCAATCCCGGTCCCGCTGATCGTCACCGCGTCCCCGGTGTACGGCAGCCCATCGGCACCGCTGCCGCTGCCCGCGGTTTCGGCGGTGCCCAGCGCTGCCGTCCCGCTGAGGGCGGCTGCGGTCGTGCCATTGTAAACTTTATTCGAAGTGCTCAGTCCGGTCACCGTCAGCGCCTTGGCCGTGATGTTCGCCGTCAACCCGGTTGGCGGCGTCAAGGTGTAATTGCCGTTCGAGGAGGTCAGGCCGCTCACCGCGACCGCGATCCCCGTTCCGAAGTTCTTGCTGGCGAAGGTTCCGACCGCCGTC
>Ga0302319_10004103_pt1 | contig 30095 bp, 22 predicted proteins | sample Bog_T0_2_FD_203319 | JGI IMG/M metagenome (GOLD analysis project Ga0302319, IMG submission 203319) | Peat permafrost microbial communities from Stordalen Mire near Abisko, Sweden - Bog_T0_2 | ecosystem: Environmental > Terrestrial > Soil > Wetlands > Peat | place: Sweden: Abisko, Stordalen Mire... | reverse complement strand
GTTCCCCCCGATCGCCGTCGGCTCGAAACACTACAAAATACTCAGATGCCTGCGGCCGCCGAACGGTTTCGAGAACGGGAGCAGGTTTGCGTTATTGTAGCGCCATAGGCTGTTAAAATCGAGGCCGTGAGCAAGGTTTCTAATCTACGAAAGCTGGGAGTGGTGGCGCGGGTGGCGAAGCAACAGGCTAAGCGCAGCCGGATGGTGCGCGCCACTACCAGCGCTGTGGCTACAACGGCCCGCGCATTTGGACGCGTGCTACACCAGTTGTGGCTGGAGGTTACGGGCCTTATTTTCCTAATCATGGCCCTCAGTTTTGGGGCCGCCACGGTGAAGGAGTATGGGAAATATCATGCTGGGCAGGCGGGGTTAGGACGCGTGGCGGTTGCAATTTGTTTCACAGTGACGTTCGCGTGGTTTGGGGTGAGTTCGTTCTGGAGGGTGAGGCGGAAGGGGAGAAGCAGCGTTCGTTAATGTTGGCCGACTGGGAATGTGGACCAGGCAAGGCAGCGGCCCGATAAACCTGGGCCGCCGGACAGCCGAGGGCGGCCGTCCCCACATGAGTTGCGGTGGCGACTGGTTCGGAAAAGAGCTTAGTCATGGCGGAAAAAATCAAGGCTGCGGGTGAGAGGCTGGCGGCGGAGGTTGAAACGTCTTCGCACATTACGGTGAACCCGCTGTATACACCGGCGGACCTGAAGGGCTCGGACTACGAGACCGAAGTTGGATATCCCGGGGAGTATCCGTTTACGCGTGGAGTGCAGGCCACGATGTACCGCGGGCGGTTGTGGACGATGCGGCAGTATGCGGGCATGGGCGATGCCGAGGAGTCGAACAAGCGCTACAAGTATTTGTTGGCGAACGGGACGACGGGGCTTTCGGTGGCGTTTGACTTGCCGACGCAGATCGGGATGGACTCGGACCACGCGCTGGCTGCGGGAGAAGTAGGCAAGGTGGGAGTGGCGATCGACTCGATCGAGGATATGGAGCTGTTGTTCGCGGGCATCGAGCTAACCAAGATTTCTACATCGATGACCATCAATGCGACGGCATCGATTCTGCTGGCGCTGTACGTAGCGGTGGCGCGGCGGCAGGGTGCAGACATCGGGCAACTTTCGGGCACGGTGCAGAACGATGTGCTGAAAGAGTACATCGCACGCGGAACCTATATTTATCCGCCGCAGCAGGCGATGCACGTGATTACCGACATGTTTGCCTGGGCGAAGGAGAACGTCCCGGAGTGGAACACGATTTCGATTTCCGGCTATCACATGAGGGAGGCGGGATCGACGGCGGTGCAGGAAGTGGCGTTCACGCTGGGCAATGGGATGGCGTATGTGGAGGCGGCGATCAAGGCGGGGCTGGATGTGGATAAGTTCGCGCCGCGGCTTTCGTTTTTCTTCAATGCCCATAGCAATTTTCTGGAGGAAGTGGCGAAGTTTCGCGCGGCGCGGAGGATGTGGGCGCGCATCATGCGGGAACATTTCAAGGCAAAGAATCCAAAATCGTGGATGCTGCGATTTCATACGCAGACGGCGGGGTCGACGCTGACGGCGCAGCAGCCGGAAAACAATATTGTACGGACGGCGATTCAGGCGATGGCGGCGGTGCTGGGCGGGACGCAATCGCTGCATACGAATTCGTATGACGAGGCGCTGGCGCTGCCGACGGAGCAGGCGGCGCGGATTGCGCTGCGCACGCAACAGGTGATTGCTTATGAGTCAGGTGCGGCGCAGACGATCGATCCGCTGGCGGGTTCGTATTACATGGAGGCGCTGACCAACGAGATTGAGAAGCGCGCGGCGGAATATCTGGGGAAGATCGAAGTGATGGGCGGGATGCAGAAGGCGATTGAGCGCGGATTTGTGCAGCAAGAGATTCAGAACGCGGCGTATGAATATCAGCAGGCGGTGGATCGCGGGGATGCGGTGGTGGTCGGGGTGAACCGGTTCGAGGTGGAAGCGGAGAAGGCGATTCCGATTCAGAAGATCGATCCAGCGCTGGAACCGAAGCAGATCGAGCGGTTGCGGGCGCTGCGCGCGAGGCGGGATGCGGCGCCGTGGAAGAGTGCGGTCGCGGCGGTGGAGGATGCAGCCCGAACGGGGGCGAATGTGATGCCTCGGATTGTGGAGGCGGTGGAAGCTTACGCGACCGTCGGAGAGATTTCGGATGCGATGCGGCGGGTGTTTGGGGAGTATCGAGAAGCGGTGGTGATTTAGAGTTGGGTGCGCCTTCGCGTCCCGGCGGGTTTTAGTCGGAGGTTTTGTAGTCGCAGGCGGTGCGGCAGGGTTCGCAGTATAGGAGGCCGTCGGCGCAGACGCGGACGTCGGTCGTGGTCTGGCAGAGGCAGCAGAACTTATCGCACTCGCATTGGTCTTCCGGCATTTCGCATTGGGCGCAACGGTATTTGGCGTGGCCGGTTCCGGTGGACATAGCAATAATTTAGCGCTGCGCGACGAAGCAGGAAACATGACGGAAGTAACGCCCGACGAGAGCGGGCGTGCGGTGTTGCCGGTTCTCTTTCGTCCCTCTGAAGCGCTGTGACTTCAACTTTCTTACCCACGGCTTAAGCGCCTTCTGCAAGCTGTGGGCTCATTCTGCTGCGGGCCTCACGGCTATGGTGCAGTCTTCGTGCCATATAATTCTGAGCAATGACCTTCCAACAGGTGCTGGATGGAGCGGAAGTCCTCGCGCAAAGCGGGGACCCGGGTGTGAGCAGTGTGGAATACGACTCACGGCGAGTGAGGCCGGGGTGCGCGTTCGTGGCCATGCGCGGCGAGAGCAGTGATGGCAACCAATTTATCGATCAGGCAATTCAAGCGGGCGCGATCGCGGTGATCACCGATTCGGCGGCGGAGAAGGTGCGTCCAGGCGTGGCTTGGGCGGTGGTGCCGAACGGGCGGCGGGCTCTGGCGCGGGTGAGCGCGAACTTCTATAAGAAGCCGGCAGAGCGGATTGCGATTACCGGAATTACTGGGACGAACGGGAAGAGCACGACCGCGTTTCTGGTGGAGTCGATTCTGACGGCGGCAGGGCGGAAGAGCGCGCTGATCGGGACGATTGAATATCATGTGGCCGGGAAGGTTTTGCCGGCGCCGCATACGACGCCGGAGGCGCTGGAACTGAATCGCATGTTGAGCGAGGCGCTGGGAAACGGAGCGACGGAGGCGGTGATGGAAGTTTCGTCGCACGCGCTGGCGCAAGAGCGTGTATATGGAGTGCCGTTTGATGTAGCGGTTTTTACGAATCTGACGCGTGACCATCTCGATTATCACAAGACGATGGAAGAATACTTTGCGGCGAAGCGGGTGTTGTTTGAGGGTTGTGGCACGGATGCGCCGCGAGCCGTGGTAACGAATGTGGATGATGAGTCGGGAGCGAAGCTGGCTGAGTTCAGCCGCAAGCGCAGCTCGGTGGTGCTGACTTATGGATGGGAGCGCGGCGATCTGCACGCGGAGAAGGTGGAGATCACGACGCGAGGAACACGGTTCGATTTAGTGATGCCGGAGGGGAAGATCGCGGTGTTCTCGGCGCTGATCGGGCGGGTGAATGTCTACAACATTCTGGCGGCGGCGGGAGCGGGCTATGCGCGAGGGTGCGCGGCGCAGGCCATTGCGGCGGGGATCGACAAGCTGGCGTGCGTTCCGGGAAGGTTTGAGCGCGTCGATTGCGGCCAGCCGTTTACCGTGGTGGTGGACTATGCGCATACCGATGACGCTTTGCGGAACCTGACGGCGCTGGGTCGGGAGTTGGTTTCCGGAGCGGGAGCGAAGGGAAGAGTGTTGACGGTGTTTGGCTGCGGAGGGGATCGGGACCGGAAGAAGCGTCCATTGATGGGCGAAGCCGCGGGGCGGGGCAGCGATTTTGTGGTGCTGACGTCGGATAATCCTCGGAGCGAGGATCCGCTGGCGATCATTAACGATGCGGTGGTGGGAGTGCAGAAGACTGGCGTGAAGTACAGCGTGGAGCCCGACCGGCGGAAAGCGATCGCTCTGGCGATTGGCGAGGCACGGCCGGGAGACATTGTTCTGCTGGCGGGGAAAGGGCACGAGAAGGTGCAGGTTACGCGGGAGGGCGCGGCTCCGTTTGACGATTTGGAAGTGGCGCGCGATGGGCTGCGGGCGGTGGGGTTTGAGTGTGAGGCGGCTGGAGCGAAGCGATGAAGCTGACGCTTGCCAGGATCGCCGAATTTGTTTCCGCCATGGGGGAGTTTGCGCGGGAAGAAGTGGCGCAGGGGTATTCGATTGACTCGCGGACGGTGGGGTCGGGCCAGCTTTTCTTTGCGGTGAAGGGTGAGCGGCTGGATGGGCACGACTTCGTGGAGTCGGCGCTGGAGAAAGGCGCTGCTGCGGCGGTGGTGCGGAAGGATCAGTTGGGGCGCTACTCGGGCGCGACCCGCTTGCTGGCGGTGGAAGATACGTTGGTGGCGCTGCAGACGCTGGCGACGGCAATGCGGAAACTTTGGGGCAAGCCGCTGATTGCGGTGACGGGATCGGCGGGGAAGACGACTACGAAGGAAGCGATCGCACACGTGCTGAGCACGCGGTTTCGGGTGCTGAAGTCGGAAGGGAACTTCAACAATCATTTTGGCTTGCCGCTGATGTTGCTGAAGCTGGAGCCGGAGTATGACGTGGCCGTGATTGAGATGGGAATGTCGCACGCGGGGGAAATCCGGGCGCTGGCGAAGATCGCGCAGCCGGAGATTGGGGTGGTCACGAACGTCGCGCCGGTGCACCTGGAGTTCTTCGATTCGTTGGCGGGGATTGCGCGGGCGAAGTATGAGTTGATTGAATCGTTGCCGGCGGGCGCGGTCGCGGTGTTGAATGCCGACGACGAGTATGTGTCGCAGTTTGGGCGCGACTTCAAGGGCAAGGTGGTGATGTATGGCACGCGGGCGACGGCGGACGTGCGCGCGGAGAGCGTCCAGTCGAAGGGACCGGAGGGCGTGGAGTTCGACGTGGTGATCGGGAGCGTGCGCGAACATGCGAGGTTGCCGCTGGTGGGAGAGCACAATGTGCTGAACGCGCTGGCGGCGGTCTCGGTGGGTTTGGAGCGCGGGCTGAAGCCTTCCGAGGCGGTGGGGGCGCTAGCGACACTGGCGGCGGCGGACAAACGCGGGCAGGTTCTCCAAGTGGGTAACATCACGGTGATCAACGATTGTTACAATTCGAATCCGAAGGCGCTGGAGGCGATGGTGGATGCGCTGGCCACGATGGCGGGCAAGCGGCGCATTGTGGTGGCGGGCGAGATGCTGGAGTTGGGTCCTGCGGGGGAAGAGATGCATCGGCGGGCCGGGCAACATGCCGCGGAGAAAAAGATTGATGTACTGGTGGGAGTGCGCGGGCTGGCGCTGGCGATGGTCGAGGGCGCGCGGCAGGCGGGAACGCGGGCAGAGTTTGTGGCGGGGCCGGAAGAAGCAGGCGAGTGGCTGGCGCGCGAGACGCGAGACGGCGACGTGGTTTTGCTGAAGGCTTCACGGGGCGTGAAGCTGGAGAAGGCGCTGGAGACGTGGAAGAGATTGAGTCATTGAGAGATTGAGCCACTGAGTGATTGAATACGGATGGGTTGCGATTTTCAATGACCCAATCGCTCACTCGCTCACTGACTTAATTCCTGGACGGAGGCTGATTGCTCTACTGGCTGTTGTTCCTGAAGCTGCAACATTATTTTCCGCCGTTCCGCATCTTCCGCTATTTGACGTTCCGCACTGCGTTCGCCAGTCTTACCGCGCTTTTTACCGCGCTTATCGTGGGGCCGCTGGTTATCAACCGGCTGCGCGAATTCCAGATTGGACAATACATTCGGGAAGAAGGGCCGAAGGCTCATCAGAAAAAAGCCGGTACGCCGACGATGGGCGGGTTGCTGATTGCGATCGCAATTGTGGTACCGACGCTGCTGTGGGCGGACCTGAGCAACCGGTTTGTATGGATCGCGGTGTTTGCCACGTGCGCGTTTGCGGCGATTGGATTCGCGGACGACTACACCAAAGTAGCGCATCGCCGGAATCTCGGCCTCACCGGACGGGCGAAGCTGGGGCTGCAGTTTGCCACCAGCATTGTGATCGCAGTGATGCTGATCGCCATGCAGACCTATGGAATGTATTCGACGAAGTTGATTGTGCCGTTCTTTAAGCAATTTCATCCCGACCTGGTGGCGCAGAATCTGGAACGATTCCCGCATCTGTGGCCGCTGGCGTTCTTGCCCTTTATTGCTTTCGTGGCTTTCGTGATTGTGGGATCGAGTAACGCGGTAAATCTTACGGACGGGCTGGACGGGTTGGCGATTGGGTGTACGGTGATTGCAGCCGGGGCGCTCTCGGTGCTGACGTATGTGAGCGGGCACGCGACCTTTGCGACTTACCTGGAAATTCCGCGCATGCCGCAGGTGGGCGAGCTGACGATTTTCTGCGGGGCGATGGTGGGATCGTCGATTGGATTTTTGTGGTATAACGCGCATCCGGCGGAAGTTTTTATGGGCGATGTGGGATCGCTGGCGCTGGGCGGCGCGATTGGGACGGTGGCGGTGATCATCAAGCAGGAACTGCTGCTGCCATTTATTGGCGGAGTGTTCGTGATCGAGGCGATGTCGGTGATCCTGCAGGTGGGATCGTATAAGCTGCGCAAGAAGCGGATTTTCAAGATGGCGCCGCTGCATCATCACTTTGAGTTGATGGGATGGTCGGAATCGAAAATTATTGTGCGGTTTTGGATTGCGTCGCTGGTTTTTGCGCTGTTCGCGCTGACGACTTTGAAACTTAGGTAAAAACGAAATCACCACGGAGTCACAGAGACACAGAGAAAACCAACGCTATGTCTTTTCCTGTTAGGAACGCAGGGTGGTCGGTTGGCGTTTGTCCTCGGAAGATTTTTCCTTGTCTTGTTTTTCCCTGTGTCTCTGTGACTCTGTGGTGAAATGAACTTGATGGAACTTAACAACAAACGCGTGCTGGTGGTGGGACTTGGCAAGTCCGGGGTGGCGTCGGCGCTGTTCTTGAAGGCGCACGGGGCGCGGGTGACCGTGTCCGATACCAAGAGTGGAGACGAACTGCGCAACGAGATTCCGGTGCTGCTCGATCATGGCATCACCGTCGAGACAGGCGGGCACGGCGAGCGTACATTTCGCGGGCAGGATCTGATTGTGGTGAGCCCGGGCGTCCCGGTGGACGCGCCGCTGCTGGTGCAGGCGCGGGCTTTGGGCGAGGTGGTGATCGGCGAGATTGAACTGGCGGCGCAGTTCTGGCCGGGACCGATTGTGGCGATCACGGGGTCGAACGGGAAGACCACGACGACCACGCTCACGGGGGAGATTTTGGCGGCGGGCGGACTTCCGACACTGGTCGGAGGGAATATTGGCACTCCGGCGATTTCGCTGGCGGAGCGGGCGAAGCCGGAGACAGTGACTGTGCTGGAAATATCGAGCTTTCAACTGGAGACGATTCAGACTTTCCGCCCGAAGATTGCCGTGGTGTTGAATGTGACGCCCGATCATCTGGACCGGCACCGGACGTTTGAGGTTTACGTGGATGCGAAGGCGCGCATCTTTGAGAATCAGCAGAGCGGCGATTTTGCGGTGCTGAATGAGGATGATCCGACTTGCGTAAGCCTGGCTGCAAGGACGCGAGCAAAGGTGTTCTGGTTTAGCCGGCTGAAGGAAGTGGAGCGGGGAGCCTGGGTGCGTGAGGGGAACATCTTATTCCGCGATGCAGCGCAGCAGCACGAGGTCATGCCGGTTTCCGAGATTCCATTGAAGGGCGCACACAATCTGGAGAACGTGCTGGCGGCGGTGTGTGCGGGCGCGCTGATGGGATGCGCTCCGGAGAAAATCCGGCAAGCGGTGCGCGACTTTAAAGCGGTCGAACACCGGCTGGAGTTTGTGGCCACGATCCGCGGCGTGGATTATTACAACGATTCGAAGGCTACGAACGTGGATGCGACCATCAAGGCGCTGGAGTCGTTTCCGGCGAACATCCACCTCATTCTCGGCGGCAAGGACAAGGGCAGCGACTATACCGTGCTCAACGAATTGTTGCGGCAGCGGGTGAAGCGCGTGTACACGATCGGCGCGGCGGCGGCGAAGATCGAATCGCAGATTAAGAATGTTGAAGTTGTGCATGCAGAGACTCTGGAGAACGCTCTGCGCAAGGCGAATGCCGTGGCGCAGCCGGGTGACGTGGTGTTGCTGGCTCCGGCTTGTGCAAGCTTTGATCAGTTTAAGAGCTACGAGCACCGAGGCAAGGTGTTCAAGGAGATCGTTGGGGCGTTGGGGTAAAGGGCGTTTTCACCACAGAGACCCAGAGAATGACGCAGCCACAGTGGTGGAAACTCTTTTTAGGCTACCCACGGGATAGCCTTGCAAAGTATCCTTCGACTTCGCGGATGTTTGGCTTCGCGACCCATCTGCGTCGCGGAATGACAGCTTCTAACAGACCTCTGCTAGCTGCCGTGCGTCTTCCGGTACGTTCCGATTACCGGCCGCGGAAAGTATGGCAGAGGCTGCGAGTGGATGATGGCGGCTGGATTTGCTTCGACCAGCGCTTCCGCAACTTCGTCGCCGCAGATTTCCGCGGTGGCCTCGCGAGCCGTGGAGAGCACGGGCACGCGTTTTTCGGTATCGTGCGCGTCCGTCGCCAGCACATGAACGGAGTCGTGTTCGAGCAGCCACTGCGCGGCGCGGCGCACACGTTCTCCCCAGAATCCAGTGAGGGCGGAGCCGGTCATCTGGATTACGCAACCTTGCTCGGCCCATTCCACCACGCGCTGCAGGTTCTCGCGCAGGATCTGGTTGCGCTCGGGATGGGTGATGACCGCGGTGATACCGCAGTCGCCCAGCTTCATAAAACAATCCGTGATCTGCTGCGGAATGCTGTAATTGCTCAGCTCGACCAGCATGTAGTGCGAGCCTTCAATGGCGTAGCGGGCGGGATTGGCCAGGACATCCTGCAGATTGTCGTAGGAAAGGTGGAAGTCGCAGCCCAGGCTAAGGGTGAGCGCGTTGCCCACGAGTTGCTGCAGGTGTGCGACCAGTCCCTGAAGATACGGGCGATCGTAGTGGTAGCGGTCGTTGGCGTGAGGCGTGGCGACCTGGTGAGTGATGCCATCGGCCGCGGCCATGCGGCACATGGCGACGGAGGTTTCCCAGGACTTCGATCCGTCGTCTACTTCCGGAAGAATGTGTGAGTGAATGTCGACCACGATTGTTGAAACACAAGCAACCTACAGAGGTTGCGCTGGATTTGATTTAAGCAGATTCGGGGAGAAAGAGAAAGCGCCAGAGCTCTACCGCGGACGGCGCCGAGGACGCGAAGGGAAGTAAAGATCGCTCCATTCCTCGGGAGAAAATGCTGGAGCGACGACATCGCCAGTGATTGTAACCTTACCGGCCATGAACCCGAATAGGTCGTCAGTGTGCTTATTTCTGCCTGTCGGGGTAGGCTTCGCCACCGGCTTCCCAAGCTTGGTGATCGTCGCTATCTTTTTCATCGAAGAATATCCTTTTTTCGACCATCGACATTTTATCGTAATCATTAAGTGGGTTGAGGATGACAGCGAGCGAAACCGGCGCCGGCATCCCCCACGCTTCAACAAGCGCAAAGGTGGGACAGCTTGTTCGCGTCCTTGGAAGTCCGGGACCGGCGAAGGTGGCCGGAAGCTAGCAGCCAGGCGCGAGCTTCCCTTGCCGCACCTTCCATTCCTTCTGTAGCATCAATATCCTGGCATTTATAAGGAGCAATCATGGCAGCCGATACGCTGGCTTCCCCGGCTACGTTGGGCTACAACAAGACGAAAGTCCTGAAGAACTTCGTCGACGGCGAGTGGGTGGAATCCTCGACGGGCGAAACGTTTGAAGATCGTAATCCCGCCGACAAGCGCGACGTGGTCGGCATTTTTCAGAAGTCGGCTAAGGCCGATGTTGACGCTGCGGTGGACGCGGCCAAGCGTGCCTTCGCCAAGTGGCGACTGGTGCCCGCGCCGCGGAGGGCTGAGATGGTTTTCCGCGCCGCAGAAATTCTCATTGGGCGCAAAGAAGAGTGCGCCCGCGACATGACGCGCGAAATGGGCAAGGTGCTGGCCGAGACTCGCGGCGACGTGCAAGAGGCCATCGACGCCGCCTACTACAATGCAGGTGAAGGACGCCGTCTGTTCGGCCCAACTGTACCGTCGGAGATGCCGAACAAGTTTGCCATGGCGGTGCGGCAGCCCATCGGCGTCTGCGGCATGATTACGCCGTGGAATTTTCCCATGGCGATTTCTTCCTGGAAGCTGCTGCCCGCCGTGGTTTGCGGGAACACTTGCGTGATCAAGCCGGCACAGGATACTCCGCTGTCAACTTTTAACCTGGTTCGCGCTTTCACCGACGCCGGCATTCCGAAGGGCGTGGTCAACATTGTGACCGGCTTCGGTGCCGACGTGGGCACGCCGCTCGCCGAGCACGCCGATGTGCGCGCGATTTCGCTGACCGGGTCGTCCGCGGTAGGCCGCATCATTGGTGGGATTGCGGCGAAGAGTTTCAAACACTGCTCGCTCGAACTGGGCGGCAAGAATCCTATGATCGTGCTCGACGACGCGAATCTCGATCTCGCCATCGAAGGCGGCCTGTGGGGCGGATTCGGCACGACCGGCCAGCGTTGCACCGCGACCAGCCGCATTATCGTGCAGAAGGGCGTGTATGGCGAGTTCGTCCAAAGATATGTCGCACGCGCCAAGAAGCTGAAAGTGGGCAACGGCCTCGATGAAACGGTCGAGATGGGACCGGCGATCAACGAAAAACAGCTTCAGACCGACCTCAGCTACGTAGAGATCGGCAAGAACGAAGGCGCGAAGCTGGTGTGTGGCGGCAATCGTCTCGACCAGGGCGAGTACCAATATGGCTGGTTCATGGAGCCGACCGTGTTTACCGACGTCGACCCCAAGATGCGTATCGCGCAGGAAGAAATCTTCGGCCCCGTGGTTTCGATTATTCCATGTGACGACCTGGAAGACGCCATCGAGATCGCCAACGGCATCGAGTACGGACTCTCGTCCGCGCTCTACACGAAAGACGTGAACAAGGCGTTCTCGGCCATTCGCGACCTGTATGCCGGCATTACCTACATCAACGCGCCGACGATTGGCGCCGAAGTGCACCTGCCGTTCGGTGGCACCAAAGCCACCGGCAACGGGCATCGCGAAGGCGGCATCGGTGCGATTGATTTTTATACGGAGTGGAAGTCGGTGTACGTGGATTACTCCGATAAGCTGCAGAAGGCGCAGATTGATCGGGAAGACTAGGAATCTTTAACACAGAGGACACTGGGGAACACAGGGTAGGGCCGTCGGTTCGAATGACCCTGAGATCTCTATGTCCTCTGCGGTTAAAGTTTTGACTTTAGCCACGCATTCTCCCTAGAGACTATCGTCCGCTTGTCCAAAGCCCCGTCCCGTTGTAAAGTTCTGAACGAACTGGGGATGACCAAATGAAAACTACATCTGCTACCTTGCTGCGGCTGGCCGCAGCGCTGTGCGCATCCGCACTCTTCTTCGTCGCCGTCACAACCCAGGCCGAACAGCGACCTACCCTGACTACTCACGTGCCTGAGGCGGTCTCCAGCAGAGTGGCGCCTTTGGTTGGCCATCTTCCCAGCTCGCAGCGGTTGAGCCTGGCGATCTCATTGCCGCTGAGAAATGAGGCGGAGCTCGACGATCTGTTGCAGCGGATCTACGATCCTCAGAGTTCGAGCTACCATCAGTATCTTAGCGTGGAAGAGTTTACCGCCAGGTTTGGTCCCGTCGCGGCTGACTATACAGCGGTGCTCCGCTTTGCTCAGGCGAATGGCCTGGCCGTGATTGATACCGCTGGCAATCGCATGGTCGTGGATGTTGAAGGCTCCGCGGCAGATATTGAGAGCGCTTTTCACGTGAACTTGAACGTCTATCAGCATCCCACCGAGGGCCGCACGTTTTATGCACCGGACCGCGAGCCCTTAGTGGATCTCGATGCACCGGTGCTGCACATCTCCGGCTTGGATAACTTCACGCTGCCGCATGCTAAGAACATTCGATCCTCTCAGCAAGTCGACCAAGAACACGCCAACGCCAGAAAGACCACGGGTTCTGGTCCGGGCGGCGATTTTATCGGGAGCGATATGAGAGCGGCCTACTACGGCTCCGGCTCGCTTACCGGAACGGGACAGTCGGTGGGGCTGTTTGAGTATGCCGGATACGAAATCAGCGACGTCAAGACCTACTTCAAGAATTTGAAGCAGACGGTGAAGGTCGCTGTGAAAGGTGTATCGCTGAATGGGGTGAGCCTGGGCTGTCCTCCGAGAACGTGTGACGACGGGGAACAGGCGCTCGACATAGAAATGGCAATCTCGATGGCTCCGGGGCTGAAGCAGGTGGTGGTGTACGTGGGAAGCAGCGATGTCTCCATCTTCAACCAGATGGCCGTGGACAATACCTCCAAGCAGCTGAGCTGCTCCTGGGGATGGAGCGATGACGAAAGCAGCCTGGACCCGATCTTCAAGGAAATGGCGACTCAGGGGCAGAGCGTATTTGTAGCGACTGGCGACAACGGTTCCGGCACTCCGGGCGACGTGGTGTGGCCGGCGGATGACCCCTACATTACGGCGGTTGGGGGCACCGACTTAACGACTGCCGGGCCGGGTGGGGCGTGGCAATCGGAGACGGGCTGGAGCGGCAGCGCGGGCTCGCCTTCGAAGAACAAAATTCCGATTCCCAGTTATCAGAAGCTTCCAGGGGTCATCACCTCGCTCAACCATGGGTCGAAGACCTTGCGCAATTATCCGGATGTTGCGGCGGAAGCGAACACCAACCAATACAGTTGCTATGACGGGGGATGCAGCGGAGGCAATGGCGGGACGAGCTATGCTGCTCCGCAATGGGCGGGCCTGACGGCGCTGGCGAATCAGCAGGCAGTCGCGGGTGGGGGAAAGACTTTGGGGTTTCTCAACCCGTTTCTCTATGGAATTGGGATAGGGTCTGGTTATGACAGCGACTTCCACGACATCACCAGCGGCAGCAACGGCGGGTATTCGGCAGTGACAGGTTACGATCTGGTGACGGGGTGGGGCAGTCCGAACGGGGCGAACCTGATCAACGCCCTGACTGCGGCGAAGGACGAGTAAGGCAACACCTGACCCCTCTTCGGCACAGCGTACTTGATCGATTGCGGCTCCGGTCGGCCAGAACAGAGGAAGCAATAGCCGTCAAATAGGGTACTTTGGTGATCTTGTCGGCAGACTTTCCTATGGCTTATCGTCGATCTCTGGGGTTCAATCTGTCCGCAGCTTTTGCTCTGGGTTTACTTTGCCTAAGCGTCATTTCGTATCCCAATCCGCCGGAAGCATCGCGCGTAGCCTAGTGTTGGCGACGCTGACGCTGGGGTTTTGCTTTGCGGCCGGGTTCGTTCCCGCATTGCTGGCCCAGAAGGCTCCCAAGTCTGATCGTAAAGTGCTTGTCTCCGTGAAGCCGGAATATTCCGAACTGCTAAAGCATGCACAAATCGGAGGTCTGGTTCGTTTGAAAGCGACGGTGCTGCCCGATGGAAAGGTGAGCAACGTGGACGTTGTCGGGGGTAACCCCATCCTGGCTGAAAGCGCGGCCGCGGCAGTACTGAAGTGGAAATTCGTCCCTGCCCCAGCGCAAACCGTCGAGGACATTTCCATCAGTTTCAGCCCGCACTAAGCCGCGACCCATCCGTTTTCTCTGCACGTTCGACACCTCTGCGGTTAGAATCCCTCTTGTATTCTGAAACGGCCGTGGCCGGCACGCGGGCTGCGGCGAGGCTTTCATGACTCCAGCTACTCAGGCTCACGAAATCACTGCCGCCAAGCGGCTCGACAACGTTCGCTATGCCATCCGCGACTTGGCCTGCGTTGCGGACGAGGTCGTCCGGCAGGGACACAAAGTCCTGCCTCTGAACGTTGGCGATCCGCTCAACTTCGATTTCCAGACTCCGGCGCACATTATTGAAGCGGCTTATAAGGCCATGCGCGACGGGAAGAACGGCTATGCGCCCTCTCCGGGCATTCCGGAGGCGCTTGAGGCGATTCGCGGCGAGGCGGCGCGCAAGGGCATCACGACGGTGCGGGATGTTTTCGTGACTTCGGGCGTGAGCGAGACTGTCGATCTATGCATCAGCGCGCTGGTGAATCCGGGCGAGGACATTCTTACGCCGAAGCCTGATTATCCGCTGTATTCGGCCGTGCTGTGCAAGCTGGGCATTGCACTCAACGCTTACGACCTTAATGAAGACGACGCGTGGCAGCCGGAACTAGCCGACATTGAACGCAAGGTCACGCCGCGCACGCGCGGCATTGTGCTGATTAATCCCAACAATCCGACGGGGGCGCTGTGCTCGCGGCAGATGCTGGAGAAGGTGGCGGAGATTGCCCGGCGGCATAATCTGGTTGTGTTCTCGGACGAGATTTACGACAAGCTCATTCTCGATGGAACTCCTCACATTGCATTTGCTGCGGTCGCGCCGGACGTGCCTTGCATCACGTTTGGCGGGATGTCGAAGAACTATCTGGTCCCGGGATGGCGCATTGGCTGGGGGATTGTTTCCGGAGATGCGGCGGCGGTGAAGCCTTATACCGAAGGCATTCACCGGCTGCTGCGGGCGCGGCTGTGCGCCAATCATCCTGAGCAATATGCCATCAAGCCGGCGCTGGAAGGTCCGCAGGATCATCTGGTGGAAGTGCGGTGCAAGTTGCGTGCGAGGCGCGATCTTACGCAGAAGTGGTGTGAGGCGACTCTGCGCGTGAGCTGCGTTGCGCCGCGTGGCGCGTTCTATGCTTTTCCGCGCATCGATATTCCGGAGAGCGACGAAGTCTTCGTCAAGGAATTGATTCGACAGAAGTATGTGATGGTGGTGCATGGGTCGGGCTTCGGTCAGAAGCCAGGGACACAGCATTTTCGCATTGTGTTTTTGCCGGATGAGGCGACGCTGAATAGGGCTTATGCTTCGATTGGGGAGTTTATTCGGGAGAGATACTGAGATCGGAGATATTGGCTGCTCGCAGGGCATCCTTCCATTCTTTTTCCAGGCCCAGCTCGCGGACCCATTGTTCCAGATAGGGGCGGTCCAACGAGTTCCGCTGTATCTTAAAAATTCCTGCGGCATCCTCAATCTGCCGCTGTGATTGCGCCAGCTTCGACCATTCGAGCTTCGCGAGTATTACGTCCTCAGCGCTGGCGACGAAGAGAGACAAGCCTTGTAAGTTTATTGGCCTGCGGCGGCCGAACTCCTCGTGGCTGAAGGCGCGGGATTTGCGAATGATCAAGTCAATCTTCCAGCCGGTTTTCAGGTCGATGACGTTGAACAGGGACTCCCGCTTGTAAGCTTCGAGCGCCGCATCCAAGTCCGCGTAGTATTCGCCGTTGGGCAAGCTCTGGATGAACGCTTGCAATTGTGGTGGCGTGGCCGAGACGACAAGGTCGATGTCTTGGGTGGACCGCAGGGAGCCGTAATAGGCGCTGGCAAACGACCCCGTCAGCATGTAGGCGACGCCAGCGCGATCCAGCGCCGCGGCAATTTTCTGGAGGACTTCAGGGAAGCTCATTGCAAGCAGACGGGCAGTGGCGCGGGTAGGAAAACGAGCCGGAGCAATTCGCGAGCGATGCGCGCTTCCTGCCATTCTGGATGTTCATGACGTATCCGCCCCCGGTTCAGTTCACGGGCGAACAGGCTCATCTCAAAAGCCAGAAGGAGCCGCTGCTCGCCCGACATCGAGCGTTGAACTTCGAGTTGCACGGCTTGCGCAGCGGAGCTTGTGTCGGTGACTGGCACCAGGAAATGGTACCACGCGCAGCGTATGCTATGGCTCGCATGGAAGGTGACGATCAAAGTCAAAATCAAAATCAAAGTCAAAATCAAAGGCAAAGGCAACGGACAGAGCCTGCCCTGAGCTTGTCGAAGGGAGTGTCCGTTCCACACGAGCCTTGCAGTCGGGCTAGATGCCGATGTTCACGGCGCGGAGGGCGTCTTTGTAGGCTTCGCGGGTTTCGGTGAATTTGGTGTGGGCGTCGTGTTCGCGGAAGTGGGCGTCGTCCCATTTTTCCCAGGCGAGCATGGAGTGGTCGGGAGAAGCTAACGCTTCTTCGGCGCGAATGGCGGCAACCCATTCATCGGTGGCCTGCTTGTAGGTGAGACGGAGTTGATCGAGATTGGCTGGGGGCATGGCTTGCAGGGTAATGCGGGGCGGTATCGGGGTCAATTGGACGGAGCGAAATTCACGGAGAATTAACAGAACGTCCCTCAGGGGCTAAAGCCCGCGTTCATTCTCGGTCCTTTGAGCGGCGCTGCAGCGCAGCTCTTCCACGGTTGTGTCGGCCTCCCGGTCGGCGAACGACCAGATGCCCACTTCTCGCAAAGGACGCGAGAAATGGGGCACCCGCTGAGTTGTTGTTTCCCGGATTATTGTCCGGCTGACTTTGTGGCTCCCGTCGTGGTGTCGAATTCTTCGGCCATCCAGTGTTGGAGGGCGGTGATGTTTTGCGGGCGGCCGAGGAAGTTCTTCACTAGATCATTCGCCGACATCGAGCCGCCGGGTTCGAGGACTACGCGGCGGTAGCGCATGGGGGCGTCGCCGGCAAGTAGGTTTTTATGATCGAACTGCAGGAAGAAGTCTTCGGCGATCACTTTGTCCCAGAGATAAGTGTAGTAGGCGGAGGAGTAGCCGCCGAGGTGGCCGAAGGAAGCCCACACATGAGTTTCGGGCAGGGGAGCGAACAGAGTGTACTTGCGGGCGTCGTCGAGGGTGACTTTGTCGAGGTCGACCTCTTCCGGCTTGGTTTTGTAGATGTCGTAGGAGATAGCGCTGTAGGAGTTCTGGCGGCCGACCCAGCCGCCGCGTCCGAAAGCGGAAGCACGGTTCATGCGGGCGACGAGTTCGGCGGGAATAGGTTCGCCGGTTTTATAGTGGCGGGCGAACTTGGCTAAGACCTGGGGGCTGCGAATCCACTCTTCGAGCATTTGGGAGGGAGCTTCGACGAAATCGGACTCCATGGTGATGCCGCTGATGCCGGCCCATTGCTGCTGACCGCCGAGGATGTGGTGCATGAGGTGGCCGAATTCGTGGAAGAAAGTTTCGACGTCACCGTAGTCCATCAGGCCGGCGTCGGTGGCGGTGGGAACGGGGAAATTGCACACGAGGATGGCCTCGGGCAGTTGCTTGCCGCGAATGCCGTCGAGCACCGGGGCCATTTCGGCGTGGCTGAACTTGCCGGGGCGGGGGTGCATGTCCAGATAAAATCGGCCGACGGGCTTACCGCTGTCGATGACGATCCAGGTTTCAACGGCAGGGTCCCATGAAGGGACGTTCGGTTCCTGCCGGAAGCTGACATGGAAGAGGTCGGCGGCGGTGTCGAGGATGCCTTGCTTTACCTCCATGAAGGGGAAGTACGGACGAACGGATTGAGAATCGAAATCGTACTTGGTGCGGCGCACTAATTCGGAAAGATAGGCCGCTTCGTAGCTCCAGATTTCTTTGGCGCCGGGAGTGGTCTTCTGTTTTTCGGCGAGCAGCATTTCGAATTCGCGCTGGGCGAGGGTGCGGGATGCGTCGTTGACCTGCTGGATGAAGTCCGCGATGTTGTGGCCTTTGGCGATCATCTTGTCGGCGGCGTTGTAGTCAGCCCAGGAGGAATAGCCGAGAAGGGTGGCGATTTCGTATCGGGTCTTGAGCAGGCTGGTGAGGACTTCCTGGTTCTTGGGATAGGCGCGGGTGTTGAAGGCGAGGGAAACGCGGCGGCGCAGAGAATCGCTTTTGGCGAAGGTGAACACAGGATAAGCATCGGGATAATCGGTGGTGATGCGGACCTTGCCGTCGGCTCCGGGCTTGTGCCGATCGATGTAATCCTGGGGGAGGCCATCGAGTTCTGAGGGATCGGCCTCGACCACTTTCTGGCCGTCGGAGATGTTGCGATCGAACATGGACTGCTGTTCGGTGCCTTGGTCATTTAACTTCTTGAGGCGGGCGCGGGTGGCGTCGTCTTTGTCGACGCCAGCAAGACGGAATTCGAGAAGCTGGTGCTGAACGTAATACTTCGTGGTGGCATCTGCCTTTGAGAGGTCGAGAGCGGCGAGACCATTGTAAACATCGTGATTGAGAGCGATCGCGGTCTGAGCGGCGCTTACTTTGGTGAGCATGGCGGTAGCGTGATCGCGGAAGGCGGCGTCGGGATGGACTTGCTCCATGAGTCCCGCGAAATAGCCGGCGGAGTTGTTTTGGTGAACGGCTTCGTCGAAGGGGACGAGAGTGTTTTCGATGGTGCGTGGGCCTGTGACGGCGAGCAGGGTGGCGATGGCGCGTTCACCGGCGGCGAGACGGTCGGTCTCGATTTTCTCGAAGGCGGCGACGTCGGGCCGGGCGGCCCAGATGGTGGGCTGGGAGACGGTGATTTTCTGCGCGGATAGAACCGCAGCAAAAACAAACGGGAGACAGAGGAGGATGGCCAGACGCGCGGCGAGCAACATGAAAGAACCTCGTGGAGAATTTAGTGAATTACGTGGAACGGTTTCGAAACCGGTGTTGACGTGCGCAGGAATTGTTGACGACCGCGTCTTACGATGTCAAGCATAGAGCGGAGGAAAATGTTTAACAAAACGGAAATGGGATGTGCTGTTTCTTCATTGCTGTGAACACAGGGCGGCTGCCGGGCTTCGCCCGGCGGACAGCCGAGGGCGGCTGTCCCCACATGGATCTGCTAGCGCCAGCGCTTGAGTTCCGGCCAGAGTTGGGCGAGGGTGCCGAATTTTGGGCCGCGGCAGATGTAGACGTCGATTTGTTTTTCCAGGGCATAGGGATTGTCGGCGGATTGGCCGACGTACTCGACACGATCCCAAAGTTGTTCGAGACGTTTGCGACGGTCGTCGAGGACGATCATACAGTTGCCGGAATAGCCGCGCGGTCCCCAGAGAAACCAGGTTTGGTGGCCGCTGAGGGCAGGAGGCAGTCCGTAGCGGCGCCCGAGGAAGTCGATGGCGCCGGCCTGGCCGTAGTCCTGGGCGAAGATGCCGCAGGCTTTATCTGTTCGCTCGTCCGCGGAAAGGCGATTCCACGCTACGGCAGTTTCGGCAACGATTTCTTCCCATCCGAATTGATCGGCGTACCACTGGGGCAGGGCGGCACGGGCGTGGCTGTGTTCCATGACCGGAAGCTTGAAGGGAAGATATTTCATGTAGGCGAGGAAGCCATCAGGAGAAAGAACCGGCACGGTGATGGGAGCGAGATGCGCGCCGGTGACCAGCAACGCGACTATGATTGCGGGTTTCGCCCAGGCGCCGTGCGGGCGAGCGTTTTCTGCGTCAGCGGTCTTCTCTCCATCAAGGGCGGATTCGATTATGACGGCGCCGGCGGCCAGCAGCATGGGATATATAGGGGCTAGATAGTAATTCTTGCCGTGGAGAACGAAGAAAACGGTAAAGCAAACCAGGTAGCTCCAACCGAGCGCGCGGTAGGGCTTGAGACGGGCGGAGAAGAGCAGAGCGAATAGTCCCGTGAGCCAGATGGGGGCGGCGAAGGGGTGAACGAGGATCGTCTGTTGGAAGAAATACTGAGGAAGAGGAAGGATGACGTCGCGGCCCTCGGCGCGGATGTTATGCATCAGTTCGACGAAGGGCCAGTGATAGTGCACGTTCCAGAGCAGGTTGGGCAGGAAGATCAGGAAGGCAGCGAGGCCGCCGATCCAGATCCAGGGATTGAGGAAGGCGCGGCGCTGCGGGGTGAGCAAAAGGCCGACGACCATGCCAAAGCCGAAGACCGCGATGGAGTACTTTTCCTGCAGACCGAGGCCGGCGACAACGCCGAACCAGAGCCAATAGCGGGGGGCTTTTTCTGTACCGGCGCGTTTGATGGCGAGAATGGCGAAGTAGGCACAGCCCATCCAGAGGTTGGGTTCGAGGCAGTTGGTGCCGAGCAGGCTTCCGTTGGAAAGATATTGCGGCGCGATGACGATGGTGACGGCGCTGAGGAGCAGGGCGAAGCGGCGTCCGCCGAACTCGCGGGCGAGGACCGCGGCTTGCACGACGAGGAGAGAAGACGCGAGCGCCGGAATGAAGCGAATGCTGCGGAGTGAGTCTCCGAGGACGGCGCGGCTGATGTGGATGAGGAACGGAATGAGCGGCGGCTGGTCGACGTAGCCCCAGGCCAGATGATCCCCGCAAACCATGTAATCGAACTCATCGCGGAAGTAGCCGTAGCGGTTGTTGAAGTAGAGGTGGAACAGGAGTTTGGCGAGCGCGACGAGCCAGATGAGGGCTAGGCCGGTGGCGAGGGAGGGTTGGTGGTCGCGGGTTGGAGGGGGAGGAGTTTTCGTTGCGCTGGCCACTGGGAAACTAGGATAACGTATGAACGGCGCACGATACTACGGCTGTCTCGATAATTGACCTTCGAGACTATTGGTGAGTCCACAGGAGCCCGTTAGAGTATTGGGTGGCCGAATCCGTGTAAGGTCCTACAACCTGGGCGAAGTCGTTAATGCCGTATGCAGCGTCGGCATCGGTGCCGTATTGCAGGATATTCACCAGGTAAGTTCCTGACCAAATAAAGCCACACTCGTTGACCGTGTTCGCGCACGCCGTAGTGTAGTAGATACCGGCCAACTCGTTGTTGGCGTTAATCCCCTCAGCCACCGTGTTGGCGCTGCCGCCCGGTGTGAGCCCAATAACGGTCGCGTTCCAGGAGGGCGGGACGGCGGAGAGTTCAAAGTCCTCTGTAAACGGCTGAAAGTAGTAGGCGCCGGTTATTGTGGCGTCGCCGTTAATGCCGAAGCCGAGCGTATAGGTGAAGTTACCGCTGATGCCAAGCGGGTAGAAGTTCGGCGGCGTGCCATAGTACATAAAGCTCTGGTAATAGAACGTGCTTGGGGCGTAGGCCCAGCCAACGATCTGCCCGGCGTCGTTAATGCCGCGCAGGTACGTCCCTGTGGCACCAGGGTAATCAATTTGGGTAGGAGTTCCCCCAGCCTTCTGCAGGAATCCATGAAACCTCCCGTCCGAGCCTTCAAAGAAGCCAACGATGTCGCCGAGGTTATTGATTCCACCCGCCTCGACGTATGTCGAACCCGGAACGCTGATGGTTGTGCAGGTGCCTGCTGTATTTTGGAAGCCGTAGATAGGCTGGCCAATGGCGGCCTGATTAATACCCCACCACAGTGCCCGCTTGCCCCGGGCCGTTGATGAAGACTCCGTTGCTCATGTCATTGATGCCGAGAGGAACTGTATCAATCACCCCGGGACAGTTACTGATTGCTGGGGTGCCGTAGGTGTATGCCTTGGCGAAGGTGTTGGCGTTCACTGCCGGCCCATCGTCAATGTCGTAGTCGATGCTCAGTGGAACGCCGCCCCAGGTTGCGTTTGGCGCGTTCTTGGGATTGGTATTAGCTAGAAACTGGTGCATGCGTTGGCCGTCAGGCCAGAGGGTGTCTTTAATCACCTCATTCCAGATTGTGACATGGCCGTCGTACCTCGCGATCCATATCTCCGCTGGGGCCGGACTTACCTGCGAAATGTCGCTGGTAATAGGAGCGGGGTTTGCATACACGCCCGCACTGTAGCCGCTGTAAAATCCGATCTCGCTCACAAACCCGTCTACGTATGCTTGGACCGCAAGGCTGCAGGTGCTGTGGTCGGGCGTGTGGTTCTCGATGTCGAGAAAGATGATCCCAGCAGTGATGCCGAGTAATTGGTCCTGTGCAACCGCTTGGTCGGCCTCCTCTGCACCCTCTTTGCTGGCCACCGTTTGCGTGTTGCTAATGTACTCCGTGATGTTGGTCGCCTTATCGCAGGTCGATTGCAGGCCAAACCAAACTGGCACTATCCCCCAGCCCTGACCCTCAATTGAGGAGACCCAGCCCGGACCATTCTTCGACACAAGAATAGGGTCGTCATGCCTGTTTGGTGAGTTCGGGAGGTAGATGTATACGTCATAGAACGGACTCGAGGCGATCCACGCCGTCATCTGCGGAATCGTCGGCACGTTGTATCCGTCAAATCCGAGATGCGTGCTAATGGTGCTTGATGGGTCGAGGATCTCCGCCGAACTGGCTGGCCCGACCGCCAGCGAAGGCGACGCTCCGGTACGCGACTGCCTCGCCCCCACAGGACCGAATGCCGGTCCACTGGGCGTGACGTCGACCCAAGTTTTGCCAGCGTCCCGAGTGGCAAATAACCCGTCGGTTAGGTTGGCCCAGCCTTGGTCACGGTCCACGAAGCTTAGCTCGATCGCGGCCCCCTGGGAGGACACCTCGGCGGTGTTGCTCGTTTGATCTTGGTTCGGTCCGAGCGTATAGAGCGAAAGCCTTGTCGCAGCGGGGCGGTGCCCGCCCCCGCTTTCTGCTGCCTTCACTTGCTCGCTGTGCGCTGCGACCAAAACAGGGCCCGCCAGACCTGAGGAATAAATGTCGGGAAGCCGAGGTAGGACGCGCTCCTCTTTCCAGGTCCTTCCGCCGTCGCCGGTCCCAAACAAGACCAGCGTCGACAAATCGGGCCCCATTGGAGGGCCTACGGCATACCGGGCTAGCAGGAAGCCGCGGCGCTCGTTCACGAAGACCGGCAGGTCGTTACTGACACCTGTGTCAGGGCCGATGCTCGCGGGCTTAGGCAGCGAGGCTTCCTGCCACGAGTTTCCTGCGTCGTGAGAAGCATAGAGATCTCCCTCACGCCCGTCGACCATCCATCCGTCGTTAGGATTTGCGAAGCGGAACCCGTCTGCAATCGGAGGAGTCCCGCTCGAAAGCTGCGTCCAGGTCGTGCCGCCATCAACGGTCCGCAGCATCGTTCCCTCGCTCCTCTGCAGACCATAGCTCTTTCTCAAAACAGCCCAGCCATGCTGCGGATCGGCAAAGTCCAGGAACGTGGTGCCGGAATATGTCCCGACGCCGTCATTTACGTTGGACGGGTCAATGCCGGGATCTACGATTTTCGGATGCACCACCGACCAATTCTCGCCTGCTGTTTTGGTTAGCGCAAATTCGAAGCACACGTCGTCAACCATCCGGTCGCGACCGTCGCCGCAGTTCAGCAGGACCCAGCCTGTGGATGCGTCCAAGAAGAAAACCGAGGAAACATGCTGTTCTTTGTGGTTCAGCTTGGGTGTGATGTCCTTCCACTGCGCGCCGCCGTCGGTTGTCCAGAAAAGTTTCTTGTTTGTCGCAGCCCACCCCGTGTCGGCCGTGAGCAGTTTTATGGATTCGATTCTTCCCGCCCGTTGTGCCTGTGTGGCGGGGCACACACAGAGTGTCAGAAAAAGCGAAAAGATGAGACTCAATTGCTTGATTTGCATGGAACCTCCTGAGTTAAGAAATCCACGAAACCTAGGTGAGCACACAAATACCCAAACTCAAAACCTGTTCAGTCATCTTGGACGCCGCGAGGGAAGGGATGCGGCGACCGAACGCAGCCACTCTATTCGATGACGGGGCCAGCGTCAACCTGACCTTTTCCACAAGGGAGGAAAAAGGTGCACAGACGAGCCGCGCGACGCGTCGTGCCGAGGGGCAAACGAAGGTAACGTTCCCAGTTGATTACCTGTGTTTGGCGCTGATGGGCTTGTGGTAACGTTGAAATTACCGCATATTCAAAAGGTTTGAATAAGGTCTTAGGTCCACGTGTCTTCGTCGACTCGCAAACCGGGCATCCACATCGCGTGGAAAACGGTCACATACCGCAGTGTGGCGCTGCTGATTGTGGGCGGAGCCGCGGTGCTGTTCATCGGCGTACGGCTGACCTTTCCGCAGTTTACCGAGAGCAGCATCAAGGCAGCCAGTGGCGCAGCCAGTCGAGTTTTGGAGCGCGTGGCGGGGATGGCGCCGCCTGCGGGCAGTGGCATGTCCACGGCGCAGCAAGCCCACTTCACGGCGCTCGATGGTACGGTGCGGGTAAAGAAGGGCAACGGCAATAGCTGGCTGGCAGCGGACTATAACGTCCCTTTGGAAAAAGGCGATGTCGTGCAGACGGGGTCGGAAGGCATGGCGAAGGTGGTGTTCAACGATGGCACCAGCTATACCGTGAAACAGGATTCCTTGATCGTGATCGAAGAGAACTCGGCTAACGACCAGCAGCAGACGAACGTGGCGGTGGCGGTGAGCACGGGAACCGTGGATCTGTCGACAGCGACTTATTCCCAGGGATCGAAATCGCAGGTGATCGTGGCCGGAGCGACGGCATCGCTGGCTCCGGAATCGACGGCGCAGGTCCACAACGATCCAAAGATGGATCAGCATGAGATCTTGATGAAGAAGGGCGCCAGCGAAGTTACGAGAAACGGGGAAACGGTACAACTGGCCAACTGGGAGAAAGTCAGTTTCCGGCAGGAAGAAGCCCACATGGAAAAGGACAAAGGAACCGGGCCGCCCACGCCGATTTCTCCCGCCAATATGGCGCCGCTCTTCACCTCGGGCGAAGCCACCAAGGATGTGGAGTTTTCCTGGACGCCGATGGCGAATGCAGTCGGTTACCGGCTGCGCATATCGAGGAACCCCTACTTTTCTTCTACACTGGTAGATAAGAGAGTGAATACGGCGGACGTTAGCGTTACGAGCCTCGGTGTAGGCGCTTACTACTGGGTAGTGCAGTCCTACGAGGCGTCAGGAAAGGAATCGGTGGAGAGCGAAAAGAACCGCTTCACCATCATTCCCAAGGGAAAGCAGACGGGAGCGATCGATCTGGAACTGGATCCCTTCATACAGCATGGGCACGTCATTGAAGTGGCGGGCAAGACGCAGATAGGGGCGCGAGTGATGGTGAATGGGCGGGAGGTTCCAATGATATCCTCCGACGGCACATTCCATTACTTCACGCCGCCGCTGGCGACCGGGGAAAATGTGGTTACGGTCACAGCGCAGACGGCGCTGGGCGGAGTGAATACGCAGCAGAAGAAAATTATTATTCAGTAAGTCAGTTATGGAAGCGAGCCAAACGCGCCCTTCGGTCGCTTGCGCTCTCTCAGGGCAGGCTACGAAGTGTTCGCGCGGCTCGACAGGATCCTTCGGCGGACAAAGGACGCCCGCCTCAGGATGACAATGCAGAAGTCAGGGTTCCGAGCATAAGTACGAGGAACTTCGGTTCCGACGGGGCAGCGGGTATCTCATTAGACTAGAGATAGATGCGGCCGCGCCGGGTGGCGCAAATCGGGTTCGCCCGCAAACAGTGCGATCGGGGTAGATCGCGAGAAGAGCTCTTCATGTCAAGCAACGGGTTTCATTCATCACGTTCACACAACCTCAGGTCATTATTCAGCTTGTTCTCGAGCGACCTGGCCATCGATCTAGGGACCGCCAATACTCTGGTCTACGCGCGCGGCAAGGGCATCGTGGTCAACGAGCCCTCGATTGTCGCCATCAACAAGAATACGGGCGAAGTCGAGGCCGTGGGCAAAGAGGCGAAAGAGATGCTGGGCCGGACGCCGGGCAACATCGTGGCCATCAAACCCATGAAAGACGGCGTGATCGCCGACTTCAAGGTCACCGAGAAGATGCTGAACTACTTCATCCAGAAGGCGCACAACCGGAAGATGCTGGTGCATCCGCGGATTGTGATCGGAGTGCCGTCGGAAATTACGCAGGTGGAAAAGCGCGCGGTCATGGATTCGGCCTATCGCGCCAAGGCCAGTGAAGTGCATCTGGTGGAGCAGGCTATGGTGGCGGCGATTGGCGCGGGACTTCCGATTACGGAACCGAGCGGCAACATGGTGGTCGACATTGGCGGTGGCACGACGGACATCGCGGTGATTTCTTTGAGCGGCATCGTCTATTCGCGGTCGGTGCGGATGGCTGGCAATCAGATGGACGAAGCCATCATGAATTATCTGAAGCGGAAATATAACCTGCTGATCGGCGAGCGCACCGCCGAACAGATCAAGATGGAGATTGGGTCGGCGCATCAGCTGGACAAGCCGATGACCATGGAGATCAAGGGGCGCAACCTGATTGAAGGTGTGCCGAAAACCATCACGGTGGACGACGGCGAAATCCGCGAGGCGTTGAGCGAATGCGTTTCGACGATCATGAATGCGATTCGAGTCGCGCTGGAGCGCACGCCGCCGGAGCTTTCGGCGGACATCAGCGACCGCGGCATTGTTTTGACCGGAGGCGGGGCGCTGTTGAAGAATCTGGACAAGCGCATCCGCGAAGAAACCGGGCTGCCGGTTTCGATTGCCGACGATCCGCTGTGCAGCGTGGTGCTGGGCACAGGCAAGATGCTCAGCGACTTCAAACTGCTAAGAAAAATTTCGATCGAATAGGGATCAGGGACTGGGGAATAGGGGCTAGCCGTAGAGAGAAAAGAGTTTCAACGAGTTCCCTAATCCCTGAAACCTGACCCCTGATCCCTGCATTATGGAATCTGTACTTGGCCGTTACCGTAACCTGACCATCCTGGTAGGAGTGTTGTTTCTGCAGGTGCTGGGGCTGGCGGTGCAGGTGAAGCGGGGCAATGACGCGGACAGCACGCGTTTGATCCGCATCTGGGCGGTGGGCGCAATTACTCCTTTCGAGCGCGGTCTGGTCCGGGCGCAGAACGGCAGCGGCAATCTCTGGCACAACTATTTTTTCCTGCGCGGAGTGCGGGCGGAGAACCGCCAGCTCAAGGAACAGATCGAGCAGATGCGGCTGAAAGAGGTGCGGCTGAGCGAAGACGCCACCCAGGCGCACCGGCTGCAATCCCTGCTGGCGTTCAAGGAGCAGTTCATCGTTAAGACCGTGCCGGCCCAGGTGATTGGATCGAGCGGAAGCGATCTTTCGCGGTCCATCTACATTGACCGGGGTTCGAATGACGGCCTTACGCCGGATATGGCGGTGATTACAGCGGGCGGCATCGTGGGCAAAGTGTTGCGCGTGTATCCTTCGACTTCGCTGGTATTGATGATCAACGATCAGAGCAGCGGCGTGGGTGGGATGCTGGAGAAGTCACGGTTGCAGGGCGTGCTCCGCGGAACTGCCGATGGCGAAGTGATTCTGGAACGGGTGATGAGCGACGAACAAGTTGCGCCGGGAGATACCGTGCTGAGCAGCGGTGGCGATCAGATTTTTCCCAAGGGACTGCCGGTGGGCACGGTGAGTAAGGTAAGTCCGGGGAAAGATATGTTTCTGAACATCCTGGTAAGACCGGCTGCAGATCTGAGCCGGCTGGAAGAAGTTTTGGTGGTAACGGAAAAGCAGGAGAAGAACGCGGTGGTAGATAGCGGAGGCAGAGTGCGCGCGGCGGATATTCTGGCGGAGCGCCTGCCTTCGGTGCCGGACAAGCCTGTGGTGGTGACGCCAGCACCGGGAACAACTCCGAGTGGGGCGACCGCGAGCAGCGCGGCTGGCACGAGCGCTGGCGTGAAGACGCCAGCCACATCGGCTCCAACGGGCGGGAATGCCGCGAGCACGAGCGGGGCGCAAAGTATGCCGGTTGCGGCGCAGCCCGCCACGGGCCAGGTTCTAAAGAAAGTCGTTCAAAGGGCGCCAGTTGGCGCGTCCGCCACCAGCGGTTCCGCAAGCAATGGCGGCACCGGGAATGCGACGGGCCTGAGTCCGGCGAGTTCTCCGGCGAAGCCGGCAGCGCCGCGGCCCAAACCTCCGACTGCGGAGCCGAGTCCGCAACCACCTCCAACCGAAGATAATCCTCACTAGCGTGCCCATCACTTACACATCGGGGGAACAGATTGAGGTTTACCGGTTCAGCTTTCCGGTGACGGTGGGTGTGCCGTTGCTGGCGCTATTCCTGCAGGCGTACGTGCCGAGACGATTTCCGTTCTTCTCCGTTTTCGACCTGCCGTTGCTGGTGACGATATTCTTTGCCATGGCGCGGCGGAATCCGATTTCCGGGCTGTTCACCGGGGCGGCCATTGGTCTATCGCAGGACATGTTAGGGGCCTACCCGATCGGGATCAATGGCATTGCCATGACCGTGGTCGGGTACCTGGCGTCGTCGCTGGGTGCGAAACTGGACGTCGAAAACGCCGGAGCCCGATTGCTGGTCACGCTGGGGTTTTATCTGGTTCATGCCGCAGTCTATTTCACGGTGGCACGGGGCATGGTGAATCTGACTCTGAACTGGAGTTGGAGCCACGGAGTGCTGGCAGGGCTGGCAAACGCCGTCCTCGGAGTGGGACTGTATTTTATGCTGGACAAGTTCAAGCAGAGAACGTGAGAGGCGGCTTCGGGCTTCGGCTTTCGGGCTTCAGCTCAAGCCAAGACGAACTTGCCAGTGACCTTCGTCATCGGAATGGACGCCCTTGGAGCGCTTCACGCATTACAATAAAGACAATTCCCCGAGAGGATAAGAAGGCATCTGCCTCTGGCCAGGTTTGCTCGCGCACCTGAAGCCTGAAGGCCGAAGCCCGAAGCCCGATGTTCGGCCGCGACGACAAAGTATCGGAATTCCGCCTGACGGCGGCGCAGTACATAATCCTCGCCATCTTTCTTGTGCTGGCGTACGGGCTGTGGAAGCTGCAGGTGATGGAGAGCGGTTACTACGCCTCCGCGGCCGAGAAGAACCGCATTCGCAATGTGCCGATCCTCGCCCCTCGTGGCAAGATTCTGGACCGCGAAGGGCGCATCATCGTGGACAACTATCCTTCGTTCTCAGCGCTGCTGTTGCGCGATTCTGCGCGTGATTTCAATGCGGATGCGGACCTGATTGCACAAGGCCTGCACCTGGATGCGACCGAAGTGCGTGCGCGAATCCGCCACTTCGCGGCTATGCCGCAGTACCAGCCCATCTTCCTGAAAGAAGACATCACTCCGGACGAGCAGGCCTTCATCGAAGCGCATCGCAACGAACTGCCGGAACTGGACACGATTCGCGCGGACCGGCGTCTGTATCCGCGCAACGGGTTCCTCGCACACCTGATTGGCTATGTGGGTGAAGTGACGGAAGACATGCTGAACCAGCCGCAGTTCGAGCTCTATAACCCGGGCGATGTGGTGGGAGTTTCCGGAGTGGAGCGGCAGTACAACACGGCGTTGATGGGGAAGAACGGAGCGCGGCGCGAGGTGGTGAACAGTCATGGACGCGAAGTCGGGGAGCCGCTGGCGCAAACCGATGCGATCCCCGGAAAACAGTTAAAGCTCACGATCGATATCGATCTGCAGATCGCAGCCGAGGAAGCGCTGGAGGGGAAGAACGGCGCAATTGTTGCGATGGACCCAAAGACCGGGGAAATCCTGGCGATGGTGAGCCGGCCGACCTTCGATCCCAACGATTTTGCGGTGCGGGTTTCGCGCGATGAGTGGAACAAGCTGGTGAACGATCCGGACAAGCCGCTGCTGAACAAGGCGATTCAGGCGCAGCTGGCTCCAGGTTCGACGTTCAAGATCATCATGGCTACGGCGGGTTGGCAGGAGGGGATTGCACAGACGCTGCACGTGAACTGCACGGGGAGTGCCGAATTTTACGGAAGACGATTCGGCTGCTGGGTGAAGGGCGGGCACGGTCCCGTGACTCTGGAGAAAGCGATCTACCAATCCTGCGACGTGTTCTTTTACACGCTGGCCGAGAAGTTAGGCATTGAGCGTATTGCCAAGTACGCTACCGCTCTGGGCCTGGGACAGAAAACCGGCATCGACTTACCCAACGAAGTGAGTGGCGTGATGCCGTCGGAAGAGTGGAAGATCCGCAACTTTAAGCAGAAATGGTTTGCGGGAGAAACGATTTCGGTGGGCATTGGGCAGGGCGCGGTGGCGATCACACCGGTGCAACTGATGCGCGCGGTGGGCGCGATCTCGATGGGCGGGAAAATGGTGGTGCCTCATGTGGTTGACCCGCAAGAACTGCCCAGCGGCTACGTCGAGACCAGCCACGTTACGGAAGTAAAGAACGTCACAATCGATCCGAATGGGTGGACTTTTATTACCGACGCAATGTCGAGAGTGCTGCTGCCCGAGGGCACGGCTCAGTCGGCGCATATTCCGGGGATTGATATAGCGGGCAAGACGGGATCGGCGCAGATTGTGTCGCTAGCGACGCGCGCAAAGTTCAAGAACGCCGCCGATCTCGCGCAGAACGGGTGGTTCGTAGGATTCACGCCGCGACGAAATCCGGACGTGATTGTCTGCGTGTTGTTTGAAGGTGGCGAGCACGGAAAGTTGGCGGCGCGCCTGGCGACGCAG
>Ga0302319_10004102_pt1 | contig 30101 bp, 22 predicted proteins | sample Bog_T0_2_FD_203319 | JGI IMG/M metagenome (GOLD analysis project Ga0302319, IMG submission 203319) | Peat permafrost microbial communities from Stordalen Mire near Abisko, Sweden - Bog_T0_2 | ecosystem: Environmental > Terrestrial > Soil > Wetlands > Peat | place: Sweden: Abisko, Stordalen Mire... | reverse complement strand
TGGAATTCTAGATATTGGCAGTGCCTTGTTCAATTTAAACCTACGCCGATAGGAACCGGGAAGTTCACGGGCACATAGCTGAGAGCTTCTCCTTAATTTTAGTTGTCCCTAGTGTTCCACAACGGGTCGTTTTGTGGACACTCGGCGGTCTCAATATTTACTCCCACCAAATTGCCATTATCGGATTAATCCTGCGCGTTTCGCAAGTCATCGTCTATCCATGACCTCAGATTCAACAGGAATCTTATGCAACCTCGGCAGCGTCCTAGACTTGCTCAATCACATCGTAGCGCAGTCATTGGCTCAATCCTTGCCGCCCTATTTGCCGGAAACCAGCAGGCTGCGACTCCTACTGCAATTAGCGTAGCGGCAACAACGGAATAGGTAAGCGGGTCGCAAAATGCGACGCCAAAGAATCTGGAAGCGATTAGTCTGGTAGTCACAAGAGCCAGCCCAGAGCCAATTAGAACCCCCATTCCCAGGAGACGTAGCGACTCGCGAAGCATCATTACGAGAATTCGGTTAGTGCTAGCTCCGAGTGCCATTCGAACGCCTATCTCGCTGGTGCGCTGAATTACTGATTCGGAGACCAGTCCGAAGAGCCCGACACTAGCCAAGGCAAGAGCGATACATCCCACAAAGGCTGACAAGGAACTGAACATCCTCTCCTGCAAAAACCCATCTTCCACGAGTTGATCCTGCGTAATGACGCTAGTGATCGCCATATTCGGATTAAAATCGCCCATGCTCTTACGTACTAACGCGATTACTGTGTCGGGATCACCTTCAGTTCGCAGTGCAAACCTGGAATGCCCTTGGGGCCTCTGAGCAAAGGGGAGATACGCCATCGGTGGCGTAGCGCCCCGTAATGCCGCTCCGGTTAGCTTTGCATCGCGTACCACGCCGACAATCTCCCTGGTCCCCTCTAAAGTAATTTGGCGTCCAATTGGATCTTCACCTTGAAAGTATTTTCTAGCAAACGCTTGGTTAACGACAACGACCGAAGGGCTCTTCTCAGTATCGTGAGTGCCCAGGGTTCGCCCGGCGACCATTGGAAGCTGATAGGTTTCAAAAAAGTTCGGGCCGACCTGATTCCATGCAACGTATTCGCTTGAACCGCTACCTGAAGAATCGCCGATTATAGAGAATTTGCCGCTAGGCAGCTGTTCGCCGCTCAGCAACCCGGACCCCGAATAGCTTGCCGACCTCACCTCGGGTATAGCGCTCAATAATCCAGCGATGCTCTCGTGGACCTGAATGTACTGGTTTGGTTTGTAACCAGCTGTCTCACCGATAACCAAAAAGGTTAAGAGGTGTTCTTTGCTAAAGCCCAAATCAATTGACCGCAAATTTTTAAGTGTTGTGATGAACAGACTAGCGAACACAAGCAGCAGCATCGAGAGGGATATCTGAGCAACCATAAATGCTTTGGTCGGCGCAGAACCCCCTATACCGATGACGCGCGCTCCTCCTTGAAAATCCTCTGTGAGATTAGATCTTGTCACGCGCAAAGCCGGCGTAAGACCACAAATCGTACCGCTGAGAAGCGACAAAGAAATAGTGAAACCGAGGATACTCGTGTTCAGGCCCAGACTGCGGAGCCAGTCGCCGACATCTGCCGGGAAAATTGTTGCCAACAGAAGCAGGTCCCATTTTGCGAGTAAGAGACCCAGCGCGGCACCGAAGACTGACAATAGAAGACTCTCGGTAAGAAGTTGGCGGACAATTCTACTCCGCGAAGCTCCCAGGGCCGCCCTAACTGCAAATTCGCGTCGACGGCTAGAATTCCTAGCTAAAAAAAGGTTTGCGACGTTGGCGCAGGCAACCAAAAGCACGATCGAGACGATACCAAGCATCGGGAGAAGAATTCCGACATCCCGTTGCCGGTCCGCCTGAGTTTGATTGCGACCGCCCGGCGCTGCGCCTAGATGCGGAAGGTCCTCATTTGTCGTCTTAACAAAATCCAATTTCGCAGTCTCACGAAAAACTCCGGTGAGTCGGATGCTTGCCTGATCAAGGGAGACCTTCGGCTTCAATCGGCCGATAATATTTAGCCACCAGAAGCTAGAATTCTGCACGTTAGCTGAGTCAAAGCGAACGCGAGGAGCTGTCGAAAGCGGCAGTGTAATATCTGAACCGCTTCCAATCAATGTAGTGCCCGAGAAACCGGGAGATGAAACGCCGACGATTGTCGTCGGCGCACCATCAACAGTGATTAATTTCCCTATCACTCCTCTATTCGACCCAAATCTCTTGCGCCAATAACTGTCGGAAATCACACAAACAAGTTCTGCACCCGGGACATCGTCAGTGCGAAGCAGCGTACGGCCAAGGACTGCTCGCACACCAAGCACATCGTAATAGTTTCCGCTAACCAATTGCCCGGATCCGACGATCTCCGTTTGGTTGTCGATCTTTACGTTCATTACCCATAAGGCGCCGGTTGCGAATACGTCTTGAAAGACCTCTTTCTCACGACCCACAGCCTCGAAGAATCGTTCCGAGAAATTGTGATAAGTTACCTGTCCGTTAGATGGATTCACGTCCGGACGGGGATCTGGCTGAAAAAGCCTGGGCCTCGCCCCTTGAATGCCAGGCTGCCAATACAGCAAAGCTAACCCTTGGGGTTGTCGCACTGGTAGCGATGCATTTAGCAGCTTAGCGTCCACCAGGCTGTAGACGGCCGTCGTTACCCCTATTCCCGACGAAAGCGACAGAATCGCGATAGCAGTAAATTTCGGTTTCCTTAGAAATTGGCGCAAGGCGTAGTGCACATCCTGGACCAGATGATCGAGCCAGGGTACGCTGCGCTCATCGCGACATCTCTCTCTGATCTGGTCGACCCCTCCAAATGCCCGAATGGCAGATTCTCGGGCTGCGCCGGGAGACATTCCGGCTTCTAAGTTCCGTTCGGTCCGCAATTCGATGTGCATCTGCAGCTCGGATTCCATTTCAGCATTTCTCCTCTGCTTGGAGAAAATAGCGCGTAGCCAGAATTGGAATCGCGAGACCAGCTTCATTTGGATTCAGGCGTTGTTGAGCACGTCCCCAATGGCGAGTGCAATGCGATCCCAGGTTTTGCGCTCGGCCGTGAGCTGCTTCCGGCCCTCCTTTGTAAGGCTGTAGAACTTAGCGCGGCGGCCCTTGTCGGACTGGCCCCATTCTGGCTCTATCCATCTCTTCTCCTCCATCCGGTAGAGCGAGGGATACAGGGAGCCCTCCTCGACGATCAGAACGTCCTTCGAGAGAGCGTGGATTCGTTCGGCGATCGCGAAGCCGTGCAACGGTCCTCCGTTCAGCACCTGCAGCACCAATAGATCAAGGGTTCCGGAAAGCAGTTCGGGTTTAGCCATAGTGAATATGCCCTAGATATTCTAGGTGAGTCAGCCGTCACCTAGAGAGTCAAGGGTAATAAATCCGACTGTCCCTAAAAAGGTCCCTTTTCGAACAGTTGGCCCTCCGCGCGACTATTTCTCGTTAGGGAAATACGTGCTCTTGAGACTCTGAATATACTCGGCAAGAGGTCCCAGACCCACTTCCGCTCGTCGTTTGTCGACATTTGCCTCATCATCTATCGGTTCCAACGCAGGTGTGTGGTTCTTCCATTCATTGAATGGTTTAGCCTGCGAACCGTATACCTGGGGTTTCCCATTGCCGACAAGCACGCGATCCTGCAGGAGAGCATAGCATGCACCCGGTAGCTTCTTGGCCAAGAATGCATCGTGGACGAACGGCAACGCCAGGCTCTGCAAGTCGAGATCTGAATGCTGTACCAGCAGCCAAGCCGCGAGTGTGCCGTCGTTTCCGATTAGCTCCGGGCCGGGCCAACCATACTGTTTCAATAGTTCCCTCATGCGGGTGATGTTGTCCTGGTCAATAGCTCTCATCCGCGCACTTAATCCTTCATCAGGATGGTCCCATGCTCCTTTCTGAGTCATCTCGCTTCGGATCTGCTGGTCTTTATCCCGTCTTTTCAGCAGTTCGTCGCGCAACGCGGGGTTCGAAATCTTTTCGGCGGGACCGGAAGAAAACGTCACATTGTTTAGGTCAAAGGAACGGCGGACCAAGGTTTCGTGGTCGCTTGGCTTAAATCGGGAGTACTTAGAGGCCAACGCGAAAGACTTTGCCAGTTCAGGACGTGAATACTCATCAACATAGACATCGGCAACATTTCCTTCTCTGGTAACCGCCAAATAGGCGACGACACGACCGCTGACCCCTTCCTTTTTCTGCTCCTCTTGCCCGAGGTAGATCGAGGCTTGCTTAACCTCCTCCAGATTTCCTTTTGGTTGTGAAGCGAACCGGTCAAGGAGGGCTTGGCGATCACTTGCAATCAGAACCTGCAACTGGATCTCGCGAATCAACGGGTCGCTTGCCTGCCCCTGATGATCCATCTTACTCAGAACCTCCTCAGGGAAGACTACCTTTGCCAAGACTTTGGAGACCTCTGCTTGTACTTTAGGGGGAATGTCGGCCTTGGTTGGGCTACTCCGCTCGGTTGGGATCTCCTTTGGTTTGATCGATAGCCACGGTTCGCCCAGTTTGGGAAGATCGATTTCGGCAGACTTCCAAAACTCGAAAATAGGAACGCGCTCAAGGCACACAAATGTGGCGTCAGCCAGCCATTGCTTGTCGAGCACAGGGGCGTGAGGATAGTCTCCTCCGCCAAACGGCATCTGAACGACCTGCTGGAAAAGCATTCCTCCGAGATAGAATTCGCCTGCGGATGATCGCGCAACAGTTAGACTAAATGTCACGGCTTCCCGCCGACTGCGATTGACCAAAAGGTAGACAGGATCACCCCGGAGTCGCGGATCGCGCTGATTGTCACTTGAGCTTATACTAAATCCCGGCCACGGAAGCACAGTCGACTCGAGTAAAATGAGGGTCACTCCATCTAGCCGTGGAATGACATCCTCTATTTTAGCATGCACAGTCCCGACATCAAAAGCACGTCCCTTGGCGATCGGGACCTCCGCAGTCACTTCATACCGACCGGCCACAAAATCAAAATCATCCATTAACTTGGCCGGACCGTCCTTGAACTTTTGTAAAGTGTCATTATCGAACGCCGCCAAAGTGGTCATTGGCGGGCTAAGCGTGAAACAATAGATCGGAATACCTCCGAGGGCTGCGGCCGGCGCAGAGGATTCTGAGGGGGAGAACCCTGATGTCGGGTATGACGGAATCCCATTGGAGCTTCTTACGGTGGTTCCGCCGGGAAAAATCAACTGTGCCTTTGACTCTCTAACCTGGACGTACAAATCCGGAGGTATGCCGCCCAGGCTGCAGACACCGTCGATCCTCTTTCCCGAAAAGCCCATCCGGCTCACCCCGTTGAGCTGCGCTGCGATGACCTCGAGCGTCACCTTTGAGGAGTCAAACGGCGCGCGTTCTGATTGGAGCGGCGGGACCCTCCCGAAGCTCCATGGCCAATATCCGGCGATAAGAAAATACCCTCCTGCGAAACAAACCGCCAGAGTCGTGGAACGGCGGGTGCAGCGAGTTAAATACTGGTGTGCAAAGACGAGCCCACCACCAAGAATCAGAAGAGCCTCGCCAACCACGGCTTTCGCGTTCGACAGCGAGACATCGGCATAGGGATCGAGGACAATCGAACCAAGCATCCCTCTCGAGGTCACAATTAGGACAACGGCTACTCCAACGGCGATTCCGGCTGCCACCGCTCCATACCAGCGAAAATTCGGAGTGAGAGCCGCAACAGCCGCAATCGGCAAGACAAACGAACACTGATGCGCCAGAATACCCACGGCGGCCAATCCGAGGCCGCTAGGAGATAGGCCAAAACTGGAGAGCGCGGTTACGTTGATCGCGACGGGAATCAATATCACGAAACCGAGCCCTGCTGCTTTACAGAGAAGCAGCGAGAACCGACTCACGGGCCGGGTGAGCCAAAACGCCGTGCTCCCAACGACCGAATCCTCGTGGACAATCTGGGGCACTAGAATCGCAAGGACCAAGAGGTGAAGAACTGGGAAGTAGATAAGTTGTCGAGCTGCGCCTGTTGTCCAGAAACCTTCGAACGAGGGTGGCGTAGAAACCGCGAAGACGCATTCCGCGGCGTAGAGAAGGAACCAAACGAGGTATAGCCACCAGGCTCGGCGAAGGTCTCTCTTGAGGAAATGAATCGCTATGAACATGGAAATAATGGGTTAGGCGTTGTTTCTTAAGGACTGGGTAAGCCCAACAAAGATTTCGCGGAGCGACAGATCAGTTGCTGTTACATCGGATGCACCGAGGAAATGGCTGAGCAGGCGACGTTCGCTAGCACCCGGCACATACTCGCTTTCGATGACTCGAAAGGAGCGGGATCTGATTTCCGGCAGCAACCAGGACGGCGGAGTTGGCAACGCAAGGCGGGAACCTTCAGGCACTACACATTCGAGTCTTCTAAAGCGCCCAACCAGATTGGCGGTCGACTCGGAAAGCCGGAGTTTGCCTCCATCGATAAATCCTGTCCAATCTGCAAATTTTTGAACCTCGTCGATGTCATGCGATGAAATGAAGACGGACCAACTCTCCTGTTCTGTGAGTTCTAGGATCCCGTGAATAACTTCGTCACGTACCACTGCGTCCAATCCTGTAAACGGCTCGTCTAGGACCAGTAGGCGTGGACGATACGCCAGCGACACTAGTAGGGAGGTCTTCATCCTCATGCCACGCGAAAGGTGCTTAATTTTCTTGTCGGCGGGCAGAAGGAAATCCTTGAGCATTCTTGAGCAGAAATCCCTGTCCCAAGTTGGGTACATCGGCCGACAAAAGTCTACCAGCTGCTGCACGGTCATCCACTCAGGCAACTGTTGGTTTTCGGATACGTAACCGATTTGAGCGAATTCGATGGGCCCCAAGCGCGTCGAGTCGACACCGAGGACAGTTGCTTCGCCCTCGTTCGCCTGAAGGAGGTTTAAGAGTAACTTAATCGTGGTCGTCTTGCCGGCCCCGTTGGGTCCGAGGAATGCAAAGATGCTGCCTTCTGGCACGAACAGTTGGAGGTCTCGAACCGCCGCTAGCTTGCCATAGCAGTGCGTTAATGAATGGGTTTCAATTATGGCTTTCATTTGGTTATTTCCCTTTCAAACGGTCCCAGTGCTGTTCAATCGCCTGTACTAGATCTGCGCGATCGAGGCGCAGTTTTTGTGCCTCAACAACGATACGTTCCAAGTCCGGCCCAAGGAGTGCCTTCCGCTCTTCGCGGTTAGCTGGTGCTGCCTCTGCCAGCAATGTGCCGATTCCGGGCTTTACAATGAGGAGTCTCTCGTCTGCCAAAGCAGCGATCACCTTTTGTGCCGTGTTTGGATTGATCCCAAGCTCTTGGCTCATGACTCGCACCGAGGGGAAACTGTCGCCTGGTTTGAGAGCCCCGGAAATGATCGCCTTCTTAACAGCGTAAACAACCTGGTCGTAACTGCGGGGACCAGGCTTGAATTGCACGCGGAACGGAAGCACGCTGTATGGTGAGCCACCGTACACCACACGCGTCAAGCTGAAATTGCGTTTGGTAACTCAGCGTCTCAAAACGGGTCCTTTTGGGGACAGCCAAATCAATGCAGCGAATCGACGAAAGTGTTCATTGCGTTCCAAACCTCCGCTTCGTTCGAAAACCAGACGAGATGGGATGCATGTGGCAGCCGCACAATTCGAGCCGCGGGCACCCGCCGCTGAAAGGCGTTCGCCTGACGTTCAGTGCGCTCAAAATCCAGGGCCTCTGCCTTTGCACGCTGTCCTGCATCATTATATTTTGCGCTCAGATCGTGTGGATCAGCGAAAATGGCTAGAACGGGCACGTGAAGCTCGGTGAATTTCCTCGCTCCGAGATAGACCGCCACCCTTTTGCTTTCAAGAATTGCTGGGATTAACGGTTCGAAAAAGCTTCCGACGGCTATGATGGCGAAGCCTGCATCGACCGCTGGTTGAGAGGAGTCTGGGTCATACACCGCGTAATGATATCCTGCATCCAAATAAATTAGGGCGCCGACCTTATTAGGGTGGAAGGTGGCCACGGAGCTAAGCTCCTCTCCGGCTACAGACGCACCCACCAAGATCGGGCGGACAAGCCTTAATTTATCGATAACGGCGACAACATCGTCGCCGAGACGTCTCGCCCCGTACCCCGATGTTGGAGCGCTAGAAAGTCCAAATCCACGCCTGGTAATGCCATAGACGTGATACTTCGTCGCCAGCTTGGCTGAGAAGCCACCAAAGTCATGCGCCGTGCCGCCCAAACCGGCCAATAGAACCAAGGGCCGGCCGGTCCCACCAAAATCCACTACTTCAAGTTCAACATTCGGCTCTACCGCTATGAACTGCGTGTTCCCGTTAGAGGATGGGCGCTTTGGTGCAATCGAGGCTTGGCGCACCGCAATCATTTCGGCCGCAATTAAGAAAGCGAGGCCGACTCCTAAGATTACAATGCACCAGCGTTTCAAAATTTAGATTTCCTGTTTGAGCTTCTCTTTTCAGATAGGAACTCGCGCATCGAAGCCGTATCTTTGATGGAGCCCTAGCGCAATAGCCTTACGATCTCGCTTGTTTCGAAAAGGGTCCTTACTGGAAACACACACAGAAACCGGGTTATCCGTGACAACCGGATTTGGCCTTCATCAAGACAGGATACCAGATTTGATCCGAACCAGCAGCCTCACAATTTCCGCCTTTGTCTTGGAGTTTACCGCCATTTGTAACGGAATCTTACCGTTCAGACCGCGTTGCGTTCGCGTTAACCAAGACGCGGCACCACGTGCCGACCCGATGCTAGAAATCGCTATCTCAATTATCTCCGTGTCACATGTCTTGAGGAGGCCAAGAAGTCTTTCTCTCATCTTGAGTTCCCTGGCAAAGGCCTCGACAACCGTTTTGCGCTGTCGGATGCGCCGCTCCACGGTCCGCTTTGTGGGTCTGGGCAACACGCCGTTAGAAATGTAAAGTAACGGCGTCGATGCGAGCATGAAAAATAGCGAGAGACTTCAAACAGTGCCCCGATGTCCCGGATAATCCGCGGTTGAATTATCACGTCCCGAGAGTGTAGCGGCGGTGGCTTCGACGAGGAGAATGGCGAACTACCGGTCCATTCATGCCGCCTTGTACGGGAACTGCTGACGCTGTACGGCGCTCAAGCTGAGCTTGGACAGGCCGTCCAGCCGGTGGCCGTATCCATTATTGGCGCGCTACAAGACGGGTGAATCCCCTATTTGGATAAGATAACCCATCAGCGGCCAAGCGCCGGCAGAATCCTTCTTAAAATAGAAAGTTTCGAATGCGGACCACTTGTCGGCGAAAGTGCTCTAATAAACGACACCGAGCGCGTCGCCAAGGCTACAAGCTTTCCATGACACCGTACCCAATCGCGAAGAGCATTAGCCCAACCGTCGGTTTGGCGATCGTACCGAGGTCAAGCGTCCCTCCGGAATTCAGGACTTGAAGCGGACTCCTCCCAGTGAGCTTATTATGGGGCTGCTTCCACCACGAACCCCATTTCGCATGGCCGGCATTCAGTCCGATAGGCCGAAAAGCGTCTTCGAACCTTCGAAGGCGTCGTCCGATTTCTAAGGAAATCTCGGGCGGCTGCCGTCGATCGAGCCTCCCGGACGAAAGTTTCAGGAGTACGGAAGCCTCAGCACGGCTGAGCCCAGAACGTTGCAAGAATAGTCGGGCACCTGGAACGTGAGATGCTCCTCCTGTGTGCCATACTGCATCCCTGATTAATTCCAAATGAGGGCGCGCGGCTTTGTCGAAGCGGCCGTCGTGTTCACCTAAGACATAGAGTCGGCAGCGGAGGAGCCGGGCAATCTTTTCGAGGACGGCACTATCCCGTACTAAGTCAAGATCGCCCCACCATACCTTGCCATCACGTTTGCTGATGACGTTAGCGTTAGGCACAAACTCGCATTTGGTGTTTGCTTCCCGGTAGGCCGACTTCGAACCGAAGCAACGGCCCAATGGGAGATGATGCTTTCGAAAGATGTCCGGGAGATGGTGTGGATTGAATTCAAGATCCACAGGCAGCTGCGGACCCGAAAGGGAAAGGAAAGCAGTCGTAGACTGTCGATCGTTTGAATTGTTCATATCATTATAGGTTTCGAAGAGAAATCGCGATTACCTCTCCAACATTGGCTGCCCCCGAACTACTCGTCTCTCTCCGCTATTCGGTTGAACGGGTCTGGCGGCCGATTGCTAGAAGAGGCAGTTACGGGACTTCCTTTGGGTTCCAGCCCGGGTAAATATCGCTGATTAATCTCAGTGTAGGGAACCGAAGCCGTGGTGGGCGTATCGGATTGATGGAGGTTTGTTGGTAGAGCTCTCTGTAACGTCTGAAAATGGAACCGAAAATGAATTTGGCCGCGATCACCCCTTCGGAAATTGTCGACTAGAGAGGCTACCAGCAACTTCGAGCGAGGCAGACGTCCACGGGCCTTCTCGAATAGCCTCTGGGAATACCCGCAACGCTCAAGAATGGCGGCTATACTGCGTGCATCTAGGTGACTTCTAAGATCCGTTTCCGTGATTTTGGCGTGAACCGCCAAATCGTGCGTTTCCCAGTTGAAGGACGAGTTTCTGCCACGTCGCCTCCTCGAAGGCATCACGGATTCATATCCTGCTGAATCGTGTCGGCGTACTACATGGACAGCGGCGGCGTCTTTAGCTATGATCTCTGTCCTGGTTGCCGACGGATTACGGGCGACTATTCCTTCGATTCGCCGGCGAGCGTTATCTATTCTGGTCAACCTGGCGCACACCGGATCCGTCCCTGGCCGGGCGTTAGGGGATTCCGGTTCGGCCATCGCCAATCGAAACACCTCTTCGATGCTTATGCCTGCTAAACTGGCCAATAGCGAATAGCGGGCGAGTGAATATCGCATCGTTTCGCGCAACACTGGCCTTGTTCCTGGACAAAGAAGCGCAGGATCCAACCTTGTCACCGTAGATTCCCGGTGCATCCCGAGGTCGTTCGCGATATTAATAGCGCTAAGCTTCCCTTTGCTATCGACGTAGCGAGCGGATCGCAGCAACGCTTTCCGGAGTACCAGGCCTAGCCGTTGAGATCCGGGTAATATAGACGATCGTTGTTCGTATATCCACCTAACATCTGACGCGAAGCGCTGGTCAGCGCCGCAAGCTAAGGTTGGTACGGGCCCATCGATCCTAATCCAATCCCCAGGTGCATGGATGTTGTGAGGAGACAGTACGGCATCAGTAGTCACCAAGAGACATGCGTGCCCGTCACAACAATTGACTCCTGGAAAATTATGTACGATCCGCCAAATCTGCGGCCGGCCAATTGACGAATCCTTGCGAGCGCAAATAACGCAATATCTCAACGGTTGCCCACGAATACCAGGTCGCCGGATGAGACCACGCTGTCCACGAGCATTTTCTTCGAGGATGCTTTTCCGAAGTTCCGAACGTTCAAGGAAGGTCAGAAGTGGAGCGATTATATGATATATCGATCCTTCGATGAACGTTTCGTCCGTAACCCCTGAAATACGAGGAACCCGCGTCTTCAGAAGCCGACAGTTATTGGGAATTAAGCCGCCGACCGAATAATCGCTGTCTCCAATTAGACGCTTGCACGCATATTTGACGGAATACTCAGGGAATAGGATTGCACGCGCTCGCGCGACCACGCTGTAAGCCATTTCGTCATCTTGGCGTTGAGGAAAGAACCCCACCTGTGCTCGCTTGGCGTGTCGGGTGGACCGGCTAGCACGGGAGGCTAAGACAGTTACATGCATCGCAGGCTATCGCGTCTGCGCTTTCCGCTGCGATATGGCAAAGATCCGTCCGGAAGCCGCACCAAGTCATTGATAAACCGGAGCGTGTTCGGGAGACGCCCTTGCGCGTTGATCAAAAGGAAAGCCGGGAGTCCTGCCATTCTAAGGATAGTCTTTGCTCCCAGACGCGAGGACCGCGGCGGTTCTCGGTGGTCCGGCCATTCCTTACGCAATCGGTTTAAATAATATTCGTCCCTGAACGGCCATTCTTGCCTGCTCTTAAAGCCCTTAATAGGCCAAGGCATTTCTTTCGCAAACCAGATTGGATCGTGTCGCATTGCGTACCGTGTGTCCTCTGCGCACAGTTTGTCTAGCTGGGTTCGACTGGTTCCCGGGTGTTCTAATAAGAATTGCTTCAACCTGCCTTTGACCGCCGTCAAACGGGCTGGACCTTTCGCTCCTCTGAACCGAATCCTATCGGCGGCGAATCTGGCATATTGAGTATTGCCGATCCCGGGTTCGCTAGCCAATCGGAACAAGCCTTCAAGATCAATGCCCGCAAATTGACTCAACAACGAAAGGACGGGAGCCGACGCACGTTTTCGTTGATAAAGTATCCGGGCCAACGCAACGCGATGAAGCAGGCTGGGCGCGATCCTCCTGGCAATATCACTAATCTTACCTAGATCGGCCACGATCGCATCAACGTCCAAATAGTGGCGACTCCTTTGATACTCCAAGCGTTTGGACAACACAACGGTTAGCGCGGCTGCGAGATTCTTCCATCCCGGACAGTTTTGTGACTTCAACCGATAGAGCCATTGGAGATCCTTCGATAATTGAATGTCGTATCCATTTCTGCTCTTCACGCTGGGGCTCTTCAAATCTATCCATCTCTCGGCATGATGTGGAATCGAAAGGTGGCTTGACCGTGCCTTTGTCCTAATGAGCAACAAACCGTGTTTGGCACAGGTATTGTTCCCCGGAATATTCGCTAGGACTCGCCAGCATTGCCGATTACTCAGTTCATTGTCCTCGCGAGCACACGCGACGCAGTAATTAAGACAGGGCGAAGACTGTCCCGGGAAAAAATCTCGAGGGGTGCGCACGAAACCATCAAAGATTTTCTCCAAGAGTCGCGTGCGCTCGTTGGACAATAGAACCGGAGCCACAATGTGGTATGCTGACCCGTCAAGAATGGCTTCGTCGGTAAGGCCAACAACCGAGGGAACGTTCGCCTGCAACGCGCGGCAATGAGCAGGAATAATGCCTCCGAAACTGAATCCAACGGACCCCAAGAGTCGCTCACGTTCGCGCAATAGATTGCTCCCGTCTATATACACGGAGACGGAGGCCGCAGTTGTACTCATAACGAGTTCCTCATCTTGAAGACACGGGTAATATCCAGTCATTAAAGGGTCGTTTGTAGGCGCTCAGTCATTTGTTGCTAGTTGGGTGGTCAACTAGAACCTGATGCACTCTTTTCGAATTCAACCATCAGAGTCTTAAATCGCTTACTGAATTGCGCATATTCGTTAGGAAAAGACTCCATCATCGTGTCGATTAATACTCTCTCAGTTAACTGCTCGTCTGGATATTTTGAGTTTCCAATTACGTTTGACTGAGCCGTGGTAACGATGCGCTTTGCGTAGTCGGGCACTCCCCCGCTTAAGCCATTTAGGATGACGGACAGCCTGGGCGACGCAGGGGTAGGCTTTTTCGTAACTAATCGGGCTAACAGCCATTCGAAGAATTCATTCCATTCCGGCCCTGGGTTCATTGGCCCCCAGACAATCCTTCCGCGTTCACCACACATCCGGCGACGCAACGCGGCCGACTTGATCGATTCTCTTGCTTCCTTTGTTCCGATAAAGACCCAGCGGGTATGGGTGTAGTTTATTAGTTCTTGGAGCGTGTTTTCGAAGACCCTTCGTTCAGTCTGTGAGCCGACGCGAATGTTTTGGATTTCGTCGCAAAAAATGACTCCGACCGCATGAATCGCCAAGGCCCGTGCTATGATGCGCACTTGCGCAGTGTGGTTGCGCGCCCGATCGAGGTCGTTGCGGTAGGTTGTCTTGAGTAGGTGATCTAGAATCGATGCTATCCAAGCGAGCAGACCATATGCTGATGCTTTTGGCGGCATGCTGAGGTAAAGCCAGACGACCTGCTGTACTCCCAACCGCTTTCCGCGAAATTCGCCATGCAGCACTGTCTGAGGGCATGCCATTAAGAGCGTGGTTATCGTAAGCGTCTTCCCAAGGCCGACGTCGCCCGAAAGCGATCCGGCACCCACAGCGCCTCCGCGTTCATAGGTAGCAGGGAAGGACCTTTTGCCCACGTCATTCGCAAGTTGCGAAGCCTGTTCGATGTACAGGCTATGCCATGGCCGATTGGCGAAGGAGTTGCGGATCGTAGACATCACCATGTCTTCCAATCTGATGTGTCGCCGTAGGGTGCAAACCTCCGGGTCAATATCGTCTATTCTCTCACGTCGTACTTCTGGCGAACCATTTATAATATCGGCGTCGAACGGCAGATTACCCGCTTCGATAACACTCCGAACCTCCGCCATCGTACGAGGACCTGGAAGCGCCAAATAAAGCGGGTTATCAGCCACCCTAGGAGGAACACAAATCGGGTCTCGATATGAGGCCTCGACCGGAATGCGGAATGGCAGTCGGCTGAAATCCGGCATGTCCGGTACTTCGATTACTTCACATTCTTCTGATGCTAAGTTTTGGGACATATTGACTACACTTGGTCGTCTCCTAAGCGAACTAAGGCGAAATGCATGGTTCCTACCTCAAGAAAAGAATGCCAATAGGACATGTCGTATATGTGGCGGGACTCTAGAGCCGAACATGATGAGACAGATGGGCTTCGCTTCATCAGTTACTGGCGCCCCATTGCTCATCGTTGAAGAAAGGCGACCCGATTTCAGAGAGGATAGGAGCTTCGGCGGGACCTTCCATCTCCAGTCTTCTTCGTGCCTCTGTCCCTGCGATCTGAGCCGAAGCCGACATCCCTTCGCGAGCGACGGCCGTTTCGGCAGCAGCCTTCTTCGTAATCTTGTCCTGCTGCGCTCTTCCCCAGGCCTTAATCTCCCGAAGCTCTTTTTCCTCGTAGGCTTTGATGGCGCTCTTGTACTCCTCGTTGTTGAGTCCGTATTCGATCCAACTGAAATCGCGCCAGCCTTCATGCTCGGCGCTTAACGGACACATGATTGATACCGGGACTCCTGATCGGGGACGGTGCCTCAACCAGACGTAGTTCACGGTCGAAGGCTCAATGCCGATCTCCACCTTCCAGCGCTCTTTTAGAGCTCGCATGAGCCAATCGTTCGCATCTATGCCCTCGGTGGTGGTGGGCTGATGGTCTTGTAGTACGAACCTTAAGCCCTTGATCTGGATCCCTTCCGCGGTGATTGAGGCAAAATGGGTGGGGAGTGCGCCAATACGCGCACTTTCAAGGGAAAACTCACGAAGACAACCCCTGTCACTCGCCCATTTCATGATCTGGTTTGGCACGGGCAGGATTCGAGAGGCGACCATCCCGGGTGTGAGAGCTTGGCGTTTACGCACCCTTGCATTGAAGGTGACGGCCAGTTGGAGAAGAAGCGCTTGTACCTGATCGAAATCATAGATTGCGGTGACGTTCGGATGGTCCTTTAGGCGCTCTGGGTGCCCAGAAGTGCCACCGCGAAGCCTGCGCAACAGGTACCTTAAGATCCTAAAAAAGGACTCGATCGTTCCTTTCGTGTCCGGCCGTTTGCTGGGGCAATACTCCAGTTTCATCCCCAATGATGTTCCGATTCCCGTACTCTTCCAGGAATTGATTTCACCGCGATCAGAACGCAGCTCCGCAAAGAGTGTTCTGATTCCCCACATGGCTTCAGTGATCGTGATTCCGTAGCGCCCGCACAACGCGACCTTGTCTTCAAGGCATTGAACAATTGCTTTTCCTGCCTCGGCAGCGGTCCCCGAGTGCATCGTCGCATAGGCGGAGGTAACATACCCGCTGTGGACGTCAGCGATAGCGTAGAACACGAATCGACCAATCGATAGGCGTGTCCCGCGGCTCACGCCGATAACGTCAGTGTAGGTCCAGTCAATTTCCCCCACGACGCCAGGGTAGATCGCGTATGCAGATTGGCCGTGAGGACGCCCTCGATGACTGGTTTGGACCGTTCTCTCGCCAAATTGCAGTTCCAATCGCTCTTGATGAGGTACGAGGCGTGAACCGTGCCATTTGAATTGATCGAAGCTCGGACGCTGTCCAACGGGAAGTGTTTCAACGATCTTCGTTACCCCGATGATTCGTTCGCCGGCAGGATAGAATGCTTCTAAGAATAGATCATATGCTTCCATCCATGTGGCCCCATCATGCAGATACTGCCTCACGCCTTTAGCGATGTTCGAGTAGTGGACGACATCGAGCGGAAATGACCCCGGCTGGCAGGTTGGCCGCGGGGTGTAATCCTCTTTTCCCGTGCTCGGCAGGCGCCCCGATTTGTGCCAATTGAGTACAGCAGCATCGAGAACCCCTCCCGCCATTAAGACTCGGCTCAACGCCCGGTATAGCGTCAGTGGTTTGATGCCAGCTTGGGATGAGATGCGAACAATATCTGGCCAAAGACAGCGTGAGGAGAGCTCGTCGCATCCGAGATCCATAAGCTCCCTCAGTCCTGGCTCGACCAATTCAAACGCGGCCTGAACTGCGGGACTTCGTACTTCTTTCGGAGGTGGGGCGGGTGTATAGATGTCGACTGGGATCACTGTCCTAGCCGAAAATGCGGCGGTCAGTGAGGTGAGCGATATCCTCCGGAGTTTGGCTGAGTCGCAACGGACGCGGATGACGATCGCGAGATCATCGTCGGGATTAACTCGGTAGATTCTAAAATATCTGCCGTCGGCGTTCTGCTTATAGTAAGCGCCGGTTCGAACGGGATTCATAAGTTATGCGAGAAAGGTGAGGGGATAGTCAGGCCCCACTGGCTCCGAGAGATTTATTTTCCAACGGCGGTTTGCGATAAACCAAAGGCAGGCTCGCGAAATTCTAGCGACCGGTAGTTTGGTGGCCTGCGAAACTGTAGATGCAGCTTCAAAAATCGTCATGCGGCCCGCCCGCAATAGCTGCTGCAACGGACAATCTACTGTCGCCAGGTCACTGGATCCGAGAGGCGGAGGATCAAAGGGCAGTAGAAGGCTCCGTAAGAATCTTATGTTGCGAACAAAAACCATAGGGATGTCGTCTTCAGTCATTACTTTGTGCGGTACCCCGGCCTCATTCAGCGCGAGGGAGACGATTGCCATTTTTGTTTTCGTCTTTGGAAGAGAGGCTTCCTTCTTTTCCTTGAAGTCGACTGCAGCCCATCCGCCATTTCGATTGGTCAACATGAAATCGACGCTCATGGTCGACGGCTTTCCCCGAAACTTCGGATGCTCCAGGCCCTCCCTTAGGGCAACGGCCTGGGTGAGTGCTAGCGGCAAACTGAATTGCTCGCGGATGTTGGAAAATCTATCGTGCCTCCAGTCAAAGAGCACGAAAAGGTGAAATTCGTGCCTGGAGAGAAAGTCGTGAAGACGCGGGACCAATGAACCCGGGACACGTTGGGCGTAGCCACGCGTCCCTGAATGGACCGCTCGCAAATACGGGGTATACGGCGACCCCGGCTCATCGTCCTTTGAGAGTAGTGCCGCTAGCTGATCGACGACTTCGGTAAACGCCGGTTCGGCCCCATCTTCCTCAATAGCCATGGCCTCAATTGGCTTCATGAGTTCAAACCCATCTGATGACCCAAACCTTCAGGCTCTTTCTCAGATAGCCGCTTGCGGACTAGTGCTCCTTCAAGGGCCGAACGATACAGAGGGCGATAACACATTTGCTCCCTATGTTCTTTCATAACAACATTAAGATCAATTGGATAAGAATCCAAAAGTGCCTTTTCGGAGAGTCCTTCGACTTTCGGAATTCCTCGGGCAGTATGGAGGTAATTTGATGGGTTCATATTTAAACCTGTTTTGTGGTCATCCATGAACCCATGTCAATTACTTTCTCCGATTTTGGGCCTTCATTGATTGAGTTTGGCCCTAATTAGGACGATATTCTACCCTATGCTGCCGAAAGTAGATTACCAATTGGTCCAATCGGGTCCGGACTTCATTTCGAGGCTCCAGGAATGCATGGGCGAATTCCCGACCGCATATGCGTTTCACAAGGCGACCAAGTTCCCGAAGGGTACTATAAAGGGCTACCTCAAGGGATCTGAGCCCGGCCGAAAGAAGCTGGGAATGTTGGCAAGTGCGTTGGAAGTCTCACCGGCTTGGTTGGCGTTCGGTATGGGCGACAAGCGTAACGAACCAGGCCGTGGATGGGTTCCAGTGCCAGAATTGGGTTGGGAAAAGGACCCCCAGTCGGGCGACCTTATCCCAAAGGCCGGCGAAGAGGTAATAATGGTGCGGGAAAGGATTGTTTCGGAATCGTTCCTTGGAGCAAATCCCGGCCATCTCGTCGCCTTTCGGATGCCAGACTCGTTACTCGCACGCACCATTTCCATGAACGAATGGACCATTCTGAATCTTGGCGCCACGGATCCTGGCGCTGGAGGGACGTTCTGTGTTGCGATAAACGGTACCGTCACGATCCGGCATCTAGGATTGTCAGACATCGATCACATTCGAGTCAGTACCGACGATCCTTTGACTCATCCGCCCTTTGACGTGCCGAGGACGGGCGACGCTGTTAAGGTCTTTGGTCGGGCGATAATCGCGGCGGTTTGGGTGGCACGTACCTCGTCGAGATAGCCGGATCATAATCGACGAGCGCAGGTTTATCTAGCATACCAAGATTAGGGTCGATGCCCTGTCGAAATGAATCCTGTTCTCGAGGCCTCACCTCTCACGGGTTATTAAGGAATATTTCCTGCGCCCCACTATTGCGCTTCTCGATTGTAGGACGGTCCCATTTATCATAATTGAGCACCTCAACACTCCTTGGATAGTCCGTAACTCGACTCTTCAGATATTTTTCCTTCTTTTTCGCGAAGTCAAAATTACTAGAGGCCGAATTTTTGCTCTTACTCAAAAGCACCAAGTTTCCGACCGTATTTACATAGTCCCCGATGGCAGCAAGGTCGTGATTATCTGCCCAGTAACCCTTCGCTTCGGGGTTTTGGGGTAAAACATGCTCAATAGACTTTGCTATAAAATCTTTTTCGACATCATGCTCGCTCGCTAGCAGTTCCAAGCGCAACAAAACATAACGACAATAGCTCGCCTTATATAGATTCTTGTTCGCTACCGCCTTTAATATCGAATCCTTGTCAAAAGTAATGCTGTCGATGACATCGGCAGGCTTTTTTGCACTTTCAATAAAGCCTAATATCTTAGCATAGCTTGCATACCGTTCGTCCTTCCTGATCCCTGACATCCATTGCTCCAAATACACCTTCTCAATTTTTAGGCAAAAATCCAGAAACGCGGCTCCTGAGAACTTTTTGGCAAATGCCAGAACGCAAGCCCGCCACTCAGATGCTCGAAACTCCGAGTCCATTATGAAGATCAATCCTTTGTAGACAATATTTGGCTTGTCCGTCTCATCGAGAATATCCCGATCCAGGAATACGTTTCTATAGAGTTTAGCGTAGTCGAATACGACATTTACAAATGCCTCGCCCCTGCTCAGTGAACCCTTACTGAAAATACGATCCGTAAATTCAGAAAGCAGGTCACCTTGTGGCTTATCCTTTAGCTGGATCAAGCGGATCAGATGGAATATGTTCTCAAACGTAGACTCACCGAGTTCTTTTTCGTAATCTTCCCATTGTTGCGCGATGCGGTTCCTCACCGTATCCTTCACGATCACCTCAGGCGCAATATTCAACGCCTTTAGAATATCGATTCTCCGGAGCTGTTTCCCTCGATCGTTAACGATGGTGAACAAGCGAAATGCGTCGTTGAATGTGGACGTCGTTAAAGAGATCACGACGCACTTCTGATTCAAGAATGTGATAACCGCTTCCAATTCCGGCTGCTTCAAGCTGCTTAGCCGATCCTTATAAATCTCTATTGCCTGCACATACCTCGATTCTGGCTCCGATAACGTGTTCGAACGGGGCGGATCTATTGTCCCGCCATTCTTGATAACAAGCGCGGCAAAGATCACCCGATCCTTGACCTCCAAGCGGACTTTATCGGGTATTCCGTCCACTACATTTTCTGGCTGCTGGATCTTCGTTTGGATGCCACTCTTGAACGGAGCCGCGGCGACCAAGTCCCGTAGACACGCTAGGAGTATCATTAATGACGTGAGACGCTGTTGACCGTCCACGACGTTGTAATTCCCCGCGATCTCTGTTGCATGTAGCACAATCGTACCAAGGAAATACTCCTGGGTTTTGTTTGCAGTGATGATGTCCCCGATCAAATCTTCGAAATTATCGACCTCCCATGAAAACGCTCGTTGGTATTCCGGTACTCTAAAAAAGTACTCCTGGGACAGCAGCTTGCCTATTGTTACCTTCTGGGCTTGAAGATCATTCATATAAGATTAAATTCCCTAAATTCCTATGCTTTAATGAAATAAAGCGTCTCGAATAGCGCGAAACGGAATATGCTCAGCATATGTGCCTTAGCTAACGCTGAATTTAACGGTGCCTCGGCAGGTCTTTGATTTCAATGGCAATTACACCGAAGTTTAGCAGTAAAGCCTAGATGAAAAGTAAGCCGAGCTAGAGCCGAGGCCACGCGCCTCTTAGAACATTTACGCATCAACAACCTGCTGACCATTCAGGGCCGAAAATATCCGGAGTGGAGCTTCAGTCCCGACTACGTAAATAAGGATTTTGGAGTAGCATGAGGCGCGAGGGGTCGATCTGTCACCGCTAAGGAAAATGCGCAGGGTCCAACAGAATATGGCCGATTGTTGAAAGATGACCCGCATATGCGGAAGTTCCAGGAGACGCAAGAGCGGCATCCCTCCGCCGTGCTCGCGGTCAACCTTGGCGCCGGATTCACCGTAACCCTCATGGAGCCGAGGATTGTCGATTTCGATTCCGGATTAGACGTCGCGACCATCGCGTTCGACGACTTGGACCATCAGCCTTCGCTCCATGACAAGGCGTATTTCCACGCGATAACTTGGCCGATTCCCCGGGTGCAGCCAGGGAACTTGGTCGCGATGGTCGGGGTCCCTGGCGAGCGGCGTCGCGTGACCCCTGATGGGGGTTCTTTTGGGCCGGTCGGTGCCGGTTTTGTTGTTTCTAGTGCGAGTGATCAGACCGTCGTTCTGTCCGATGAATCGGGCACAATGGTGATGGTCGGCCCAGGTGGGGCAGTGGCTCGCACTGTTCGGTTGGGCGGTTTCAGTGGGGCACGTGTCTTTCTGGTACATCCGAGCGGGCCACAGATTGTGGGCGTGTTGCGCGCGGGATCGGGGGAAATGGGCGAAGGCGCGGGCAACACGGTCCTTCTGACTCCCACTTACTTTTTGAACGCCGACGGGACGTTCGACCGGCACGTCATACCTTAGAATCCGCGGGCTGCCGCAAGCGTGTCCCGTCGAGCCGCCAGGTATTCAATTGTTAGCCGGTTCCAGATCGCAGCCCTTCCCGTGAGGCGACCGGCAATGGGGGCATGCCCTCGGAAATAGAACCTGTCGGCGGGGTCGAGACTCCCGGTGATAGCCAATAACGTTTTGGCTGCATCAATTGCTAACGACGCCTTGCGAGAAGATACGATTTTGTTGATCCGGGCAAATACTTCGGCCCCGTAGTCTTCTATCTCGTTGGCGTCGATGGCACCGCCGGTGCGCATGTCGTCCGCGCAGTGCATAAGTTCACATCTCACGGCCACGTAGTCGGCGACACACTCCTCGAATAGTTCGAGGGCAGTAGTTTCATTGAACGGTTCGCCGCCCATATGATCCCCCCATTTCAGTCGGAGGACCTCCAGGCGCCCGACCGGGTCGGATCTAAGGCGATCGATTGCGCCGTCGATCGAACTGAAGAACGAGCCATGGACTTGCATCTTCCGATAGGCCGCCATGCGGTCGTTTTCGGCCCAGAAGAAATATTGCGTGAACTTTTCGTCATTGGTCAGTTTTGGCAACCTGCGGCGGAATTCCGGCCCGACCAGACCCACCTTCGCCAGATAGGCGTCGTGCCGGGCACAGTCTTCAACGTAGGTCTCCCTCGCCCGGCCGTCGCTCGGTTGCGCATCGGTCTGGAAGGCGAATGGAAAGAAGAATGTGCCTTCTGGGATGTGCTTTTCGAGTGCCCGGCAGACGTTCCTGAAATTGATGCCGCTCTTCCACTCGTCGAGTAATACCACGATGTCGTTCGGGCGCAACCCGACCTCATTCAAACATTGCGCCAGCAGTTCCTCGCGTGTGACGCCCACTCTTTTGTCGTTTGCACGATTCAACACTGCGCACACGGGAACAATCGGCGCTAAGGGCTCCAACGTGGGTGTCAAAAGCTGTAGGGGCACCGAATTGCCTACGGGCAGGTCAAGGAGCACGATCCGTGTTTTCGCTAAGGCCAAACGGCTAATCGTCTCCCGGATGTCCAACAGGTAGCGGCATAGCGCATCTACCTGGACAGTCGAGAGATCAAGGAAATGCCGAAGCGAGGCACTGAATGCCGATTCGCAGGCCTCAACCGTATTGGGGTCTGCGCCGCCGTACTCGTAGTTCAGAAGCAAGAGGTACAATATTGCGCAGATATTTTGGACCCAACATGGATGATCCTGCAGCGTCCCGTCCTTGGAGAAGAAGTCCACTGCATCGAACGCTTCGTTGATGCTCCTGCGGAGTTTCGGACCGGCAATTAAACGGCTCAGGTGATATGCCTTTTTCTCTTTCAGATTGGCGCAGAAATCTTCGAGGCCACGCAGCGTGCGCTTTTCGCAGAACGTTAACAGGCGATCGTAGGTCGTTGTCGCGAACGTGGCCTCCGGTGACGTTGCCGATCGAGGTTGTGGGATTTCGCCTTGAGTCACGGCCCTAATGCTCGCGCTCCCCGCAACAATTGCACGACACATAATGGAGACTTGGAGAAAATGGGAACTGCCGCCCCTGACGCTTCCGAAGGAAGCCTTGTTGGGCTTTGTCCGCCAAGCCTATGTGGCGGTCGCATCGGTCAGCTTTGCCTTCGCACCTGCCAGGAGTTCCGTCCCGAGCGGGTTCTGCAGGGACACGAGTTTCAAAGCGAACGCCATGAAAGCTTCCATCGCCTCCGGAGTTGAGACCGTTTCGCTCCAGTCGTCATCCAGGATGAGATCAAGAAGCGATGCCAGTGCCGATTGCGACAAGGCGTCCGTCCACGAGCGCGGAGGCTCCGGAGGAGCTTTTTTCCGAAGGATGATGAGGCCGCTGACCCGTAGCGGCCGCGCGGCTTCGCGGAGGAGAAAGTGGATGTAAGTGTCCGCCTCGTGACGCGAGGAAACATTATCTGCGGCCCACCGTTCAATGGAGTTGCGGACGGCCACGACGGCAGGGGCGAGCTCCTTATCCCAAAAACTCCGTGTGGCTGGCGAGAAGCTGAGGAGATGATGCCACATTTCGTCACCGTCCCTGCGCCGGCGGCCGGGATCCTTCCAGGCAGGCGAGGACTCTGCGTAGGCAAGCATCGCCTTCCACTGGTCAATGAAGCCCAGCGTCCTGTGCCCCGCCCCTTCGAGCATCCAGCGGGAGATGAAATGTCTGATCCAGGGTGCGGCTTTGGTGCCAAGCCGCAATATTGGCTCCCAGAGTCCTCGATGATCGTCGTCAGCGTTCAAGTGGGCCGTTATGGTACCGATCCGCTCCAGGGCATGGTCCTCGTCTCGGTAGGGCAAATGCCTCTGGTAGGTGCCGAGTGGGTCGTCCTTTTCGTCTGTAGGCAGCATGTCGATCCGGATGAGTGCGCAAAGAAGGTACTCACGTTGGTAGCGAAGCCACACCTGGCGTTCTTCAGGGTTACGGGCCTTGGAGAGATCAGTGGCCCACGTTAAGGCGGAGTGGATTTGATCGATATCGAGTCCAGTTGATTTGATGGGACGAGAATGGGTAGGAACTTCGGTCGGTTCGGCGAGCTCCAGCCACGAAACCGGTAACCGCTTGGTCTTGCCGGCGCGAAATCTCTTGATTTGCTCGGAACGCCAACGGCGGAGCTCGGGGTCGTCATCGGCCGGGGCTGGAGCCTGCGCCTTGTGACGAAATCGATCGCGTACGGGCGCGTAGCGGATCGCATGGGCAAGCAGACGGTCGAAGACTGTTCCAAGCTTATCGCGATGTTCTGCGGCGACCATTAGGACGCGTTCCACAACGACGTAGCGCCTCCACATGGCGAGCGATGCGACGGATTCTGTGAGAAACGGATCGTCGCACTTTTCGCACCAGAGGGTAGTGATAGCGCAGGCCGCAAAAGTGTCCCAGCGGTTGTGTGTGGACTCGAAATCGAAAAACCATGCGTTCGCAGGAGGGTTCGAGAAGACTTTCCGCAGGATACTGAGAGCCTCCTTTTCGCGGGCGGGGTCCGCTGCGAGCCAGGCACGGTGGCGGACTACGGCAACGGCGACGATCCCGCAAAGGGTATTGGCGGGATTTTGGATGTCTTCGGCTTCCGCCGGCACCGCGGTGGTGCGGATTACTTCGATCTGGGACCACCAGTCCTCGAGCTGCTCAATGGGACACTCCTTTTTGCCTTCAAGGATCTGCTCGCACTGGAACGGGAGTAGCATCAGGCGGCTCATGCGTTCCAGGCGGTCCACGACTTCCTTTGGGGGCTTCGACGCAGACTCAGGGGGAACGAAGCTAAACTCGTAATTGCCGTCGACCACATGGTATCTCCAGTTCTTCGTGTCGAATTTATAGATCAGGTTTTCGAGCCACGGAGGGCCCCTTTCAGAGTCCGCATCCAGGCGTCGCAGCCACTTTCCCCGGACCTCCTCCATCAACGTGCGCCATGTATCGTCCTTGAAGGTGAGAAGGAGGATCTGCTCATCAAGCGGCCTCTTCCTATGGGGCATCGACACCCACTCATGCAGGAGGTCGTTCACCATTGTGGAGGACTCATTGTTCGCCGTATCTCGAAAGCTTCCGCCGTTCATCCTGAAGTCCAAGGCTTCGATATGATGAAACTCGGGGACATCGAGGAGCGGCCTTAGCGGGCCTTGGAACAGCTCGGGCCTTCGCTTGCCGACGCAAATGAGGACCGCCGCAAGCGCGATCGATCGGCTCTCGCGCATGATCGTAAGCAGGTGCTCGTCCAAAGGCTCCTGCTTATCCATCAGGTCGTACAGCCACTTCTCCAGCGACAGGAGCGCGCAGCCGACCGACTTTGGTCCGAAGACGTGGCCCTTGTGCCAGAAGTAGGAGTACTGGTGGCCCTTCCAGGGATGCACCTTTCCCTCGACGGTGATCGCGACCTGAAAGAACTGGCGCGCAGATGGCGGGAGTTCGCAGGCCCGTTCAGAAGCGAAATTAACCAGCCGGATGATCGCGGGCAGTGCAACCGCCGGATTCAGGCGAAGAAAGGTGAGATACGGGCCGTTCGTCCAGAAGCAGGAATGGAAATCTAGATCGCCACGTGCGAAGCCACGTTCGTCGAGATCGAAGCTGGAAGAACGCTCGGCATCGTTTTCGTGTGGGAGATCGAGGAGAACCGAAAACATGACCTCTGCGGCAACTTCCGAAAGCGCGTCCAGAAAGGCGGCGGAGCGCATTTGATGCATGAACACCTTGCGGAACACCGGGTTGCAATCGCTCTGCGGGCCTTCAGGCCACGGGCGGGGCCGGCCGCGTTCGAAATAGATTCGCGGCCTCCGCGGCTGCTTGGCCTCCGAGGTCGGCTCCAAGTTTGGCTCAGGATGGCGCCCGCTTAGGTCGAGCGCCAGTTCGGCGACCTCGTCGGGAAGCTCGTAGGACGCTGCGAGGAGCGCTTGGCAGATCTTCTCCTCGGTTGAATCGGCCAGGTGGCTGAATCGCTGCCGCTTTTCACCCTCGGCGAATGCCTTGGCGGAGGTGACGGCCAGCCGGGCCGCTGTTTGCATGCCTTCCGAGGTCAGATGGCGAAGGGGAAGCCATTTGAGGCAGATTTCGGCGACATCGTCGGGTGCAAGCACGGTTGCCTCCTCGGCGTGCTCCCCTAGGATCTGAAGGATACCGAACCAATAGGGAGGCCACGGGTACCGCAGAAGAGTCGCCGCGTGCCGCGCGAGCTCCGGGTTTCCGGCAGTAATTTGAGCGATCTTTCTCTCGTCCGGGAGGGTGGCCGCTTGGAGGAACTGCCGAAGGAAGCGCCTGAGGAGTGCGCCCTTGTTGCGGATGAGGATCGGCCAGAGCCGGAGAAGCGCGCCGTGTTGTTCAACGGCGAATATGGGAGCCTCAAGGAGGAGATTCTGTGCGATGATATCGTCCGGGGAGTCGGATGGGAATTGCTGGAATAGCGCCTCCCATTGCGATGTGCCCGGATTGCTTTCGAGGAGTTCTAAGGCATGGAAGCGGATGGCGCGGTGCCAAAGCGGGGAGCTGAGGCGGCTCCTCAGGAAGGCTCCTACGGCACTTCCCAGAGACTGGAGTTCCGCTTGGCGCGCCCAGTCCGCGATCAGGTCGTGCGCAAATCGGACTGATCGGGACCGCGTGTCGATCGCCAGGTGGCCCTCTTTCGCAAGATCCTGGAGGATGGCGGCCTCGTCATTCGGAAACGAGGCAAGCGCCAGCCCGGGGCTCATTCGGTCGCCTAGTTCTGAGCCCAATTTGCGGGCGACCCGATCGCGAATGATGCCTGAATTCCCAGTACGGATAGCTCGGTCCCAGAACCATATCGCGAGGGCGGATTCGGTGGTGAATGTCACTGGCGTTTCACCCGGGTCAAGGTTGGTTGCGATTATGTCGAGAGCCTTGGGCCAGCGAAGTATCGGGCTCAGATGGGGCCGGCGAAGAACTTCTGAGAGGGCCGGCAGATCTTGGGCGATCTTCAAGAGGTCTGCGGCGCTAAACCAGCCGACCTGGACCGGTTTGTCAGAGCATGGAATCTCCCGTCGGGTGAGTTCGCCTCTGACCCGCTCCCAGTCCTCCGGCCGGCAAGTGAGAAGGATTCGCCACCGGTTCTTGCAGTCGGGCGCCAGGGCGGCTCTTAGGACTAACGCCGCCTGGCTGAAGGCGGCCTCTCCAAAGCACCTGTCCAACCCATCAATGATGAGGCGGCACGGGCCCGGAGCGCCGGCGAAAAGCTCAGAAATGCCATGGGTGAGGCCGAACAGCGCGCGCAGGCCGCCCTGCGCTGTCAGGTCTGCCGCCGTTAGCCAGACGGCATTTGACCCGGCCGCCCGCGCCCAATTGTGGGCGAGGACGCTCTTGCCGCTGCCGGAACCGCCGAGCATGGGATGGGGCTCGGGTTGAGCGGATTCGCCTTCAAGCTGACCCGCGAGGGCCGAGCGCTCGATCGATACCCTTCCGTTGATTTTGGAGACAATCGCAGCTATGCGCTCTTGGCTGCTCGCGGTTATAGAGTCCCAGTCGGCAGCGAAGCTCGGATGGTTTTTTAGGGGGAAGCGGTGGGCGAGCCCGTCTAGGAGTTGGGGCACGGCGACGCGTCCGCCTTTGCGGCGAATCTCCGCAGTAAACGCTAGGATTGCGTCCCAAAGCTCGTTTGCTCGGGATCGCGCGGAGTCGGCAAGCACTTGCTGGCACATCGAGTGGGCCGTCGTGAGTCCGAGAGAGCCGGCATGTTCGAAATCGAGTTCGATCAGGGCGAAGCGGCCGAGGAGTTCCGCGACCTCCCGGTCTGTGTGAGTCGCGCCTCCTTCTTCGATCGGCCGCTGCAGGCTCGCAAACGCGCTCCGGCGGAGCGCAGATGGTTCAGCGCTCCGCTCGAACCGAGAGGCGAACGTGTCCGCAGGGATCACCTTCGCCTCTTCGGTCAGCCCAAACCAGGCTTCACGGATCTCCGGGGTATGCTGAGCAGAAATTAGCACCAGTCGGTCGGTCTCGCGCTGAAACCCGGTCTCTGATTTGTGGTTCCATTGCGACCAAAGGGTTCGTGCAAAATCTGCAGGCGCCCCTTCGGGCCCGAATACGGGAAAGCTTTTGATCGAACACCCGCATTTCCGCGACGAGCCGGGTGTCTGGCAGGTCACAACAGTGTCGTCGAAGAACCAGCCGTCCTGTCGAGCTTGGCAGTCAATGAACTGAATGAGCGCGGATTCGCTCGGGGGCCACGGTGTGCCCGAGAGAAGGTGGCAGGCGAGCCAGGCAACGATCCTTTCCTCGACGGTGAATCCCTCCCCAACGGTGTTCTTGATCGGAGGGAGGAGGCTCATGTGGCCTTGCAGGGTATCTGGGTCCTTTTCCGTTCTCCGGTGAGGCTGCGGGAATTCAATCGATCGGCTCTTTATTGCCGCTCGCAGAACCCTCTTTTGGATCAACGAGTTTCGAAGCTATAGCGTATTGCTTGCCGGATTGAGTCAATGTCACGCCGTCAAGTCCTCGTACTTGTGTCCGGCGAAGCAGCGAAAGCCGTATACCTTCGTTGATAAAACTTAGGGTTGTTGTAAAATCGTGTCCGATCGCCGCGCAGAGATCTTTCTCCGTTTCTTCACCGAACGTGCGCGCTAGAGTTTGGACTATAGCCTCTACTCCAGCCTTGGTGTGGCCGCTATCAAAATGAATGGGGCTAGGAGTCGCGGACAAGAGATCCATGATTCGAACTCCTAAATCGATGAGACGGTAGACCTCCTTTTCGGTCATTGGATCGCCCGATCCATGAACGGCTTCGTTTCTAACTCTCCAAAAGTCGCGCATTAGTATTGGGAGGTCCTGAACTACACGACCGTACTGCGCGAGGATCTCAATTCCCTTGGTGGGAGTTACGTAACGTTTTGTCTCGTCGAGCTTTTGACCCCTCAGCAATTGAAGGACCTTTTTTTCGATATCTGCCGATATCGCGATCAAGCCGCCTCTTGGATCACTCACGTACCTTTCTATGTGGGATGGCGGACCCTCAGTTCGCTGGAACTGCGTTCCTGGTGACGAAGCTATTTCATCTTCGATATTTTCAGTCTGGCGCGTGATCTTGTCTAGGGCCTCATTGAGTTCAATTTCCTTGTCTCCAAATTTGAATTTTTTAATTCGTGCGATTAATGCGGCCAAGTTGGGTACAAGAATGCAGAGCATCGCGATCAAAATCAGATCGAGCGAAAGGTTATCAAATTTTAGGCCGGGCCAAATGAATCGCGCGATAACCAAGCCGATACAAAAAATTGCGATTGCCACTTGTGGCTTTATCGAAAGAAGCCAGACCCACAGACCGCGTCCGTATTGCTTAATATTCATCGGCGATGGATTGATGCTTTACCGAGAATCTCTTAGGACTCGTTCCTTGCGCTCTCAGGGTAGACGTAGAAAAGGAGCTGTTGTATCGGCTGGTCATCAAGGCTGACATCTATTGCTTGGGCACCGAAAGATTTCACGACGATGCCGACGAGATCGTAGACCAGACACAAGGACGCAGCCATATGTGTTGTCCCCAAGGTGGGGGGTGCTTCACCTGATGGCAGTTCGATTCCTTGCTCCCGCTTGTACAGCTGGTCTCCGTCAGTACCAGTAACCTCCACCCTAACAACGTGAGTGCCTGCGTCCGATTCGTCGAAAATCAATCGAAGGGTTAAAGCGCATGATGGAAGACGATGTGGAATCGAGGGAGCGTAGGTAATAACAAAGGCACCAAGAATTGACAGGTGGGTTCCCTCCGAAAGGGCTGAATGGCACAGTGTGGCGATGTCTACTTTCATGCTTAAGTCCGTTCAAAAGGGCATAAGGGCTGGCTATCGATAAAGCCAGCCCCCCATTTGCAGCCATTACTCTCAGTCAATTTTGCCCCTAACTCCTAATCAATTCTCCCCGTCATTTTTACCCGCACACAATTGAGTCCATTGTTCAGTCCCGACTGCCTAGCTGAAGATCTTGAAGTTCTCGATGTGGTAGTTTTTTTGTAACACTCTCGGAAATCCATGAAGTCGGCGCCAAGAATTTGGCTCACCTAGCACGCAAAGGGTTTGCGCCGCTATGAAATCTTCTGAGAAACGAAGCCACATGGACGCCAATAAAGGCCTGCCAGCGTATGTTCCAGATGACAGGCGAGGCCTGGGACCTACTATCGAAGAAAAACCATAGGAATGGATTTCTTAAGTTTGATAATTCTGATTATCAAACTGTTCCGAGATTATCAAACTTTCGGGAGATTATCAAACTTTCCTCCCCGCCTCCAAGTCGATTTCCTAAGTGGCGACTAATTAATTATTTACGCTGGCGTCCCCACGGGGATTCGAACCCCGGTTCTCACCGTGAAAGGGTGGTGTCCTGACCGGGCTAGACGATGGGGACGTAGCGCGG
>Ga0302319_10004100_pt1 | contig 30107 bp, 32 predicted proteins | sample Bog_T0_2_FD_203319 | JGI IMG/M metagenome (GOLD analysis project Ga0302319, IMG submission 203319) | Peat permafrost microbial communities from Stordalen Mire near Abisko, Sweden - Bog_T0_2 | ecosystem: Environmental > Terrestrial > Soil > Wetlands > Peat | place: Sweden: Abisko, Stordalen Mire... | reverse complement strand
ACCTGATGCCGAATATGCCAGATATTCGTCTGCTGCCTCTAATTCAAAGGTTTTTTGAGTTGCTACAGCAATGCCGTGTCTGCTCAGAGGTTTTCTCAATCGTCTAAAATGAGGGGAAGGTTGAGAGGCGCAATTCCTCTCGCCGATCATCGTAGTGCGCAACCGGAACATCGGGGTTGCCGTGACAGACGACCTGGACCGTAATCGACATGCAATCCGTTGACCACAGGCGGTAATTCAGGGCAATTCCGCCAAGATTAAGCGCCATCAGCAGAGCGACACCAAACCAACCAATCATATTCTCGCGAATCGCCCCGCATGCGAAGGCATACCAAAAAACGACAACCGGAGCGACGACGCGCAATGTTGACGCAAAAACCAAACTTGCCAACAAAGCAAGAAAACTCAAACCTGTCACGCGCCCGATTTCTTCGCGCCAGACCGCCCCAAAGCGGTTGAAATCCAAAATGCACGCCCACGCCAAAACATATCCAAAGGCAGACAAAACCAAAGCGCCAGGACCAGTCGCATAAGCCGGGAACGGGGCAATGACATAAGCGAATCCTTCGACAATTTTAAATACTTTAATCAGCGGTGCAAACATTTGGCCAACGTAATTCCAATAATTACGCTCGTAATATTGGTTATTTACCTGATAATACGTCAGATATCCCGCAATAATAAATTGTACAGCTATGGCAACGAGACAGATTGCCGAAATGCGTCGGCTTTTCATATAGAAAAAATAGGCATAAACCAGATCATGAAGAACGAACGGTGTCTTCGAGGCGGATGCCAAAAATTGAAATATTATATTATTTCTCTGACAATCCCAATACAATAAACCAAGAAGTGAGAAAACAATAACAAGCAAATCATTTCTCTGAGCAATCCAGGTGACCGACCATACAAATGATGGATGCGTTACCGATGCAAAGAATAGTATTGCCGACAAAACGCCTAATTTTCGGTCAAGTATTATGCGCCATATTACTATTATAATCGAAACTATAAGTATCATATTCAATATTCTATGAACAAAAGGATCTGCGGGCAGAACAGCATACGATAATCCCCATAAAGGACGTCCATTGAGTATGAATGGATTATACAAAAACTGCCTTAATGTTAGAGGAACGACGTCAAAATCATCATAGGCAAATCCATAATGGATCGTCGGAAGCCACAACGCAATACACCCAACAGAGAATATAATAAATACCCGATTAATAAAGCGACGCCGCGTGCTTATATCCATGTTCTGCTCCCAACCACCATCAGAGTTATTGTATCGCACCAATCTCGGTATAATGTACAAGTTGTAATGCGCTCCATATTTGGCCATAGTGCCCTATTTATTGAATCGGACACTAACGCCCCCGATCGTATGTATTGGTAATTGCTGGCGGTGCCAAGGCTGCGCCAGCGAGCCCTCCTGTAAGCATGCCTGGGCATTTGAGGTCGATTGCGGCAGCTCCCGGCAAAGATTCTCCTGGTCTATCGAGAGAAAGCCAACCAGATGGCGTTTGCCCTGAATTTTGTCTCTAATGGTCCTGGCGGCTTCTCGCATGAGACCGATAAGGAGATTTGACATGGGATACATCACACCCGGAGGGCAAGGATGAAATATCATCCTGGCCTGTGCGCAAAACAGCGCGAACGACCTCTCCGTCCAAAACTGGATATGTTCGGAGGTGTCGTAAGTTAACAGGTTACGATTACCGCTACGTGTCTCGCCGATCGGTGTAGATAAAAATATCAGACCGCCAGGCTGCAAGTATTTCTTGATTTCCATTAAGAAACTGACCGGGTCTCTCAGATGCTCAAGCAATTCGATCAATAATATCGCATCATATCCGCCTAAGGTCGCCTCAGATAGCGTGTTATGCGTCATAAATCCTTGCGCTTTTAAAAAGTTGGAGGCGGTTAGGTCGGCTTCGATACAACTAATTCGCACCCCTGGCATCAGTACAGTGAGCGAACGCAGGATATGGCCAGAGCCCGCACCAAAATCCAGCAATCGGGAATTATCGCCAAGAAAGCCAAACTTACACCAAAACTTGATCAGCCTCAGGTTGCGAGTACCATAGGTTCTGAGCATGGCATTAGGGTCAGGCATCTCTTGAACGCCATGATCTATCGCAACATCGACGGCATAAATGTGTCCGCAAGCCGAACATTTTTCAACGTTAACATATTTTACAGCGAACTTATCATTCGATGGTTTCGCGCAAATTGGGCAATCCATAAATAACCCCATATGTTGACGGCATTATTACATCATATGGAAAAACTGTAGCGGAGTTTCGGTTCATCCGCAAGAGAGGGGTGCTCAGAGAGAGGTGGTGCTCGGTACAGCAGGTTTTGCGCTGCCGCCCAAGATGGAAGTAAACGAATTTCCGCTCGCAAGCCGGTCACCATATCCATAGGTGCTTTTTATCGTTGCAATGACGGCGTGGTGGGGGCGAGGCCGAGGGTCTCGCGCAGGCCGCGGACATCCGCTTCGAAGTCCCAGGTGTCGATGATCTCCAGACTGCGCCGACCCATGCGTCGGGCGCGTTCCGGGTCGGCCAGCACCTCTTCAAGCGCCCGGGTGAGGGCGGCGATGTCGCCCACCGGGAACACGAAGCCGTTTTCGCCATGACGGACCAGATCCGCTCCGGATCCGACACGGTCGCTGACGATGATTGGTTTGGCGAAATTCATGGCCTCGTTCACCACCAGGCCCCAGGCTTCCCAGGCCGAGGGCAGAACCAGGGTGTCGCACAGGCTGAAATAGGCCGGCAGTTCCTGCTGTCCCTTGAAGCCGACGAAACACACCCGCTCCAATCCGGCAGCTTGCCGTTCGATCTCGCGCCGCAACTCGCCTTCGCCGATGAAAACAAGCCAGGTCGTATCGGCCAACGCGGCGGGAAGTCGGCGGAAGGCCTCCAGCAGATGGTGCGGACACTTCAGATGCTGAAACTTCGCGACCGACAACACGACCCGGGCGTCGGCGGGAATGCCCAACTGGCGGCGCAGTGCCCCGGTGTCGGCCGGTGCCCGGGTACGGAAGAAGGCATTGTCGACGGCGTAGGGTATGGCGCCGATCTTGTGCGCGGGAACGCCCAGTTCGGACCAATAGGCGGCGTTGAGGGTGCCGATGGCGAGGAAACGATCGACCAGCCGGTGGTAACCCGCGAAAAAACGGCGTTTGGCCCATCGTTTCAACGCGCTGCGGGGCTGGCTGATCGGGGTGGGGTCGTCGCGGACCAGCACGCGGAGACCAAGCCGTCGCGCTTCCAGAACCGCCTGGTAATGGAACAGGCGATGATAGGGCTGTATCCACAGGCAGTCGAAACGCCCATCCTTCAATCTTCGGGAAAGTCCACGATTGTACGGCCGCCAGAAAGTTTGCTCATGGGGCCATTCCCCCCACATGGGCAACACCTCGTTCTCATAACCATCGCGCAGCGGCACATCCCAAGTGATGTGGGCGGCAAAGCCTGGGTCGAAATGGGATTGCGCCGTGTGATCGCTGCCGAAGAAGACCTTGAACGTCAAGTCCTTCTCTCGCGCGACCCGGCGGAAGAGGGCGACGTGATAGGGGATCGGGTGGGTGGTGAGGCAGGCAAGGCGGAAGGGCGGCATGGGGGTGATCGCAGCCATCAGGGAACCGGGAGGGAGGCGGCGGCGCGCCGGCCAACCACATCTTGATAGATGAGCATCAGGTTATCGTAATTGGCTTTTGGGGTATAGAGACGCTCATAGACGCCGCGCGCGGTGCGGCCCATGGCCCGCATGGCCTCGGGATGGGCGATGGCCCAGGCGATTCTGGCGACGATGTCCTCGGGCCTGGTCGGATCGAACAGCAAGCCGGTGACGCCATCTTCGACCGTTTCGGCCGGTCCGCCCAGCCGGGACGCCAGGACCGGCAGACCACAGGCGAAGGCTTCGACCACAACCAGGCCGAACATCTCGTTCCACAGCGACGGCACCACCAGGAAGGCGGCGCGCTGCATTTCGGTGAATTTCCGCCCGGTGTCGACATAGCCGAGGAACCGGACCTCCGGTCCGGCGGCGGCCTGCAAGGCCGGCAACAACGGCCCGCTGCCGATGACCGTAAGCGGCACCCCCAGGCCGCGCCAGAGCGCGACCAGCAGCGCGATTCCCTTCTCCTCGATCAACTGTCCGACGAACAGGGCGCCTGCTCGCGGCCCTTCCGGCGGCGGCGCCAGGTCCTGGGGCACGCCGTGGGGTCTGATCGCGATCCGGTCGGCCGGCAACCCGCCTTCGACGAACTTCGCTTTGGCAAAGCGGCTCGGCACCAGGAAGCGGTCGACCTTGTGGCGCCAGGTTCCCGCCCGCTTGTGGCGCTCGACCATATGGGCGAGGGCAAGGGTCGCAATCCAGGAATTCCGGTAGACCCGGGCCGGCACGGTCCACCAGCAGGATTGGTGCAGGCTGCGTTCGCAAATGCCGCCATCATGGTAAAGATAGGCGGTCGGACACAGAATGCGAAAGTTGTTCAGGCTGAAAACCGACGGTATGCCCGCGGCATACGAGGCGTCAAACACCGATGGCGATAACAAAGGAAAGAAATTATGGACCAGCATCAGATCGGGCTTGAACTGTCTGATCACCTTCAGCAAATCGTCACGAATCATCCGATTGTAGCTGACCGAGAAAACCGCCCGCACCTTGTCCATGGGCGTCCGGATCGAGTCGTTATGAACGAAATAAGTGTGGATATCGTGGCCATGGGCGATCAATTCCGCCAATTCGCCCCGGATCCCGAGGTTTTCTCCCCCATCATGTTGATAAAAATTGTGGACCAGGAGAATCCGCATGAGCCGGCAATCCGGTTGTGGATGGCGGCGGGCATCCTATCCGAACCGCCAGGCGTCGTCGAGCGTGGCAATTGGCCGCGGCGGCCGGGGCCGGGCCGTGTTCCTCCCTTGATCCCCGGTTTGTTGCTACACTGACGGCGGCGGCTTTCACCGGCACCTGACCCTTTGCCCCGGATCCCCGTGATACCGATGAGCCTTATAAATGGTCCATGGGGGTTTCACCCCCAAACCCCAGACCAGGGCTTTGCCCTGGATCCACCAAGGGCCGCTGGCCCTTGGAACCCTTGACGTCGTGCGGGTCCAGGGCCGTCACGGTCCTGGTGGGGGTCAAAGGGGGCAACGCCCCCTTGTGTTATTCTTTACGCTCGCTGGTATGAGTACGGCCTCGGTTCCGACCAACACCGGACTTTTTGGCCGCCTGGCCGCCGGTTATGGCGCCCAGGTGAGCAACGTCGTCGTCAGCTCGGCGCTCCAGATTCTTCTGGTTCCGCTGTTTCTCTCGGGTTGGGGCAAGACCGTCTATGGCGACTGGCTGATGCTCTCGGCCATCGCCGGCTTTGTTGGTCTCGCCGATCTCGGGGTGGGGGGCGTTCTTGCCAACCGCCTGCGCGCCGCCTGGAGCCGGGGGCAGGCGGCCGCCTTTCAGCGCACGCTGGCCACCGGCGTCGCGGTTTATGGTGGGCTTGTCGGTTTTTGGGCGGTGGTGTTGCCGGTTGTCGCCTTGGCCCTGGACCTGCCGACACGGCTTGGCCTGGCGGCGGGGGACGACGCGCCGACGATCTTCCTGTGGCTGGCCTGTGCCAATCTGCTGATGGTGCCGCGAACGCTCGCGACCGCGATCTATTCGGCACGCGGCGAGTTCGGGCGCGAGGGCCTGTTGAACCTCGTCTATTACTGCGGGCAGAGCCTTCTCGTCGGCGTCAGTGTGGTGTGCGGGGCGGGACCGGTGAATGCTGCGGCGGTGTATTTCGCGGCCGGGTTGGCACTCGGCTGGGGGCCGTTGCTGGTCGATGTGGCCAACCGCCATCGCGACGTGCGCCTCATGGCGGTCGTGCCGACCCGGACCGAACTGGCCGAACTGGCGGCCAAGGCACCGTTTTATCTGGTGCCGGCCGGGGCCTGGATCGTGCTGCTACAGTTACCGGTTGTAATTCTGGGGCTGCTGTCCACCCCGGAAACGGTGGTGGCCTTCACCACCATGCGCACCTTCACCGGTCTCACCCGTCAGGTCACGATCCAGTTTTTTGCCATCACCGCGGTCGAAATGGCGCGGCAATATACCCAGGGCGATACCGAGGGCCTTTTGCGGCTCTACCGGGACTCGGGCCGGATGATCGGGGCGATCACCGGCCTGCTGGCGGGGTTCAGTCTGGTCGCGGGGCCATCGTTCTTCGTGCTCTGGACCCGGGGTGCGGTCGCCTTCGACCCGCTGCTGGCCGAGGTGTTTCTGGCGACGACCCTATTATTGTTGCCGAGCTTCGGCAGCACCGGTCTCTTGCGCCTGACCGACCATCCCCGGGCCGCCGCCGCCAGCTTCGTGCTCCAACCGCTGTGCGCGGCGGTGGTTTCGGCGCTGCTGGTCGCTCTGGGATTGGGTCCGGTCGGGGCGGGGCTCGGCGTGGGCGTGGCCGAACTGGTGGCGCCTGGTGCCTGGTCGATGATGGGCGTGTCCCGATTGCTGGGGCTCCGGGTCGGCGCCTTCATCTGGCCGATCCTGAGCACGGCGGCGCTGGCACTGGCGCTCGGCAGCGGCGCGGCTTTAGCCGTGGTCCGGCTGATACCCGGGGGGCGGGCGCTGGATCTGGCCGTGATCGCCGTTTTGTGGTTGGTGCTGGTGGTCCTGCCGACGTCGTTTCTGCTCCTTGATGCCCGGCAACGGGCCGCGTTTCGAGTAGGTTTGGGGCGTTGGTGGCAACGGTGGCGCGGGTCGCGCCTCCGGTAGGATGACCCACCGGGGCTTGTGCCCGATAGGCCCCAGGATACGACAGATCGTTGAAATAAAAAGAGTGGCTCTTCCGGGATTCCAGGGTGTTGGGAATTGGTTTGCTTTCAGTGAGTTGAAGCTTTCAACCCCGACGAGGCGCCCGAGCGCCGCGAGGCCGATAATTCCCGACTCTATGACCAGCCCCTTGTTTTTCCTAAAAACATCATCACCCTGGAACGCAGTATGAGCCTCGCGGAATTTCCGGAGAGCGTAGTGGCCGAGGCATGTCGCCACCCTCGGCCAGCTCCTGTTCGTGGCCGGCAGGCTGCGGAGACTGATCGCATCCGTTCCGAAATCAGGTGAACTCGAGTCGACCGGGAGCAGGGCGGCTGACGTTCGGTCGCAGGTCGTCGCTTTGGCTGTGGCGGGTAAAATGCCGTAGCCGGACCGGACTGCAGGGTGGCGCGCCCTGCCCAAACGGTCCTGCAATGAGTCATTCCGGCAACAGTTCAACGCTCCGGTCGGAAATTTGTGTTCTGGGAGTTTCGATCCTTCACAGATGACCGTCAACTCCAGTACACCGAAACCATGGTGTACGCGTTCGGGGGTGGCGAACATGGACGGCGAATTTTTGAAGAGAATCCGCGAGAAGCGTGGCGAGACTCAGGAGGCGTTTGCCAAGTTGGTGAATGCCAGGCACAATAGGAAATATGACAAGTCGCGGGTCAGCCGATGGGAAACCGGTGCGGAACCGATTCCGACCGAGGTCTCGAATGTGCTCCTTCTCGAAAACATGTCGTATGACAAGAAGGACAGCGCGACGATCATCTCGGTTGGCAATAGGAAAGGCGGATCCGGGAAATCGACGATATCATCGGCTCTAGGGTTCACGCTGAGCAAGGTGCGACGGAATGACGGAAGTACGTGCCGCGTGGCGTTGATCGACGCCGACAGCCAATCGAACCTAAGCCTTGCCTGCAAGGTGGATAGGACTCGGATTGCCGAAATTGACGCCGCAGGGAAGTCATTTTATCACGTCTTGATGGGCAAGACGAAACCGGAAGATACCGCGATCCCAACTCAGGTTCCGGGAATGGATATCATCCCATCGAGTGTCAGCTTGGCCTTTGCCGAGCGCGAATTGATCCTCAGGGAGTCGTACAAGGACATTCCGGCGAACTTTTCGCTCCGGGTGGCGCTGAATGACGATTTCAAACGGCGGTACGACTTTATCATCATCGATTGCGGCCCGAGCCTGGGGGTCACGACCCTGAACCCGCTGTGCGTCTCGTCGTTCGTGCTCTATGCGGTCCAGACGGAATCCTATGCCGTCACGGGCATCGATCACCTGACGGAAATCATCGATATCATCCGGAAGGGCGCCCATCCCGGACTGAAGGTGCTCGGACTGGTGCCCACCATGTTCGATAAGCGCAACAAGCAGGATCACCTGTCGTTGCAGGAAATGGCCGAGAAGGCAACGACCATCAGACGGGACGCTGGAACGGTCGGGGTGCCCGTGTTCAGTCCGATACCGCGTTCAACGAATTTTGCGAACGCCGCAGCGGCAAACGAGATTCTGATGAATGTCGACGTTGCGGCACCTGGCGTTATCACCTTTGTCGAAATCGCCGCCGCACTGGGCGTCCGCACCCCACTCGGAGAGTAACCATGTCCCCCAAATTCCAGCGTGTCAGCAACACCCCTGCCCCGGCAACCCACGTCGGCGCACCGTCGATAGCTGCCAACGGGCTGTTCGGCGTCCCGGCAAGTCTGCCGACGATCGTCGCCCTGGACGTGTCCGTCATCCTGGACAACCCGAACCAGGCCAGGAAGCACTTCGATGCGGAGTCGATAGGCATCCTCGCGAACTCCATCAAGGAACGAGGCCAGCTTACCCCTATCCTGGTCCGCCCGCACGAAGCGGACGAACTCAAATACCATTTGGTCGCCGGCGAACGACGCCTAAGAGCGATCAAGCTGCTCGAACGAAAGACGATCCATGCGATTGTCACGATGAATAATGATCCGGAGTCGCTCAGTCTGATCGAGAACGCAAGCAGAGAAAATTTGTCGCCGATCGAGTTCGCCGATGGCTTGAAGAGTCTGATCGAACACGGCGGGCATACTCAGGAAGCCGTTGCGACCATCGTCGGCGTGTCCGCCGTAGACGTGAGCGAGCATCTCGGTATTCTGGCTCTGCCGGACTGGATGCTCGACGCGCTCAGGAAATCGGAGACGCGCAGGTTCACCCGTTCCGCCCTGGTCGAACTGTCGCGCATTACGGATGACAAGGCCAGGGATGACATGTGGGCCAGAATGCTGGAAGGCCCGGTCACGGTGAGCGAAATAAGGATGGCGAGGAAGGAATCAAAGAAGGGTGGCGGGGCGAGTAAGGATTCTACCGGTGCCGTCCTGGCATCGCTTGGTCGCACAATAAACGGCTTCACAAAAGGCGTCGCCACCCTGAAGGCGAACAAGGGCCACCTGGAAAAGGAACACCTGGAAAGGTTGCTGGCAGTCCGTACCGAGATCGACGAACTTCTGGCGGAAACGGACTTCGGACGTCCGAATGCCGTATAGGTTGTAGAAGCCATGAACTAATCAAGCAGGCAGAAAGGGCGGGGATGGCTTCCCGTCTCTTTGTCATTCCCAGAGGCAGAAACACTTATGAGTGCTACCAGAGAGTATCACTCATCCTTTCAGTGACCGAAGGTGCTTTTTTATGCTTGTGACAGCAACCAACGCGAGTTATTTGCCATGCATCTCTACCGAACACCCCTTCAAATTAGCTGACGGCGCCTATCGGGCTTTTTTGGTTCGCCCGCTATCCCGACCCCGGGTTGGCCAACCCGGGGGGCGGTCGGCTGAAGGTGGCTCGGCGAGAGTTCGGTTTCGGCCATGACCTGCGGGTTTGGTCGTTCGAACGGCAGCGCCTCGGGCGATCCTCAGGGGCCGGAGAGCGCCGTCCACACCATCTGCCAGGAGGGGCCATTCTGCCCGGTGACGACGAAACCCAGCCGCTGGTAAAGGCGTTGGGCCGGGTTTATCAGATCCACATGCAGGCTGACCGTCCGCCCCCTTGCCGCCGCCGTGGCCTGCACCACCCGGAGAAGGGCGGCGCCGAGCCCGGTGCCGCGGGCCGCCGGCAGCAGCGAAATATCGACCACCCGGACATCCGCCGGTCCCCAATCGAGATAGAGCCGACCGATCGGGCGGTCATCCCGGGTGACGATGGTGCAGTCGCCATTGGCGTAGGCGTTGGCATAGTGACGGGACTGGAACAGAAACTGGGTGGCCAGGAAATCGCGTTTGGCGTCTTCGGGCCAGCCGGTCACTTCCAGTTCCGGCAAACGGACGGACGCGAACAGCCCTGCGAGAAAGGGCTCGTCGTCCGGGGTTTTCCTGCGCAGCGCAACCCCCCGCGCGCCCCACTCCGGGGGTAGCGCGAGGGCGTCCGCCGTATCCGGGGATACCGTCACAGGCTCAGGTCAGTTCGGCCTGACCGGATAAGAACCATTGATATAGCAGATGCAGTATTGCAAGACCAGATAGGGCTGCCGGTTTTCGTGGCCGGCCGCAAGACCGTTCTGACCACCGCCAAAGCTGACGGTATTCGGATGTAGCGTCGTGTCCGGACTCTGACCGGTGCTTTTGATATAGGCTCGAAGAGCCGTACTCGTTATTTCGCCGCTAACATTTTCTGCTCTCGCCAACCACGACTCGTTGGCGACGGGTATTGCCGAGGTATCCTGAATGAGATTGATACCGTTCGGCACCTGCATGACCATGCCGTGGTTATGGTAGGGCAGTTCGTGACTGTCCAAGGCCACCGAAGATTCGCCATAGGTTTTGGCAAGCACCCGCGGGGTCAGGCCGGTCCTGGTTCCGGCGCCGATAATGGTAAGGCTTTGCAGATTGGGCAGTGCGAAATTCTTCGTATCGCCACCGTAGAGATTGCCGAGGATGCTGTAAAGCGCCTGAAAGTCTTGAACAGACAGGGTGCTGCCGTCGCAGGGACGCCAGTTTTGGGGAAACCAGCCGAAGGCAAAGGCCCGAACTTCACCGAGATATGCATCCATGATGCGATTTCCTCACTGGGGATCGACGGGATAAATGCCATTGACACAGATAATATAGGTCAGCGCCATGCACGGCATGATATTGTCGTGGGGGATGTTGGGGACCCCGCTCGCACCGATGGTGGACGCCACCGGGCTGACCGTGGTCTGATCGGTGGCGGGCAGGCCGTCCTTCAGATACTGGATGGTCGGGCTGGTGGTATCGGCAAAGGTCACGCCCGGCCCTGCCGTGGGCGTGGTCGCGGTGGTCCCGGCCGTCTCCAAAAAGTGGGTATGGATGGGGGTGTTAGCCGTGGTCAACGCGACCGCTTCGCCACCGCCCGTGGCTCCGAAGGCATAAGTGGCGCTCTGGCCCAAGGGCAGGCGACCGCGCAAATCGGGAAGCCCGAAGGTAGTGCGGCCATCGCCGCCAAATTGCGTGCCGATCAGGGCAAAGAGTGCCTCGTTTGCTGAGATATTTACCAGCGCGCCATCGCACAGATGCCAGTCCTGGGGCGCAAAGTTCCCCGCGAACAAGCGAATTTCACCCAGATAATAATCACTCATGAGGGTTCCCTCTTGCAGATCGTGAAGATAGGATCAATGATTAGGGACGGGGCGGATAGGTCCCCTTGATCGCGATGCAGAAGTTAAGGGCCAGATAGGGCTGCATATTGGCGTGGGCGGTCCCCGCGGTCAGATTTGTGATGGTGCCGACATTCAGCGGGATTTGTTGGTTCGTGACCGGGGCCGCGTACAGATTTTCCACGGTGGTCCCGGAATTGGGAGCGGTGGCAAAGAAGTTGCCGGTCGGAAGCGGAAAGGCTCCGGTTTCCTTCAGCACATTGAAGGGGTGGGGGTGGGGGGGGATATTGGCGCTGGTCAGCGCCACCGTCTCGGCCCCGCCCGTTTTACCGACGGCGCTATAGGTATGGGTCGGGTCGTTCAGGGCCTGGCCAACCACAACGCGTCCGCCCAGGTTGGGCAGCGCGAAGGTGGTGGTTCCATTGCCGCCATAAAACGTGCGGATAATAGAAAACAGCGCACTATAGGTTTGGGGCGACAGCAGCGTGCCGTCACACAAATGCCACCCCTCCGGCGCATATTTCGTGGTAAACAGCCTGATTTCACCGACGTACCAGTCACCCATCGCGACCTCCAGCTTTCGTGTTGGCATTACCAGACAGGCATCTTGACAATTGCGCCTGTAATCGCTACCGCGATCCTGTTTAGCATGGATAACCATCGCGCCATAGGGCGTTCTTTATGCGAAAAAAAAATCAACCCGGCATTCATTTGCATGTCATGGTCCGGCATGTCGGCGGTTCCCATTGTGCCCGAAAGATCCGAACCTGCGGGAACACCCCCATCCCTCCCCCGGCCAAGCCGGGGGAGGGAGATAACGTCGTGATATTTCGTTAGGCTCAATTCGCGTTAGATAGGCAGACAGTCTATGGCTGTGCAACGTCGCTTTCATGGGCGAAAGAAAGAAAAAATTCCTCACCAAGACACGAAGAACTCAAAGCAGTCACAAAGAGGGCGTTTCTTTGTGACTTCTTTGTGACTTCTTTGTGCCCTTGGTGTCTTCGTGAGGAACTGTTTTTTGTATCGATGACTGCAATATCCAGCGAGTCCCATCATGGGAATCGCTGCCCGCATGTCATTGGCCCTTGACAGGGCGCAGCCCGCGGGCTCAATTCATCACGCGAGTGGCGGTCGTGGCGAGGCCGCGGTTCTCTTTTGCCTGAAAAACCGGAACCTATGGACCCGTCGGAATGATTGCTGAACGCATCGTCGCCGCATTGGCTGCGGCCAAAGTCCGAGGCGTTCGGCCCGGTGATGCGGCCAACGCGCACACCGCCGGGACCGGTGGTGGCCGGTCGGTTGGCGTCGGCGTGCCGCGTTAGCCTATGGAATCCCCGGGGTTCCATTACCGTGTTTGCGGGCTGTCGGTGCTCTCGGAAATCGCCATTCCGGGAGACGTGGCGCTTGCCGCGCCTTGTGCCGATCCCGATGTTTGCGTCCTGCGCGGCGTCGTGCCCGAGGCGCTGGTGGGGGCCAGCCATGTCGGGCCGACCTGGCAGGTTGCCGGCCAGAGCTTCTTGTGGCGGGTGCCTGGGGTCGGTCGCTTCCTGGTCAGCGCCGGACGGGAGATCGTCGTGGCGGCGGCGGCAATGGGCGATGCCGACCTCGCGCCCTTTGTCCTGGGAACCGGGTTCGGCGCCGTGCTGCATCAGCGCGGCGAGCTGGTGTTGCACGCCGCCGCGGTGTCCTGCGAGGGCCGGGCGGTGGCGTTGTCCGGCGGCAGTGGCGTCGGCAAATCCACCCTGGCCGCCGCCCTGTGCCGGGCCGGATGCGGATTCATCAGCGATGACGTTTCGGCGATCCGCTTTGGCGAGGACGGCCGGCCCGTTGTGGCGCCCGATGGCCGCCGGCACCGGCTGTGGGCCGACGCGGTCGAACGGTTGGCGCTGACCGGGCGTCAAGGCGCACCGGTGCGCCCGGGCCTGGGCAAGTTTCATGTGGCTCCGGCGACGATGGCCGCGGCGTCGCTGCCGTTGGCGGCGGTGGTGGTGCTGCGATCAAGCGCGCAACCGCGTCGCCCGGAGCTTAGGGCGTTGAACCTTTCCGATGCGGCGGCGGTCCTGCGCCAGGAGGTGTACCGGCGAGCGCTGGCGACGTGTATCGGGCGCGACGTTGCGCTGTTCAATCAGGTCGCCGCCCTGCTGGGTCAGGTTCGGGTCTTTCGCCTCGATCGGATGAAGGGCTGTGACCGCCTGGACGACACCGTCCGGATGCTGCTGGTCCGCCTGAGGGACGGTGCCTGATGGTAAGCGGGGACGGCATCGTCTGGCTGGCCTCTTACCCCAAGTCGGGTAACACCTGGCTGCGCCTGTTGTTCGCCAATCTGCTGTCGGGTGCCGATGAACCCGCCGATATCAACAGGTTCAGGCTGAATCTGCTGTCTCCGATCGCCCGGGGCGACGTCGAGGACCTGACGCTGATCGACACCGGCCTGTTGACCCGTGACGAAGTTGACCAACTCCGTCCGTTGGTGAATAAGGCGATTGCCGCCGAAGTGACGGGGCGATGGTACATCAAGGTCCATGACGCCTATCGCATCAATTCCGATGGTGAAGCCCTGCTGGGCCGGGGAACCGCGCGGGCGGCGCTTTTGATCGTCCGCGATCCGCGCGATGTCGCGGTGTCGTTGGCCTTTCACCATGGTTGTTCCCTTGATGAGGCAATTCATATCTTGAATTCGAACCGGTTTATGGGGTGGGACCGCAGGCGCCTGACGACTCATCTGCCCCAGGCGCTGCTGGATTGGAGCGGCCACACCACCAGTTGGCTCGCACAGCGCGAGGTGCCGACCCATGTGTTGCGCTATGAGGACCTGTGGGCCAACCCGGTCGAAACCTTCGGCGCCGCCGTTGCTTTCCTGGACCTGGAGGTGCCACCGGGGACGGTGGAACGCGCCGTGCGCTTTGCCGGCTTCACCGAAGTGCAGCGCCAGGAACGCCGGAACGGTTTTTGGGAACGGTTGGCGCAGTCAACGGCGCCGTTTTTCCGCTCGGGTCGGGCGGGCGCCTGGGCCGGGATCTTGAGCCGGGCGCAACAGGACGCGATCGTCGGCCGCCATCAAACGGTCATGGCGCAATTCGGCTATTTGTGAGATCGGAGCGGCGATAAGGGAGCCGCCCCGACCGGGAAGAACTTTGGCGGGCGCCAGGAATCAGCGGATTACGAAGGGCCGGTGGCTTAGCTGGCTGCCGGAGGGCCGGTGTGGGCGCTGGCTTCACTTGGATCTCCAGCCTTGTTTTCGGTCAGGCTCGCGACGGTCTGATCGCGTACCTCCGGGGGGATCCAGGGCTTTTTCGGGGGGGGCGTCCCGGCCGCTTCGGTCGCGGACGCATCGAGAGGATCAGGCGCGGCCATGTTCGGCTCCAGGGCAAGGTCTCCGATATCCGGCAATCGCGGACGGCTATGGGATGCCGATAACAAATTGCCGGATCGGGGACAAGCCGAAAGTGTCTCATACCGGCGTTATGGCCGCCCCCGGACTGAACTGGCCCGCTTTTTCGGCTCCTTCATGACCATATCCGATCACGACCAGCCGCACGAGCCGCCGGGGAGGCGACGATCCCACATGAAGGTCCGGTCATCCGGCGCCGTGCGCCGGGCGAAGCCCTGGAAGCGGCGACGCGGATCAATCCGTTCAAAGACCAGCCAACCATCGGCATCGATCAAACAAGGTCATCTATGTTCACAGTCAGCGCCTTTGAAATCGCCTTCAGGGCGCCGATCGACCCTTCGCGCCTTCCCGCCTCGATCTGACTGACATAAGCCTGCGAAAGCCCAGCCGCTTCCGCCAGTTCGCCGGTCTTCAAGCCGCGATGTTCCCGCCAGACCCGGACAGGATTGTCGCCGGCCAGGAGCCTGTTCACAACCCTGGCCGGAATCAGTCGGTGGTGGGGCCACAGCTAGAGCCGATCCCGATCAGGTTGGTTCACCTGATCGGGATCGGCTCTATTATCAATAAGCCAGAGCGTTATCCGATCCAACCTGATCGGATAACGCTCTAGGCTGCCGGCTGAACCTCGTTGGTGATCCGGTCTCCAAACGTGTTCTCTGCCACGGCAAGGTCATAGGCCGTTTGCAGGTTCAACCAGAGCGCCGGCCCGGTGCCGAAGTAGCGGCCGAGACGCAACGCGGTTTCTGGAGTCACGGCACGTCTGGCGCCGAGAATATCGGTAATCCGACCGGACGGGACGCGCAAAGCCAGCGCCAGCGCGTTCGCGGAAAGAGTCCGGGCGTCCATTTCGAGCCGCAAAGCCTCTCCCGGATGAACAGCCAACATGGTGTCGTCTCCTTTTAGTGATAATCGACAATCTCAACGTCACTCACATTTCCGTCGACGAAGCGAAAGCAGATACGCCAAGCCCCGGTGATGGTGATCGCCCATTGGCCTTGACGCTCTCCCTTTAGCGGATGCAAGCCCATGCTCTTGAGCGGGCTGATAGCTTGCAGCGATGGAGCGGCGTCCAGCATGCGAAGCAAGATCAACGCCCGATGAGCATCCATTCCCTTGGGAAACCTGGATTGCCCCCCCCCGTCGTAAAAAAAAAGGCGCTCGGTGGCTGTTGTGGCAAATGACGTGATCATGCCCGAGCATACTACGCGCAACATAGTACGACAAGGGATTGTCAGCAGTTCTCATTTTGCCCGAAAGATCAAAACCGCTGGCCGGGGAGGCGACGATCCCACATGAAGGTCCGGTCATCCGGCGCCGTGCGCCGGGCGAAGCCCTGGAAGCGGCGACGCGGATCAATCCGTTCAAAGACCAGCCAACCATCGGCATCGATCAAACAAGGTCATCTATGTTCACAGTCAGCGCCTTTGAAATCGCCTTCAGGGCGCCGATCGACCCTTCGCGCCTTCCCGCCTCGATCTGACTGACATAAGCCTGCGAAAGCCCAGCCGCTTCCGCCAGTTCGCCGGTCTTCAAGCCGCGATGTTCCCGCCAGACCCGGACAGGATTGTCGCCGGCCAGGAGCCTGTTCACAACCCTGGCCGGAATCAACTCCTCTTCACCGGTGGCAAGCCTTTCCCGGAAGCGGTCAATGACGGAGCCGGCCTCTGCGTCTTCACAGGCTTCGACCAGTCGCTGATATTCCGCTTCCGGCAGGACGGCCAGGCGACCCGAAGCCGTTTCGATAAACTGGACAGACATTGAGATCAATCCTCGTATACTGAAGCTCGCGGCCCAACCTTGATGACGGCAAGCACCGCACCGTCGTCGCACATTATGACCCGCCAATCGCCGACACGCAGGCGAAACTCTCCAGGGCGCCCTTTGAGCGTCTTCAGATTGCTGCCGAGCGATGCGGGTTCATTTGCGAGCTGCTCAATCTTGGAGACGATCAGCGCCGATAGGTTCGCGGGTAATCGCCGAAGCGTTCTGATGGCGTCCTTGCTGTAGGTTATCGTCTTCATAGGTGGAATATAGCAAAGAGCTATGGGGCGAGCAAGGACCGTTCGTTGACGGGAGACCGCAAGCCACCTCAGCCGCCAGGTTCCGGTTCCGATTGACAGCCGGTCCTGCGTTGTTGTCATCTGCCTGCTGTGATTATTTTGTTCCGGTGAGGGTGGGATCGTATGAGCGACGTGCAAACGGGCCAGGGCGAGGCGTTCCAGCGTGTGGATGGTTTGCTCAGCGCCGCCGTTGGTGACGAGCTGCTGATGATGAGCGTCGAGCGCGGCAAATATTATAATCTGAACCCGACCGGGTCGCGCCTCTGGAACTTACTCGCGAGTGCGGCGACCGTTGATGATCTGGTTGCGGCGGTGCTGACCGAGTATGACGTCACCCCCGATACCGCGCGCAAGGACATCCTGTACTTTCTGGATGCCTTGCGCGAGCGTGTCCTGGTGAAAACCGGCGATGCGGCGGCTGCGTAGATTTGTTGTCCGGCCCTGGCGCGAGCAGGTTTTGACGGCGGAGGCGGCGGTCTGGCTGGCGGCGGCGGAAGCGTTGTTGGCCGTGCTGCCGTTCCGCCGGATCGCCTCGCGGCTCGGGACCACCATGGATGGGGGCACGTTCAAGGCTCAGCCGCCGGACGCCCGGCACCAGGGCAGGGCGCGGCGCGTGGGCCATGCGGTGGCGCGTGCCGCGCGCCATGTGCCCTGGCCGGCGCGCTGCCTGGCCCAGGCCATGGCCGCCAAGGCCATGTTGTGGCGGCGCGGCATTCCGTCGACCCTGCATTTCGGCATGGCGCTGGCCGGGGCACCCGTCGGGCCGCGCATGCAGGCCCATGCCTGGCTGACCGTCGGCACCATCGGCGTGGTGGGCGTTGCCGCCGCCCGTGGTTTCACGGTGCTCGCCCGCTTTACGCACGAAGCTGCCGACGCTCGCCCGCTTCAGTGATGTTGCTGAACGTAAAGGGCGCGCTGGATGACGCGGTACAACAGCAATGCGTCCAGGCTGGCGGGGTCTGCGCTCAAAGACGCCGCGCGCCGCAGGGTGTCCTCGGGTTCCGGCAACGCGCGCAAACGGCGTTCGAGGGCGTCCAGATCGAACAGGCCGGTCACGCGGGGGTGCGCCCGCATCCCGGGCAATCGACGCAACATCTCATCGCGTTGCGTCATGACCATCACCGGCAGTTCCGGATGTGGCATAAGCTTTTGCCGGCTTTCGCGAATCTCCGCCGGCAAAATACCGGTCATGGCGTCACGATAGAGCCGCCGGGGCCAGCCGTCGCGCAGGAACAGCGCGCCGGGCAGCGACAGCGCGAACGCCACCACCCGACGGTCCAGCAACGGAAAGGCCGCGGCAAGGCCGTGCCGGGCCGCGGTCAGCGCCCAATTCTCGGTGCGTCGCGGCAGGCCCGGCCCGGTCAGCCGCTCCCAGCGGTTGGTCACGTCGTTCGGCTTCATGACGTGGTTGCGGGGCGTAACCCCGGCGACCGCGTCATGCCGCAGGAATGCGACGGCGTCCGATATACGCCTTGGTGATGGCTTCCCGCGGATGAACAGCATCAAATCCTGTATTTGCCTCTGCATCGGCTCGGGCAACAGGCGGAGCAGCACCCGACGCCGCAGCACCTGGCCTGCTGGGGAGCCGTCGGCGGCGGCCAGGGCGCGAACCTCATGGGCCAGGATCCGCCAGTGTCCGGCCAACAGTGCCTCGGCCAGGGCGCCGGCACCGGCGTTGCTGGCCCCTTCGTCGCCGCCCCAACCCGACAGCACCACCCCGGCGCCGCGCCCGGCCGCGTCGGCGCAGATTTTCATCTCGGAATCCGCGGGGTCACCGGGCATCACCTGATCCGGGTCCATGCGCGGCAGGACGAGGGCGGTCGGGTCCTGGTTGCGGATCGGCGTCCAGACGATATCGGGTTCCTGTCGCAACGCCGCCTCGACACCGAGGCGCTCGCCATCGGGGGCGAAATCGCCCACCGAGACCGGCATCAACGAATAGCCCAGCAGCGAACGCCCCTGGTCGCGGAGCGCGCGCGCCGCCAGGATGGCCAGCGACGTCGAGTCGAGGCCACCACTGAGATGCGCCGCCACCGGTCCCGCCGGCGGCAACCGACAGCGCACGGCGTCCCGGACCAGGGCCGTCAACTCCTCGGCCGCGTCCTCCGGGCGGCAAACCCGGCGACCGGCCGGCGCCGGATCCAGGCGCCAGTGGCGATCGCGGTCGATCCCGCGCGCCGAGACCCGCGCCAAACCGCCCGGCGCCAACCGCTCGACGCCCCGGAACAACGAGCGTTCCGGCCCGTACAAGCGGCCCAGCAGGTCGCCCAACAGATACGCCTCGTCAAGGACACGCTCAACCAGGCCGCTGGCGTGCAGTCCGCGCGGCAGGGAGGCAAAGACGAAAACCGCGCCCGGCCGGTGCGCAAAGAAAAGCGGCCGGATGCCCATGGCGTCGCGGCCGCAGAGCAGGGTGCGGGACTGCGGATCCCAGGCGGCAAAGACGAAATCGCCAAGCAACGCGCCAACCCCCGCGGCGCCCCGGCGCTCCAACGTCGCCAGCAGCCGCGCGTCGTCGGCACCGGCGCCCGGTTCATGCAGGACAACATCGGCGGCCACGACCAGGCCGCTCTCCCCTTGGGGCAACGCGCAGGCTGGCCCGCCGGTGAAGTCGAGCACCGACAGCGCCACCGGGCCATCGATCCGGCGCGCGATCCGAGGGGTCAACCCCGGTTCGATCATCGCGGCGATCATGGCCTCAAGACGCGCCGGCGCCGCCGGGCGGCCGTCAAGGTGAAAGAAACCGCAGATCAAACGCACGATGAACCCCGAAAAAAGAGGTAACGGTCAATCGAGCGGCCCGTCAAAATCCGCGTCGACATAGTGCAGCAGCAGGACCCAGCAGGTCTCGTCCGGGGCCAGGGTTGCCGGGCGATCATGGGGCACCTCGCAGCCACGAAAGAGCAGGCCACCCCCAATCGACTGGAAGCACTCAACCGCCGGAGCGTCGGGTTTGGCATAAACCCGCACCGGCCAGGGAGACCGTCCGTCGGTGGGCAGCGGGCGGTGATCAATCAATACCGACACCGTGTATTTGCACTGCTGCCGGTCGGTATGCTTCCACAAGCTCCCGCCGCCGCGATACAGGGAAGCCCAGGTATAACTGCTTTTGATCGGAGATCCGACAATTTGCTCTACTGCTGAGCGTATACTGGCCTGAACAACCCGCGCTGCCGGATCGTTATGGAGGTAGTTACGACCATAGCGAGGCTCGCTCAGCGGGATTCGACCGGCTGCGGTCTCCGCGCGGTAATGGGCCACCAGGATCGCCGTCGCCGTCGGCGTGAGGCATTGGGGAATCAGCGTGAAGCCATGGGCGGCATACTCATCCCGCGGGAGTTCAAAGCGATTCGGGCCGAAAGCCTCGGCGCGTTCCTGGGGCAGGATGATCAGACCGCTGCGCCAGAGTGTGCAGGTCTCATGCGCCGACAGGGCCATCGTGGCCAGGCCAGCCTCGTCGGCGGTGGCCAGGAGGCGGGTTGCTGCCTCAAACCCGGTGCCGTCCACGCTCCGGCTCAATCGGTCCCTGGCAAAGCCACGCACGCTCGAATAGGAACTGATGACAATCTGCGAGGGCTCGCCATCACCCCCGTTGCCTCCGGCCCTGTCGATGACGACATCAACCAGCGGATTCCGAATATAGGCGCCGAGGGTCATGGGCTTCGTGGGCTCCGATACCAGCAATTGATGGCAAAGCGCGACTGGATGAAGGACCCGGATGGGCACCGGACCGGCCGCACCTCGTGCGGCGCCCAGGACGGAAACAGCAGAAGGCGGTCCCGCTCGGGCTCGACATCGATGACGGAACCGCCTTGCTCCGGTGGCAGGATCGAGTGCAAACGGATTTCTCCGCCGGTGAAGCCTTTCGGCAGCGTATGGAAATAATAAACGCCGGTCAGCAGGCGATCGGTCCCGCTGTCGTGCGCGCTCTCGTGGAAATCAACCCCCGTATCGATGTGCCGGCCGTAAAAGGCGCCGTCGCCGTGAGCGACCAGCTCCAACTCCATCGACGTCAACGCGAACCGGGACAGTTGGAGAGTGGCCACCGCCTGCTCCCGGACGCTTTCAAACCGCGCCTTCAGCTCCTCTTTCAGCGTGCCGAAGTCGCGGAGCCCGCGCGAGATGCGGACATCGGGATTAAGCTTGCCCGGATTGCGCCCGACCTTGGTCGGCACGAACGCCTCCCGGTTGGCGTCGGCATGGGCCAGCAGCCGTTCGACCATATCATCCCCCATGAAGTTGGGGATCACACTGTGGGGGGCGGGCACTTCAAAGGCACGCATCGGTGCGATGGCGCTCATGGGCGACTTTCCGAAGAGATCTGGCAAGGCATAACGTCAAGCGCAACGCAGATGCGGGCGTCGGCGACGTTGGTTGGAATCGTGTGGTGTCCCATAAAGGACGGGAAGATCAGCAACAGTCCGGCCTGGGGTTCAAAATGCCAGCCTGGAAAGAGGGGGGGCAGGCTGTCGCAAGACGACGGCCAGGCTCCGAAAACCAGCGCGCCCGGAGGGGGCTCCCCTGTTCCATCCCCTTTCGGGGTCCGCACATAATAGACGGCGGTGAGCCAGCCCGCGGGGTGGATGTGGTGCCGTTCATGCCCATCCCGCTCCAGAACCAGCGCCCAACCATTGAGCGTCACGGCCTCTGGCCGATGAGCCATCAGGGGGTGGGAAGACTCTGCACGCCGCGCGACATAGGCATCGACATGGTGGCGAACGACGGCGAGCAGGCCCTGGATCGCCGGTTCACTTCGAGAGGCCAGGTTTTCAACACGCAGGTTGCGCCCGCGCGTCGCCCTTGCGGCGGGCGACGGCGCCCGCGCCGGGTGAGACAGAATCACCTCGGCCAGCGCCCCGGGGTCGACAAGGCCCGGGTCAATCAGGATTCGGGCACACCACAGTTCCGGATCCAGCAGGGCGGCCAAGGCGTCGCGGTCTCCGGCCAAGGCCGTCCCCGCCGTCATGAAAGCCAGCAGTGTGGTCGACCACACGCCGCGCGCCTCCAAATCCCGGCACAGCGTCCTCAATGCGCGCGCCTCACCCTGCCCGAGCAAATCCATCGCCACCCAGTCCAGGGCGCCGATGTCGTGCGGGTCCTCCTCCAACGCCCGTCGCGCGGCAACTCGGGCCTCACCCGCCTGACCAAGCGCGTCAAGCGCACAGGCCCGCTGCAAAAAGGCCGGCCCGAAGCCGCCCGCGACGGCGAGATCAAGCGCCGCCAGCGCCAAATTCGGATCGCTCACCGCCAACGCCGCGTAGCCCAATTCAAAGCCGAGTTCGGGAGCGAGCCGGCCAGACAACCGAAGAGGCGCCAGAAGCTCAATAATCTCAGTCCAGCATTTGTTGTCCCGCAATGCCACGGCGAGATCGCGCAACAAATCAAGCCGTTCCGGTTGTACTGCGATGGCTGCGCGCAGAAGGGGCAGAAATGACTTAGCTTGATGGTTTTTCGGCGCCGTACCGCTGTTCCACCTCAATGACGATATGCTCATTCCGATCGCCTCACCACCCTCCGCCCCCCGCCGGTATACGCGACATCATGGACCTGCCGGTCAAAGCACCGCGCCACCATGGAACAGGATACGGCAAATCGCAACATCCGTCTCTTGACACATCCGTCTCTTGACACATCCGTCTCATGGGCCGTCTCATGGGCCGTCTCATGGGGCCGCCGTTGCCGCCCCAACCCGATGGCGACTTCGCCCTGTCACGCCCGCGGTCACCATCGCATAGTTCTTACGAAAAGCAGGATTTGTTGCTGATGAACTCCCGTGCCTCAACCGGTGCCGCAATGCCTCAAACCTTATCATTAATCGGGCGAAACGGGCGAGCCGATCCTGGTCCGGGCGCACTGCTCACTGGAGTTGTGATCACGATCGGCCTTTTCGTGGCGTTCTTGATGGCGAACCGCGCTATGCTGGTCAAGGAATATGTCCTGTTCGGCGATTATGCCGCTGATGTCCTGCAAACGCAGCGAGCTGCCCATGATTTTATTTTGATTGGTCACTATAATACTTACCGGTGCAATCATCCTGGCCCATTTTTTCTTTATCTTCGGCTGCTTGGTCAGTGGCAATCCTTCCCATCACCTTGGGCATCCTCCCGATCATTTTGGAACTCGGACGCCGCCACTGGGCGCTGGGCGGGCTCGGGGGCGGCCTGATGATGATGGCGTTCGCCGCAACCGGAACCCTGGTCACAGCTTATCCGGGCTCTTCCAAAATGTCAGGTATGGTCCGCGCTGTCACCCAGGCTGTTGCCGCCGAAACGCCCCCCGGAACCCAGGTTCAATTGGATGCGGAACTTCCAAACCTGACTCTGTGGAGAGCCGGTAACGACATTGGCAGAATCCCCATTTTTGTCTCGGGCATCCTCCTCGACCTTGATCATTTTGGAATTCCCAGTTGTTTCCGCAATCCGACTTTTGATTTCTTCGTCAGCCCTGAACGCATTTGTCCCCGAACATCGTCCACGCGGATTCGAGCGTATCGCCTGACCTTCGCGTCGTGCCCACCAGGCCCGCCGCAGCGTCCCGAACGGGTCGGAGAGGGCATCGCGTTCGGGGTATCGTCCTGGTGGGCGGAAGGCCGTTGCATCGCCTTGATCCCCGTGACATGAGCACATCGAAACGGGCGGAGCCGCCCGACCGGAGACTACGACCGGATCGCCCGGCAGGCGTCGCACAGCGCGGCTGCGGCCATGCCGGAGCTGTCGCCCACCTTTTCCAGAAACCAGGTTCCGGTACACCATAACCGGTCGTCGGCGGCCTCCACGAAATTGGGGAGCAGGCGTTCCGCCTCATCGAAGGCGACAATATCCAGGGTTGTGCGGGTGATCGCCGGCGTGGCCACCGGCCATAACCGGAGTCCGCCCTGGAGACGCAGAGCCTCGGCAACCCCGGCATTGGCCAGAGACTGCGGACCAAAGCGGTCGGCCTCGATGGCGTCGATCGCCACCTGCTCAATCAGGCAGGCCAGCCCCCCGGAACGCAGGTGGCGAACGATTTCGAACAGCCTCGTGCTGCCCGCCTTCAGGCCATCCTGGTGGAACAGGGCATGACGGGCGAAAAGGACGGCGTCGTAGGGGGCGTCGTCGGTCAGTGCTCCGGGATCGTCGAGGAACCGCACCCTCGACGGGTCGCGGAACAGGACCGGCGACGCCGCCTTGAGGTTCCGGTCGCCGACATCCAGCACACTGACCCGACCGCACAGTTCGCTGAGCACATCGCACAGCCCCTCTTCGCGCCGGGCGACGACCAGAACCCGGCGGTCGGACTGAAGCAGATCCGCCGCCTGGAGATGCACCAGAACGTTCAGGCGTGCCCACAGGCCCTGGCTGCGGCGCATCATGCTGCTGGAAAAGGCACCGTTGAAGTAGCGCCGGCAGAAGCCGATCATCCGGTCGTCTTCCCAATCCTCGGCTGCGGCCAGCCGCCCCGGAAAGGCCGCCACATCCGGGGGCGTTTCCACCAGCCCGATCTTCAGGCGCGGCGCCAGAAGGGCCGAGGGCCGTTTCTCGACCAGCATCGCGCGGACCCCGGCGAGACGGGTTCCGTCCTCCCGCGCGATCACTCCCGGATGGTCGAGCAGTGCCAGCAACTGCCCGGCGCGCTTGAAGGCGGGATGGTGCGTGCCCGGCGCCGGCGGGGTGTCGATGAGTTCGCGCAGAAACGTCAGCAGCCGTACCGGCTCGGTGACGGCGATGGGCTGGCGCCGGCCCATGCGCCGTTGCAGCCAGGCGCCCACCCGCTCGGGACGCAGCGACTCTTCTTCTTCGGAGACCGGGGGGACGATGACGAAGCCCTGCCGGACCCGGGTGTTGAGCGGCGTCCGGTTGATGCTGACGGCCTCGTGGACCATGGTCTCTAACGGGTTCTGCGTGGCATTGACGGTGACAATCCGCCGTGGCGCCGCCCCCGCCGTGATCGCCGCCCGCTCGTGGTCCACCACGGCGAAGAAACCGCGGCGAACCGGTGCCCAGTGAACCATGTTGGCCGGAACCCAGCCCGGCCCATGCACCGACGATCCGGTTCCGGGGTGGTCTTCGGTATCGCAACCGAACTCGAACACGAACACGTCGGCATCGCGCAGCGCCTCGGCCTCCGGCACCGGCACGGCACCGGTCGCACCGCCGGTTGCCGCGCTCACGCTGTCCGGAATCATCACCGGCCGGTGGAAACCCATGGCCGGAAGCGCGGCCAGGAACAACTCCAGCAGCGGACGCCGCACCCCGAACCAGGCGATCCGAATGTGGCGGGGCAGGGTGACGAACGATTCGCAGAGATATGGCAGCACATGGGCCGGCGGGTAGTGCATGCCGTGCCAGGCCGTCTGGTAGGAGGTTTCGTAGAGCCCCTGTTGCGGTGCCGGCAAAGCGGCGGTGAGGGCGCGGCGGTAGCGTTCGGCGCTGCCCTGGGACAGCCGGAACTCTTCCAGCGCGACCCCGGCCAGCCCCCAGGTTTCGGCCTGTTCCGCCACCTCGGGCGTAACAACGTTCTCGTAGAACCGCCGCAGGTCATTCTCCACGCGGTCGCGGCCATGGTGGAGGCCGGCCATTCGGGTATGGTCGCAGTGATAGGCGAAGCAGTGGTCGAGCAAAGACCGGATCTCGCCATGGAGCAACGCCATGCGCCGGGACATGTTGCTGTCGACGTGCCAGCCGCTGACCATCCGTTCGTCAAAACCGTTGATGCGCTCAAGGTCCGCGCGCAGCATCAACTGGAAGTCCCCCGGGCCGTCGAACACCGTTTCGCGGTTGCTGTAGACCACTTCATGGAGATGGAAGGCGGGGCCGCAGGTCTTCAGGAAGGCCATGCTCCCCGGGGCATCCCGCCGGTCGAGCCCCTCCCACAAGGTTTCCGGCAGTTCGAAACGCGGCAGGTGCCAGCAGCCATCCGCCAATCCGGCACAGAGCGCCGACAGGCCCGACCAGGGCTTCCGGGGCAGGAACACCATATCGGGGTTGGTCGACAGGAGCCACCGGTTGGCCGGATTGGCCCGGCGGATGGCGACATTGCGCGCCACCGGTTCGATGGCAAGGGAGGCGGTCAGCGGCCGGAACCCCTCATGGTTTTCCGGTCGAACCCGGATAATGCGCATGAGCTGCCGGGTCCGTTCGCTCAGCGTATCCTCGATCGCCTCGGGAAAGGTCGGGAGATCATCCGGGGTGTTGTAATCCACGAAGACGATCTCGTCCCCGGCGTGATCCAGCACTTCGGCCATACAGTTGAGGCTGAGGGCAGCCCGCCGATGCAGATTGTAGCCATAGCCGTCGTTGCGCCCATAGACGATGATCGACAGCATATCTGGCCCTCGTGTTGAACAGGGTGACGATGATCTGCGGAGTTGGTGCGGGGACCCCAGCGGACGCGGATTACGGAGGACTCTTATTACATGGGGATATCTTTGAACCGTCTTTCCTGCACCAGTTTTTTGCAATGTTCGAGGAACTGCGCGTGGCTGACCGGCTGGCCCGCCACCGGTGGAATCAACGCCGCGATCAATTCCCCGGCGACGGCCAGGCCCGAGGCGTCGATGGCGTCCCGATACTTCAACAGCAATTCCACCGCGCAGTCCTGAAGGTTGAACAGGTCGAAAAGCGCCGCGAGCTTGAGGATCTGCCCGGGTGTGGCGGCCTGTACCGCGACCTCCGGCCATTTCCGCTCATGGTCGGGGTCGCCCAGGTCGCGCAGATAGAGCGCCTCGCCCCAGGCAAGCTGGCCGCGCCGGGTCTGGGCCGGAATGTTGTCGTAGACGAAGGGCCGCGGCAGGGCCGCCCGGGAATAGCGCCACAGATCCAGGTCAAAGAGCGAAAAGCCGCGCTCTCTCAGGAACAGGTCGATGGTCGAAAACAGGTTGGCCTCGCGATCGACCGCGCCATGGAACTGGACCTCGACCTGAACCCCGAGAATGCCGTCGGTCAGCATGCGTTCGGCGCCGAGCAGGACCTCGTAGTCGCTGCCGTCGGTGTCGATCTTGAGGTAATCGATGGTCTTGATGCCGGCTTCGGCGCAATACCGGTCGATGGCGACCACCCGGTCGGTGAGCACGACCTCGGCGCCGGAGTTGTCGGTCTCGCGGGTCCAGTCCATGTTCAGGACCTCGAGGGCCCATACCGCGCTGGTGCGCAGGTATGACTGGTCATGGCGTGTCTCCGCCGGTCCGCCGGCACCGGCGGACCGGCGGGCCCGATAGGGCGGAAAGCCGACGAAGGCCGCCTCGTAGGTGTGATGGGGCAGGCCCAGGCCGGTCAGACGCTCGATCTCGCGCACCAGGGGATCGAAGCCCCAGACCCGAAGATCGTCTCCGAAGGTGCTCCAGAGCCGGTCGATGCCGCGCGAGACGCCGATATCGAACAACACCAGCGGCGTTGCCGCCAAAGTGCGGCAACGGGCCAGAAAAGGCGCCAGCACGCTCTGGCGATTCCAGTTGACCAGGGCCACGACCATCACTCCGGCCGACGATGCTCCCGGCGGGAACCGCGGCAGCCGTCATCCTGTCAGGCACCCTCTTTGAAATCAAGAGCCCGGCCCGGATTTCAGCGGTTCCCGATGCGGCTGTGTCGCATTCAGAACCGCCGAAGCATCATTGATTTCATTGACATCACTGGCAATCATGGCCATCATGTTCAATCGGCCGGGCGACAGAACGTCGTGACTTCCGGCCGTCAAGGAAGCCGCTGGGAAAGAATATCCATGGGCTGCCTCCCGGATTGCCGGTCTCCCGTCTCCTACGGCCCGCTACGGTTCCTCGACCCGTCGCCGTCCGTGGGGCAACCGCTGTTGCCGGCCCCGACCCGTCATATTGATGGGATCGACCGCAGCCGGTACGATTCCAATTTTGCTCCGCTCCGCCATCGTCTGAAAGTCCGACTGGCCGGGCATTTCGGCGTTGCCCCCGAACGGGCGGTGACTGTCGCCAATGGCACCTTAAGGCCGGCAGCGGGGCGCACGGCCCGGCGATCGCCGCGGCGGTCCCGGCGCCGCGCCCGGGTGTGGTCCGGCGCCGGTTGACGCTCGGGGTGAGGATTCACTATACCTTTGGACAGAATGAGGTTTCAGACCAGAAGGGGTTTCCTCGTCATGCGCCTTTCCGTTGTCGGGCTGGGCAAGCTGGGGTCGCCGCTGGCGGCGGTGCTTGCCAGTAAGGGCCATCGGGTCATCGGGGTCGATGTCAACCCGGACTATGTCGCGTCGCTGGCGGTGGGGCGCGCCCCGGTCGAGGAGCCGCAGCTCCAGGAGACCATCGACCGGGGCCGGGGCAACCTCTTCGCCACCACCGATTTCGGGGTGGCGGTGGCCGAAAGCGATCTTACCTTCATCATCGTGCCCACCCCCAGCGACGGGCGCGGCGTGTTCTCGAACCGCTTCGTGACCGCGGCGCTGGAGGCGATGGGGCCGGGGCTCCGGGCCAAAGACGGGCGTCACACCGTGGTCATCACCAGCACGGTGATGCCCGGCTCCTGCGACGGCGAAGTGCGGGACGTCCTCGAACGGGCCTCCGGCCGCACCGTGGGCCGCGACCTCGGGCTCTGCTACAGCCCCGAATTCATCGCCCTCGGCAGCGTGGTGCGGAACCTGCTTTACCCCGACATGGTGCTGGTGGGGGAATCCGATCCCGACGCCGGCCAGGCCCTGGAGGCGGTGTATCGCAGCGTCTGCGAGAACGATCCGCCGGTGCGCCGGATGACCCTGGTCAATGCCGAGATTACCAAGATTTCGGTCAATACCTACGTCACCACCAAAATTTCCTATGCCAACATGCTGGGCGAGCTGTGCGAGCACCTGCCCGGAGCCGATATCGATGTCGTGACCGCGGCCATCGGCCTCGATACCCGGATCGGCGGCAAGTACCTGCGCGGCGCCACCGGCTATGGCGGGCCGTGCTTTCCCCGGGATAACGTGGCGTTGGCGGCGCTGGCGCGAGGGCTGGGGGTGGCGCCGCTCATCGCCGAGGCGACCGACCGGATCAACCGTTCCCAGGTCGGGCGGCTCATGGCCAAGGTGCGGGCACGGCTGGCCGTCCCCGGTTCGGTGGCGGTGCTGGGCCTGTCCTACAAGCCCGATACCGCGGTGATCGAGGAGAGCCAGGGGCTGGCGCTGACCGCCTGCCTGCTTGATGCCGGCTATCGGGTGGCGGCCTGGGATCCGCTGGCCCTCGACGCCGCCCGGGCGGCGCTCGGCCACGATCTCGGCGGGGCGGCCAGCCTCGAGGAGGCGGTGCGCAGCGCCGGGCTGGTGGTGGTGACCACGCCCTGGCCGGAGTTCGCGACGCTGGCGCCCGACTGGCTGAGGCGTGGCGACGGGCCGCGGGTAGGCGTGCTCGACTGCTGGCGGGTCCTGCCGGCGGCGCTGGCCGGGGTGGCCGAGATCATTCGGTTCGGACGCGGTCCGGGGTTGTGATCCCCCTTTTGACGTCATGGGTTCCGCAGTGCCGCCGCCCTTGGTGGGTCAAGGGCAAGGCTCCACGGGCGCCAGGTTACGACATCACCCTGAAAGGAAACGATTTTGCGGTGCGCCCCGAAGGCGCGTGTATCCAGTGGAGGGAGGATCCACCCAGAGAATTGTCGATTGCGCTGGTCGCTGACGAGCGTTTTGGCCGGGCAACTGGCTGGATCGAAGCCTCGTGACGAAGGCCGCCTTGGGCGGTTGAGCGATCCGACGGGCCGTAACGTGAGTGAAGCCTGAGCAGGCCTCGAAAGTTGGGATGCGGATGCCGACTCGCCCACAAAACGAGGAAGGTCGCACGGATGGGGAAGAAATCGACGGGCGCACCCATTCGATCCGCCGGGGTACTGGGCACAGCACGCCGGAAAGGAGACACGGGTAACGGGGGAGACCCGTTCGGTCGGAGGTCGCGGCTTCAACGTCGCCTTGGGCGACGGATCGGGCGGGAGTCGGACAGGGGCACAGTCCTGCTGAACCCGGGTAACGCCGGTTGAGGGAAGGCCCCTGACTTCTGGTAGGCTTTTGACGAGGAGAGGATGGGGTGATTGGCGATGAGCCTCGAAACACCTAAAAAGATCAGGACCCTACAGAGAAAGCTGTATTGCAAGGCGAAGGCGGAACCTGACTACCGCTTCTACCTGCTCTACGACAAGATTCACCGGGAGGATATCCTTTACCATGCCTAATCTTACTGTGTCATAAATTCGATCGCGGTTCGGGTTTGAACGGCCTGGCGCAGCACGGGCATCTGGGCATTCTGCGGGCGAGAGCGACGATCAGTCTTCGGCGCATGGTCGGGATGGAGTTGGG
>Ga0302319_10004098_pt1 | contig 30113 bp, 28 predicted proteins | sample Bog_T0_2_FD_203319 | JGI IMG/M metagenome (GOLD analysis project Ga0302319, IMG submission 203319) | Peat permafrost microbial communities from Stordalen Mire near Abisko, Sweden - Bog_T0_2 | ecosystem: Environmental > Terrestrial > Soil > Wetlands > Peat | place: Sweden: Abisko, Stordalen Mire... | reverse complement strand
TGTTTGCAGCCCGAGTAAATTTCTACCTATGCACTCATCGGCAGCGTGGCGAGTTGTTCCAAAACACGCCTTCCGTCCGCTCCCGGATTTCTGAGAAAGGTTCGGTAAGCATCCACGAAGGGGAGACACGGAAAATCGCCTCGGTGATCTCAAGAATCAGCACGGCATCGTGTTATTGCAACATCACCAAGTGCTCCACCAAGGTTTGTCCTGAGAACATCACCATCACCGACAACGCCATAATTCCGCTAAAGGAACGCGTCGTCGACGAGTTCTTCGACCCCCGCAACTAACCCTTGAAAGCAGAGCAGGAGCAAACTGCCCGCGTCAAGATCGAATTGACGGGAATTCATCGCCTGCCGGAGGCTCGCGCACGGGAGGCGCGAAGGCGGAGACTGCGGACATAGAAGCAAAGCGTTCGTCCAAACGAGCGCGCGCCTGGGCAGCAACACGGGAAGTTGTCATAGCCTATAGCCTATTTAAATTCCAATCTACAATAGACTATAACCTATTGATCGTAAACAAATCGATAAGCTAAACTCTATGGGCTGATCCACGACGGTCAGACGGAAACGAAACGCGGGAAGCGAATGGGGTTAACCCGCATCTGTTCGGATCGACAGGGCCCAAAACCATTCATTTGCTCTGACGAGTCACTCTTGCCGAGGTTGCGAAAGCCCACGGTGCCCTAAGCGTCACCCGACTTTAAAGCATTCGGTTATTGCCGGTACGGCAAGTTTGTTCTGTTCCGGGAGAACAGTGCAGGGAATCTGGCCCCCAAAGCCAGGAGGCCCAGCAGTCCCGTACCAAGCAGCAAGTTGGTGGATGGTTCAGGGCTGGTCGTGGTCGTGCTCATCGTCCATGTGCCCGGATCGTCGGTTGTGTCGATAGCATCTGTCCGTCGATCTCCGGACACGTAGGCACGGGAATCCTGACACCTGCCCGCGTTATCCTTAAATTGTCGTCATGGAAGTATCTCTGCCGCAAAATCAGGAATCCCAGCTCAACGAGCTTGCCCTCAAGACTGGGCGAGGCACCGACGATCTGGTGCAGGAAGCGGTCGCCCGGCTGCTTGCCCACAACGAGTGGTTTAAGCAGCAAGTGCAGGTCGGAATCGACCAGATCGCACGCGGCGAGTTCATCGAGGAAGAAGAAATGGACGCCCGCGTTGAGCGGATGCTCCAATCCTGAGGCGCATTCGGTGGGCTCCCGCCGCCGCCGATGATTTGCAGTCGATACGCGACTATTTGCGCGAGTACCACCCTTCGTCTCACCCCGTCTACGATTCAAAAACTCTACGACCACAAGTTCCCTGGTGCCACGATACGCGGATAAGCACCACGCTGAAAGGATTTCGCAACTAACCCTTGAAAGCAGAGCAGGAGCAAACTGCCCGCGTCAAGATCGAATTGACGGGAATTCATCGCCTGCCGGAGGCTCGCGCCCGGCGCGAGGAAAAGGTAAAGTGCTATTCAGGAAGAGGTAAGCACGATGAAGCGTTTGGTATGGACGTTAGTACTGCTGCCGGTTTCGTTGTTTGGCCAGGCAGCAACATTGGGCCAGCCGGCCACATTGGGCCAGACACTGGATTCCAACGCGGCTGCGGACTCGCTGAGTAAGCGGCTCGATTCGCTTCGATTGTTCGACGGACAGCCCGACGGCAGCAAGGTTCAGGTGTCGCCGCGAGTGCTCCGGTCGCCGCGAATTTTGCAGGCGGGCAAAGCGCCGCAGATTGGACAACAGCAGCCCTGCGCAATTCCACTTCTCGACGCGACACCGCGCGGCAATGACGAGAGCATGCGCGTGGTAAAGCCAGCCTCCCCACCCGAAAACGCGCACGGTGAAACGATTACACTGCGCGTCTGCGGCGAAGCGCTTTCCGCCAATGCCGGCCGGGGGCGAACCATCATCCGGCCTTTCGTGAACCCTCGGTAACATTCGCAGCGGAGCACTGGCGCTAAACTGCGACTGATGTTCCGGAAAGTTCTGATCGCTAACCGCGGGGAAATCGCGCTGCGGATCATCCGCACGCTGCGGGAGATGGGGATCGCTTCGGTAGCCGTTTACTCCGATGCGGATCGCGCCGCGCTCCATGTACGCAAGGCGGATGAAGCGGCTCATGTGGGTCCTGCGGCGTCGTCCGAGAGTTATCTCAATATCGAACGTATTCTCGAAGCGGCGCGGCGGCACGGCGCGGACGCCATTCATCCGGGATACGGTTTTCTGAGCGAGAATGCACGCTTTGCGCGGGCCTGCGAAGATGCGGGGTTCACGTTCATCGGGCCGTCGGCGGAGTCGATTGGGTTGATGGGCTCGAAGACGGAAGCACGGCGCGTGGCGCACGAAGCCGACGTTCCCATTGTGCCGGGGGCTGAAGGTGGATACCCGGTGATGCTCAAAGCTGTGTCGGGCGGCGGCGGGAAAGGCATGCGGCGCGTGGATCGGGCTGAGGATCTCGCGTCGGCCTCGGAGGCCGCTGCGAGCGAGGCATTGCGGGCGTTCGGGGATGGACGCGTTTACGTAGAGAAGCTGATCGAGCGCGCGCGGCACATCGAGATTCAGGTGCTGGGGGATAAGCACGGAAATATGGTGCATCTGGGCGAGCGCGAGTGTTCGGTGCAGAGGCGGCATCAAAAAGTGATTGAGGAATCGCCCTCACCTTTGAGCGCGCGAATTCCGGATCTGCGCGAACGCATGGGAGAAGCGGCGATTCGTGCGGCGCGTGCGGCCGGTTATTACAACGCGGGCACGGTCGAATTTCTGGCTGACAACGCGGGTAATTTCTACTTCCTTGAAATGAATACGCGGCTGCAGGTGGAGCATCCGGTGACGGAATTGGTGACGGGTCTCGATCTGGTGCGGCTACAGATTGAAATCGCGGCGGGTGGGAGGTTGCCGTTCCGGCAGGAGGACGTGGTGCTGCGCGGCGCGGCGATCGAATGCCGTATATATGCGGAAGACCCCACTAACAACTTCTTTCCTTCGCCGGGACGGATTCAGCATCTGGCGGAACCGTCGGGTCCCGGGGTACGGCTTGATTCGGGAATATATCCGGGATGGACAGTGCCGATGGATTACGATCCGATGCTGGCTAAATTGGCCACGTGGTCGGGTACACGGGAGGGCGCGATTGAGCGGATGCTGCGGGCGCTCGACGAGTATCAGATCGACGGCATTCGGACGAATATCCTCCTGTTCGAATCGATTTTGAAAGAGGCGAAATTTCGCGCGGGCGATCTGCACACGGGCTATCTGGACGCCCTGTTAAAGGAGACGCCGTTTGAGAACGCCGCGCCGCCCGCGGAGATTGCGGAAGTGGCGGCGCTGGTGGCGAAGAAGCGTTTGAGTGCCGCGTCGGTTGCGACCAATACAAACAGGCCGTCGCCATGGCTACGATCGCGGCGCGAGGAGCAGTTGCGATGACGCCGCCGCTGATTAACGCAGACGCGTTGGAGGTTGAACCGGGGGTGTGGTCGGTTTTGATCGAAGGGCGTTCCTATGAGGTGCGGGTGGTGGGCGATGAGATCCTGATCGGGGCTTATCGGACGCAGGTGGAACGGTGGCAGCGTGGCGGCGGTGCGGCGGGATCGCAGGGACGCGCCGTGATTCTGGCGCCGATGCCTGGAAAAATCGTGCGCATGCTGGTTGGCGTGGGCGATGAAGTGACAGCGGGTCAAGGCATCGTCATTGTGGAAGCGATGAAGATGCAGAACGAAATGAAAGCGCCGCGGGCTGGGCGGGTAACATCTCTGACATGCGCGGCGGGCGATACGGTGATCGCGGGCGCGGTTTTGGCGGAAATCGAATAGCTTCATCGCCTGACTAGATGGTGCGGAAGACGCCTTCGAGGATGCCGACGGCTTCGTCGACTTCCTTCTCCGTGATGATGTAGGGCGGCAGGAAGCGCAGCACGGTGTCGTGCGTACAGTTCATCAACAGCCCGTTGTCCATGGCTCGCGCGACAATGTCTTTCCCTGGAATGCTGAGCTGTGCGCCGATCATCAGACCGTAGCCACGAACTTCCGTGATGAAGTCGAACGATTTCGCGAGGCCCTCAAGCTGCGCGACAAAGTAGGCTCCGACCCGCGAGATCTGCGGCAGTAACTCGTCGAGGATATCGAAGAACTCAAGCGACACGCGGGCTGCGAGCGCGTTGCCGCCGAAGGTAGATCCGTGCATGCCGGGGCGAATCGCTTTCGCGGCTCTTTCATTGGCGGTGAGGATGCCGAGAGGGATGCCGCACGCGATCGGCTTGGCGGCGGTCATGATGTCGGGCATGACGGGGGGATCGGCCAATTGATAGCCGAAGTATTTGCCGGTTCTGCCGACACCGCACTGGATCTCGTCGAAACACAGCAGCGCATCGTACTGGTCGGCGAGCTGGCGGGCGCGGCGCGAGAAGGCCTGATCGATCGGCAACACTCCGCCTTCACCCTGAATCCATTCGATACAGATGCCCGCGGTACGCGCGGAGACAGCGGCTTCGAGCGCTGCAATGTCATTGGCCGGGACGAACTTCACGCCAGGAATAAGCGGCTCGAAATCTTTCCTGTATTTGGGCTGGCCGGTGATGGAAAGTGCGCCGAGCGAGCGTCCGTGAAAGGAATTCTCCAGCGATACGATCTCGTATTTTTCAGGATGGATGAAATGGCCATGCGCCTTCATCATCTTGAGCGCGCCTTCACTCGATTCGGTTCCGCTGTTAGTGAAGAACGTCCGGTTGAGGCCGCTGACCTGGGCGATGCGCTGCGCGAGCGGGCCCTGATACTCGTTGTAAAAAAGATTCGACGTGTGGATGAGGCGCGCGGCTTGTTCCTGAATCACGCGGGTGATGCGCGGATGATTCTGGCCGAGAGCGTTGACGCCGATACCGGCGATGAAGTCGAGATAGCGCTTGCCTGCGACATCCCACATGTAGGGGCCATCGCCGCGTGCAAGGACGAGCGGGTGGCGCGCGTAGTTCTGCAACAGGTATTGCTTTTCGAGATCTACAACGTCAAGCGGAACTGCAACAGGCATAACTTCGATGATAAAGGGTAAGACCCCTCAGAGGAAGGAGGACCGGGGGCACTTTAGGTGCGTGCCGCCCGGTAAGGAGCATTCATGGTTCTGTTAACTATCTGGTGTGGCGATCGGAGAAAGCTCTCGACTTAATTTTGGTTACAACTTCTTCTGCCGTGAGTGAATCGGGACAGATGACGAGAATGGTGTCGTCGCCGGCGATGGTACCCAGTACCTCCGGCCACTGTTCACCGTCGAGAGCGACGGCGACGGAATTGGCATGGCCGGGTGATGTCCGGAGGACAATCTGGTTCTGTGCGGAGCGGACATCTTCGAGGAACTCGGCGGCGAGAAGAGAGAACTCCATACGCGAGTGTTCGCGGCCCATCTCACGATAACCATCGGCCGTCTTGACGAGACCCAGTTCGCGTATATCGCGCGAGAGGGTCACCTGCGTCGCATCCATGCCGGCGTCCTTGAGGGCGTGGGCTAAGTCGTCCTGAGTAAATATCTTCCGGCTTCGGATGAGCTTGAGAATTTGTCCCTGACGGAAGCGTTTCGTCATAGCAATGCGTCGCGCAGGTTGGCTAATCGCAGACGAGCCGCGGTGAGGGCAGCGGAGACGGTTTCGGGTCCGGTGCCGCCGGGGATTTCGCGCGTCTTCATTCCTTCTTTGGGATCGAGAAGCTGGGCGAACTCCGGAGAAAATTCCGGCGCGAATTTCGCGAGAGAAGCCGCATCCCAATCGCCCGGTTTCTTGCCGGCGCGAACGCTTTCGAGTACTAAACGTCCTACGATCTGATGGGCCTGGTGGAAGGGAGTGCCGTTGCGTGCGAGGGCTTCGGCGAGATCGGTCGCGACCACCCAACTTTCGTCGGCGGCTTTGGCGGGCACCGCGGCGTGGAGTACGACGGACTCCGCGACAGCGCGCGCCATTTCGAGACAACCGTTCACCTGATCGGCTGCATCGAAGAGAGGCTCTTTGTCTTCCTGCATGTCGCGGTTGTAGGTGAGCGGCAGACCCTTCATGGTGAAGAGCAGCGAATTGAGCGCGCCGATTACGCGACCCGATTTTCCGCGAATCAGTTCGAGCGAATCGGGATTCTTCTTCTGCGGCATCAGACTGGAGCCGCTGGTGACGCCGTCGCCGAGTTCGATCCAGGCGAACTCTTCGGAGGAGTAGAGAATCCAATCCTCGGCAAGACGGCTGAGATGGATCATCGCGACCGACGCGGCGTAGAGATAGTCGAGTGCGAAGTCGCGGTCGGCGGAGACATCCATGCTGTTCAGCGTGACTTCGGCGAATCCGAGATCCCGCGCGATGGCGTCGCGGTCATGCGGGAAACCACTGCCGGCCAGCGCACCGGAGCCGAGCGGCATGTAATCGGCGCGGCGGCGAGCCTCACCGAAGCGCTCATAGTCGCGCATAAACATTTCGAAATAAGCGAGAAGGTAATGCGTCCAGAGCACCGGCTGAGCGCGGCGCAGGTGAGTGTAGCCGGGGATCACGGCATCAGGATATTTCGCAGCGAGGTCGAGCAGCGCGGTCATAAGATCGCGCAGAAGATCGAGCGAACGGTCGCACTCTTCACGGAGCCAGAGGCGTGTATCGAGCGAAACCTGTTCATTGCGGCTGCGGCCGGTGTGGATTTTATCGGCGAGCGCTCCGGCGCGCTCTTTCAATTGCCGGATAACAAAAGTGTGGACGTCTTCATCGGTGGCGCCGGCAAAGAATTGCGGGTCGGCGGCGTCATCGCGGATGGATTCAAAGGCGGAAACAATGGTGGCGCATTCGGTTTCGGTCAACACGCCGGCGCGGGTGAGGGAACGCGCGAAAGCCTGCGAGCCACGCACATCGGCGTTAAGCAGGCGTCGATCGAAGGCGAGAGAGTTCGAGAAGCGCTCGAAGATTTCCGAAGGTCCGGTTTCGAAACGGCCGCCCCAGAGTTTCATAAAACGCAGCTCCACTGACGGAGTGAGAGCATTGGATGATTCGAATGCATATTCGATTCAGAGAAGGGTGAGGAGCAGCGCTTTCTGCGCGTGGAGGCGGTTCTCGGCCTGATCGAATACGGCGGAGCGCGGCGATTCGATGACGCTGTCGGTAACTTCCTCGCCGCGTTTGGCGGGCAGGCAGTGCATGAAAATCGCGTCCGGTTCGGCTTGCGCGAACAGTTCGTCATCCACCTGATATTCGGCGAATGCGGCGCGGCGTTCGGCGGCTTCATTTTCGGCGCCCATGCTCGCCCACACGTCGGTATAAACGGCGCGGGCTCCGCCGACAGCCTGGATGGGATCGTGAGTGATGGTGATTTCGGAACCCGAGCGCGCAGCCTGACGGCGCGCTTCTTCCACAATTTCGGTGGCCAACTCATACTGCGGTGGAGTGGCGATGGCAAAATCCATTCCTAGACGCGAAGCGGCGAGCAGCAGTGAATTGGCCACGTTGTTGCCGTCGCCGACGAATGCCAGCTTCAGATTGCGGGCGGAGGGAAACCGCTCGCGGATGGTCTGCATGTCGGCGAGGGCCTGGCAGGGATGATATTTTTCGCTGAGCGCATTGATCACAGGCACGCGGGACCAGCGGGCGAGATCGTCAATCGTCTTCTGCAGAAAGGTACGCGCGACGATGCCGTTCACCCAGCGATCGAGATTGCGGGCGATGTCTTTCAGGGGCTCGCGTAAACCGATGGGGCCTTCACCGACGATGGCGAATCCGCCGAGTTGCTGAATCGCCAACTCGAACGTCATACGCGTGCGCAGAGAGGGTTTTTCAAACAACAGCGCTATCGACTTGCCAGCCAGCGCGGAACGGTAAAGTTCAGGGTTTCGCTTCACCTCGGATGCAAGGTCGAGGACGGCCGAAAGTTCGGCCGAGGTGAGGTCGAGATCGCTGGTGACGTCAGCGCAGGCGATCCGCGGGAGAGACGGAGCGGCGGTCATGAATGTTTATACACTCCAGTGAATATTTAACCATTCACAGAACGGCCGCGTCAAGGCTCCGAAGACGGAGCCGAAGGGGATGAGGAGATTTAGAACTTGTAGAACTTCTTGCGGCAGGACCGGCAACGGAAGGGCGCCACGAAGAACAGGCGAAGAACTTCTTCCCACACTCCCGTGCGATTGGCGCGGCGGATATTGGTTGAGGTGCAGTAGGGGCAAAAACCGTACTTGCCGGCCAAGCCTTCGACTTCCGCGGAATCGGCTCGCACGAGTTCCGTAGCCGGAGCCTGGATCATAGGCTGAGCGAACGCGGAAGGTTCGAGCCGAAATCCGGGGACTGCGTTCGACAGAGTTCTTTCGATACTGTTTACGACCGTGCTGACTTTGGCTTCAGCTTCGCGGGATGAATCACGCAGAGAATCGAGCGTCGACGTCTGCAATGAGGAGATCTGTTCGAGGGTTTCGATTCGCTCATTCAACTGGTCGTGAATAATAGCGGTGCTTTCCTCGACAACTCGGTGGCCTAATTCCTGGAATTCTTTGACGAGTTTGTCTTCGAGCTTCTGGATCTGTTCGCCGACCTGATTCTCGATCATGTCGGGCAGATCGGCTTTCAACTGATCGGCACGCTGCAGAGAACGGACGGCGTCGAGCGATCGCTGCTGCTCATTAATCCGGTCGCGCAGAGGGTTCGGTCTTCGACCAGGAATATGGTGCGGGCGACGCATTTTCAGCAGATCTCTGGGAAAATTGTAGCGTGTCTGAAAGGAATTCGGCACACGTATATCCAGACGTGTCACCGGAAAGGGAGAAATTTCTCGTAATTAAAACTTTAGAAGTGAGATTCGTACCGGTACGGACAAATCGCCCTGGTACAAAACCCGCTGGTACAAAAAAAGAACCGGTGGTTTTTGGGGCGGCTGGTGGGATTTGAACCCACGACATCCAGAACCACAATCTGGCGCTACTACCAACTGAGCTACAGCCGCCGTGAACCGAAGGCTATTGTAGCAGGGAGCTCATCGGGAGCTCATCGGGAGCTTAACGATGCCCGTGTCCGCCGCCGCCGTGGCTTCCGCCGCCACCACCGCCGCCGCGAGAACTGGGGGCGCTGCCGCCACCGCCTCCCCGATAGGACGGGGCAGGCGCGGACCGATAAGAGGGGGCCGCCTGGCGTTCACGGACTATGGAAGGCGCCACTTGAAGAGGACGCGAACCGCCGCCCTGGTTTCCGGAAACGGAGCCATTTCCCGAAACGGCTCCAAATGACCGCGAGCCTTGTGGGGAACCGCCTTCCGGGGCGAAACGCTGCTGGGCACCGGCTTGAGGGGCGCCGAATCGATCCCAATTGCCGCCGGCACGCGCCGCTGAATTGCCCCCGGCCGCACTGGGTTCGCCGAAGCGCCGCCAGCCCGAATCGCCCGCTTGCGCGGCGCCGCCGGCATAACCGGGACGGGCACCGTTTTGTCCACCTGAGAAGGCCGAGCGAACCGCAGCCTGTTGCTGTACAAAGGGGGTTCGCTGGGCGGCCACTGACCCACCCGGTGACATACGGCTGAAGAAGCGCTGATTCGCCGCGCCCGAAGCGGGAGTGAAAGCCGCAGAACGCTCGCTGAAGCGGAGATTGCTGGCTGTGGGCGTTACGGGTACCGCGCCTCGCACCATCGAAGCCTGCTGCAGCTGCGCGGGTCCCACGGCGACCCGGTTACGAAACGCTCCGCGCTGGAAATCCTGCGCCGTGACTGCGTTCACGCCACCGGCAAAGCGCGCATTACGAAAACTGTTGTAGACATTGCCGTTCACGTTGTCGATGAAGCCACCCCGGCCACCGCGCCACCAGCCGGGTCCGTACCACGGCCGGAACAGCTCAAATGGAGCCAGGGGGATCCAGCCCACGTTACCGAAGCCGAAACCTACGCCGATGCCACCGCCGCCAAATCCAAAGAATCCGACCATGGCCGGGTGATACCAGTAGTGGCCGTAGCGCGAACCGGGGAACCATGACCAGCCGAGGCCCGCGCGGAAATACCAGGAACCGTAATGAAAGGGCGCCCAGCCCCAGGGCTCGGCGGGAATCCAGGTCCAACCGTAGGAGTCCTCCCAGACCCACTGGCCATCGCTGTAAGGAGCCCAGTTCGGACCAACATTCGGGGTCCAGACGTTGCCATAAGCCGGATCGTTCGACCAGCGGCCGTTGGCATCCAGATCTTCCGTACCGTATATATCCTGGCTGGTATAACGCGGAGATTGAGCGCGCGAAAGCACGCTGTCCCGCTGGTCGTTAAAGTTATCCCAGGCGTCGCGGGCGGGAGCGTTGACCATCTGAAACTCAGGCTCGTCGGCACTGCCACGAACCATCATGGTCTGCCCTTCGGCCAGATGTTCGGTGCCTTTCGAGGTTGCGATCTCCGCTTCGCCGTGGCGAACCGTGATGTGGGTGGTGCCATCGGCATCTACCTCGACCCGAACAGCGGAAAGCCGCAGCGGATGGATCGCGACGGACGGAGTGCTGATCTCCGATTGGGTGGTCGAATCACGCAAAACGCGCCACGTGATCATTCCTTTGGCGAGCTGAATCTGATTGCGGCCTGAGGAGAGATCAGAGATGCGAATCTCACTGTCTCCGGCGATGCGCACGAAATTTGCGTAATCGAGCTGCAGTTCGGCGTGGGCATTCTGGGCGATACCGATGGAATCACCGGCCAGAAGAGGAGCGTTCGGAACCGCCGCCACCCAGTCGCCGGAATCACCGCGGCGGACGGAAGCGTCACCGTTGATCAGACTCAGACGGGCGACCGGCTGTCCGGGCTGGTCCTGAACGCCACCTTGTTGCTGACCTTGTTGCTGTTGCTGACCTTGTTGCTGACCTTGTTGCTGTGCATTCTGGGGCTGACCATTTTGATAGGGCGGCTGACCGGGCTGCTGGTACGGACCTTGTTGATTAGGACCCTGGGGGTAAGGGCCTTGTGGGTAAGGACCTAGTGGGTAAGGACCTTGGGGGTACGGCGAAGCCTGCTGGTATGGGGGACCCTGTTGATAGGGCGGGGCTTGCTGATAAGGCGGATACTGGGGCGGCTGGGCGGACAGGATGACCGGCACAACCATTGCGCTTGCCGTCAACAGGATCGTCCACCAACTGGGTCGCGTGTTCATAATTCGCCACTTCCGTTAGGGCAATCCCCTGCCCAAATGCTAAGCCTTTGATTTTCCGATACTTCTCGCTATTATGAGAGATTCCGCGATGGTTGAAAACCACCAGGTAGCGCGGTTTCATCCAGCGGCAGGTGGTGCGGAATTATGAAACGGCTGGCGGCGGCAATCCTCCTGACTCTGCCTATGATGGCAAATTCGCTCGAAGCTCAAGCCCCGGAGAGCATCCGGTACACGGTGCGGTTTCCCGCGCCGCAGACCCACTACGTCTCGGTGGAGGCGCTTTTCCCCGCCAAAGGGCAGCAGGAAATCGAAGTATTTATGCCGGTTTGGACGCCGGGCTCCTACCTGATTCGCGAATTTGCGCGCAACGTGGATTCGGTCACGGCGGCCAATCTGGCGGGGAAACCGCTGGGTGTTGTGAAGACGCGAAAAAATCGCTGGAAGATCGCGACCGGCGGCGCGGACGAGGTCCGTCTTGCGTATCGGGTTTATGCGCGTGAGATGTCGGTGCGTAGCAATTGGGTGGAAGACTCCTTCGCACTGCTAAACGGCGCTGCGACTTTCATTACGCTGGTAGACGGCCAGAAGCGTCCGCACGACGTTCGCCTCGAATTGCCGGCCGTCTGGAAGACTTCCATGACCGGCCTCGCGGAAGCACCCGACGGCGTTCCGCACCATTACCTGGCCCCGGATTATGACAACCTGGTCGATTCGCCGATCCTGGCGGGGAACCCGGCGGTTTACAAGTTCGACGTCGATGGCATTCCGCATTTTCTGGTGAACCAGGGCGAAGCCGGGGTTTGGGATGGGAAACGCTCGGCTGCGGACGTCGAAACCCTGGTCCGCCATTACCGTGATATGTGGGGTGGGCTGCCTTATCGCAAGTACGTTTTCCTGAATCTGATTACGGAAGCGACCGGCGGACTGGAACATAACAACTCCGTATGCATGATGACGAACCGCTGGGCCACCAGTACCCGCAAGGCTTACCTGAACTGGCTGGATCTGGCTTCGCACGAATACTTTCACGCGTGGAATATCAAACGGCTGCGCCCGGTGGAACTGGGGCCGTTCGATTACGAGGCCGAGAATCACACACGCAGTTTATGGATTGCCGAAGGGATCACGGATTACTATGCGCCGTTGATGCTGCGCCGGTCGGGGCTGCGGAGCCGCGTGGAATACCTCGGCACGGATACTCCCCCGTCGCCGGGATCGCTGTCAGCAGTAATCGCAGGGCTGCAGTCGACGCCGGGCCGCCTGGCACAGTCGGCGGCGCAGGGGTCGTACGATGCCTGGATCAAGTTCTATCGGCCGGATGAGAATTCGGTCAACAGCTCTATCAGCTATTACACGAAGGGTTCGGTGATTGGATGGCTGCTCGACGCCGCGGTACGTCATGCGACGAACGGCGCGAAATCGCTGGATGACGTGATGCGGCTGGCCTACTCGCGTTACTCGGGAAGCCGGGGCTACACGCCGGAAGAGTTTGAAGCAACGGCGTCGGAAGTGGCAGGCAAATCGCTGCGGGACTTCTTCGCTCGCGCCGTGGAATCGACCGAAGAACTGGATTACAACGAGGCGCTCGAATGGTTCGGGTTGGCGTTTCGTTCTGAATCCGCTACCGAGATTAAGAACGATAAAACAAGCGATAAAAAAAGCGACGGAAAAGCCTGGATGGGCGTCGACACTCGGACGGACGTCGGCCGGTTGATCGTGACGAAAATTCCGCAGGGCACACCGGCATTCGACTCGGGCCTGAGCGTGGACGACGAAATTATTGCCATCGACAATATTCGAGTCCGCGCCGATCAGTTGACCGCGCACCTCGAAAACTACAAGGCGGGACAGAAAGTGACGATTCTGGTAGCCCGGCGAGACGAGTTGAAGTCGTTCCCCCTCACACTCGGCGAAGAACCGAAGAAGTGGCAACTGGAGATCCGGCCCAACGCCAGCGCGGCACAGACGCAGCACCTGGAGCACTGGATTGGGAAGTAGCGGGATCGTTCAGAACAGCTTGTAGCGAAGATATTTCCGCGGGTTCTCGCGAAAATCCTTGAGGAAATTTTCCATTTTGCTCAGTGAGCCGTTCAGCGACTCATACAGCTGAGGATTTACCAGCAGATCCCCTGCCCTGCCCTCACCGGCGTTCAGTGAGGCGAGCGTCCTGTCGGTGGCGGCGAGCAGGCGTGCGATCTTATCGTAAGCGGCATCGTCGCGGATCAATCCGCTTGAACTCAATCGGGCGATGGATGCCCGTGCGTCACGCAATTGCGCCACGGCGTCGTTGTAAGGTTGATCGCTCGCAAACATCCTTCCGTTCTGGATGGACATCAGGGCCTGGTCCGCGGCGGTGACCTTGTTGTGCGCGGAGTTGTAGTTCTCGAGGGAATAGAAGGCTTTTCCGAAGTCGGATTGGGGATTCAGGAACGTGTGAATCGCGCTGTCGAAGCCCGCGATTTTGGCGACGCCACTGTCGTACTCGGTTTCCCCGTGCAGCAGACGCCCAAACCCAGTGTCGTTGGATGAGAGATCGACGAGAATAGCATCAACCTGCTTCAGACGATCCTGCAGCGACTGGATCAGATTGGCACGATCTTGCGCGGTCTGCACCGGCTCACTGCCGAGAACCCCGTCTTCGGCGATCGGGATGGGACTCTTGCCCTCCGCGATGTCCACGAATTGCGACCCGACCAGCGTGTCGGCGCTGATATCCGTTTGAGAATCGCTCGGAATGCCTTTGAGATAGCGGGTCAGCACCCGCAGACGAATCCGAACCGCCCGCTGGGGGTCCAACGATCCGGATATGTCGACGGCCTGCACTTCTCCAATTCGAATTCCGCTGAGCCGGACTTCGGAAGTGGGGACTAGTCCCGTGGCGTCCGGCATGTAGGTGGCCAGGGTGGTCCGAGGAGCAAAGAAGTCTCCGCCGCCGCCGACCAGCAGATAAGCCAGGGTCATGGTGATAGCGACAGCCGCGGCGATGATCCCGAGGACGCGCCAGCGCATGGTGGAGGTCGGTTTGATTTCCAGTTCGGCCATTGCGCGGTCTCTGTGCGCCAGTTTATCAGCGGTGCGCCGGTTGATAAGCGATGCGGCATCCCGACGCCAATCAGCGCTATTTGACAATGCTTGTGCCCGATCTTTAAACTCATGGTTTAGAGGGCCTCTCGCGATGGCACTCACATCCCAGCAACTCGACCACTTCCGGCGAATCCTGGTGGCGCGGCGCGAAGAGCTTGCGCGCGGCACAATAGCGGCGGAGCGCGGTGTAAATGAAGAGGATGATCTGGCCCATCTCGATCCCTCAGATCGAGCCACTGCATCTATAGCTAAAGACGATCTGTTGGGCGAAGCCGCGCGCAGTTCCGCAACTCTGGCTGAAGTAGAAGCGGCACTGGATAGAATTGGCGACGGCTCGTATGGACGTTGCACGGAATGCGATCGTGAAATTCCTCTGGCGCGTCTCGAAGCGGTGCCCTGGACTCCGTATTGTATTCAGGACCAGGAAATTGCGGACCGGCGTCGCGAGCAGGCGGAAACCGTTACAGGAGGTGCGCCTTCTCGAGTAGCCAAATAACGAGAACGGCTGCACTTCATCTCTTCCGAGGGATTCCGCACGGGATTTTTACGTTGTTTTTCCCTGCGGATTGCCGCATCTGCCAGCGCGCACTGGACCGCTGGACTCGCGTTCCTGTCTGTAACGATTGTCTAAATTCGCCAGCGCCGCTTGAGGCTGACTACTTCTGTTCAGCCTGTAACACTCCTTTTATAAACGCGTTTCCCCTGGATGCCCACGGTATGTGTACGGCCTGCCGGACCGGGCTGCGGGGCTTCGACCGCGCCGCCAGTTTCGGGATGTATGAAGGAACGTTGCGCGGCCTGATTCACCTCTATAAATACTCGGGGATGAAACCGCTGGCGGGCATTCTCGCCACCTATCTGGAACGCGCACTGGCAGTCGACGAAATGTTCGATGCCGTGGTGCCCGTGCCGCTGCACTGGCGTAAGAAGTGGTCCCGCGGATTCAATCAAAGCGAGTTGCTGGCCCGTCACATGGCGGGACGACGAAAAATCCCGCTCGTAAATGCACTGCGCCGGAGGAAAACGACAGCTGCGCAGGCGGGTCTTTCGAGTGCTGGACGCCGACGCAATGTAGCCGGCGCGTTTGTCGCGCGGAAAGCCGCCAATGTTTCCGGCAAAAGGATCTTATTAATCGACGATGTAATGACGACCGGCGCCACCGCGAGTGCCTGCGCGACGGCCCTGAAACGAGCGGGAGCGAAATCCGTCTCCCTGCTGACTTTGGCGAGAGTAGATCGACGATGGAAATCCTGAGGAGCAAGATGCCGACCTACAGCAGACTGCAGAAACCCGTGCTTGTGCTGAACGCGAGCTACGAACCCATCAACATCTGCGCCGCGCGGCGCGCCCTGGTGCTGGTGCTGAAAGGCATCGCATCGGCGGAAGAGCACGGCCCGACCGCGGTGCATTCCGCGCGCCGCAGCATGCGTGTGCCGTCGGTAATCCGGCTCCTCGAATACCGGCGCATTCCCCATCAGACGCGCGCCCTTTCACGCAAGAACATCATGATGCGTGACCGTTACACCTGCCAGTACTGCGCTAAGGTGCTTCCCGCGTCCGAACTCACTTTGGATCACGTGATTCCGCGTTCACGATCGGGCGAATCAGCCTGGGAAAATCTGGTGGCTTGTTGTCACCCGTGCAACAACAAAAAGGGCAGCCGCACGCCGGAGGAAGCGGGCTTTAAACTGGCGCGTCAACCGAGACCGTTCAGTTTGCACACCAGCCGTCATTTAATGCGGTTGCTCGGTAAAGGCGACGAACAGTGGCGCAAGTATTTGTTTTTTTAGCCTTCGGATTAGTTGATGTCGGAAGGTTCTCTGTCCGCAATCATTGCCGCCATCTCGGGTTTGCTTGGTGCCGTCATTGGTGGGGCCCTGGCTGCATGGGTTCCGTCAAGGCTGTCAGGGTAGCGTCTCAAGATCTCGAGTCGACCGAAATCAGGCGCCAAAAAATCCAGTGTGTTGTTGCCCTTTATGGCCTTCGCTGGGCCACAGGTTCTGGAAATGCCCCGGAGGAATATCGAGCAAGACTATCGTACGAAATGGGCAAGATTGTTTCGCTCTGGGCAGATGACACGAAGGTGATGGGCGCGCTCCGTGATCTTCCCGCGGACATATTGCGCGGTGAGGACAAAACCCAGCGGCTTGTTCACCTCCTGAAGCTTCTCGGAAGTGGGACGGGACTGCCATTCGACCAACTCAGCGACGCCGATATTAAGAACAGCTTCTCCTGGATTGCGTCTCAATCCTGACGGTCGCATGTCTCAGGCTGGATCGGGGACTGGATTTTCACCCCTTCAGCTCAACGCCTCAGCAGATTTTCGAACCTGGCGGCGTGGCTTTGATCAGACTTGCCAGTTCGGATTCGATTTCGCTGGCGAATCGGCGTGGCCCGGTGGCCCCAACAACAACCGCAAAGCGAGTTGCGCGCCAGCTGTCATCTGATCCACCTGTCTAGCAAAGGCGACGAGCCATGACGCAAATATCTGTTCTATTGAGGAAGGCGGCCAGGCAGTATCTTTAACCGGGGAAAGTCACGCCGGTAGTCGGCGGCATTGAATGTCAGCAGACAATCGGCGCGAAGTAGTGCGTGGGCACCAATAACAAAATCGGCTACCGGTCGGCGGGATGATTTGTGTTTCGCGCGGCGCCGGCGTTCTGAATAATTCCGATAACATAATCCTGCTTCACGCCAGAGATCCTGATCATGACTCGCCTCAATCTTGATTTCTGAGTCGAGCAGAAACCTCTCGGCATCTCGGGGACTTATATGCGGATGCGCCAGAAGTTCGGCATACACAATGCCACAGATGATGAGGGAACCGCGCAACCGCGCCTCATTGAGGACTCCTTCGGCAAGTTCCGCCGACTGATTAGCCCAGATTGCTGAAATGACGTTGGTATCGACCGCGGATGTCAATCTGAATCCTCGTCGCGTCCCCTCATCTCCCGTATCCACGCATTAATTTCTGATATGCCACCAGGGAAGGCGCCTTTGGCAATGCCTCTCCATTTTTCAAAGGGATTCTCGTTGGACCGCACCGGCCGTATCACAGTTTGAAGTGAACCAGTATCGAATTCAACGTGTTCGCCTGGGCGAACGCCAAGCCTCTTCCTCACTTCGAGCGGGATCGTAATTTGACCCTTGCTGGTCACCTTGGCGCGAAACTTAGACATTTCCTTACGCTGATTCCTTACCTTGAGGATATCAGGTAAGGAATCAGCGTTTCAGCGGATCTTCTATCCACGGAGGCGTCGCTTTAATCAGACTTGCCAGTTCGGGCTCGATTTCCGCGAGGCGCTCTTTCATTTCCCAGGCAATTTCGCGATAGCTGAAATGGCCTTTCACGCTGCTGCGAACACGGGAAATGTATTCGACTTCGGCGAAATCCATTTTGAAGAGAAAACGCGATTTGGCGCCGAACGGCAGCAGATATTGCCGGGCGGGGTCCGGGAGCGCATTCCTTGCGATCAGTGCCGCATCCATGGCGTCGCGGTAGGGTTGCTCCGCGCCAGCTTCGCTCAACAGAGCCGGAACGTCGTAACCGTGTAACCCGCTGTACGCCTGACGGTATTGGTGACAGCGGCGGTGGCGATGCATGTCTCGATACGCCCCGACATCGATCAACATGTCGAAACAATACTGGCCGCCGCGAAACCCGCGTAGCAGATCGTCACGCTCGCCGCGCGATTTGATGGCGACATCCAGCACTTCCGCGCGCCGTGCCGCACTCCAGCCGCTCACGGTTTCGTAAAGAGAGCGGAAAGCGTAATCGGTAACCGGATAGAGCAGCGTCGCGGCAATCTCTGTCATCACATCGACGGGTCGCGTAAGCTCGACGCGCGGCGATTTGGACTGAGGGCACGTCAGATTTTGCAGCGCCCAGCCGCGCAGATCCTCGGTTGATTGCCGGAGATACTCGTCCGGCTCGGCATGTCGCGCCAGAGTCGGAGCCAGCGGTTCCGCATTGTCCGGATTCCACAAACACTCGGGCGGCTCCGCGCAGGCCTGGGCAATATCTTCCGCCAGCGCCCGCACTTCGGCGAACTCCGAAACACGCAGCCGCTTGATCTGCTTTTCCAGTGTACGAATGCTGGTGACTTGTCCCACATTAGTCGGCACGCCCCAGAACAGCAGGTAGCGCGCGACGTCGAAAGCGCGCGCCGCGATGTTGCGGGCATATGCATCGGGCTTCATCGATTCCGGACGCGGCAGCTTTTGCGTGAGGTGGGCGTTCACTCTCTGATGAACATCGCTGTACGCGCTCAGGAGCTGGCGGGCGGCGGCATCGTAGCGTTCCGAATCCGTGCCGGTCAGATCAGGCGGAGTGATGAAACCGGCTTTCGAGAAATCCTGATAACGCGAAGACTTCGCCTGACCGTCCCACAGAACTTCGTCTTCCACTTCACTGGCGGCCAGTTCGCTGATGCCTTCGAAGCAAACGATCGTGTGACCAAGATCGGCGATCGACTGGTGGCCGTATTGGAAATAGTAGCTTTCGAGGAACTGCTGGGAATTATGCGTCCGCACCCATTCCACCGACTGGCGGATGGAATCGGCCGAGCGGCTGTAGCGCGCCAGAGCGTAGGCGCTTTTCTCGGGTGGCATGGGAGCCACAGTTACGACTTTTCGGGCCAAACGGCTATCATAACGGTTCTGACACTTCGAATACGAAAACTTCATCCGAACGCGGTAATTCCGCGCTATGCGCATGGGCCCGAGGAAGACGCGGGTATGGACCTGTGCAGTGTGGAAGCCGTGACGCTGGGGCCGGGCGAAACCAAACTGGTCGCCACGGGACTTGCCATTGAGTTGCCGCCTGGCTATGAGGCGCAAATCCGGCCGCGCAGCGGGCTGGCGCTGAAATACTCAATCACTCTGCCCAACAGCCCGGCCACGATCGACCCTGGCTATCGAGGCGAAGTCCGAGTAATTCTGCACAACCTCGGCCGCAATGCTTTCGAAATCCAGCCGGGAGAGCGGATTGCGCAGATGGTTGTCGCGCGCTATGAAGCGATTGAATGGGAAGAAGGCGACCTCAGCGATTCGCAAAGAGGCGAAGGCGGGTTCGGATCTTCCGGGCGTTAGTAGAGCTACTCCGCGGCGTGGCCTGCGGGAGCGCTGGGTACCGCCAGTGAATGCCACCAGTTCTGCACCTTAGGCACGAAGTGGCTGATCACGTAAAACGAACATCCGACGCCCACCGCCATTACGGCATTGGAAAAGATGGTCAGCAAAGCGGTGGTCAGAAAGCCGAGCGCATCGGTTTTACGCATACGCGGCAGGCGTCTCCAGGTGCTCCACTCCATGAGCCGCAAACCCATCCAGGCGGTAGCTCCGGCCAGAGCCGCGAGCGGAGTGTGAGCGATCAGGGTCGCGCCTCCGGTCAAAAACAGGAGCAGGAAGCCGGCATGGATAAGGTTCGACATCCGCGTCGTACCGCCGCATTGAACATTGGCCAGGCTGCGGGCGGGAATACCGACGCTCATAGGCGCCGCGAAGACACCGGAAACCATATTGGCAATCGCGTAAGCTCCGAGTTCACGATCGGCGTCGGACTTCTTCATGGCCTGATGGCGGCCACGGAAGTGTTCGACAACGCGCGAAGTAACCAGCAGGTTGACTCCCGTCACGAAGGCGAGACCGAAGGCAGCCGGCAGAACCGTGTAGACATCGGACGGCATCCAGGAGAAGCCGATGAACGGGGGCAGTGAAGAAGAGAGGAAGCCGATCTCTTTTGGCTGCCAATGCAGCAGTCCGAGAATGCCAACCGAAACGACGATGCCCACCAGAAGCGCCGGCGATCGGTGGGAAATGCGTGCGCAAACTGAGGCCACGAGCATCACGATCAGGGCGCACACGAGAGCCGAAAGGGGAAGATGCATGGGATGAAACAGCGCCGCGCCCGCAGCATAGACCGTGTCGAATGTCGTCGGATTCTTGCCCGTCAGCCCGAGGATGGTGGGGAGCTGCGTGGTGACCATCATGCCGCCAATACCGCAGGAGAATCCAGCCATCACGGGTTTAGGAACCCACGCCACGTAACGGCCGAGCCGGAGAAAGCTGAATACCAGCATCAGCACGGCGGCCACGATCGAAACTTTCGCGGCGCCGCCAATACCCTGCTGGCGGACAGCTACGGCGATGAAGGGAATGGTGACGGACGATGTGCCGCCGATGAGCACCGCATTGCGGCCCAGCAGCACGCAGATGGGTGCAGTGAGAATCGAGGTGAATACTCCCAGCACGGGAGGCAAGCCCATGGCTGTCGCCATCGCCAGACCGTACGGGAATGCCACGAGGGAAGCGATGAGGCCTCCGCAGACGTCGCCGCCGAAGGCGTTCCAGCTATAGAGTCGGGCCCCTAGTTTCATACTTCTCGCGTTAAGCATTTGAGCGTGTTCAATCCCCTGGACTGGTTGGCTTGCAATTCAAGCCATCGAAAATCAGGCCATCACTTGTACGACAGCCTGTTTGAACTTCGCCATCTCCTCCGCTGTCCCTACCGAGATACGGCTCCAGGTGGGCATCGAAGGCCAAACGCGTCCTACGAAGACGTTTTCTCGCGCCATCGCCGCGACGAATTCCTTCGCCGGGCGCCGCGCGTCAAGCATGAAACAGTTGCTTTCCGACGGAATGAAACCAATGTCGTGCTTTGCCAGGTGGGCGAAGACATCTTCGCGCAACAGGCGCATGGCCTTGCGGCGTTCCGGCACTACGGTTTTCGAGTTAAGGCTCGCCATCGCGCCCACCATGCCGGTGACCGGAAGAGCGCCAGCCGCGTAGGGATTGAGTTTGGCGAGCAGGTCCGGATGCCCCATCGCGGCACCCGCGCGCAGACCTGCCATGCCGTAGAGCTTGGAGAAGCTGCGCAGCACGACGATGTCTTTGTCGGCAGCTACCAGGTCGGTTGCGGAAGGCCCACCTGAGTAATGGATATAGGCTTCGTCCAGCAGAACAATCGCACCGGCCGGCTTGTTCTCAACCAGCCATTCGATATCGTCGTGGGAGGTTAGCGTTCCGGTTGGATTGTTGGGATTACAGACGTAAATGACTCCCGCGGATGAGTCCGCCGCAGCCATCGCCCTGACGTCATGAGCCCAGGAACCGGTTAGAGGAACGAGGATCGTCTTGGCCCCGCTGAAATGAGCGGCGCGCGCTCCCGCCTCATATCCCGGATCGGCCGCGACGAAGTTTCGGGAAGCGTTGGTAAAGGCGAGCACCACGCGGTGAAGCGGATCGCTTGACCCGGCAAAGGCCCGCACATACTCAGGTTTCAAGCCTTCTTGTACGGCCAGAGTTCGACTGAGTTCGAGAGAGGCTTCGTAATGGTAGCGGCCACCGGACCGGATGACGTTGTGCATGGCCTCAGCGGCTTCCGCGCAGGGGCCAAGCGGGTTCTCATTGGCATTTATCTTGACGGCTCCCGCAGGAATTGCTTCGGGAAAGGCAGAGTCAGCCAGTAATGGTTCGGTGGATGCCCACACAACGGACGCGGCCGCAAAAGCAGCCATCCGATTTGCCAGTGTGCGGCGTGAAAACGTCGGAAGCGACAACATTTCTCCTGAGCCGGAAAACGGCCCGTCTGGTCAAGAGAAACAACAGTGTTTCGATGAACTTACGAGGAACTGGGGATGCTGCGCAACAGGGTGCAGCAATCGGCGGGAGACCCAAATACTATAACCCCACCTTATCGTATTTGCAGGCGGCGATGCAAGCGTAAGACCGAAAAACCCTGAAATCAGGATGGCCGGAGCCGGAAGCGGATGAAGATGTTGCCCCCCAGCGGATGTTCCCCGTAGTACGGTTTGATGGCGTCCGGCAGAGAGTAAATGCTGAAATTAAAGCCAATACCGGATTCAATGTGCCGGATGGAGGGGATATCACGCGTATACCCCAAGGTATAACTGCCGACTCGGAATGTACTTCCGGCGGTGCGGTCGAGTTGTTCCGCAAGGTCGGGATCGGCGCTGAACAGTTCGTCTTTGTCGACTAATTCCGCGCGGCCGGTGATGAAGTTTTTGGCGCTGAGCGGGAACACGGACTCAGCCAGCCAGGAGTTCAGATTGTGCTGAGAGCCGGTATCGTGATTTCGGCCCCAGATCCCGCTGGATGACCAAACGGACCCGCGCATCGGTTTTGAATAGTGGAGGGACGCCGTCAGGCGGATCTGATCGCCCGGCTCGAGAGCTTCCGGATGATTGAGACGTCCACCGGAAACCTGGGCAGCCCAGTTCTTAGATGGAAAATACCAGAGACGAGCCGACCAGGAATCGATGGCGCCTTGCTGAATGATCCAGCGGTTCTCGCCCGATTCGGCGCCGTGGAATCCGCTGCCTTCGATTTTGAACTTTCCCCGGGACAGCCCGAGGGTGACGACATCGTCTGATATATGGGTGGAATCCTGGAGGTGGTGCGAAAGGGTCGCCTGGGGAAGTTCATCGGCGGAAGCACGGTGCGGATAAGCTACCGGGCCTAATGCGGGATCTCCCACGGGAGCGACGTAGACATCTAAGAATGTGCTCTCCGCGACTTCATAGGCGTAGTGGACTCCCAGCGCCATGATGAAGTTATGCGGATGCTGCGCATCGGCTAAAGGAACCCCGTAGGCGGTTTCGCCGGTCTGGAACAGGAGAGGGTATCGCCGATCTGTGATCGTGGCGGGCTCAAGACTCAACATCAGGTCCGCTTCGAAAGCACCTTTGGCGCCCACAAGGTGCTGGGCCGACGCCATCCCCCAGTTGGTTGAATAGAGCTTGTCGCCGCCGCGCGGTCCGGATTGCTGGGTATCCACCACGAAGGCGTTTGCCATGAACATCGTGTTCCATCTGCCGAAGGGGAGCGTGATCATCGGCAGTTGTCCGGCTTGCGGATTTGAGCCTGTGCCGGAAGCCAGCTTCATCAGGAACGTCTCGGCAGGATTTTCATCCGTCATGACCATACCCGGCATAGAATGGCCAGCCATGGCGTCCTGGGCTTTAAGGCACGGTTCGAGTAGACCGGCGGCGGCCAGCAGAAAGGCGGCAAGATTTTTAAGAGACATAACTCCTCTGGGTCAAACCGACAGAGAACACACCACCGTTAGGTGGACCGAGTAGGGTCGGACGAGCAGAGAGGGTCAGATTCGGAGGACGACAATAGCGGCGAAGTGGGAATATCCGGGCGGCTGCGATATCCGATATTTAGCAGCACTTAATTCTATTATATTTAATGAGATAAATCCTAATAAGTAATGCAGATCATGAGCATCAGAAGAAACCGGGACCGTTTGGCCGACTCCCGATTTTTCCACGGAAAACGCGAGGAGCCCGGGATGGTTCGGGCATGAATCCGGCACGGATCTATGGTGCTGATGGCAGAGCGGGACGGCGGGAACAGGACTGGAGGCGATACAGGTGGAAAGACAGTTGGCTGCGGAGAGGATCAGCAGAACCGAGAGCAGCGCGGCCGATTTGTATAGTGCCCTGAGCACGACCTCAGTCTAGCAAGATCAGGGTTCGGGATCGGCTTCGGTAGCCATAAAGGCGCGGATGCGGAAATCGCGGAGGGCTTCGCTCTCCTTCGGTTCAAAAGCAAAAACCGGCTGGATCAGTTGCTGTCGGCTGAAGTAAGCGCGGGCCACGCCGTCGGAAGCATGCTTTTCAGTGCCCGCAAAGATGTGGTACATCTCGTGCGAAACGATGCGGCCCAGGGCGCGGCCGTAAAGTTCGTCGCGCTTCGCCTGCTTGACATGGGCGGCTTCAGCAGCGAGATAGTGGACCACTTCATTGCAGTTCACATCGGTAAAATGCAGAACCTGACCGTTCGAAACCTGCGTGGATGCGAGCGCGGTACCGTTCTCCGTCCACGGACCCAGCTCACTAAGAGGTGCGAACCCCGCGTTGCAGGAGCCTTTAAAGTGGATGATCACGAGATCGGCGAAAGTGGCTTCCTGTTGGTCGCCGTTGAGCTTTTGCCAGGAGAATATGAGGCCGGACGGCGCCATGATGGACGCCACTTCCGCTTCCATGGCTTTCACTGTCTGGGGAGAAGGCTGGGCTTCGAAATCGAGAAAAACACCGATGGCAGGCGCCACCCGGGTTGTTCCGTGGGCACCGGGCGCCAGAGCGCCGACCAGCAACAGAGCTGTAAATACAGTAGAAAATGATCTCATTCACGTGGCTACCCGAGGGCAGCGAGAGACACCAGACGTAGTTTACATCCAAATAAGTGATTTCGTGTATCAATTTTTTTTGGGTAAGTACGGAGAACCCCATCTCGGGACTTCTCAATGCTCAATGGATGATTACTGACAATGCTGCTCCAGGTTATGACAGAATGAACGAGCCTGGCGCCGCGCACTGTGCGGAAAACTGGCGGACCCGTTTCATGTGGCAGCATAACTACATTCCCGTCGCGGGCAGCTTGCCGCTTTCTACACTCATCGCCGCTATTCCCTTGTTTGTACTGCTCTTTCTGGTAGGAGTGCTGCGCAAGCCGGCATGGATGGCCGCACTCAGTGGGCTGGTGGCGGCTTCTCTGGTGGCGCTCTTTGCGTACGGAATGCCCGTGCGAAACCTGGTCGGAGCCGTGACTTACGGCGGAGCCTACGGATTATTCCCGATCGGCTGGATCGTATACGGAGCCATGGTGCTCTATACCCTGACGGTCGAGACGGGAAAATTCGAAATCATTCGAAACTCGATAGGGCATATAACGAACGATCGGCGAGTCCAGGCTCTGCTTATCGCTTTCGCTTTCGGAGCGTTTATCGAGGGCGCTGCCGGCTTTGGAACACCCATCGCCGTGGCGGCCGCGATATTGGTGGGTTTAGGATTTTCACCTTTTTATGCCGCGGCAATATGTCTGGTGGCAAACACCGCACCCGTAGCGTTCGGTTCGATTGGCATTCCGATCATTACGCTGGCCGGCGTTACAGGCCTTCCGCTGGACACCTTGAGCGCAACCGTAGGCCGCGTGTGTGCCCCTGTTTCTCTGTTCATTCCGTCCTATCTGATCGCCGTGATGGGCGGATGGAAGGCATTGCGCGGCGTGCTGCCGGCGGCGGCGGTCTGCGGGATCGCGTTCGCCAGCATGCAGTTTCTGATGTCGAACTTTGTCAGCGTTCAAATCACAGACATCGTGGCCGCGATTACGGCGATGGGTGCGCTGGTGCTTCTGCTTAAGGTCTGGACGCCGGCAGACGAATTTCTGATGGCGCATGAACACGCAAGTGCGTCGTTGACACCAACCCATCGCTATTCCGCCCGCGAGCTATTTTCGGCGTGGACGCCCTATCTGCTGCTGGTGATTTTCGTGGTCGCATGGGGTCTCAAGCCTGTTCTGCTGCAGCTTAACCGGGTCAATTTCCTGATCGACTGGCCCTGGCTGCATAACGAAATCCAGCGTATTCCGCCGGTCGTGCCCACTGCTTCGGCTTATCCCGCTGTATTCAATTTCAACTGGCTGTCGGCTGCCGGAACTGCCTGCCTGCTCGCAGCGATTAGTTCCGCAGTTGTGCTTCGAGTGAGCCCGCGGCGTTTCTTGCGGATCGTGGGACGAATGTCGCGGCAATTGGCGCCGGCCGAATTCACGATGGCGCTGGTACTGGCGATTGCATTTCTGATGAACTATTCCGGCGCCACCGGCACTCTGGGGCTGGCGTTTGCGGCGACGGGAAAATCGTTTCCGTTCTTTAGCCCCATACTGGGCTGGCTGGGCGTTTTTCTGACCGGCAGCGACACGTCGGCCAACGCGCTGTTCGGCAGCCTGCAGGTAGTAACAGCCAATCATCTCGGGATGAATCCGCTGCTGATGGCGGCGGCCAATTCGAGCGGCGGTGTAATGGGTAAGATGATCAGTCTGGCGAGTATTGCGGTGGCCTCAGCGGCGACCAGCATGAACCGTGAAGATGAATCGAGGTTATTCCGTTTCACGTTCCGGCACAGCATCATCCTCGCATCGGTGGTTGGGCTGGTCGTGCTGTTTTACGCCTATATCGCGCCATCGCTTATCCCGCAACTGGCGCGCTGACATGAAAGTAAATCTGGCATTCTCTACAACAGGCCTCACGGCGGAATTGCCCCACGGCTTCGATTACCGTGTGCTCGAAGCCCGCTCGGCTCTGCCGCTCAGAGATGTGCCCGGCGCTATCGAGAGAGCGCTCGATGAGCCAATCGGCTGTGCGGCACTCGAGGAGATCGCCTCGAATCGAAAGACTGCTGCGATTGCCGTGTGTGACATCACCCGTCCTGTGCCGAACCGCCTGACGCTCCCCCCGATTCTGAAGCGACTGGAACGGGCGGGAATCGGGGAGGAAAACGTCACCATCCTGATCGCCACCGGGCTGCATCGCGCGGCAACGCAACAGGAAATAGATGAGATTCTGGGCAGTGAAATCGCTTCCCGATATCGCGTGGTGAATCATAATGCACGGGAGAGGGACGAGCACAGCGCTTTAGGCGAGACAAGTACCGGCACACCCGTCTTCATCGATCGGCGATTCATCGACGCCGATTTGCGCATCACGCTTGGGCTGATCGAACCTCACCTGATGGCAGGCTATTCGGGCGGCAGGAAACTGGTAGCTCCGGGGCTTGCCGGTCAGGAAACGATCAAGGTGTTGCACAGTCCGCGATTCATGCGCGGGCCGCGGGCGATTGAAGGATCGATCGAGAACAATCCGCTCCATGAGGAACTGCTCGAGATCTCCGCGCTGGCCGGTCACGACTTCATCTGCGACGTCGCGATGGCGCGCGATCGAAGTATTGGCGGAGTGTTTGCAGGCGCGCCGGTCGAGGCTCATCGGCAAGGGTGGAAATTCGTTTCGAGTACTCTTCTCGAAACCCTGGCAAGGCCTGTGGACGCGGTGATCACCACCGCCGCCGGCTATCCACTCGACCTGACTTTTTATCAAGCCATCAAAGGGATCACGGCGGCGGCTCACATTGTAAAACAAGGGGGACGGATTCTTCTCGCGGCAGGCTGCGAACAGGGCGTCGGGGCCCGCGAATTCGCTGACATGATCCTCGGCCTTGGTTCCTACGATGAATTCCTGCGACGCATTCTCGACCGGCCCGTGACAGTCGATCAGTGGCAGTTGGAAAAACTGGCGTTGGCAGGGAGTCGCGCCGAGATCTTTTTCTATGTGCCGGGTCTGCCCCCGGAGTTTCAGGCTGCCCTGCCCGGCCGAACTTTCCAATCGTTCGGAGAGGCATTGCGCGCGCTTACGGCAGGCCTTAGTGAAGGAGCGGCTATAGCGGTGATTCCTGACGGCCCTTATGTACTCGCCCAGGTGGCGGATGCACTCGACAAGGAAGCATGCCTGGTTTCGACGCCATCTTAATTCCCGGCGGAGGAGTGGGTAAGGGAGGTGTCCTGCCGTCCTTAGCAAAAAGCGAAATTCCGAATGACCTTCTGCGGTCTTACTGAAGCTCCCCCCACCGGCCTGATCTCGAACGGCCACTCACCTGCTGGCTACCGATCGAACGAGAAAGAGATCTACCGTCATGAAGTATTATTCCTGCAAACTGCTGACCGCCGCCGCTGTTACAGCCCTCGGGCTGATTACCCTCACTGGGTGCCAGCAAGCGCCACCCTCTGCCGCATCCGCTCCTGCAGCGGCGCCGGCTACTTCCGCACCCGCGCAAGCGACTCCTGCTCCTGCTTCGACATCTGAATCCAGCAGCAGTACGCGGAGTGTTGAGGTTAAGTCCGATTCGTCCAACCCCGATTCATCAGCCTCAAAGACGGTCACCAAAGAATCGACTTCCAATAAAACGCAGTAAACAGGTGGGGTGCTCGACCGATAATGCTGACCGCTTCAGGTCTGAAAAAAGGAACGCGTCATCGGTCCTGAAAGTTTGAAGCAAAATCGATCACGCACATAATTCCGTATCTGGCGTGAATGCCACAGGCGATTCCGACGAAGCGCCAGCGGGGGTTCACGACACTGGTGCGATGTCCGCGGTCTGCGACTCCGTCATCGACCAGCAGGCCAAGTATCACGTCGCGAGCGTCCCGTGCGCCGTAACTGATTACTTCACCGATCTCGCCCGACCACGTACCGGCGTGCTCGATTCGTTTCTCAAACGCACTACCGTCAGCGCCTGCGTGTCCCACTAAACCGAGTTCGCCGGTATCGCGGACATGCTCCATCGCAGCGCGGGAAAGACCTGCCGAAAGGGCAACCCGACCGATGTCGGCATGCAGGGAACGGAGCGCACGAATAGCTTCGTCGAGCGGCCGTACGCCCTCCTCAGTGAGGAGATCAGGCTCGCCGGGCCGTTCCAGAAGCTTGCCTCGATATTGCCTGCGCCTTTGCTGCAGGATCGGGACATAGCTCGCCGGGTCAGTCCGAAGTTGGTTCAGGTCGGCGAGAATACCCGATTCGAGCGGCGGAAGACTTTCCGCGTGGACGATTTGCGGGGTGGACGCGATCAGCAAAATCAGTACCGCTCGCGCAACCATACTGGGCAAACCCGACTCGGAGCAGCCTGCCTGCAGGATCGGGCGTACGGCGGAGAGGGGGGGATTCGAACCCCCGGTAGAGTTTTTGACCCTACGACGGTTTAGCAAACCGCTGCTTTCGACCACTCAGCCACCTCTCCGGATGTCGGCAGTTCGCGCTTCATGGATTCTAACATGCAGACATCCGGTCTCGTTTCTTCTCAATCCGGAGCGCATCGCAATGAGGACGCGTTTCCATAAGCTGCTAGAATCGTGAATACGCGCGCCCGTAGCTCAGCTGGATAGAGCGTTTGCCTCCGAAGCAAAAGGTCAGCAGTTCGAATCTGCTCGGGCGCACCAGATAACCTCCTAAGCTCCCTTTGAAATCCCCGGACCCGTAAATCTTTTGGGTATTCAAGACAAACGGAGAGAATTCTTGTTTGTCTGCCCCACAAGACTGTCGAATGACGACGGATCCGGGGAATATTCTCGTTGAGCCCAAAGCGGCGTTCATCAAACCCCAGCTTGTCTGTTATGGCGCGGTAGCCGATTTGACCGCGCGGTTTGGCGGCAGCATCACGCCCGAGGAGCGGGAAGCGGAGGGGCTCGAGTGATGCCGCAATGAAATATTCCCTTTGCGGCGTGATACTGCGTGTCTTCTCGATTCCTGCGTCCCGGGCGGCATGTGTGACGCGGACTTTGGAAAGCCTGTTCTCGCTGATGCCGTCCAGCGGACCCGGCTCGGAGTTCCGGGTTGAAATTTTTCTCCGGGACTTACCGGAGGAAGAGGTCTCCGGCGAAGTCGTGTTCGATGCGCCGGGTCTGCGCGCCCTCAGGACGGAGCAGGGGTATCACCTGCAATCAGGCGGGTCATACCTCGGCTTGGATATGAGATCGGGGCTGGCGGCCGGATGGTTGTCCGAGGCCTTCCTGAATTCGCCGCTCGAAGATCAGCGCGGGCTTTTCCTTTTTGCGCTCCTGTTGCTGCTTTCGGGTCAGGGGTTGTACGGCCTGCACGCCGGGGGCGTCGTGTGGGATGGCTGCGGTTTCCTGCTGGTAGGCGATTCGGGGTCGGGCAAGACCACGCTGACTTGTGCTTTGGCCCGTTCGGGCTGGCAGTATCTTTCCGATGACTCGGTCCTGCTGACACGGGGAAAGGAAGGCCTGGAAGCGCTGGCGTTCGGGCGCCCGTTTCATTGCGCGCAGGCTATGTTCCGGCACTTCCCGGAACTGAAAAGCAGAGCGATAGGGGCATCGGAGCAGTCGCCGGTTTTCGGCAAGCAACTGGTGGATGTGGCGCCGATCTATCCCGGGCGATTCCGCAGCAGCACTCGGCCTCAGGTGATCCTGTTCCCTGAAATTACCCGTGCGCGCTACACCCGGCTTGTGCCCCTGGACAGTACCGCGGCTCTATTACGAATCCTAAGCGAAGGTGCGGGCTTGCTTCACAGCCGCCAATCCATGACTGACCAGGTGACGCTCTTAGTGGATCTTGTGCGGAA